>Ga0185299_10000061_pt1 | contig 330346 bp, 332 predicted proteins | sample PaiPotPPA55metaG_FD_128002 | JGI IMG/M metagenome (GOLD analysis project Ga0185299, IMG submission 128002) | Iron sulfur acid spring bacterial and archeal communities from Banff, Canada, to study Microbial Dark Matter (Phase II) - Paint Pots PPA... ...
CCGTTGGAAAAACTAACGAGCAAACGGAAGAGGAAGCGTCCCCAATTAACCCTAACCCCATCAATCAACTTTATGACCTAACAAAACACCTACACACTCGCCCGTCACACTTGACATCCTACATAGGGGTTAGACGTATGGCGTGAAATCATGCAGGACGCATTGAAAACCGGAGCGGCAAATCGACTTCCCGTTCGGTGCCTGGCTTAGCGCGCCACTGGCGAAACGCCTTCAGGCCTTCGTCGTCTAGCTCGCGATGACCGGTGCTCTGAAGAATCTCGACGGACGTGACCTTGCCTTGCTCGTTCACGTGTAGGCGAAAAAGTCCGCTGCCGGTCAGATGCCGTGCACGCAATGGAGACGGGTAGTCAGGATGCGGTCGGTAGAAGAACATCGCTCTAACGTCAGCGGGGTCATAGCGCTTCGCGAGCGCGGCCGTGTAAAGCGATGCGAAACAAAAACAGAGGATATGACGCGGAACATACGTCTAACTAGGATTATGCCCAGATTTTGGGCCTAATTCTATTATGGATCGATTGATTCGGGCCGTTCGGACGCTACGTCAGCGCGATGCACTGGAAGGAGCTGACCACGTCGTCGGGGCCTTTGGCGGCGAAGAAACTTTCGTAATAACCGGGGCCGAGGTCCCAGTAGGGGCCCTTGTAGTATTCGTCCCGGTAAAATCGCCACACGCCGCTGACCACAACGACGCAGCTCATCCGGTCGTTCCAATAATCGCCGACGTAGTGAAAACTGAGATTCGTCCGCGCGTAAGCGCCTTTGAAACCGACATGATCGTAAAGCACCAGCTCGGGAAGGCGCGTGACGTCCTTGCTCGGCTCGATGTTCATCTTGCCGGCACCGCTGGCATGGTAACCGAGGGACCCGAGTTTCCATTTCATGTCGATGACGCAGCCGTTGTCCGGCGACAATTCAGTTTTGGGTATCTGTCTCATAAGCGGCAAAGGTTTGATGTCGATCTTGAGCCAGGGTTGCGACCCTGTCGAGAAAGATTGAACCACGGATTACGCGGATCTAGACGGATGACAGAGAAGGTTTCATTTCTGTTCCGCATCCGTGACATCCGTGTGATCCGCGGTCTAAATCAAGTGCTCTCTGTTATCAGAGCGCAGTCGGATCGTTTTGTTCTGCAAATTGTGCAGGGTGCGAATCAATCGCACGGTTTTGCTTTTGGCCCGCATCAGGATCGAATGGGTAATGGCGACCATACCTTTTGATTTCACCCCGCGCAGAAGGGCGCTGTCGCTGATTCCAGTCGCGCAAAAAATGATGTTCTCGCCTTGGGCGAGATCGTCGGCCGTATAAACACGATCGAGGTCCTTCTCCCAACCGTCGGCAACGAGCTGTTTCTTTTCTTTGTCATCGCGTGGCCACATTTTAGCCTGCATCTCGCCGCCGAGGCATTTGATTCCCGCCGAAGCAAGCACCGCCTCAGGCGAACCGCCGATTCCCATGTAAAGATCGATCTCGCTCTCGGGCAGCGACGGCGCCATGGCCGCGGCAATGTCACCGTCTCCGATCATGCGCAAGGACGCGCCGCATCCACGAATTTGTTCGACGATTTCCTTGTGGCGCGGCCGATCAAGCATCATGACGGCGACGTCCTGCACCCGCTTGTCGGTCGCGCGCGCAACGATTGCAAGCATCTCGGAAATCGGCATCTCGATGTGGAGCGAATCGCCACGCTTTTTCATGTAATCGATTACCTGCGGGCCGTAGGCGAGCTTCGACATGTAAAACGACGGAATATCTCGGAGCGCGACTTTCACGCCGTCTTCCGGACTCGCCGCCGCGATACAACTGATCGAGTTCGGCGCGCCTTTGGAAATATTGGTCGTGCCGTCGATCGGGTCGATGGCGATGTCGAACTGCGGGGCGCCGGGGACCCAGGTGCCGAGTTGTTCGCCTTTGAAAATCCCGGGCGCGTCGTCCTTGATGCCTTCGCCGATGACGACTTCACCACAAATGTTCATGAGATCGAACATGCCGCGCATCGCGTCGCATGCGGCCGCGTCGGCCGATTCCTTGTCGCCACGCCCGAGCCAGCGCAACGAATTCAGCGCGGCAGCCTCAGTTGCGCGGACGAAATCGAACTCAATGATTCGTTCGATGTCGTGGTAACTGATTTTCGGGAGGCGATGCATGACGGGCGCTAATTTTCCCACAGTTCAGAAATTTTGAAAGTTCCGGCTTCGAGCCCCGAACTTAAGCCAGAAAAGATCGCTCCTATGAAATCGATTAAGTCAGTCGCCATGCCCGCCGCCCTGATAGTTTTTGTGATATGCGCCTATGCCTTTCTCCTCGGGAACAAGGTTTTCGACGGCAAATTCGAGAACGAAGCAATCGCCTGGTACATTTTGGCGAAGGAAATTTTCTGCTCGGTCGCGCTGGTCGCGTTGAGCCGAATTCTGGACGGAATCATCGCCAAGCTTGGTGGCTGAGCACGCTCTCATTTCATCACGCCGTCGTGTGAATGGAGTGACGGCCGGACACGCAGGAAAATCTGGAAACCGTAGCCAGGCTCGCCGCCGTAGTAGCGGTCAAGTTCGCCCGGCCAGAAATCGAGCGTGACCTGGCCGCCCAGGCCGATGTCGATGTTGTTGCCGTGGGAAAGATCGCGAACGTAACCGATCGAAACTGCGTTTACGTCAAAGATTTCATTCGCGTCGATGGCACTAAGCACAAGCTCGTGGCCCGATTTTTGGACCCATTCCCAACGCCCATAAACGGTGTCGCGTTCGCGCTGATAATCGGTTTCGACCAGCACAGACTCCGTTTTTCCTTCGTGAGTGTCGTTGTTCTGTCCCCAGACCAACGATGTTGCCCAATTCGAGTCTGCCCCGAGCCTCTTATTATATATGATGGATGCCGTTGTTCGGTGCCGATTCACGTCGGGCTCGAGCGCTTCTGGGCTTTCGATGTAAGCGTGCGAGACCTGGAGCGCGAGATCAGGCATCGGGTTCCATGAAATTCTGCCGCTGAACGAATCGAACCGTGGCCGGTCAAAATCGTAACGATTTTCGTCCGGTTCGCGTCCGGTGAAAATGCTGCCTTCCACCTTCAGGTTCTTCCATTGCATACCAGCGGTGGCGACTCCGAATGTGACGTGGGTCGAATCCTGCCAGTGATGTCCGATTGGCGCGTCCGGATCGTCCATCGCACTCGGTCGGTGCATGAACGTCGGCGGACCGAGCGCGGGCTCGCCGGGATAGCCGAAGTAGATATAGCCGCTGAGATCGGCATCGAACTTCTGCGAGAGCGAAAAGGAGAGCTCGTCAAACAGATCGTGCGGATGTTGTCGATCGTGGAGCGGCTGATCGCGCCACGATTCGCCGCTTTGCAATAACAACGGATAACCGCGTCCGCCTTCGGTGAGCGGATCAAGACTCATCATCGCCCGCAGACCGAGTTGGGTCGTTTCGCTGAACGGATGCGAATACATCGCCATGATCCAGTTTGGCGAATCGATCCGGTCGTCGCCGCGATCACTGCTGACGTTGGTATAACGCGGGAAAATCGCGCCGTGCAGCATCAACATATCATCGCCGAACATTCTCATGTAGCCGTAAGTCGGCGACGAATCAGGAATCCAACTTGTGCCAGAACCTTCGCGACTCATCGGTTCGGCAATGTTAATCGACGAGTGCATCGACATCTGCATTTCATGATCGCCATGTTGATGGTTGGGCATCGCCATGCCGTCTGCATTGTGGTGCTCGTGGCCTTCTTCCGAATTCGACATTGGGCGTTGAGCGTTGGACATTCGGCGTTTTCCGATTTCTCTGAGCGGGACCAGCGTCATTCCGCATTTGGGACACTGGCCCGGTTCGGCGCGCACCACTTCCGGATGCATGAGGCAGGTGAAGAGCTTTCTGTCTTTCTCGCGTTCTTCCTCTTTCTTTCCGGAATTCGGGCGATTGGGGTCAATCGCCCCTACCTGTGTGCTGAGGGCAAATAAAGTGATAAAGATGACCACGATTATCTTCATTTCGGTTCTTCTGTGGTGGCAGCCGTCCCGGCTGCGATTTAGGGGATCGGCCAAAGCAATGCAGGCGAGACGCCTGCCGCCACAGGCGGATTTGCGCGATGGCAGTCGCGTTAGCTAAGAAACGGTGGAGCGTGCGCGCGCATGCTCCGACTCAATTCGAGAAATGACGTTTTTCCGGGCGGTCCGGTATCGAGTGTCGTTTGAGCGAACCAAATCTTTTGCGGCGCGAGAACGACGAGCTCACCAAACGAAAAATCCACAACCGCCGGCGCGACACTCTTCAACGGTGTGATTGCAATTGCCCGAAGGACCTTGCAGCACTCGGTCGCGGCCGGTTTTGGTTGGGGCTTTGCCGGCTTGGAATGAAATGGGCACTCGCTTTGAGCGGTCTTTGCCTTAGTTGCGGCCGCGCTGATCGCACAATGATTGGAGATCGCGAACCACGAAAAGATCGCGATCGCGACGACCAGGCAACGCGCAGTCGCTCTCACACTGGGTTCAATCGCCGACACGGCGCGATTCTTCAAATGCTTTCTTTTTGATCCAGGATGGGCGCGATTGGCCCCGAAGGAATGCTTTCCGGTGGCACGACATCGGGAGGCGCAGATGTCGATCTTGGCGTGGCCGGGGCATCTTGTTTAATCCGTGTGGACATCAACATGGCAGCGAAGAGTAACGCCGCCGCGAGATAATAAGGCGCCCCCGGGAGATGCAAGCCGTATTTCGGATCGATGAACCAACTGAACACGCGCAGAAACATCCACGGACCAATGATGAACGTGATCGAGCGCATGCTTTGCAGAGCGCCTTGCAGTTCGCCCTGCTCTTGCTCGCTGACGCGATGCGTCATCATGCTTTGCGCCGCCGGCATGGAAATGTTCCAGAGCGAGATGACCGGAATCGAAGCGAAAAATTCCACGCTGTTGCGCGCGATGCCGGCAATGAACATTCCGCACGCGCCGAAAAACTGGCCAATATAGAGCGTCGCTTTTTCGCCGAAACGTTTCACCATTCGTCCAGTCAAGAGCGCGGAGATTGCGCCGGTGCAGATGCCGACGACCATGAGCGAGAAGCCGGTGGTCAGTTCGCCCCAGGCGTAGCGATAAATTGCGTAGAGCACCCAAACGCTAAAAACATTGTGCGCGGTGTAAGCGAGAAATTGAATCAGGGCGAGCCGCCAAAGCTCAGGGTGCGAGCGGAGCAGGACAAGCGAGCCAACGGGATTAGCCCGGCCTAACGAAAAATTCTTGCGGCGCTCGGCGGAAAGCGATTCGGGCACGAACAGGTAACCGTAAAGCCAGTTCGCCAAACTCAATCCGGCCGACACCCAGAATGCCAGACGCGGAGTCATGCTCCCGAGCAAACCGCCGATCGCCGGACCGAAGGCAAACCCGATGCCAAATGCCATGCCGATCATTCCAAACGCGCCGGCGCGTTTTTCTTTCGGCGTGACGTCGGCGATGTAGGCCATCGCGGTTGGAATACTTGAAGTCGTGATTCCGGAAATGATTCGGCCAAGAAACAACCATCCGATCGTCGGCGCGAGTGCCATCACGATATAGTCGAGTCCGAGTCCGAGGTTCGACAAAAGGATGACTGGTCGCCGGCCGAAGCGGTCGGATAATACGCCGAGCAACGGCGAAAAAACGAACTGCATCAATGCAAAGACGAGAGCGAACCAGCCGTTCCAATTCGCCGCGTCCGTCATTTTGCCGCCGAGAAAATCAAGAATCAGTTTCGGCAAGACCGGAATGATCAAACCCATCGCCAGGACGTCGAGCGTGACCGTGACGAGAATGAAGATGACAGCGGCCTGGCGGTTTCTCATTAAGAGTGGTGAGTGACGGGTGATCGGTCTCCGGTCAATAATTCTTTACTTGTCACTGGTCACTTGTCACTCGTCACTTTGAAAAATGTATATCCCATCATTCAACCGCGTCGAAAATCGCGAAGCGATCAATGCGTTCATTCAAGCGCACAGCTTCGCGACGCTGATCACAACTAATGAAGGCGGGATCGTCGCCAGTCACTTGCCGGTGCTGTTAGATGAAAAGACAAACGTTCTTCGCAGTCACATGGCGCGTGCGAACGAGCAATGGAAACATTTCGCCGGTGCCGAGGAAGTGCTATGTATCTTTCACGGGCCACACGCTTACGTTTCGCCGTCGTGGTACGAAGAGCAGCACACCGTGCCGACCTGGAATTACGCGGTCGCTCACGTTTACGGAAAACCGGCGTTGGTAGATGACGCCGAATTGAAACAAATCGTTTTCGACACAACCGCGAAATTTGAATCGCCGATGCCGACCCCGTGGACGATTCCCTTATCGGAGCAGGAAATCACTGCGATGTTGAAGGCGATCGTCGGTTTCAAAATCGACATCACGCGCGTGGAAGGGAAGTTCAAGCTCGGCCAAAACCGTTCTCGCGAAGATCAGGACAAGATGCTCCGTAATTTGCAAAACGCGCCGGACGCCGAGAGCCGCGCGCTCGCGGAATTCATTCTGGCGCAACGGGAACGGAATTGACGCGCGCCCACGCGATCGGATACAACGATCCGCAGGAGCGACACACCGATGAGCAAATCTTATTTTCCTGCTGATCGCGCCGGTCGGACCGACTGGTACAAGAATTTCTCGGCGCAATTTCCAAAAATTGGAACTGAGCTCGACTTCAGTGAGATCGAGATCACGAATGCCGTGAACGATGCCAAATACGCCGTTCACATTTTGACGACGCTTGGACCGGACATCGACGCGGATCCGGGGCACGCCGGCAACGCCGTGTTGAGCGGACAATCTTCGGGCGATTTTGTCGATCTTCCTGCGGGCGGCAGCGCGCCGACTCCGGTTCGCCCCGGAATCGACACGCGACGCCAGGCCCGCGTCGAACGAATTAAGGCCCATCCGAAATTCAACGCTGACATCGGCAGGAAACTCCGGATCGACACTGAAAAGTTTGATGTAGCCAAATACAAAGCTGAGCTCGGCCGCGCCCGCCAGACCGGGAACTTCGTCACGATTCCATTCCGTAAAGCCGGCGGCGGCGTTTCCGGGATCAATCTTTATCGCCAGAGCAAAGGCGATAAGTCACCGCAAAAGATCGGCTTCTTTTTCCGCACACCGGCGATCGATACCTCACCTGGAAAAGGCGAACTCAAGTACACTGCGCGCGCGGTTCTGAACGACAAAGAAGTCGGCCAAGCCAGCGACGCAGTCAGTGTGACGGTGAGCTGAATGCCGGACCGATTCCTGGAAGTTCTTGCGGTCACGACGGCCGTTTTACTACTCACCGGCTCTCCGTTAGCCGCCGACGAGTACGTCAATTCGAAATCGCCCGACGAAAAATTTGCCTTGCACGTCGTGCGCGAAGATAAGCAGCCCCTCCCCCAGAGCACAGCGCTGATCGAGCGAGCGACGCGGAAGGTGGTTGTCGATTTGGGTACAAATCAAACTTTTGATCCCGAGGCGAAACTTCTTTGGACGAGTGATTCTCAGCGATTCGCCTATCTACGCTGTACGGAAGAAGAAAATGAAAGTGCAGTGACTCGAGTCTTTCAGCGGAATGGTGGCATTCGACGAAGTCAAACTGCCCGATCTGTCACCACTGAAAATGTCCAGTCAGGCTTCCGCATCCGGGAAACGACAGGTGCGCATCAAACCCATCCGGTTGGTCGGACGCCGCGTCGTTGGAGCTTAAATATGAAATCATCGCCTACAGCGGTTGGCGCGGCGCGGAAAGGATTTCGCTCAAGTCGATCGCCAAAATCCGCCGACGATCGTCAAGGCCGAAGCGGAACCGGTCTCAATCGTCGATTATTTTTTGTTATTGCCGGACAATACGCTGGAGACTGCGCCGCGTGAGTGGTTGCACAACGCGACAGTGCTCGACAAGGAAAATGGTTACATGAGTATCAGCGGCGACGGTGCGCAGCCATCATTTCAGGTCGCGCTGTTTCGTTATCGGGACGGACGGCCGCTGCTCGCGCTTTGTTCGGGCGAATTGGAAGGCAACGATTCCGTAACGTTGAGTTTCTATGAACTTGGGCCGGATGGGAAAATGCAGGCCGCGCCGCGCAAAATCTTGCCAATTGGCGATGCCTGGAGTAACGGAACGGACGAGCCGCAGCCGCAGAATTGGTATTTTGAGTTGCCGCGGCACGGTCGCACAGTGGTTGTTCGCAGGTTAAAGACGAAAAAGGTTTTGCACTGCGCCACCTGGAACGGCGAAAAGTTCATTCAGGAGAAACTATGAGCGCACTTCGCATCGCGTTCACTCTGTTCGTTGCATTGACGTTTGTCGGCTGCGGCGAACCGGAAAGAGCCAGACCGGCTGCGATCAGGCCTAGCGTGGTGCGGGCCGGCGGCGAATTCGATCAGGTTGGCACCGTAACTTTGTATCCTGGCGAATCGTGCGCATCGCAAGTCGTGTTCATCTTTCATACTGGAAGATCGACATCGATCTCGCTCGCGGCGCCGTGGCGGGAATCGACTATTCTGAAGGACGCCGTTCGTTCCCATCACCGTGTTCGAGTGGTCGGCAAATGGCGGCGTGGCAAGACGCCGGATTGCTCCTACGTGGAAGCGACGCAGGTCGAAGCCCAAAAATCTTTCTGGTGATCGCCTAGTAGCGGTAATGTTCTGACTTGAACGGACCGTCGACAGGAACGCCGAGGTATTCGGCCTGTTCTTGCGAGAGCTTGGTCAGTTTCACGCCGATCTTGTTCAAGTGCAGGCGCGCGACTTCTTCGTCGAGTTTCTTCGGTAAAACGTAAACTCCGGGTTTGTAAGTGTCGCGGTTCTTCCAGAGATCGAGCTGCGCGAGAACCTGGTTCGAAAATGAATTCGACATCACGAAACTCGGATGACCTGTCGCGTTGCCAAGGTTTAGCAACCGGCCTTCCGACAACAGAAAAATTTCGCGGCCGTCGGGGAACGTGTACTTGTCGACCTGCGGTTTGATATTCGTGCGCTTTACCCCGTTGGCGTTGTTGAGCGCGTCGACCTGAATCTCGTTGTCGAAATGGCCGATGTTCCCGACGACGGCCTGGTCTTTCATTTTCTGCATGTGCTCAAGCGTGATCACGTCCGTGTTGCCGGTGGCGCTGATGTAAATGTCGCCGCGGCCCAGCGTGTTTTCGATCGTCGTGACTTCGTAGCCTTCCATCGCAGCCTGAAGCGCGTTGATCGGATCGATCTCGGTGATTACAACGCGCGCGCCCTGACCGCGGAGCGATTGTGCGCAACCTTTGCCGACGTCGCCGTAACCGCACACCACTGCGATTTTGCCGGCGATCATCACGTCGAGCGCGCGATTTAATCCATCGACCAGCGAATGGCGGCAGCCATAGAGATTATCAAACTTCGATTTGGTGACTGAATCGTTGACGTTGATTGCAGGAATCAGGAGCCGGTTTTCTTGCGCCATTTTGTAAAGGCGATGCACACCCGTGGTCGTTTCCTCCGAAACGCCACGCCAATCTTTCGCGATCTCGTGCCAGCGATACGGATTCTCCCGTTGCACTTCGAGCAACAAATCCTTGATGACTTGCTCTTCTTTGTTCGCCGATTTTGATTTTGCCCAATCGCTGCCTTCTTCGAGCTCGTAACCTTTGTGAATCAACAGCGTCGCGTCGCCGCCATCGTCGACAATTAACTGCGGACCTTTGCCGTCGGGATGCGAGAGCGCGCGATAAGTGCACCACCAATACTCTTCGAGCGATTCACCTTTCCACGCGAAAACCGAGATGCCGGTCCTGGCGATTGCGGCCGCGGCGTGGTCTTGCGTCGAAAAAATATTGCACGACGCCCAGCGCACCGTCGCGCCAAGATCGACCAGAGTCTCGATCAAGACGGCTGTCTGGATGGTCATGTGAAGCGAACCAGTAATGCGAACCCCGGCTAGCGGCTTTTGCGGCGCGTGCTTCTCGCGGATCGCCATCAGTCCGGGCATTTCCTTCTCCGCGATCGAAATTTCCTTGCGGCCAAAATCCGCCAGTGAAATGTCGGCGACTTTGTAATCTTGTTTCGTTTTGGTGTCGGTGGTTGTGCTGGTCATAAAGTTATTTCGCGGCTTTCTTCAGCTCTCCGGCCTTGTCGGTTTTCTCCCAGGTGATTTCGGTATCGTCGATCTTGCCGAAGTGACCGTAGTTTGTGGTCCTTGAGTAAATCGGTCGGAGTAAATCGAGCTGGTTGATGATGTCGGCCGGTTTGAAACTGAATGTGCCCAGGACCGCGCGTTCAATCGCTTCTTCATCGACTGTGTGCGTGCCGAAGGTGTCGATGCGAACGCTGAGTGGCTTCGGATGGCCGATCGCGTAGGCAAATTGCAGTTCGCATTTTGAAGCGAGTCCGGCCGCGACGACGTTTTTCGCCACCCAGCGTCCCATGTAAGCCGCGCTGCGATCGACTTTGCTCGGATCTTTGCCGGAAAATGCGCCACCGCCGTGGCGGCCCATTCCACCGTAGCTATCGACAATAATCTTGCGACCGGTCAGCCCGGTGTCGCCTTGTGGTCCTCCGACCACGAAGTTGCCTGTCGGATTTACCAGGAATTGCGTTTCGTCATTCAACATTTCTTTCGGCAAAACCTTCTTGATGATTTCCTCGATGATGAAGCTGCGGATCTCCGAGTGCTTTACGTCGCGAGTGTGTTGAGTTGAAACCACCACGCACGAAATGCCGATTGGCTTTCCGTTCTCGTAGATCACCGAGACTTGTGACTTCGCATCCGGCCGGAGCCATCCGACTTTGCCGCTTTTGCGAATTCGAGTGAGCTCTCGGCCAAGTCGGTGGGCGAACATGATCGGCGCCGGCATCAGTTCAGGTGTCTCGTTGCAGGCAAAGCCAAACATGAGTCCCTGATCACCCGCGCCTTGTTCGGCGGTGTCCTTTCCATCCGCCGCACGCGCGTCCACGCCTTGAGCGATGTCCGGCGACTGTTTGGTCAAAATGTTTTGGATCGCGATCTTGTCGGCGTGAAAAACGTCGTCGTCGTTCACGTAACCGATCGCTCGGACAGTATCGCGCACTATTTTCGAAATCGGGATGACGCTTTCGAGTGGTTTATCCTCGTGCAGGTTCGGAATCGTGATTTCGCCGCCGACGATGACGATGTTGCTCTTGGCGTAGGTCTCGCAGGCGACCCGGCTGTTTCGATCTTGTCTGATGCAGGCGTCGAGGACCGCATCCGAGATGGTGTCGCAAACTTTGTCGGGATGACCTTCACCGACGGATTCGGAAGAAAAGATGTAGCGGCGCGACATAAAAAGAAGTGATGAGCGACTTAGTGATGAATGATGAGAGCGGAAATCAAGCCGGCCAGAACATATTGACCAATCATGATACGTAGATATATCGTTTACCTGGAGAATGCCGTCAACGATTAATTTGCTTCGGCTCCTGGCCGATTCTACCCGCTTGCGATTGCTTTTGCTGCTCGAGCAGGAGGAGCTCTCCGTCGCGGAGCTGCAGCAAATTCTCGGTATGGGCCAATCCCGCATCTCCAGTCATCTCGCGCAACTGAAACGCGCTGGAGTGGTGGAAGACCGGCGCGCCGGCAAGAATGTTTATTACGGCGCAATCAAGGCGGCCGGGAAAAACGGAGCGCGTGGCCGCATTCAGGAAATTCTCCAGCTCCTGGCGCGCGAAGTTCCCGAAACAGCGCGCGATCGCACTGCGTTAAAGCTTGCCCTGCGCAAACGCCAGGACAAAGCGCGCGAATATTTCGACCAGCTCGCGGGAAAGTTCGGCCGCAGTTACGTGCCGGGCCGTTCCTGGAAAGCCTTGTCGCACGCTTTAATCTCACTCGTGCCGCGATTGACAATTGTCGATCTTGGCGCGGGCGAGGGTACGCTTTCCCAGCTATTGGCAAGGAACGCGCGCAAAGTAATTGCGGTCGATAATTCGCCGAAGATGGTCGAGTTCGGTTCCAAGCTGGCGAAGGAGCATGGTTTCAAGAATCTCGAATATCGGCTTGGCGATCTCGAAGATCCACCGATTGCCAAAGAGAGCGTCGATCTTGTCTTGCTAAGCCAGGCATTGCATCACGCAATCAAGCCGGAGCGGGCGATGAAATCGGCCCATCGAATTCTAAAGAAGAACGGCCGGATCGTCGTCCTCGATTTGCTCTCTCACAATTTTGAGAAAGCGCGGAAGCTGTATTCGGATCGGTGGCTTGGTTTCAGCGAAGTGCGGCTCCATCAATTGCTCGAAGGCGCTGGCTTTCGAGACGTCGAAGTCTCGGTGGTTTCACGTGAGAAAGAAAACCCGCACTTTCAAACCGTGTTCGCCACCGGGGTTAAGTGAACGGCACCTTCCATTTGCCTGTCTAACAGTTGCCGTTGAACGTTAACGTACCTGAGTTTGTTCCTATGGACGGCTTCTTTGAAGAACTGAAGCGGCGAAAAGTCTACCGCGTCGCGATTGCCTACGTCGTGGCAAGTTGGGCACTGGCGCAGGGTCTCGCTCAGGTCCTTCCTGTTTTCGACATCTCCAATTCTGCCATTCGAGTCGTTATTGCGCTTTTACTGTTCGGATTCCCAGTCGCGCTGGTTCTGGCTTGGGTGTTCGACATCACGCCAACCGGAATCCGGCGCACATCCAGCGCCGCGGCCCAGACCGCGCCGACCACGCACCGTCGTCGCAATCTATTTTTGCTTGCCGCAGCCGGCGTCATCATTTCCGCCGGTGTCGGATTCTTTGTTCTTCCGCGGGCGGTGGCCCGCAAGGTCGACAAATCGATCGCAGTCCTTCCGTTTGAAAATCTGAGTGACGAAAAAGAAAACGCCTACTTCGCGGACGGCGTTCAGGACGACATCCTCACGAATTTGTCGAAGGTCGGCGATCTGAAGGTCATTTCTCGCACATCGGTCATGCCGTATCGAGGAAAGACATCCAACGTTCGGGAGATTGGAAAAGCGCTTGGGGTCGGGGCGATTCTTGAGGGCAGTGTGCGCCGTTCGGGCAATCGCGTGCGAGTGAATGTCCAGCTCATCGACGCCAACACTGACGAACACATTTGGGCCAACGACTACGACCGCGATTTAACCGACGTCTTCGCGATTCAGACCGATCTCGCCCAAAAAATCGCGAACGAATTGCAAGCCAAGCTTTCGCCAACGGAAAAAGCGCAAATCGAGAGCAAGCCAACGCAGAACAGTGAAGCTTATCTTGCCTACGTTCGAGCGCACGATTTGCAGAGCAGCTCTTACGAGGATTTGGCGAAATTAAAGCAGGGCGAGGAGACGTACGAGCGCGCTATCACGTTGGATCCCAACTTCGCGCTGGCCTTCGCGCGCTATTCCCAACTGGAAAGCTGGATTGCCCACTCATTCGGGCGGTCACCGGCGCGACGGGAGAAGGCGCGTTCGTTGGCGGTGCGGGCAGTCCAATTGCAGCCGCAGCTGCCCGAAGCGCATCTCGCCCTCGGATTTGTTTATTATTACATCGACAACAACTTCGAAGCCGCAGCGAGCGAATTCGAGATCGCGCGGCGTGGATTGCCTAACGAATCCGAGGTTTATCTTGCGCTCGGCGCCATTCAACGGCGCCAGGGCAAATGGGATGAGTCGAACGCCAGCTTGGAAAAGGCGGTTGCCCTTAATCCAAAGGACACGTGGTCGATGCAAAACCTCGCCATTAATTACCAAATGCAGCGAAACTGGGATGCGGCGAACAAGATCTTGGACCGCGGGCTGGCGATTACCCCGAATGCGTTCGGTCTCATGGAGGTCAAGTGCAAGGTTGCCATTGACGAGAAAGGCGATTTCTCTCTCGTGCAAAAATTCCTGAACGAAATCGATCCAAGCAAATTGAGTCCGGAGGTCCAGACACAACTGGTGGCTGGTCGCGCGCAGATGCTTATTTTGCTGCGTCAGTTTAGCGAAGCCGCGGGTGTCGCGGACAAGCTTTCAGATTCGATGATCACGGCGTATCCCGGCGCATTGTGCGGCAAATATGTAACCATTGGTGTCGCGAAAAAGGCGATCGGTGATGCAGCCGGAGCGCGCGAGGTGTTTGAAAGGGCGAAGCGTTATGCCGAGGATGACACTAGGCAGACTCCGGACGATGCCGGGGCCCACTCACGATTGGCTGAAGCGCTGGCCTGGCTTGGCCAGAAAGAGGCGGCCCTTGCCGAAATCAAGCGCGCTCAAGAATTGTTGCCCGAAAGCAAAGACGCTTTTGATGGCCCGCAGATTACTCAATCGGCGGCGGAGATTCACGCCATCTTTGGCGACGTCACCGATGCGGTTGCTCTTCTTGACGGTTTACTGCAGCGTCCAGGCACGGTGACGGTTGCCATTCTGAAATTGGATCCGGTTTGGGATCCTATTAGGAAAGATCCGCGCTTTCAAGCCTTGCTCGACAAGTACGGTGCGAAAGTTTAGCGCCGGAATTCTTCTTCTAGTTGCTTTCTCTACTGCGAAAGCGCAGTGGACCCAAATATCCAGTCAGTCCGAGCCGTCGCCGGCGCGCGGACTTGAACATCGTTACCTGGTTGTAGAAGATTCAAGCACCGGAGATCGTGCTTCACTGGAACTGGCGATCTTTTCGACGAAGTCGTGTCGTCTTCGGATGGTGGATCAACCGTCTGAACCGCGATCTGATCTCGAAGATGTAATGGCTCGCGGAAATTTCCTCGCCGCGGTCAACGGCGGTTATTTTGATCCCGACTATCGGCCGATTGGATTGCTGATTGTTGACGGGAAAATGGTCGCGCCGTTGCAAAAGGCACGTTTACTTTCAGGAGTGCTCAGCTCTACCGGGAAGAAAGTTCAAATTTCGCGCGTGTCCGAATTTTCTCCCAATCAAAAATCGGATGCCGCGGTCGAGTGTGGGCCAATGATTGTCGATCTTGGAAAAGCGGTGCGCGGTTTGGAATCGACCAAATCCGCTCGTCGGACTTTCGCTGCGGTTGGCGGCGACAAAGCAGCCTTGGGCTTTTGCTCCGACGTTACGCTTGCGGACTTGTCGAACATTCTAGCCATCGTCGCGATCCCCGATTTTAAAATCCAGCGCGCATTAAATCTGGACGGCGGTTCGTCGAGCGCCTTCTGGTTTAAACGGACGAACGGAGGTCCGTTTTCGATCGCCGAATTGAAACCGGTGCGCGATTTTGTGGCGGTGGTTCCAAGATAACGCGATGAGAACATTTGGCGGATTTAAGTCGGGCAATGAATTTTTCTACGGCGAAGTTCGCTGGGGCGAGGTGCACGTTCTGGCAAAGCCGTACTGGGTCGATATTCAACCGACTGGCGAGGTGCGAAAGCTGGGGGATGTGGTGGTCGATCTACCGGTCGCGCCGTCAAAGCTGATTGCAGTGGGATTGAATTACGCGGACCACATTGCGGAGATGAAGCGGACGCCGCTTGGGACACCGCTGATCTGGTTCAAGGCGCCCAGTTCGCTGCTGCCGCACAACGGCGAGATTGAGATCGCGTTTCCCGATCATCAAACCGATTTTGAGGCCGAGCTGGGCATTGTCATTGGACGCAGGGCGAAGAACGTTCCGATCGAACAGGCGCACGACTTCATTTTCGGATACACGGTTGGGCTCGATGTCAGTGATCGGGATTTGCAGAAGTCCGAAAAACAATTCGCGCGTTGCAAATCGTTCGACACTTACACGCCGATCGGGCCGTTCGTGTACGCCGATGTTGACGTTGGGGATCTCGCGCTCGAGCTGCGCCAAAATGGCCAGGTGCGCCAACGGGCGCGCACTAGTCAGATGATTTACCCGCCGGCGGAGATTGTTTCGTTCGCCAGTCAGTCCCTCACTTTGCTCCCGGGCGACGTCATTTTGACGGGGACCCCATCCGGCGTGGGCGCGATCCGGACTGGCGACGAGCTGGAAGCGCAGATCGATGATTGGCCACCGTTGCGCAATCGCGTGACCGCGCGCTGACAGCCTGTTAGCACGGTTCGCGTCCGGTTTTTGGTCCTTTGCGTTACATCCTCCGAGCGTGGCTGATGCGAATATTAAACGGCGCTTGCCTTGGGAGCGTCCACTAAAGAAAAGTGAAAAGTTTTGCTCGACTCGCATCCAAACCTTTTGGGATAAATTGGATGTACCGAGCAGTAAATTCAACTCCGCCGAAATTATGAAAACATTCCTAATCCTCTGTCTCAGCATGATTGCGCTGACTGCGTTTTCTCAGCCGCCGCAGAAGCCCGGGCAGCAACCGCCGCCGCCACCGAATGCGCCGCCTGCCGCAGGCGTGCCGATGAATCCCGCGGGTGCGCAACCGGGTGCTCCCGCTCAGCAACCAGGCATACCGACGCAACAACCCGGAGCGCCGGGTCAGCCGCCTCCTGGAGGAATGCCGCCGGGCGCGCCAGGAATGTCACCGGGCGCACCGGGGATACCCGCCCCTGGAACCAGCGTTACCGCGACGTTAAGTCCCGCGCCAAGTGCATCTGCGGCTCCTGCTGCGCACTTGTACGAGACAAAAGTCACCGGAAACTACTTTGTCGATAAATTTAACCAGGGCGGCCCGGTCATGTGGCCGATATTGATTGTGTCTATCGTCGCGTTGACTGTAGTAATCGAACGCGTTCTCTGGTGGAGCGGACGCTGGTTCCGCCGGGATCCGAAGCGGGTCGAGAAGGTTTTCACTGCAATCGAAGTTGGCGACGTGGCGGAAGCGTCGCGACTTTCGCGTGATTCGCGCGATCCGGTTCTGCGCATGTTGTGGAACGGCTTGAACCATCAGCACGCGTCGTTGCAGGGCGCGCTGCAAGTGGCCGCCGGTATTGAGATCAAACGGGCCGGCCGGTTCCTGGTGGTGATGGACACACTGGTTACGCTCGCGCCGTTGCTCGGTTTGTTGGGAACGGTCACGGGTCTGATGAAGGCCTTTCTTGCCTTGGGGAATGAGGAGATTGCGATCGCCTCTATCACAGGCGGTATCGGCGAAGCGCTCATCGCGACCGCGTGCGGTCTCGGCATTGCGATCTTCTCGCTGATTCCGTTTAACTTTTTCACATCCCGCGTGTCTAACTTAGAGTTCGAGCTGCAGACCGCGGCCACGAATCTCGAAGTTATGCTCGAAGCTCAAAGTAAAGGACGCCACGAGGAAGTAAACATAGGAGGGCACACTCCGCAAAGCTCGGCGAAGGGCTCGTCGATCTAGAAGTTTATGCGCGTTAGCTCACCAATCCCGCACCACAAAGCACGGATCGAGATCATTCCGTTGATCGACATCATGTTCTTTCTGCTGGCTAGCTTCATGATGGTGAGCCTGAGCCAGGTCCATATGAAGGGCATGAAGGTCAATCTGCCCAGTGGGCAAACTGGCGAGACCCAAGCGAAGAATGAGTACATCAGCGTGTCGGTGGATCGCGATGGCAATGCCTACTTCGACAAAGAGGAGATGAAGAGTTACGACGATTTACTGGCGAGGCTAAAGCAAGTACATAACGAAAACCCCGAAGCCAAAGTGTTCGTTCGCGGCGACGCCGACACTGTTCACTTCAACATCATCAAAGTGCTCGATGTTCTGCGGACCGCCGGCTTCTACAAAGTCGCGTTCGAAATCAAGAGCGAAGCGTTAAAAAGCATGCCCGCTCCATCAACCGGACCTTAGTTATGGCTGGACCACTCCTGTATAAACCACCACCGAGTTGGCAATTTTGGGCCGCTTTCGGCGCGGCCGTGTTGATAGAGGCGGGATCGGTGGTGATCGCTGGAATGAAGCACGAGCCGCCCGTAGTCGACTTGGCAGACATTCCGACAGCGACGGTTGAAGCAACGTTGCAGCCGGAGGATCAGCCGACGCCGCCACCAGAGGACATTCCGATCCAGGAACCGCCGCCGATACCCGAAGTGGCTCCGGAATTCCACGAAGAAAAGCCGCCACCGCCAAAAACCAATAAGCCAACTGGTCCGGTCAAAGCGCCACAAGGCGTCACTGGGACGATGTCTATCACCGGCGCAAAAGCGGTGGCGATTTTCGCGCCGAAGCCGGAATACCCATATGAAGCGCGCAGTCGCCATCAAACCGGGAGCGGTGTTGCTCTTCTAAGCGTCGACACAGCCAGCGGCAATGTCACGGACGTGTCAATGGCGCAGTCGATCGGCAGCCCGATTTTGGACCAATCAACCGTCAGCGCGTTCCGGCGCTGGCGGTTTGCCCCCGGGAAATGTGCGCCAAAAGTTAAAGTCCCGATCACCTATACCATGACAGGAGCCTCCTATTAGTTATGCGCGTCTCGTCTCCAATTCCTAAAAAGCACGCTCGGATCGAGATTATTCCTTTGATCGACATCATGTTCTTTCTGCTGGCGAGTTTCATGATGGTAAGCTTGAGCCAGACCCACATGAAAGGAATCAAGGTCGCTTTGCCGTCTGCAACCGTACCGCCGCCGAACACGGTGAAGGACTTCGTCTCCATTCGTGTAGGCGCCGGCGACGTTGTCAGTTTCGACGGACAAGTCGTCTCGCAAGATCAAGTGATGCCTCGGTTGTTCCAGCTTCACGCGGCCAACCCAAACATTAAAGTTTCCATTAGCGCGGAAGGTATGGCGCTTCATGGTGATGTGATCACTGTGCTCGACATGGTTCGACGAGCGAAAATCGAGAAAGTTGGCTATCAGATTCGCGCGGCTACGCCGGGCGGGGGTGCGCCAGGCGCCCCGCCGCCGGGAGCTCCTCCTCCGCCGCACTAATCGCGAATCTCGCGTAGTTTTTTCTGCAACGCCGCAACCGCTTTGCCGCGGTGACTGATTCTGTTTTTTAGCTGCGGCGCCATTTCCGCAAACGTTTCCTCAAATCCAGTCGGCTGAAACACTGGATCGTAACCGAACCCGCCTTTTCCGCGTGGCTGGTCAAGGATTCCTCCTTCGACGACGCCCGCCAGCGTGCCCAGAGCCTTCCCGGCGCGTGCCAGCGCAATGACACAGCGGAAGCGCGCCGATCGGCTCGGTGCGTTGCCTAGCTCTAGCTCTCGCAGCAATTTATCGATGTTGGCCGCGTCGCTGGCGTTCACGCCGCCGTAGCGCGCGGAATAAATTCCCGGCGCGCCATTAAGCGCATCGACTTCGAGTCCGGAATCGTCCGCGATCACGAGGCCGTCGACCGCCGTCGAAACACCCACCGCTTTTAAGGTCGCGTTTTGTTCGAAGGTGGTGCCCGTTTCTTCAGGTAGCGTAACCTCTGGATAAGTGCTGAGATCGGCGATCTCGAATTGATCTACGAGCAGTTCCCGAAATTCTCGCGTCTTATTTGGATTGCGAGTTGCGAGCAGTAACTTCATTTGCTTTTCCTGTTTTCCTGCTTTCCTGATTGATAATCCGATGAGCAACGAGCGCCGTAAACCTTATCCGTTCGACCAGATTGAGCCGAAGTGGCAGAAGATCTGGGACGAGCGGCAGAGCTTTCACGCGCCGAATCCGGGCGAGAAGAATTTTGATCCGAAGAAGCGGAAGTTTTTTGTGCTCGACATGTTTCCGTATCCGAGCGGCGCCGGTTTGCATGTCGGCCACCCGGAGGGCTACACCGCCACGGACATTATCGCGCGTTACAAACGGATGTGCGGATTCAATGTTTTGCATCCGATGGGCTGGGACGCGTTCGGTCTCCCGGCTGAGCAATATGCAATCAAGAGCGGCCAGCATCCCGCGATCACGACCCGCGATAACGTCGCCAAGTTCAAGTCGCAGCTGAAGCGGATTGGTTTTTCCTACGATTGGCAGCGCGAGATCAACACGACTGATCCGGGCTACTATAAATGGACGCAGTGGATTTTTCTCCAGCTTTACAACTCCTGGTTTAATCCGAAAACGAACAAGGCCGAGCCGATATCTACTTATCGCGGCAAAAACCCGGATGAAGCTCGGCTCGCTTATGTGGCCGATGTCCCGGTGAATTGGTGTCCCGAGCTCGGGACGGTTCTCGCGAACGAAGAGGTGGTCGACGGCAAGAGCGAAGTGGGCGGCTTTCCAGTCGTGCGACGGCCGATGCGTCAATGGATGTTGCGCATCACCGCCTACGCCGAGCGACTAATCGACGAACTCGAAGGACTTGATTGGCCCGAAGGGATCAAATTACTCCAACGCAATTGGATCGGACGAAGCGAAGGCGCGGAAATCGATTTCAAGGTCGACAATAACAAAGTTCGCGTTTTTACCACGCGTCCCGACACACTTTACGGCGCTACCTACATGGTACTGGCGCCGGAACATTCGCTGGTCGATCAAATCGTGACTGAAGAACAGTGGCCGGCGGTGCGCGAATATCGCGAACGCACCGCCCGCAAGAGCGATCTGGAACGGACCGAGCTCTCGGAAGAAAAGACCGGCGTCTTCACCGGCGCTTACGCGATCAATCCGGCGAACGGGGAGAAGATTCCGATCTGGATTGCTGATTACGTGCTGCTTGGCTACGGCACCGGCGCGATCCAGGCAGTTCCCGCGCACGATGAACGCGATCTTGAGTTCGCGCGCAAATTCGATTTGCCGATTCGACAAGTCGTTCAGCCGCCGGGCGATAAAGATCGCATCGGATTCGTTGGCGATGGTGTCGCAATCAATTCGCCGATCATTGATGGACTGCCGTCGCGCGAAGCGATTCGAAAAATCACCTCCTGGCTGGAAGAGCGCGGTCTGGGCAAACGAGCAATCAATTACAAACTACGCGACTGGCTTTTCTCGCGACAGCGTTACTGGGGCGAACCGTTTCCAATCGTTTGGGAGGACGGCAAGCACCGTTCGTTAGGCGAAGATGAATTGCCGGTCGTGCCGCCGCCGTTGGAAGATTACAAACCGACTGGCACTGGCGAGCCGCCGTTAGCCAAAGCGAAGGAGTGGATCCGTTATTCGGGCAAAGCGACGCGGGAATTAAACGTGATGCCGCAATGGGCCGGCTCGTGTTGGTATTACCTGCGTTTTTGCGATCCGCAGAACGACCGGCGATTCGTCGGCGAAGATGCTGAACGGTATTGGGCAGCGGGCGACCATCCGGGCACCGTCGACCTTTACGTCGGCGGGACAGAGCACGCGGTGTTGCACCTGCTTTACGCACGCTTCTGGCATAAAGTCCTCTTCGATCTCGGATACCTGTCGAAACCCGAGCCGTTCCAGCGCCTCGTAAATCAGGGAATCATTCTCGGCGAAGACGGTCAGAAAATGTCGAAGTCGCGCGGAAACATTGTAAATCCCGACGACGTCATCGACCAGTACGGCGCAGACGCATTTCGCTGTTACGAAATGTTTATGGGGCCGCTGGAGCAGATGAAACCGTGGAGTATGCGCGGGGTCGAAGGCGTCTCCCGATTTCTCGCGCGGGTCTGGAGATTGATGATGACCGAGAACCAGGCGGGCGAATGGCAATTGTCGCCCGCATTGAAAGATGTCGAGCTGACCAAGGCGCAGAACAAAGTTCTTCACGCCACAATTAAAAAGGTGACGGAGGACATCGAGTCACTTGGTTTCAACACCGCGATCTCACGGATGATGATTTTCGTTAATGCGTTCATCCCGCGAAGCGGGACGGAAACGCTTTCGATTTCGGCGATGCGGACATTCTTGATCTTGCTCAATCCATTCGCCCCGCATCTGAGCTCCGAGTTGTGGGAGAAATTGAAGTCGCCCGGCGATATTACCGAACAACCCTGGCCGTCTTACGACGAAAAATTCCTGGTCGAAGATGAAGTGGAAATCGTCATCCAAGTAAACGGAAAGCTTCGAGATCGAATGATGATGTCGACTTCCGCGACCAAAGATGAAATGAAAGCCGCCGCGCTAGCGAACCCGAAAATCGCGCAACTCGTTGCCGGTAAGAACGTTCTCAAGGTTGTGGTCGTCCCAAAAAAGCTTGTGAACATCGTCGTCCAGTAGTTAAACAGGCGACATGTGGAAGGAATTCAAAGAATTTGCCGTCAAAGGTAACGCGATCGATCTCGCGGTCGGTGTCATCATAGGCGCGGCGTTCGGCGGGATCGTGAACTCTCTCGTCAAAGATATCTTGATGCCGCCGATCGGGTTACTCACCGGCGGTCTCGATTTCTCCAACAAGTTCATGATTCTCAAGGATGCACCTGGCGGAGGCGTCTTCAACACACCAGCCGACGCGGCCAAAGCAGGCGCGGTCACGTGGAACTACGGTAACTTCATTACACTTATAATTAATTTTCTGATCGTCGCCTTTTGCATCTTCCTGGTGGTCAAGGCGATGAATAAAATGAAGAAGCCATCACCGACCGCTCCACCCGTGGTAAAAGATTGCCCGGCCTGCACGATGTCGATCCCAATCAAGGCGACGCGTTGTCCGCATTGCACGACCGAATTGCCGCGCACTTAGTGAATAAGCTGTGAGTAATTTTCTCCGCTAGCGCGCTTTTTGCTGCTTTTACCCAGGTAGAAGCCGCTGGGCATGAAAAGATAAAATTGCGAACGCGTAAGATTATTCTTGCCACCTTGCGCGTAGGTGTTATCCCAGGCCGCGGTGTTGCAAATGCCAAGAAGCCTTAACCTTGCAACAGCTGTTAGTGCTGTTGCTTTCATCCTCGTCGGTTGTGCGGAACAGCCCGCGGTAAAGCCGCTCGCTGCAGTCGCAGCCGCTAACTCTCATCTCGGTCGCATGTCCAACGTGCGAACCACTGCCTACACGCAGGCCGAAAAAGGTGGACGAAAAAATGCCCTTGGCACTTATTTGTCCGGCCGTCACGTCATGAGTGCGGCTGCGGATTGGTCGCAGTTCCCGCTCGGGACGCGATTCCGGATCTGTAGCACGCGCGAAGAATACATCATCGACGATTACGGAACGGCGCTGGTTGGTTCAAACACGATCGACCTTTACAAGCCAACCAAACTTGAAATGAAGCGCTGGGGCGTGCGCAATGTCGACATCGACATTTTGCAGTGGGGTTCGGAGGAAAAGAGTCTGCAAGTGCTCGGCCCACGCATGAAACACGCGCACGTTCAAAAGATGGTCGCCTCGCTGCAAAAAAAGAATCCTTCCGCGACTGTGCGGGTTGCATCGAGCTCGACTCAATCGGCGGCGAAAAGCGGAAATTCGAAGCAGGCCTCGGCGAAACCGTCGTCTAGCCGCACTTTGGATTGATTAACGGCGTGGTCCGCCGATTTTCACGACGATGAAAATTCTCGTCGTCGGTGGGGCCGGTTACATCGGCAGTGTGTGCGCCGAGCTGCTGCTCGATGAAGGCCACAGCGTTTCGATTTTCGACAACTTGAGCGAAGGGCATCGCGCAGCGATTGATTCCCGCGCCCAGTTCATCGAAGGCGATCTGCAAGATCGGCAATTAGTCGAGAAAACGCTTTCGAAACAAAAGCCGGACGCGGTCATGCATTTCGCGGCCAATGCGCTGGTCGGCGAATCGATGAAAAATCCGTCGAAATATTTTCGCAACAATGTTGCCAACGGTCTGAATCTTATCGACGCGATGGCGGCAGCCGGTGTCCAAAAAATAATTTTCTCGTCGACCTGCGCGATTTTTGGTCCTCCAGAACGGCTTCCCATTGACGAAACGACACCGAAGCAGCCGATCAATCCATACGGCGAATCCAAACTGGCGTTCGAAAAAATTCTGCGGTGGTACGATCAGATTCACGGAGTGAAGTTTGTTTCACTTCGCTATTTCAACGCGGCTGGAGCATCGACGAAATTTGGCGAAGACCATCGCTGCGAGACTCATTTGATTCCGAACGTGCTCAAGGTCGCGCTCGGCGAAAAGGCGAACGTCGAAGTGTTTGGGACTGACTACGAGACGCCAGACGGCACCTGCATTCGTGATTACATCCACATTATCGATCTGGCGCAGGCTCACATTCTCGCGCTCAACGCATCGAAGAGTGAGTTTTACAATCTTGGCACCGGCGGAGGAGCGAGCGTTCGGCAGGTGATCGACTCCTGCCGAACGGTCACGGGCCGCGACATCGACGTCGTGGAAAAACCGTGCCGGCCGGGCGATCCGCCCCGGTTGATCGCAACCTCGGAAAAGATAAAGCGCGAGCTTGGCTGGAAACCCCAATTTCAGTCGCTCGACGCCATCATCGAGAGCGCGTGGAAATGGCACCAGAAATTTCCGCGAGGTTACGGGGACTAAAACAAAGCGCCCGCGAATTTCTTCGCGAGCGCTTTGAATTCGCAGTGTAGCCGCGGCGCTATGCGCCGCCACTAGCTAGCACTCAGGGCTTTTGGGTTGTGGTTGTCGTTGTGGTGGTTTCTTTTTCCACGACCGTAGGTTTGCTCAGCACGACCTTGCGCACGATCATCCGATCGCCTTCGCGAACGTAATAAACTGTCGCGGGCACGTCAGGGCGTACTGCCGACCAAGTTACGGTATGACCTTCCGGGTCAAGAACGGCTGTTTCCTTCGTGTAGTAGTAACGGACCGGTGTGCCGGTTGTTCCCGCCCGGAGCATCAGGTAATCGCTCCCGGGCGTGTAAGTAGTGATTGTTCCGGCCGCGCTGGTTGTGCTGCTCTCGGTGACGGCAGTCCCTGTCGCAGCGTCTTTGGTTGTTGTGACCGTTGTAGATGTTTGGGCCATCGCGGTGACGGCGACCAAGCCGCAAGCCGCGGCCAATATTTTCGCTAATGTGTTTTCTTTCATAGTTGTTGTTTGCTTTGGTTACCCAATGCTCTTTCTTGTGAAGAAGTTTGACTCCCCGCAGTGGCGATTTATTCGACCGCTGCGCCACAAATGGTTCGCGCCGAGTCGGCTGTCCGGTTTTTGAAATAATGCAAACGCTTCCAGGTTTTCGAGATTTCCTGCCCGAGGACTGCGCCACGCGAAATTACATTTTCGCCCAGTGGCGCAAAGTCGCGCGCGGTTACGGCTTCGTCGAATGGGATGGGCCTGTGCTCGAAGCGACCGAGCTCTACCGGAAAAAGAGCGGCGCCGAAATTGTCGATCAACTCTTCAATTTCACCGACAAAGGCGAACGCGAAGTTTCGATGCGACCCGAGCTGACGCCGACGCTCGCGCGCGTAGTGGCAGCCCACGAACGCGCTTTCAAGAAACCGCTCAAGTGGTTTTCGATCGGGCAATTTTTTCGGTACGAAAAACAGCAACGCGGCCGGTTGCGCGAACATTATCAACTGAATTGCGACATTATCGGCGAAAATGATTTCGCTGCCGATATCGAGCTGATTGCGCTTTGCATTGACATCCTGCGTTCGTTTGCACTTACCGAAGAAGACTTCGTTGTTCGAATCAGCGACCGTGAGTTTTGGACCGATTTTCTGCGACAACAAAAACTTCCGACCGAACAATGGGAAGAAGTTTTGCAAATAATTGACAAATCGGGACGCGAGCCGCGCGAGAAAACCGAGGAGAAACTTGGAAAGCTCGCGGGTCCCGTTTTTTCGGTTTTCGACAAGGGCGGACACAGCGGAAAACTCGATCGGCTGGTTGACGGACTGGGCGCGCGCGGGCTCGCCGGCTTCGTCGACATCGACGTCAAAATAGTTCGCGGACTTGCTTACTACACCGGGACAGTCTTCGAAGTCTTCGATCGCGCCGGAAAGTTGCGCGCGATCGCGGGCGGCGGTCGCTACGATAATTTGATCGCCCAGTTGAGCGACGATGCGGTTTCGATGCCAGCACTCGGTTTCGCGATGGGCGACGTGGTCCTCGGAGAATTATTGCGCGAACGACCGGCGACTCGCGAGCGATTGGATGCTGCGATCAAAGGACAGAACAATATCGACATCTACGTTGTGATCGCCAAGGAGCAGCGCCGTGGTGATGCGCTCGAGCAAATTCAAGAGCTGCGCGATCGCGGTTATCGTGCCGACTACCCGCTCACGGCCGAAAAAGTCGGGAAGCAATTTCAAAATGCCGAAAACGCGGGAGCGCGGATTGCACTGCTTTACGGAGATGAATGGCCGCAGGTGAAAGTGAAAAACCTGGCAACGCGTGAAGAATCATTGATTCCGAGCGAGGCGCTGCTGGACAGCGTGGCAAGATTCTTCACCGTGTCGAGCTCTGTTTGACCATGTATCGCACGACTGACTGCAACTCGCTTCGCAAGACCGACATCGCCAAGGAAGTTACGCTTGCCGGTTGGGTCCACGTCTCACGCGATCATGGCGGCGTAATATTCATAGATCTGCGGGACCGCGAAGGCCTGACTCAGGTCGTTTTTCGACCGGAAGAAAATGCAGAGCTTGCGAAACAAGCGCATGGGTTGCGGAGCGAAGACGTGATTCAGGTTATCGGCAAAGTCGCTCCGCGTGTCCCGGGAACGGAGAACCCAAAACTCGCGACGGGTGACATCGAGGTGATTCCAACTGCGCTGAAAATTCTCAATCGTGCCGATGATCTGCCGTTTCCGATCGATGCGGAGATTCACAACGAGGATTTGCGACTGACGTATCGATACTATGACCTTCGGCGCCCGGAACTGTCTCGCAATTTGCGAATCCGGCACAAGGCAGCCAAAGCAACGCGCGATTATCTCGATTCGCAAGGGTATCTCGAAATCGAGACGCCGATTTTGTCGAAGAGCACGCCGGAAGGTGCGCGCGATTTCCTGGTGCCGAGCCGGCTGGCGCCGGGAAAATTTTATGCGCTGCCGCAAGCACCGCAGCAATACAAACAATTGCTTCAGGTCGCTGGCGTCGAGAAATATTTCCAGATCGCCAAATGTTTTCGCGACGAAGATTTACGGGCCGATCGCCAGCCGGAGTTCACACAAATCGACATCGAAGCGTCGTTTGTGCAGCCCGAGGACATTTTCAAACTTACCGAAGGGATGCTGGCCGCAGTTTTCAAGGCTACCCGCGATATCGACATCAAGACGCCGTTCGAGCGACTGACTTATCGCGAAGCGGTCGGGCGTTATGGCAGCGACAAGCCGGATCGCCGGTTTGGAATGGAGCTTATCGATTTCAGTGACGAATTTCGGGCGAGCAGTTTCAAAGTCTTCCACGGTGCGATCGACGCCGGCGGAGCCGTGAAAGCGATCAATGCTAAAGGATTTGCCGGAATTACGATCGGCCAGGTCGACGAACTGACCGAGATCGCCAAAACATTCGGAGCGAAGGGTCTCGCGTTTATCAAGATCGAAAACGGCGAATGGAAGTCACCGATCGTGAAATTCTTTTCCGACGCAGAGAAGTCGGCGCTGCAAACGAAATTACAAATTGCGGAAGGCGATTGTGTTTTCTTTGCCGCTGACAAATGGGATATCGCCTGCGAGGTGCTCGGGAGAATTAGGCTCCGAGTGGCCGAGATTCAAAAACTGGTTCCGGAAAGGGAAATCTGGGATTTCCTGTGGGTCTACGATTTTCCATTACTGCTGTGGAGCGCCGAAGAAAACAAATGGAACGCGATGCATCATCCATTCACGCGGCCAAAAGCCGAAGACGCAGCGTTGCTTGGCGACAAGGCAAAGCTCGCCGCTATCCGCGCAGAAGCTTATGACGTTGTGCTCAACGGCGTTGAGATTGGCGGGGGCAGCATTCGAATTCACGAGCCGCAGTTGCAGGACAAGATGTTTGGAGTGCTCGGGATCGGTCCGGAGGATCGACAGGCAATGTTCGGCCACATACTTCGCGCGCTGCGAATGGGCGCACCGCCGCACGGCGGAATCGCGCTCGGCCTGGATCGCCTGGTGATGCTGATCTGCGGCGCGCAATCAATCCGCGACGTAATGGCGTTTCCAAAAAATAATCGCGGAATGGATTTGATGTCGCAATCGCCGGCCGATGTCGACTCCCGTCAGCTGCGCGATTTGAAAATCAAACTCGAGGCGGATAAATCCCAGCCGCGAAAAGAATCTCGAGAATAAACGATCAGTAACCCAAGGCTTTTCTCCGCTCCGTCGCGCCGGGCAGCGCATCTTTCTTGACCGTGATTGCCGGCGCGCCCGAGTCCTTCAGCTGCGCGGCCTGGGTGGTGTTGAACTCGGTGTCTTTGGCAAATTCCGCGGGAAGGTCCGCCTCCGCGTAGATCGCGTGCACCGGGCATACGTCTACGCAGGCCGTGCAGTCAATGCAGTCATCTGCGTGAATGACCACCTGCTTGTCCATCTCGTAGAAGCACGCCACCGGGCAGACCTCTACACAGTCGGTGAACTTGCAGCCGCTACATTTGTCAGTCACAACATGCATAAGATTTTCGTAGTTTAGGATGCGGAAAGATACCAACTAATTGGCGTGCACTGGTCAGTCAATTCTTTAGCGTTATCTGGTCTTGTTTCGCGGCAGTCCGGAAAAGGATCGCCACCGAAAAAGTGACGATCGTTCCGAAGCAGATCCACCACGGCCATTCCACGGTGGGCAGCCAATCCGGTTTTACGTAAGCAATCCCCCCGAAAATTCCAGCGATCGCGTTCAGCAGATTGCTGATGATGGCAACGAAGACAAAGCCGATGATCATGGCGAGGACATTGCCGAGATTGCTGCCGCGGCGCTTGGTGAACATTCCGCAAAGAAACACGCCTAGAAGAGGACCGTAGGTGTAAGCAAAAACGCTCAGCACAATCGGAATGATCCGGACATTTGGATGAACGATGACCAGGTAAGACGTTGTCGATGCAACCACGATCATGAGAACGGCAAACCAAACCGTGGCCCAGCGCACAGCGCGTAAACTCTGCGCGCCGGTTGCGCGGGGATTGATGTAAGGCTCGTACCAATCGCGGGTGAAACTCGTGGCCAGTGCATTGATGGCGGTGCTAAGCGAACCCATGGCGGTGGCGAAGATTCCGGCGATCAACAAACCGCGCAGACCGATCGGCATTTCGTAGAGAATGAAATGGCAAAACGTATCGTTCGGCGACTTCGGAAGGTTCGGGTCCGGATGCACCTGGTAATAAGTCCAGAGCAGCAATCCGATGCTCAAAAACGTGAGCACGATCGGAATATCGGCTAGACCGGACATGATCAGTGATCGCCGGCTCCGCCGAATATCGACGGCCGTCAACATGCGCTGCACCATGTCTTGATCGGTTCCATGCGTGGCCATGGTGATGAATGTCGATCCGATGAGTCCGGCAAAAATCGTGTACTCGATTTCGAACATGCCTTTCCATTTGTCCCACCCACTTTTCGCTGGGTCGAGTCCGGTCGTGATGATATCGGACATATGAAAGCCGCCGTGGAGCTCGGCGATTTTGTGCCAACCGCCGGGAATGGCGAAATACAAAAGGCCGAGCGCTGTGAGCGCGCTGCCGATCATGATTGACGCTTGAATGAAATCGGTCCACACGACCGCTTTGATTCCGCCGATAGTCGTGTAGATCGCGGTTAAAATTACGATCGCGATCGTCGCGCCAATGTAGATCAAGAGCGTTTCGGTTTGGCCGGGTCGAACGCCACGGATCATTTCGTAAGCGAGCACGAGCGCGATCGCGGCCACGTAAAGCCGCGCCCCCGATGCGAGCACGCGCGTGAACATGAAAACCGCGGAGGCGGCATTCTTTGTCGGAACGCCGAACCGCGCGGTCAGATATTCGTAGATCGAATAAACTTTGTAGTCGTAGTAGGGCTTGATGAAAATGTAGCTGACCAGAATGCGGGCGATGATCGTGCCGAATGCGAGCTGGACGTAAGTGTAATTGCGAAGCGCGAATCCTTCGCCCGGCGTGCCGAAAAATGTTCCGGCGCTTGTTTCCGCGGCGATGATAGAGGCGAGCACGGCCCACCAAGGAATACGGCGGCCGCCGAGCGCGAAGTCGGCCAAGTTCTCTTCCTTGCGGCCCATGTAGAGGCCGATTCCGATGATGATGACGAAGTAGAGGACAAGAACTCCGCTATCAATCGCGAGTCGAGCGTCCATGTCGGGCGTTACTTAGCCACAGACGACGTGGTGAGCGCTAGTCGAATCCATGAACACAGATTCACACAGATATTGAGCGTTGGACGTTGAGCGTGAGGCGTTGAACGTTTCCTGGTGCCGTTAAGCAAAATCCTCGCACCGAACTTCGATTTGGCGATGACCCTCGATTCCGGGCAGGTGTTTCATTGGGAAAGGGCTGGCAACGGGTTCGTGGGCGTGATTGGCAACAACGCCGTTTATGTCGAGCAGCGCGCAAACTCTCTGGCGACCAGCGGGCGCCAACAGGAAGTGCGGCACTACTTCGCTTTGGATCATCCACTCGCCGAAATTTGCGCGTCGTTTCCAAATGACCCGGTGATGAACGCAGCGCGCGAATTTTGCCGCGGCCTTCGAGTTATTCGGCAATCAAAGTGGGAATGCCTTGCGACATTCATTTGTTCGTCCATGAAACAAGTCGCGCACATCCGACAGATTTCGAAGAAACTGCGGGAGCGATTCGGTGAAGCGCGGCGATTCAAGAGTCGGGTTGTCTACTCATTTCCAAACCCTGATCGGATCGGAGCGAGCTCGGAAAAGGAACTGCGCAAATGCGCTCTCGGTTATCGGTCGAAAAACTTGTTGGCGACTGCGCGACACATCGCGTCGGGAGAGGTCGATCTTGAAAAGCTGGCGCAGCTTCCGGACGTCGATCTTCGCGCGCGTTTGTGCGAACTGCCCGGCGTGGGTGCGAAGGTTGCTAATTGTGTGATGCTTTTTGCCTACGAGCGGTTGCGGGCCTTTCCCATCGATGTCTGGATCGAGCGGGTGCTGCGGGAAAAGTATTTTCCGCGAGCGCGAAAATTGAACGCGGCGCGGCTGACCGCGTTCACAGGGAGATACTTTGGCGACCATGGTGGCTACGCCCAGCAATATCTTTTTCATCATGCCCGCAAGAGTAGGGCGAAGACTAGCAGAAAGAGTAACCGTGCCGGGTTTGTCACAGTCTCAGGCGTGCGATAATGTTTCGGTTCTGAATTCATGACCTCGGCGGAGTTCATCATCGGTCATTCGGCGGACGACGCGGGTGAGCGGAAACAGGAGATGCGCAAAGTCTTCTGGGCGCTTTTGATTGCCGTCGCCATCCATTTGCTAATCGGATACTCGCTGGCGGTCTACGGCGGTTTCCTCTACGCCCCGATTTCAGTGACCGAAGAGGACAAACCGGTTGAACTCAGCTTTGTCGACCTTTCGACGCCGGCGCCGACGAAGAACACGATGTTTGTTCCGAACGACGAGTCGAAACAAACCGAGGCGCCAAAGGAAAAAACGTTCGAGTCCAACGCCAACTCAATCGCGGCGAGCCAGGGTGCTGCGACTGCAGATCTTCCGGTGCCGACACAGGAGGGCAAGGATCGTCCCAACTTTGATTTGGATACGCACCCGTATTCCTTGCCTAACGAAGGCGCCCAACCGCAACCGAGCGTGGCGCCGCAGCAATCAGCAACGCCGCAACCAACCGTAAAACCAACGCCAGTTTCGACGAACGACGAGCTCGCCATGTTGACTTCAACGCCGACCCCGCGTCCCTCTGTGGCGACGCAAGCACAACAGCCGAGATCGAGCTATCAACCATTGAGGGAACGCACGCGTTCTGCGGGATCGATCTCCAACCGTGGCATTTCATCGGTGAATGCGATCGGCACGCCGCTTGGCCGCTATGAGAAGATGGTCCAGGACGCCATCGGTTCGCGTTGGTATGCTTATGTCGCCGAGAAAATGGATTTGATCAATTTGGGGACGACCAAGGTTGCCTTTTCAATTGACCGCAGCGGTCGGGTGAAGAACCTCAAGGTGGTCAGTAACAGCTCCAACGAAGCATTCGCCAACGTGTGTCTCCAATCTATCATTGAGATTCAAATGCCGCCGATTCCTGAAGACGTGGGCAGCACCCTGCCGCCGGAGGGTTTGGACGAGCAAATCACATTCACGATGTTTCCAAACTGATGTCGAACGTGTTTGAGACCATTACGGGATTTTTTGTCAAGGGCGGCGTGTTCATGTATCCGCTTCTGATCTGCTCGATCGTTGCCCTCACCGTGATTATTTTGCGAACCCTTGCGCTACGGGAAAAGCACGTATTGCCGCTCACGATCGAAGGAGAAATGGAACGGCTGGCGCCGGGCGGGAACCCGGAGCGGCTCTTTCGCATGGTGCAACACGACGCCTCATCGCTGGCGCGGATCCTTCGAGTGGCGCTGGCGAATTTGCGCTGGCCGCGCTCTGAAAATGTCGAAGTCGTCCAAACGCGCGCTCGTTACGAAATGGTTCGGCTCGAGCGTGGACTGGTTGTCTTGGAAGTCATCATTGGTATTGCACCGTTGATCGGTTTGATCGGGACGGTTTCCGGTCTGGTACACGTCTTTGCCAGCCTGGGCGTTAGCGCCGTTTCGGCCGATCCAAAGATGATCGCACGCGGAATATCCGAGGCGCTCAATTGCACCGTGTTCGGTTTGGGAATTGCCGTACCCAGTTTGATCGCGTTCGTTTATTTTTCGAAAAAGGTCGAAGTCCTTTCCGTAGAAATGGAATCGCTGGTGACCGATCTTCTTTCAAAATGCTATTACGGCCGTGTCGCCGGCGCTCGAAAGATGCCGATGCAAACGCCAGCCCAATCGATCACACCGGCGCAGCCCGCGACGCCAGAGATCGCGCCGATGGCGTGAGGCAGGATCGTCATCCGTGAAATTCGCAGTTCGCAAGCGTCGCGCGCCGTCGATCATCATCGTCTCACTGGTCGATATTTTGACCATTCTTCTGATCTTTTTTGTGGTTTCGACCACGTTTAAGAAAGATCAGCCGCAGGTTCAGATCAATTTACCGGAATCAAAGACGGCAACTACTGCGCCGGCCGAGCTCGAACACGCGATCCTAAGCGTGAGTGAGAACGACGAGATCAAGCTTGATGGGAAAACCATCGCGGTAGAGGATTTGGAGAGTGCGGTCCGAAATTTGCCCGAGACGCGTCGCACTTCGCTCGCGATGCAGGCGGACAAGAAGGCGTCCTTCGGCATCATCGTCAAAGTGATGGACGCGTTGAAATTGGCCGGCGTGAAAAATCTTCCGGCGTTTACCCGCGGCGACAAATGAGGCTGGAGATCGTGCAGTATGGCGACTCAGTGTTGCGGGCAAAGGGAAAACGGATCCGGCAGCTGCCGGACGATCGTATCCGCGAGCTGGCGCAGAATATGATCGAAACGATGCACCTGGCCAACGGAGTTGGATTGGCCGCGCAACAAGTCGGCGAGTCAATTCAACTCACCGTGCTCGATGTGTCTCAGGTCGAGGACCGGCCAACTTCCATGAAGTTGAACGGGAACCAAATCGATTCAAAATCAGCAATGCCGCTGGTATTGATCAACCCGGAGATCGAGCTGGGCACCGAGACCGAAATAGGCACGGAAGGCTGTCTGAGTTTCCCCGAAATTACAGGCGAAATCGCGCGGGCAACATCGATCATCGTGCGCGGACAGGATTTGGGCGGCAACCCGATTGTGATCGAAGCCACTGGCTTTCTGGCGCGCGCCATTCAACACGAGGTCGATCATCTCAACGGGATTTTGTTCATCGACCGGATGAGCTCGGCGGCAAAGATGAGTCTGTCGAGCAGACTAAAGCGCCTGCAAAAAGAAACGCAGCGTGGGCTGAAACACCGGCAACGCGCCGTTGCAGAAACGACGCTCTGATCAATGGTGGCGAAAAAGCCACTGGATAAAACTCAGAGTGATCGGCGAACCTAGAAATGCTCCAACGAGCAGAACTAACCAAATTGTCAGAGGATTATTCGGAACGCGCATAGATCAGAGCGCTTTGTAGTCAACCGAGATGATGCGGAACACGAGCTGGTCTCGTTGCGCCGAAAAATAAAAGAGCTCGAGCATGGTCGCTCCGATTGTCCATTGGTAGCCGACCAGGGTTGTAATTACATCGTCGGAATCGCCGTCCCGCGTCCGCGAAACCAGTTTTCCGGTGCCGTATTTGGCGTCGAAGTAACGGCGGATTTCACCCATGCGCTCGTTGTAACGCTCGATCGACCAATCCGGATATTCGTACTCCAACTCGACGCCGTAGAGTCCGCCGCCTTTGAACGTGAATTTGGTCCGCTTTAATCCTGGATGCACGAGGCCCTCAACGGTCCAGATCTCGCGATTTTCAACTTTTTCACGTTTAACAATGGTCGCCTTTGCGCCTTTGAGCACTGCTTCGACGCGCCCCATTGTGTCGTTCCAGCGAAATCCAAATGGTGGATTCAGCGGTTCTTCGGCGCCGCGGGTAATTGAGACCGCTACGAACAATAACAGAGCTGAAATCAGGACGCGCGGCATGTTGGTTGGACAGCGCTACAACACATTAGCAGCCGGTTGGAGCAAAGAAAATGCCGATGCGCGCGGATGATATCGTACAAGCGATGAAATGAAAATTTGTTGCTTGGGGACACGCGCGTTTTGCTTTTTTCGTCAAGAATTTTTTGACCGACAAATAAAAATAAAGTTCAGATTTTGTCTTGTCGATGTTGGTCGCGATTTCTAATCTCAAGCCCGCGGCAGGGAACGAAAGAGAGGCGCGTGTGAATAAGATGTGAACATGTCCGAGAAAGATTTGATTCCCTAGAATGAGCAAAGCCTTAACCCTGGTAAATCGAAACGATGAACGAGATGTCGATCCTGTTGCGGAACGATTAGTCGTTGGCAGCCGAAAGGCGCGTTTTCCCTCGTATTTTGGCAATTTTGGCATTTTTAACCGACTTTTGATGCTTCGCGCCGCGGCGCGTCTCTCAAAGCGACGCCCTGGCAAGAATCACGAATTCCCTCTCATAACCGCCTTTATGGCGATTGTGTAACACTGTTAACAACTCCCATGGACGAGAAATGTACGCAGCTCTGGCAGAAACTCTCGGCCGCGCTCAAACCCCACGTCAGCGCAGATACATTTAAACGCTGGTTCTCCGCGGTTGAATTGGCCGCCGTCACACCGAAAGCACTCAGTTTTCGCGTGCCGAACAACATCTACCAATACTGGATCGAGAGTAATCACATGGCGGCCCTGGAAGCGGCGGTGCTGACCGCGCTCGGCGAACCGCGCGAAATTAAGTTCATTTCCTCAGAGTCGCCGGTCGAGGATGCCGAATTGGCAATGCCCTCCAAGCAAACTAATTCGACGGTCGATGCAAAACCGGCGAGCACGAGTTTGTTCGGACTCAATCCGCGCAACACATTTGAGTCGTTCGTGATCGGACCCAACAACGAAATTGCGCACGCAGCCAGTCTTGCTGTCGCCCAAGCGCCGGCGCGCACTTACAATCCGCTTTTCATTTACGGCGGTGTCGGTCTCGGCAAAACGCACCTGATGCAGGCGATCGGGCAATACGTGGTCGCGAAAAAGAAGAACACCAAGGTGATTTATCTTTCGAGCGAACTGTTCATCAACGAGTTCATTGATGCGATCCAGCACAACAATCTGGTCAAATTCCGCAAACGTTATCGCCAGGCCGACCTGCTTTGTATCGACGACATCCAATTCCTCGCTGGAAAGGAACGTTCACAGGAGGAGTTTTTCCACACATTCAATACCCTGTTTGACGGTCACAAGCAGATCGTGCTCTCGTGCGATCGGCCGGCCTCGGAAATTGCCAACCTCGAGCACCGGCTCGTTTCTCGGTTCGAATGGGGCCTGACCGCGGAACTGCAGCCGCCGGCGATCGAAACCCGACTCGCCATCTTGCGTAAGAAGGCGCGGGGGATGCAGATCAAGTTGCCGGATGAGGTCTTTGAATTTCTCGCCAACCGAATCCGCAGCAACGTGCGAAGGCTGGAGGGCGCACTCATGCGCGTTGCGTCGTTCGCATCACTCAGCGGAAAGGCGCTGACTCAGGAAGTAATCGAGCATTTGCTCAAGGACATTCTACAGGAGGAGGCACGGACCTCGATCACGATCGAGCAAATTCAACGCAAAGTGGCCGAGCATTTCGACGTCCGGTTGGCCGACATGACGAGCAAGCGTCGTCCCGCCAGCATCGCGTTTCCGCGACAGGTAGCGATGTATCTGGCGCGGGAATTAACCAAGTCATCGCTCAATGAGATCGGCGATGCGTTTGGCGGGCGCGACCACGGTACGGTTTTGCACGCGTGCAAATTAGTAAAGAAGCGGATGACGGAGCAGGACAGCATTCGGCAGACGATTTCGTTCATCGACAGCTCACTGCAACGCTGAGTGTACCTGTCGATTCGAGCGCACAAGACTTTGCGGTTGCCGAATAGGACGGGCCGCCTAACATCTTAACCAGATTTGTCTTCATGAAGTTTAGCGCCACGAAAGAAAAGCTGCTGGAAGGTTTGCAACAGGTTCAAAATGTCGTCAGCACTCGCACGACCCTGCCGATTCTTTCGAACGTATTGCTGCAGGCGGGCGACGGCTCAGTGCATCTGACAACGACCGACCTTGACGTCGGCGTTCGGGGAAGTTTCGAAGCGGAGGTGGAAAAGGAAGGCGCAACGACGCTTCCGGCGCGGCGGTTGTTCAACATCGTTCGCGAATTGCCCGCCGCCGAGATCCAGATCGATGTCGATGGAAAGAACGCGGCTTCGATTCGCAGTGGCCAGAGCTTTTTCAAGATCCTTGGTCTGCCTGAAGAGGAATTCCCGCCGTTGCCGAAGTTTGAAGAAGCCAAGGTGGTGACGATCCGGCAGAAGGATTTGCGGGATGGTTTGAGAAAAACTTCCTACGCGATCTCAACTGACGAGACGCGTTACGTCCTCAATGGTCTGTTGTTCAGCTTCAAAGACAACAAGCTCACACTCGTTGCGACGGATGGCCGACGTTTGGCGATGGTCGACATTGAACTGGAAATTCCGAGGAGCCAGGAAACCGATATTATCGTTCCGACGAAAGCGGTTACCGAACTGCAACGGCTTCTGACCGACGAAGGCGATGTCAAGGTGAGCGTGGCCAGTGGCCAGATCGCTTTCGATTTAAACAAAACGCTATTGGTGTCGAAGTTGATCGAAGGAAATTACCCGAACTACAAGCAGGTTATTCCAGCGGAAGCGAAGGAACGGGTTACCCTCGAACGGGAAACGTTTTTGAATTCGCTGCGGCGCGTGTCGCTCCTGGCGAGTGAGAAATCGAACTCGATTAAGCTTAATTTCAGCAAGAACAACATCGAAATCACCGCCAACACGCCCGAAGTCGGTGAAGCCAAGGAATCGCTCCCAGTTCAATACAAGGGCCGCGAGTTCTCGATCGCTTTCAATCCAGAGTTTTTCATGGCGCCGTTGCGGGCGTTGACCGAAGACGAAGTCTTTCTCGATCTGATCGATGAGATGAGTCCCGGCGTCCTAAAAATTCAGACGCCGTTTCTTTATGTCCTGATGCCAATGCGCATCAGTTCCTGATCGAGCGCTACGCCGCTTAGTATTGCGTAAACGCGCAGGTGAGAATGGTGATCCCGTAGAGCGCGGCGATGCCATGAATCGCGTGCCAACGCGTGTTCGTTTGGCTGCTCCAGTTGATCTGATCCCGCAGCAAATACGGCATCGTTACCCAAAAAAGACCGGCGAGGATTAGCAAATAGGCCAGAACGGTCAGGAATAGCCGGCTGGTTTCGTATCGAAAGAACGCGGCCTCCAGCAACGGCTCGGCCGCAAGCAAACAGAGAATTCCCAATGCCCGGACGGCGAGAAATTCTTCGACGAATCGGATCACGAGAAGATAACCGATTGGCAAGGCGATGAGCAGCGGCTTACGAAAGGTGGAGAACTCGCCCATTTCCATTGTGGCGAGCAACCAAAAGGACCAGATCAGAACGATCGTCAGTAAAGCAACCCCAGCGACCCGGGATCGCGGCAAGCCCCTGAGCCAGCTTTGGACTGCAGACGGCTTTATGAATCCGGGCAAACTAATGAGAACGAGCAGTGCCCCGGCCACAATGCCGACTGTGTGGAGACTAAAGTCGTAGATCATGCCGCAATGGTTGAGCTCTGCATCTTGGCGACACCGGGAGTTCCGTAAAGGCTAAACCCGGTCGCACGTTCAATGCGAACATCGACAAATGCGCCGATCACATCTTCGTGGCTTTCGAACAAGACGATCTTGTTTGTCCGGGTGCGTCCCATCAGTCGCGACGGATTTGTTTTGCTTGGGCCTTCACAAAGGACTTCCACCGTGCGGTTGATCAGTCGTTCGTTGATTCGTCGCGCGCAGTCGTCCACGACTTCGAGCAGATCGTGGTTGCGCGCTTCCTTAATGCTTTCATCGATTTGATCGGTCATTTCAGCGGCCGGCGTGTCGCGTCGCGGCGAATAACGGAACACGAATGCGTTATCGAATTGGATCTCCGCGGCAAGTTTTCTTGTTTGATTGTAATCGTCATCCGTCTCGCCCGGAAATCCGACGATAACGTCGGTTGTGATGGCAATACCTTCCCGCGCTTCCCGCACGCGCTGCACAAGCTCGACATATTTCTCGGCGGTGTAAGTGCGGTGCATCGCTTTCAGGATTCTGTTCGAACCGGATTGCACGGGCAGGTGAAGATGGTCGACTAACTTCGGCAGATGTCGGTAGGCACCGATTAGATCCTCTCGAAATCCGATTGGGTGGGGCGAAGTAAACCGCAGCCGCTCTAAGCCGTCGATTTCGTGGACGGCTTCGAGCAATTGAACGAACGGGCTCTTATTGTCGATTTTTGGAAACTCGTGGCGCCCGTAGAGATTCACGATTTGGCCGAGAAGCGTCACGTCCTTCACGCCACGGGACACAAGCTCGCGGATCTCGGCGACGATTTCCGCAATCGAACGACTGCGTTCGGCACCGCGCGTCTGCGGAACGATGCAAAACGTGCAGCGCATGTTGCAGCCCTGCATGATCGACACAAACGCGGTCGCTTGTCTCGGCGCCAGTTTCTGTTGGTAAATCGTTGATTGGGATCCCGTTTCCTCTTCAATGTGGACGATCGAAAATCGCGGATCGCCCATCGTGCGATTACGCTTTCTCGCCAGGGCGTCATCGATGTAATCCGCGGCGCGATGAAACTTCTGGGTGCCGACGACGAGATCGACGTGCGGCATGTTTTTAAAAAGCGCCGCGCCGCGTGCCTGCGCCATGCATCCAAGAAAACCGAAAACAACGTGCGGGCGTTCCTTCGCGATGCGGCCGAGCATTCCCATCTTGCCCAACGCCTTTTGGTCGGCCATGTCACGGACGCTGCAGGTGTTAAGCAACACCACATCGGCGTCGGACTCGCCGTCGGCGCGTTGGTAGCCACGTTCAATAAGCGAGTGCGCGACCTGTTCCGAATCGCGTTCGTTCATCTGGCAGCCGTAGGTTTTGATGAAAAACTTGGGCATCAGCGGGCGAAATAATACACCGGCGCGTCGTCTCCGCCATCGCCAGATTATCCGCTTTCCAACTTGTCGATCTTTCCGATTTAATCGACGCTCGAATGAAAGAGAACGCACCGGCAATCGGAATTATCGGCGGAAGCGGTCTGTATCAGATGGAGCAGTTGCTCGATGCGACAGAGCTGAAAGTCGATACACCCTATGGTTCGCCGTCCGATGTGTTGATTGGCGGGACAATCAGCGGTCGCCAGGTTTATTTTTTGCCGCGGCATGGGCGCGGCCATCGGATTCTGCCTCACGAACTAAATCATCGCGCGAATATTTATGCGCTGCGGTCGCTCAATGTGCGCTGGATCATTGCGGTCACGGCGGTCGGAAGCTTACAGGAGAAATACAAACCGCGTGACATTCTATTGCCGTCGCAGTTTTACGACCGCACCAGCTCGCGCGCGGTTCATACATTTTTCGGCGAAGGAATTGCCGCTCATATTTCTTTCGCCGAGCCGATCAGCACTCAATTGCGGACTCTGCTGGCCGAATCGGCCAGGAAAGTCGGCGTCACCGTTCACAACGGCGGCACTTACGTGAACATGGATGGCCCGGCTTTCTCGACGCGCGCCGAATCGGAATTGAACCGCCGCCACGGTTTTGACGTGATCGGCATGACAAATTTGCCGGAGGCGAAGTTGGCGCGGGAAGCGGAGATCGCCCTGGCCACGATGGCAATGATTACCGACTACGACTGCTGGAAGACCGAGGAGGAGCCCGTCTCGGCCCAGACCGTATTCGGGCATTTAACCGTGAACGCAGAGGCCGCGAAAAGGGTGTTGGTGGAGGCGATCCCGCGGATACCGGCGCAGCCGAGCTGGCCTGAGCATTCGGCCCTGGACGCTGCAATGACGACCGCACGAAGCCAGTGGCCCAAGGCTACTATCGACAAGCTGGGACCGATTTTGGCCCGGTTTTTGTGAGCGGAAAAAAGTTCTTGCCATCCGCTCACCGATTATAGTAATTATAAACCTGTCACTGAATTAAGTCTTCCGCACCATGAAAATTGAAATCGCCTTCTGTTTGCTCGGTCTCGCGTTCCTTCCAGCTTGCTCGTCGACTTCTCAGACGACGGCTGCTAATCAGTCGCTCGAGCAGCGCTTGACGGCGAGATACGCCAGCAACGCCACCGAGCCTGGCGTTCCCGGTGAAGAACCCGCCCCGCCTGCGGAAGGTCCGGAAGATGTTCCAGCGGATGCTCCGGATAGTGTCGATCACAATCCGGCTTTGATGCCCAGCCCGTTGCTGCGTTACTGGGCTGCATCCCGCACGCCGTAGCACACGGTCGACTAATTCGATTCGTTTTCGGCGAAGTCGGCTAAACGTCGATTAACCAGCGGACGGATTCCAAAGCGCCCATGCGAGGAGCGCGCCCGCATCGCGCCAGACCCCGGAGTGGCTGTCGCCGAGCACAACGACGATGATGTCTTTGCCCGGCCTCGATCCGCTGGCGATCAAGCATTTGCCTGCGGCCTCGGTATATCCGGTCTTCATGCCATTGCAGTAGGACAATCGCTTCAGAAGTTTGTTGGTATTTTCCAACTCTCGAGTTCGGCCGTTGGCGTAGCGGAAATTCAACTGCGGCAAACAGACGATGGAGCGGATGATGGGATTCCCATAGGCGACGCGCGCGATCGTTGAAAGATCGCGAGCGGTCGAATACTGACGGGCGTCGGGTAGTCCATTCGGATTGACCCAGCGCGAGTTACGCGCGCCGATTGCGAGCGCGCGCTGGTTCATTTTTTCAGCGAACGCTTCAATGCTGCCGGCGTTGTCGCGCGCCAGACAACGCGCAACGTCGTTCGGGCTTTTCACTAGCAATGCGCGCAAAAGATCGATGCGTGAATAGGTGTCCCCCGGTTTGATATTCAGTTTGACCGGCTCCGCCAGCGTGTCGGTTTGTTGCACCGTCACTGGCCGATCGAGACTACCGCTTTCAGCGACAATCAGGCCGGTTAGGAGCTTCGTCGTGCTGGCCGGCGCGCGAATTGCGTCCGCATCTTTTTCGTAGAGCACCTGACCATTGCTGACGTTGATCACGATGACCGAATTGGCCGTCGTCTTCGGAATCGAGCCCGGGACGGTTTGGGTTGGAATTGAATCGTCGTCTGAATCGCGATGTTGTGTCGTCGCGCGTCGTGCCCGTCGCGTCCGTGGAGTTGCGGTCGAGGCGGCGTCAGAGTCCGAATCCGAAGTCGCAGTCGCCGACGATTTGGCTTTCGCGTGCTGGCGGTGCGGAACGCCCGTTGGCCGAATTTCGTTTGAATTATCCTCGTCCGGCGAGATCGAAGTCGGCTCAACGGCAAAGCTGAGAGCGGCAAAGCCGACTGCGCAAAAGGCGAAACCGGCGTGATACCAGCGACTCATGGGCGGGAAATTAGCGGTAAAGATCCAATCCGTGCAAGCGGCTAGAGATCTTTTCCGCGCTGGATCAATTCAATTTCGTAGCCTTCCGGCGCATCGAGGAACGCAATCGCGCTGCCACCGGATGTTTTGTGGGGGCCATCGGAAAGGGGATAGCCTTTTGCCGCCGATTCGCGCGCGAATTTTTCGAGATCGTCCACTTCGAACGCGAGATGCGTGAGGTCTGGACCCACTACGACCGGTCCGCTCTCGTCGAACTTGCAGATTTCGATTTCCTCATCGCTTTGGGGCGCTTTGAAAAAAACCAACTGCGATCCGCGTCCGGAAGTGTGTCGCCGCGTTTCTTGGAGTCCGAGCACGTCCTTGTAAAAGTTGACCGTCTTCTCCAGGTCCTTCACCCGATACCGGGTGTGTAACAGTTTCTTAACCATCGTGTATCTTATTGCCCCCTTAACCGATTAAATTCAAACTCTTCGCCGATGAAACTTGTGATCGCCGCTACGGGCGCCAGCGGCTCGATTTACCTGCAACGGTTGCTCGATCAAATCGATCTGACTACGAACGAGGTGCATCTGGTGATGAGTGGCCATGCCAAACAAGTCGCAAAACAGGAGCTCGGTTCGATCAAGGTCCCCAAGGGAATCGCGCAACATTCCGAGAATGATCTCAACGTTCCGTTTGTCAGCGGCTCTGCGAAATTCGATGCCATGGTCATTGTGCCCTGTTCGATGGCAACACTCGGCCGCATTGCCTCGGGTTCGAGCGACAGTGCCCTCTTGCGCGCAGCCGATGTTTTTTTGAAGGAGCGCCGCAAACTCGTTGTCGTCCCGCGCGAGACACCGTGGAACCTGATTCACGCGCGCAATGTGGCCACGCTCCTCGAAGCCGGCGCGGTCGTCCTGCCGGCGATCCCATCTTTCTACAGCCGGCCGGCATCAGTCACTGACGTTGTAGATACCGTAGTCTGGCGAATTCTCGATCAAATCGGCCTGCCGAGTCCGCGCGCTTATCGCTGGGCCGAGAAAACGTCGCGCCAGGGGGCGCGCAAGAAACCTTGAAGCTGGAAGGCTGGAAGGCGCGATGGCTGGTCGCGCTTGGATTCCGTTTGCTGCAAATTTTGGCGTGCACGCTTCGCTACGAAATGGACGATCGCGCCGGCGTTCTCGGAAAACCAGTTGAAGGAAATTATATTGCCGCGCTTTGGCACAATCGGCTGCTCTTGATTTCGTTTGTTCTGAAGAAGTTTTTCCCGCAACGCCCCGGCGCAGGCTTGATCAGTGCCAGCCGCGACGGCGATATGATCGCGGATGTGACCCGGCGTTTTGGATTTGATGTCGTCCGCGGCTCAAGTTCGCGAATGGGCGCGAGCGCGCTTCTTGAGTTGAGCGAGGTTCTCGCTTCCGGGCGTGATGTTTTGATTACGCCCGACGGACCACGCGGCCCGGCTTACGAACTCGGACCCGGAATCATTTTTCTCGCGCAAAAAACTGGAGCGCCCGTCGTCCCGGTCAATATGGAGTATTCGAGCTGCTGGCGGGTCAAAAGCTGGGACCGATTCATTATTCCGCAACCTTTCTCAAAGGTACGAGTGATTATTGGCCAATCGGAACGAATCAAATCGACGTCCACCGAAAAGCAATTCGAAGCCGAACGACTACGATTGCAGAGCGTGATGATGTCGCTGGTTGAACGCCGGTAGCTCATCTAATTTCGGAACATGGGAAATTTGATCGACGGTCGCGCAGTTGCCGAAAAAGTTTATGTCGATCTTCGGAGCGAACTAGCTGCGCTGAAATCAAAAGGAGTGACGCCCGGACTGGCAGTGGTCTTGGTCGGCGATGATCCCGCCTCGCGTGCCTACGTTCGATCGAAAGACAAAATGAGCCGCGAGCTAGGGCTGCATTCCGTTAAGCTCGAACTGCCGGAATCGACGAGTCAGGCAGAATTACTGGCGCGCGTTGAAGACCTGAACCGTGATCCCGCGATTCACGGCATTCTGGTTCAATCGCCGCCGCCGAAACAAATCGATGAGGCTGTGATAGTCCGGGCGCTCAATCCCGCGAAAGACGTCGATGGCTTTCATCCCCTGAATGTCGCCAAGCTCGCGATGGGCGATCCGACCGGATTCGTTCCATGCACGCCGCTGGGCGTTCAACGTTTACTTATCGAAAGCAAGATCGAGATCGGCGGCGCGCACGTGGTCGTTCTCGGACGGAGCATGATTGTTGGAAAGCCGGTTGCGTTGTTGCTCATGCAAAAGACCATAGGTGGCGACGCGACGGTGACAGTCGTTCACTCGCGGAGTAAGAACCTCGAAGAGATTACGCGATCGGCAGACATTTTGATTGCTGCGATCGGTCGTGCGCATTTTGTGAAAGCCGGTCATGTTCGAGAAGGCGCCGTGGTCATCGACGTGGGAATCAACCGCGTTGAAGATAAGAGCGGCAAGCGAGGTTATCGGCTGGTGGGCGATGTCGCGTTCGATGAAGTGGCGGCAAAGACAAGAGCAATCACACCAGTTCCCGGTGGCGTCGGTCCAATGACGATCGCGATGCTGATGTCGAACACGGTCAAGGCGGCCCGGCAATCGATCTGACGGTCTCTCGCCTTCGAATTATCAGGCTCAGAGAAAGTGGCAAAACGTCTCTCGATTGGGCGCGGTCAATTAAACCTGAATGCATTAAGCATTCAAGTTTCGAGGGTAGGTTGGAGAGCTTGACTGCTTTAAGCATTCAAATTTTTTGTAGTATTGACAATTTTTCGTGTTAGCCAGCGGAGAAGCGGTGCGCTAATCGGTGTCACAGCGATCAATTTCGAGGCAACTTGCGGATGTAAGACCGCTTCCCGCGCGAGTTGGTTGATCCACAATCGTCCGCGATAGATAGCACGATGCGCGCGCGCGAATTCCTTAGTTGCCAATTGTCGATCTTCGCCACGGATGATTCTTACGATCGCATTTGCAGCAAGTTCGCCGGAACGCAGCGCGTAATAAATTCCTTCACCTGTAAATGGCTCGACGACGCGCGCGGCATCGCCAATAAAAAGTAAATTATCGTGCACGGATGAAACCGGCGCACGAGTGAGCGGAGTAATTGTGCGCCATTGTTGATTGCGTGGCAGTTTGAACTCGCGTTCGGCCCAGGTTCGAAGCGACGCGATCGTGGTCGGTGTCCCGACGAGACATAGATTCAACTCGCGCTCATTTACCTGCGCCTGACCGGAATAACCTTCAGGCAGTAACTGCAACACAATGCGGTTTCCGAAGCCCGCCGGAAGCGGAATGTGCGCTTGCAACGCGACACGCTCACGCTCTGGGCGCGGTAACAGATTGCAAAAGCGCGCCACGGTTGAATTGCGGCCGTCGGCTCCAACCAGAACGCGAGCGAGAAACGTGTCCCGGACGATGTCGATCTTCCAATCGTGGTCGCGTGTTCTGTGTAGCGCAACAACCGTCGATTCTTGATGAACCCGAGTTCCCAGTTCGCGGGCGCGATTGAGCAGACGATCATCAAGAACGCTGCGCTTGATCGTAAGCATCCTGGCGCCGCCGGCTGGGAGACTTGCCCGCACCGCGCTTCCGCCGATCGTGATGAAGTCCACTGCCTCTACGACTGCATGCGGCCAATTGGACACGTCTTCGGACAGGCCAAGTCGTTGCAATGCAGGCAAGCAGGCTGGGTTGATGCAGTCGCCGCAGACTTTTTCGCGTGGAAACTTTTCACGCTCGAGCAAAACGGTTCTTAGTCCCGCAGCCGCGCAGACTGCGGCGCAGGTCGAGCCAGCCGGGCCACCTCCGACAATTGCAACATCGACAATCTCCATCGGCAGTAGTTTCAATTGCGAGCGAGCCGCCTTCAACACTTGTGGCGTGCGATTAAAAGAGGAACGAGAGTCTGTCCATGAGCTGGTCGATTCCGATACTGCGTGTTGCCGGCATCCAGTTACGCATTCACATCACCTTCGTGTTGTTAATTCTCTGGGTGGCCATTGGCTCCGCGTCCGCGGCGATTTTTGTGCTGCTGTTGTTTTTGTGCGTGGTGTTGCACGAATTCGGTCACGCGCTGGCTGCGAAAGCATACGGCATCAATACCCCCGACATCACCTTGTTACCGATCGGCGGAGTCGCTCGTCTGGAACGAATTCCGGAAGAACCGAAACAGGAATTGGTGATCGCTGCAGCGGGACCGGCAGTGACAGCAATCATTGCCGTGTCGCTGTTCGCAGTAATTGCGGCCCGAGGCGCGGTCGATCTCAGAGCTCCCATTCAAGGCGACGACTTGGTGGTGAACATTTTCAAGCTCAACGTTTATCTGTTGTTGTTTAATCTGATTCCGGCGTTTCCAATGGACGGTGGTCGCGTGCTTCGCGCCCTGCTCGCGACCAGATTGACCTATGCTCGCGCAACCCAGGTTGCGGCAACCGTGGGTCAGGCGTTCGCTTTCCTTTTTGGAATTGTCGGTCTCTTCGGCATTCCGGGACTGTATCCTCCCAATCCGTTTCTAATTTTCATCGCGTTTTTTGTTTATCTCGGTGCGTCGCAGGAAGCAGCCCTTGCGCAGATGCGCGATGTCTCGCGTCGATTTCCCGTTTCCAGCGCGATGGTCCGTGAGTTTCGCACGCTTCCCGCGACGGCGACTTTACAGGACGCGGTCGATGCCTTGCTGGCGACGTCGCAACACGATTTTCCCGTGCTAGATGAAAGTGGAAATGTCGCGGGGATTTTAACCCGCCATGACTTGATCTCGGCGTTGCGCAAAGATGATCCAAACATTCGAGTCACTGACGTGATGCGCTGTGACATCCCGACCGTGACGACTGGCACGCGATTCGAAGAAGCGTTCCGCATCATGCAGGAGTGCAATTGTCCGGCCGTGCCGGTGCTCGACGGCATGAAACGTTTGGTCGGTTTGCTCACGCCTGAAAACGTGAGCGAGCTGATGATGGTGCAGTCGGCGCGGCCTCGACGGCGTCCGGCGTAAGGTGGATCGGCCGCTCTGCCGCCGATGCTGAATTAATGCCGCTCCGCCGCCATCTTTAGCATCGAGCAAGGGACTGCTCGATCCACCAGATTGTCGATCTGACCTTGGCCGCGTACAATTATCCATCTTTCATGGCCGTTTCACGCAAAGAAAAGCCGGACTTGCAGAAGAAGGTCCACGAAGTGCCGCACAAACCGGGCGTGTACCTCATGCGCGACCGGTTTAACCGCGTGATTTATGTGGGCAAGGCCCGCGACCTTAGAAAACGGGTGAGTTCGTATTTTTTGCCCTCGAAATTGGCGCAAGCCGATCTGAAAACACGCGCGCTGCTCGAGGCGACGTGGGATTTCGAAACGCACGTAGTTCGCAGCGAAGCCGAGTCGGTTTTGCTCGAAGGCAAGCTGATCAAGGAATACCGGCCGCGATACAACGTTTCGTTTCGCGACGACAAACGCTTCCTGCTCGTGAAGGTCGATCTGTCGGAGGAATGGCCGCGGTTTCGCCTTACGCGTCTCAAGAAAAACGACAGCTCGCGGTATTTTGGACCATTTGCTGCGGCAGGCGCGCTGCGCCAGACGCTCAATTTGATGCGAAAGAAATTTGGCGTGCTCACGTTTGGTCGCGGTGCGCCGAGCGAACGCGAACTGAAATCTTCGACGTATCAGGTGCCGGTGCGGTTGAGCGAAATCACGGCGGAGCAATATCGCGAGCGGGTGGCCCAGGCGGGCGAGTTTCTGGAAGGCCAATCGCGCGAAATGATCGAGTTGTTGGACGGGGAGATGCGCAAGGCCGCCGAGAAAATGGATTTCGAGAAAGCGGCCGAGCTGCGCAACATGATTAACGACGTTCGGCAGACGACGAGATCGACGCGACGTTTCACGCGAGGGACTCTGCCGAGCGCCATCGATCCAACGGCCGATGTCCAAGCGTTAGGTGAAGCGCTGCAGTTGCCACGGCTGCCGCTCGTGATGGAGTGCTTCGACATCTCCAATATTTCCACGACTCACGTCGTCGCCTCGATGGTTTGCTTTCGCGACGGTGTGCCGGACAAGAATTGCTATCGGCGATACCGGGTGCGGACGGTCGAGGGCCAGGATGATTTCGCCAGCATGGCGGAAGTGGTTAGAAGACGGTATTCACGAGTGTTGCTGCAAATTTCGGAAACCGGAAACCGGACACCCGAAAGGGCGGACGAACACCGCGTTGTCGATTTATCACCTGAGCATTCGCAGGAAAACGCTTTCGACATTGCGCGTCGCATTGAAACCTATCCGGTATCCGGTATCCGAAATCCGCAGTTTGTTCCCGTTCGTTTGCCGGACTTGATCATCGTCGACGGCGGCAAGGGTCAACTTTCATCGGCGTGTCGCGAGTTGCAACGGCTTGGCCTTCATGATTTGCCAATCATCGGTCTGGCCAAAGAACATGAGGAAATCTATCGGCCTGGACGGGCCATGCCGCTTCAGTTGCCCGCGGATTCCGGCGCGCTTCACTTACTTCAACGAATCCGCGATGAAGCGCACCGGTTTGCGAACGCTTATCATCAATTGCTGCTCAAGAAGCGAATCGACGAAAGCATTTTGGACGATTGTCCGGGCGTGAGTCAGAACCGGAAAAACCTGCTGCTGCGAAGATTTGGCTCGGTCAATCGTCTGCGCAAAGCGAGCGTCGAACGGATCGCCGCGACCGAAGGAATCGGGCAAAAACTCGCGGAGGAACTGCACCGATTTCTGCAGCGGCATTGACGCGAGCGATGAGCGTCCGAAGATGTCGATCTTGCGATGAAAGGTTGGGTCTTAATTTTCCTCGCGCAGTGTGCTTCGGGACTTATTCTCGCGCAGAATCTCGCGCCGTCCGCGACGCCAAGCCCCAGCCTGCCTCCGACTGGCGACGAAGAGACGATCATCCCGACATTTGAGACCCAAAAGCTTGCGCGTACCTACATCCTCGACATCCCGGCGCCGCGCGGGCAAATCACAGATCGAACCGGCCTGCCGCTCGCTCAAAACAAGGTCAGCTACAATCTCGCGATCAGTTTTCCGACCCCGCTGGATTTCACGGATGCCAAAGCAGTCGCGTTTGCGCGGGAAAAGATCGAGAAGGCGTCAAAATTAACCGGACGGTCGATCAAAATTTCCGACGACGCCATTCTGCGTCACTATCGCAACCGCGGCATCATGCCGCTGGTCATCGCGCAGAACCTGAGTCAATCGGAATACGAAGCGGTTAAAGACCGCGCGAAGGATTCGCTCGTTGTCCGGCCGGTTTACGTTCGGATCTACCCCAACGGCAAAGCAGCCGGCCACATTATCGGCTATACCGGAAAGACAGGTCGCAACCTCGACGGAATCATCGACAATCACGAAACCCTCTGGCCGGAAACGGAGGGGCGGGACGGGCTCGAGCAAACGTTCAACGAACTCCTCACCGGCAAACACGGCGAATACAAACTGACCTTCGACAAGGACGGCCGAAAAACCTCCGAGAAGTTGATCAAGCCGGCCGTGCCGGGGAACAACATCATCACCACCTTGGACTTGCGGCTTCAGGAGCTCGCCGAGAAGGCATTGTCGGCCCGGGCAAAACGGGGCGCGATCGTAATTGTCGATCCGACCGACGGAGACATTCTGGCGATGGCTTCGATGCCGGCCTACGACCCGAACGCTTTCGTTCCATCGATCTCTGCCGAGAAATTCAAACAATTGCAGGACGATCCGAACATTCCGCTGTTGGCGCGCGCGTTTCGTTCGTCTTATCCGCCGGGTTCGACGTTCAAAGTCGCGGTCGGCATTGCTGCGCTCGAGACTGGCGCGGTCCATTCCGAGGATCTCTATCAATGCGTGCCTGCGATCCAGATTGGCAATCTGACGTTTCACAATTGGAAAAAGGGAGACCAAGGCGCGGAGAATTTTGTCCAGGCGCTCACCGAATCATGCGACACATGGTTCTATCAGGTAGGAATCAAAACCGGTGCGGAGCCAATCATCGACTGGGCGCTCAAGCTTGGCTTTGGCGCGAAGTGCGGCATTCCGTTGCGCGGCGAAGCGGAAGGGCGCATTCCAAATGACGACTACATGAAGGCCACTCACGGCCGCAAAATTCTGAACGGCGACATTGCGAACCTGTCGATCGGGCAGGGCGACACCCAGGTGACGCCGCTGCAAATGGCGCAGGCGATGGCGATCATTGCCAATGGCGGCAAGTTTTACCAAACGCGACTTGTCCGCCAGGTGCAATCGGTCGATCAGCAAATTGTTACCGCTTACGAGTTGCGCGAAAAACGCACCCTGGATGTTTCCGAGGCGACCATGGACGAAGTTCGCGAGGGGATGATCGATGTCGTCAACGGGCCCAACGGCACCGGCCACGAGGCAGAGTTGGATGGTGTTGAAGTCGCGGGCAAGACAGGTACCGCGCAATGGGGTCCGAAAAACAAGGAACGCACGGCCGCGTGGTTTGCTGGATTTTTGCCGGCAGACCAGCCGCGCTACGCGTTTTCCGCGGTCTACGAAGGTGACGTCGGGAGCAAAGTTCACGGCGGCACTACCGCCGCACCGATGATCGCCGATATTTTCAAAGAAATTTACAAGGCGCCGGAAACAAGCAATCGTGGCCGGCGCGAATCGAACCAGCAGGTTCGCCGCGCCCAACCAGTGGAAGAAGACGCGTCGGATTAGGCGGCGGCGGTTTCTTTCGATAGCTCCATCGTTCCCTTGAACTTCGGTTCCTCAGGCTCGAGACCGAAGTTCTCGGAAAAGAGATTATCGATTCTGCTAAGGTCTTCGTGTGTCAGCGGTGGACAATCGGACGCCCTGGCGAATTCAACGAGCTGTTCTTCGTTGTAAATGTTCGGCAAGGTCGATGCGACCCGATCATCTGCCAGCAACCAGAGGAGCGCCGCTTGTCCAAGCGTTCGCTCGGCATTTTCGAGGAACCGTAACTTGTCGATCTTCTTTACTCCGTTGAGCAACCAACTGCGTGGACGATGACTCCGATGATCGGTCGGTGGAAAAACCGTGTCGGCGGTGTATTTGCCTTCGAGCATTCCGGACGAATGCGTTACCCGAATCAGGAACATCGTGTCCTTGCCTGATTCGGTCGCCGCGTCCTGCATCGCGCGACCGGGATGCTGCTCGAGCACGTTGTAGATGTGCTGAATGCTCGTGACGTCGCGTTCCCGAATGCAATTCACGCCTTCGTAAAGCCAGCCGATCGCCGGGCCGAGCGCGATGCCGTAATAACGGATTTTTCCGGACGCCTTCAATTTATCGAGCGCTTTCCAGAGGGCATCATCGTAAATCTGTTCCATCCGGATGTTGTGCAGCTGCAGTAAATCGATGTGATCGGTCCTTAATCGCTTCAGCGCCGCGCCGGTTGCGCGCTCAATCGCGTCCGGCGAAAAATCCTGCGGAATTTCGCGCTGACCCCGGCCGCGCGCTTCGCCGTAATTTAGGAAATCATAGCCGACCTTGGTCGCGATCACGATCTCGTCGCGCTGTTTCGGAAACGCTTTTGCAATCAATTCTTCGCTCAGACCGTTGCCGTAGGTGTCGGCGGCGTCGAACAGAGTCACGCCCAAGTCGAACGCCTTGTGCATCAGCCCGATCGCTTCGCCTTCGGTAAAGTTTCCCCACCAACCGGTCGACACCGTCCACAACCCGAAGCCGACCTCGCTGACGTTCAGGTCGGTGTTCTTGTAAGTCCGGAATTTCATGGAGACGAAAATCTAACCGCAGAGGTCGCGGAGGTCACGGGGAAGAATCAAGAATCTGTTCTCTGTAGTCTCTGCGTTCCCTGTGGTTTAGTTGATAGCCGTGACCAGTCGCCCAGAGACCGCATTGCTCATTGTGGGCCATGGATCGACCGTGAATCCGGATTCGAGTGCGCCGACTCTCTCTCACGCGATAGAAATCCGGCGTCGAAATATTTTTGCCGAGGTCCAGTGCGCGTTTTGGAAGGAGGAACCGAGTTTACGCGACGCCCGTTTTTTGTTCGATCCGGGAAAGATTCGCGAGGTCTGCGTCGTGCCGAACTTCATCAGCGAAGGTTACTTCACGCAGACCGTCATCCCGCGGGAGCTTGAGCTAAATGGCAAGGTCACCAGGCGTTCGGATGGGCAAACTTGGTATTATGCCGAGCCAGTTGGCAATCATCCCCTGATGACAGATTTGCTGGTGGAACGGGCGCGGGAAATTGCCCCGGACATTCCGGAGAACACAACCAGTTTACTGATCGTTGCGCACGGAACGGACTTGAACGAGAACAGCGCAGTGGCGGCGAAGCGCGAAGCCGAAAAAATCCGCGCGCTCGGCCGATATGCCAATGTGTTAAACGTTTACATGGAAGAGTTTCCGATGGTTTCGGATTGGAGGGTTCTGACAAGCACACCCAATGTGGTGGTGGTTCCATTTTTTATTTCGGACGGGCTCCACAGCTATGAAGACATTCCTGTGTTGCTTGGAATCGGGAACCAGGTATCGCCGGCTGCCGGGCGTAAAGGCAGCGATATTTTCAGGTGTGGCCCTTACCAGATCGATGATCGCGCGCTCTTTTACGCCAGCTCCATAGGCACCGATCCACGGGTGGCGGATATCATCGTGGAGCAGGCGTCCGCGGCAGGTCGCGGCGAATGATTCAGGAATCGATCAAGGAAAGTTGCAAACAGGCCCGGTCTCGCTTTCCTTTCTGTCCTTCCAATGCATGCCGATACCCTGAAGAAGCTCCAAGGCATAGGAGCTTATGTTCTGGCCAGCGGCTGCACGAAGAAGAGTATCAAACAGGTCGCGGAAATGATCCGGGCCGCGCGCGATTACCGCTTCATCGCGATCTACAAAATCGTGAAGAACGAGTTTGTTATTCTGGCGGGCACCGGGAACGAGCCGCCAGCCTATCCCCGGTTTCCAATCAGCCAGGGATTGTGCAGTGTGGCGCTGGAATCGGGCAAATCCGTCGTGGTTGGGGATGTTCATAAAGACAAACGCTATCTGCCGACGTTTCACACGACCCGGTCGGAGATCATCATTCCGCTGAAGTGCGAGGATCGCCACATCGCCGGTATGCTCGATGCCGAAAGCGACAAGGTGAATGCGTTCGGTGAAGAAGACCGACAATTTCTAGAGCGCGCGGCCGGACTGATCGCACACTGTCTGGCTTAGCTGGCGCAATGCCGGATTCGACCGAGACAACCCTGGCGGAGGCGTTGGGCGACAGCACGGCGATCGGCCAAATTCTGATTCGAGGAACCGACAACGGCGGATTCATGCTTTCTCATCGCGATGACCAATCGAGCAAGAAAGCGCAGATTTTTCGGAAATCAGAGGATGCAATCGAAATTGCTCGATACGACGATGCGGGCAATTATCGACCCTTGAAAACTGCGCCGAATCTCCGACACGGCTGGCGACTGGAAGTTGCGGGTCTTGGTGAGTTGCGGCGCGCTCTCGATTTTCTTTACCCAGGGAGACTGGGGATGCTGGCGGCGGCGCAGGCAAGTCGTCTGACAACGACGGCACTCCGCGACACGTTGAATCGACAATCGGGAATGTATCGCGTTGCCGCGAAAATTACGGACGAACAGATCGATGATGTGGTCGGAAATCTCTGCAGGTCGGACGGCGGTTGTTTGCGTTCGATCCTGTGGGAACGCGACGCCCGTGGCGGAAGTCCGTCAGCGAAATTACCGCCGGTGAAATTTTGTCCGGAGCATGATCAAACCGGCCGTGGCGAGCGGGCGATTCCGTTGCTTTGTCAGGAAGCGTGTAATCTCCTCGTCGCCGAGTGTCGCAAAGTGGTTAAAGGCGAAACGGGCGAATGATCATCCGGGCGCGAGTCGTTGTGACCATGGATGGTCCGCCGATCGACAATGGCGCGGTGGTGATTTTAGGGGACCGTATTGTCGATGTTGGAACGTTTCCCGAGATCAGTGGAAAACACTCGCGCGAGGAAGTTTTCGATCTGGGCGAGCAAGTGCTGTTGCCCGGCCTGATCAACGCGCACTGCCACCTCGATTACACTTGCCTGCGCGGCAAGATTCCGCGGCAGAAATCGTTCACGGATTGGATCCGGGCGATCAACGCGGAGAAAGAAAATCTTTCGGTGGAAAATTATGTCGCGTCGATCAACGACGGCTTTTCGGAAGCGCAGCGGTTTGGCACAACGACGATTGCAAACCTGACCGCGTTTTCTGAATTGGTTTCGCGTATTGAACCGCCGATTCGAACATGTTGGTTCGCCGAGTTGATCGACGTGCGCAATCCCAGCCGCGCAAGAGAGATTTTGGATTCTGCGGTTGACCAATTAATATCGCAAAAGCATTGGGGACTCGCACCACACGCGCCGTTTACAGCGTCGGCAAATCTGTATCGGCTCTGCGAAGAAATCGCGAAGCGCGAAAACATTTTGCTGACGACGCATCTCGCCGAATCACGCGAAGAGATGTCGATGTTCCGGGATGCGAGCGGAACGCTTTATGATTTTGTGAAAGAGATCGGGAGAGATATGAGCGATTGCGACGGGACGACGCCAGTCAATTGCTTCCTAGGTAAGGGCGGTTCACCGAACCGCTTGCAACCGCCCGTCCGGCTCGGACCGATTGAGGGCAATCGCCGCTACCTGGTCACGCACTTGAATGAGCTTAGCGAGAATGACTTCTCTTTTCTGCGGACATCGGCTGACAATTTCTCAATCGTGCATTGTCCGCGCAGTCACGAGTACTTCGGGCATTCGCCCTTTCAGTTGGAAAAGCTCCGTGGGCTCGGATTCAACATTTGTCTCGGAACGGACAGTTTGGCGAGCAATGAGGATCTGAGTCTCTTCGCGGAGATGCGCGCGTTTCAACAAGAGTTTTCCGGCGTTTCGCCGGAAGAGATTTTGAAAATGGTAACCGTGAATCCGGCGCGCGCATTGGGCCGGGAAAACGCGCTCGGGCAGATTCGGACAAATTTTTTAGCGGACCTGATCGCACTTCCTCTCATAAGATCGGCATCATCAATCGACGAAATCCTCGCCTTCGATGGACTGGTTGGCTGGTCGATGATTGGCGGCAGGATTCGGCCTAACCAAGCAAAATTCTCAAAACCGCTTTCTTTTTCTCAAAAGTGAAATATTCTCCGCGCTGAGATTTCCCATGGCTAAAATCGTAATTATCGATGACGAACCCGCGATGGTAGAAGTGATTGTCACTCTCTGTCGCGAAAAAGGACACCAGGTTTTCCCGTTCAACGCGCCGTCGAAGGCGATCGAGCAACTCGACGCCATTCAACCCGAGGTGTTGATCACCGACATCAAGATGGAAACGATAAACGGCTTTGATGTGTTGCGCCACGTCCGCGAGCATCAGCGCCAAACGTCGGTCATCCTCATCACCGCTTTTGGATCGGCAGAGACGGCGGTGCAGGCAATGAAGATGGGCGCGCGCGATTACATTCTGAAGCCGTTCAAAATCGACGAGCTGCAAACGCGCATCCAAATGGCGCTCGATTATCAGGCGGCGGTCGGCGAGGTCACGTATCTCCGCAAAGAGCTCAAAGAGAAACACAAGCTCGAGAATATCATCGGCACGAGCGGCAAGATGCAGCACGTTTACAATTTGATCAGCAAAGTGGCCGATACCGATAGCACGGTGCTAATCGTCGGAGAAAGCGGCACTGGAAAGGAACTGGTCGCGCGCGGACTGCATTTCAATAGCAATCGGCAGCATCATCCCTTTGTGGCGATCAACTGCAGCGCGCTACCGGAGAATTTGCTTGAGTCGGAATTATTCGGTCACAAGAAGGGATCGTTTACCGGCGCAGTCGCAGATAAACGCGGCCTGTTTGAGGAAGCGAATCTGGGAACAATTTTCCTTGATGAAGTGAACTCAATGGCGCCGCAGTTGCAGACCAAACTTCTTCGTGTCTTGCAGGAGCGCGAAGTCCGTCGCGTCGGTGACAACAAGAGTTCGCCGGTCAACGTCCGCGTGATCGGCGCCACTAACGAGAGGCTTCAGCCGAAACTCAAGGACGGAACGTTCCGAGAAGATTTGTATTACCGGCTCGCAGTTATCCCGATTGAGATCCCGGCTTTGCGCGAGCGTCTCGAAGACGTGCCGTTGCTGGTGAATCATTTCTTGCAAAAACAGGCGAGCGCGACCGGAGGCGAGCCGAAAAAGATCGATTCCGTGGCAGTCGATATTCTGTGCCACTACCATTATCCCGGAAACGTCCGCGAATTGGAGAATGCGATCGAGCGCGCGTGGGCGTTGTGTGAAAACGATCTGATTCTGCCGGCGGACCTGCCTCCGCACATCGTGGATCACGCTCACGACAGTAAGACCGAGCAGGCGATTGCCAACATGCCCGTTGGCCAAACGCTGGATGATTTCGTGCAACAGCAGGAGCGCAATTACATCGAAGCGACTTTGGCGCACTGCGATGGCTCGCGGGAGAAAGCGGCCAACATGCTTGGAATCAGCATGGCCACGCTTTACCGCAAGATCGAGCCGAAGAAGAAGTAGCCAGGGCTTAACCGCGCTTGGCGAAGATCTTCAGTTCGTCCGCTGCTTGCTGGATCTCTTCCAATTGCTGAAGCGTGGCTTGCTGTCGCTTAAGGACTTCGTCGTTCGCGGCTTTAATTCTCTCCAGGGTTTGAATCGCTACCTGAGTGGCGGCTGCATTTTCCGCGATTACGGCAGACTGGGCTGACTTTGTCGTTGCCGCAGTATCACCAGTAGCCGCTTGAACAACGATTGGCTGTGTCGACTGACTCCTTAGTTGAGAGAGGGGACCAACCAGGAAACAAGCGGACATTAATGTAAGAAAAAAAAGTCGAGATTTCATAATCATTATTTTGGAGGTGGAGGTGGCTTGTGCGTCCCTCCGGCACGACTCATCAGGATTCGGGCAGTTCGAACGCTTTCCGCGAGATTGCTTACCTTAGTTTCAATTTTGCCTTCGTTATCGGTCAGTTCGGCTTGTTTAGTTGTCAGTTGTTGGACCAGGTTGAGAAGTTGCTGATCCGCAGTGTCGGGCATCTGTGCAGACGACGAAACCACAGCGAGAGCAGCCGCGAGCAAGATCAATCGGACAATCGATTTCATCAGTTGCTTCGAGACGAGAAGATTCGCGCTACGCGAATTGTATCTCCGACCTCGGTCAGTTTACTTTCGATCTTGCCCTGATTGGCCGTAATCTGCGCCTGTTGGGTTTCAACTTCCTTGATCAACGTCAGAAGCCTTTCGTTCGGCTCGGGTGTCTGCGCGATCCCGAAAGGGATTACTGACAGCGTAAAGAGCAAAACGGCAGTGTAGAATGCCTTCATTCGGGAAGTGATCGAGTTGCTCAATTTAAATAGCATTTCACGTTCCGCGTTTATGCTTTGGGTGGAAATTCCAGGCCATTGGCCGGGGGCGGCCCGTAACCTGCTTGCCTGTCCGTCGCCCGACAGTAAACTCCACAATATGGCCGGTCCCGGGATGCATCAGACGCAGAACCTTTCTCTGCAACAGGTTCTTGCCCCCCAGCTACAGCAAAGTCTCCTGATTCTCCAGGCGCCGTTGCTCGAGCTGCGAAATCTGGTTCAACAGGAAATGGAAACCAATCCGGTGCTGGAGGAATTGGCCGATCCACCAAACGCTGACGCGCCGGCTGAATCCGAGGCCCCAACCGACGATAACTTCAAAGAGGAATTCGATAGACTCGCAAAGCTCGATGACGAATGGCGCGATTACATGGCGCAATCGAGCAGCTATAGTGGACGTTCACAGGAAGCGGAAGAAAAGCGGCAATTCTTTTTCGATTCAATCCCGACCCAGGAGACGCTGCAACAGCACCTGATGGGACAACTCAATCAGAACGTTCTGAACGCTGACGATCGTAAGACGGCGGAGCTGATTATTGGCAATATCGACGACAACGGGTTTCTCCAAACAACGCCGGAGGAGATGGCGCTCAACACCGGAATTCCGAAGGAGGATTTCGAGAACATGCTCACGCTGATTCAGAGTTTTCATCCGCCGGGCGTGGGCGCGCGAGATTTGCGCGAGTGTTTATTGATTCAACTCAAACGCGAAGGCCGGCAAAACAGTCTTGAATACAAGATCGTGGCCGATCACATGCAGGATCTGGGCAAGCGCCGTTTTCCGGAAATCGCGCGACGGATCGGAATCGGTGTCGAGCAAGTTCAGAAGTGCGCCAATAATATCGCCCAACTTGATCCACGGCCAGGCGCGATATTCGCCGAAGCCCCCAAGAATTACGTTCTTCCGGATGTGACTGTGGAAAAGGTGAACAGCAATTACCAGGTCATCCTAAACGGCGAACAAATTCCACACCTGCGCATCAGCAATACCTACAAGGACATCATGGCGCAGGACCGAAATGGCAGCGACGTGAAGGATTACATCCGGGACAAAATCAGGAGCGGGAAATTTCTGATCAAATCGATTCATCAACGCCAGCAAACCATTTCCAACATTGCGCACGAAATCGTGAAGCGGCAGCGCGAATTTTTCGACAAAGGCTCGGCGTTCTTAAAACCGATGACCATGGTCCAGATCGCCGACGCGGTCGGTGTTCACGAAACGACCGTGAGTCGCGCGATTTCGGGAAAATACATGTCGACTCCGCAGGGCGTGTTCGAAATGAAATACTTCTTCACGCCGGGTTACCAAACCGCCACCGGTGAATCGATGAGCAACACGAGCGTGAAAGAAGCGATCCTCGATTTGGTGAAAAGCGAGGCAGGTAATTCGCCGCTCAGCGACAAGGAAATCGTGGAGATCTTGAGCAAGCGCGGCATTCCGATTGCGCGCCGCACCGTGGCGAAGTACCGCACCGAGCTGAATATTCTGCCGAGCAACATGCGTCGCCGCTACTGATCGGCGATTGTCGATCTTGTTATTTCCTGCAGAGTCGAGGAATCTGATTCTGCAATGAAGCCGTCTCTTCGCGCCAAGATTATCGCTGAGTGGCGCGGTTTACCGGAAAAAACGATCGCGCCCAATCGCTGGGCGGCGCCGGCCGAAATTTTACCGTCACTTATGCAACGGCTTGGTCTGAAAGAGCGATTGCACGAAACCGAAATCGTCGAGGCGTGGAGCAAGATCGTCGGTGAATTTATCGCTGCGCATTCCGCGCCCGTTGCTTTGCGCGAAGGGGTTCTGTACGTTCGCGTCCTGCAGCCTGCGCTGCATTACGAGCTAGAGCAGATTTCCAAGATCGACATTTTGCGGAAACTCAAGCAGCGGTTCGGGGGAAAGATCATCCGTGACGTTCGCTTTCGCGTCGGCTGACGTTCGATTCGTCGCGTCGGAAAAATTCACGGGGCAGCCCAAACTTTTCCGTGAGATAGGTAAGACAATAGAACAATGATCATGCGAGTGGGTGCCGAACATGAGATCCATGTCGAACAACTGAAGGTGCTTGCGCACGTTGGAGTATCAAAAGCCGAACGATCGAAACGACAGCGTCTTGCTCTCAACGTCACCGCCTGGCCGGCGCGAGATCTCCGAGACGTTAAAGACGCCGTTGGCCGGACGGTCGATTACGCTGTTCTTTGTCGGGAAATAAAAACATATTTGACCCAACGGTCCCCGAAACTTCTCGAAACCTTGGCTCACGATCTTGCCGCTCACCTCTTGCGGAAATTCCGCATCCGAAAGATTCGTCTCGAGGTCCGCAAATTTGTTTTAAAGGAAGCCGCTTACGTGTCGGTCACGGTGACCGGCCGGGCATCAGTCGACTGATCCAATGCGTAAGGGACGATTCCGTAAATCCATTGCCAGATCAGCAGCACGCTATGGCGAATCGCAATCGTTTGATCGTCGCCTTTACCGTCACGACATAGCCGGCTCGATTGCCCACGCTGGTGCTCTGGCCAAAACGGGTGTTATTTCGGTCGAGGAAAAGAAGAAAATCGAAACCGGTTTGCGTGAAATCGAGCGCGAAATCGTTTCAGGGACGTTTTCATGGAGCGAGTCACTGGAGGACGTGCACATGAATATCGAAAATGCTCTGACCAAGAAAATCGGCGAAGCAGGCGCGAAACTGCACACTGCGCGCAGCCGGAACGATCAGGTCGCGCTCGACTTGCGACTCTATGTTAAAGACGAAATCAAACGCGCATCTTCGCAACTCAAGAAACTCCAACGGTCGTTAGTTGGTCTCGCGCAGAAACATATCGGGGTCGTCATGCCTGGATACACCCATCTCCAGCGCGCCCAACCGGTGTTGCTTGCGCATTACCTGTTGGGTCATGTGGAAGCCTTCGCTCGCGATGTCGAACGTCTTCGCGATTGCCTAAATCGGACGGATGTTCTGCCGCTGGGTTCAGCCGCTCTCGCTGGTTCAACTATCGTGCTCGATCGCGAATCAATGGCGCGAGATCTGAAGTTCTCGCAGGTCAGTCAAAACAGCCTCGACGCGGTCAGTGACCGCGATTTTGTGTGCGAGTTCATCTTTTGTCTGGCGATGATTGGGATGCATCTCTCGCGCGTGAGCGAGGATCTCATCCTTTGGAGCACAAGCGAATTTTGTTTTGTCGAGTTCAGTGAAGAATTTTCCACCGGCTCAAGTTTGATGCCGCAAAAGAAAAATCCGGACATGGCCGAGCTCACCCGCGGGAAAACCGGCCGCCTCTACGGTAACCTGGTGTCGATCTTAACGACGCTGAAAGCGCTCCCGTCGTCGTACAACCGAGATCTTCAGGAAGATAAAGAAGCGTTATTTGATTCTGTCGACACGATCAGCGCCGCGCTGGAAGTCTTTTCGGCGATGCTCCCGAAAATGAAGATCAATCGGGAGAAAATGAAGGACGCGGCCGGAGATCCTAATCTTCTCGCCACTGATCTTGCGGAATACCTGGTTGGGAAAGGGATGGCGTTTCGGAAAGCCCATGAAGTTATTGGCCGACTCGTCGCCGAAGCGGTGGGAAAGAAAACAAACCTTCGCGCTATTCCGTTGAGCAAGTTGAGAAAACTCTCGCCACTGTTCAATTCCGATGTTGGTAAAGTGTTCGACGTGCGCCGATCGCTCTCCGCGCGGCGGGCCATCGGCGCGCCTTCGCCTGACAACGTCAAAGCGCAGATCAAACGTTGGCGGAAGCAGCTTCGCGGATAATCTTCCGGCGTGAGACAAAGCAATCTGGTGCAGGACACAGATGGGTGGAAAACGGTCTCCGCCAAAACGGACTTCGCGAACCCACATCTCGAGGTCGTCACTGAGCAGGTTCGAACGCCGTCTTCTTCGGGACCGCGAACTTGGACGACAATCAAACGCAAAGCGGCGGTGGTGATAGCTCCGATGACCGCCGATGGAAGGTTGTTGCTGATCAAAGAGGAGCGGATTCCCATTCGGGCCGCAATTTGGTCGATGCCGGCAGGTCAGATCGACAACCCGGGCGCTACCGAGAAGGAAATCGAAGCAGTCGCCTTGCGTGAACTGCACGAGGAGACCGGTTACGATCTCGCGCCCGGAGGCGAAACAATTTCCCTCGGATTCTTTTTCACTTCAGCCGGGCTTACTGACGAACATTGCTATTTTTTTCTGGTTCGACCGGTTCGACGCGCCGAGGTCCACAACCGCGAAGAAGGCGAGGCAATCGTCGATTGTCGCGCAGTTGATGTTCGCGAGCTGAGCCGGATGATCGCACAAAACGAGATCCGCGATTCCAACACGCTTGCAATTTGCTCGCGTCTTGCCGCCCGCGGCCTGATTTCACTCAGCCCGCAGTAATTGATCATGACGCTGCGAGATATTTTTAAGTTTCGCGACCTGCCAGAGGGCGAAACGTCAAAGCCATTTCTTGAACACTTGGAGGAGTTGCGCTGGACTGTCGTCAAAATGGCAATTGCTGTGTTCGCGGCAATGATCATCTGCTTGCTTTTCCGGCAGACGCTGGTGCGGCTGATCCAGGCGCCGTTGCGCGTAGTCGATCCGCAAGTCGGGGCGCTCAAAGCGCTCGGCATCACGGACTCGATCGTGATTTCGTTCCATCTTGCGTTCTATGCCGGAATTGTCCTTTCATTCCCGCTGCTTCTTTATTTTTTGGCCGAATTTGTTCTGCCGGCGCTGACAGCTGTCGAAAAACGTTTTCTGCTCCCGGCAATTGCCGGAAGCTTTGGTCTGTTCCTGCTGGGCGTGCTCGTCTGTTATTTTTGGTTGTTGCCGAAAACGATTCTGTTCTTCTTTCGTGACACTCAATCACTCGGCTGGGCGCCGACCTGGACGGTGCAGCAGTATTATTCGTTTGTAACGAAGTTCGTGCTCGGCTTTGGCCTCGCTTTTGAATTGCCGGTTGTCGTGCTCGGGTTGGTTTATTTCGGTCTTATCACTTACAAATTCATGGCCCGCACTCGACCGTACGCCATCGTGCTGATTTTCATTCTGGCGGCAATCATTGCCCCGACGCCCGATTTGCTGACCTTGGTCGCAATGGCGTTGCCAATGGCCTTGCTCTACGAAAGTTGCATCTGGATCGCCTGGATCATGGAGCGCCGGGCGTCCCGGCCGCGTCCAACCTGACCGCGTGGAAATCGCTTCCTACTACGCACTGTTTACTGTAGTCGCGTTCGTCCTCGGCGCGGTTGTCGGTTCATTCTTGAACGTCAACATCTACCGGCTGCCGCGCGACATTTCCGTGAACAAACCTCGGCGCTCGTTCTGTCCGGCCTGCCACGCCCCGATTCCGTGGCAACAAAATGTTCCACTGCTGAGCTGGCTCTTTTTGCGCGGTCGTTGCGCCAAATGCGGCGCCAAGATCGCGTTTCGGTATTTCGGCGTCGAACTATTGACCGCGCTGCTCTTTGTCGCGGTCTGGGAATTCTTTCCGTGGCAGATCGCCATCGCCTACTGGGTTTTCGTTTCTATCTTGATCGTGGCAACGTTTGTTGATCTCGAGCATTTCATCATTCCCGACCAGGTCACGATCGGTGGCACGGTTGCGGGAATCATCGCCAGTCTTTTGGTGCCGCAACTGATGGATGCAGACACACGTCTGGCCGCGGTTGTTCGTTCCGTGCTCGCAGCTGCGCTCGGTTACGTGATTCTCTGGATCGTGCTCGAAGGCGGAAAGATCGCGTTTGGCAAGAAACGAGTCGAGCTGGACGCGCCTACGCCGTTCCACTGGATGCGGCACGGCGAGGATGCCGACTTTGTCGTTGGCGAAGAGCGTAGTTTGTGGAGCGATTATTTCGCCCGGGAAAAAGACCGCCTGCTTCTTCACTGCGACGAAGCAAAGATCGACAATCGCGCGTTTGGATCCGAGGTCCTGGAATTTCACTACAACCGCGTTCGCGTGGCCGACGAAGAATTTCTGCTCGATGCTATCGATCAAATCTCAGGTGTTGCGCGCGAATTGGAAATTCCGCGGGAAGCGATGGGACGCGGCGACCTGAAATTTCTGGCCGCCATCGGCGCTTTCCTGGGTTGGCGTGGCGTACTATTCAGTATTTTTGCCGGCTCGGTGGTTGGTTCAATGGTTGGACTGGCCACTCTCCTGATTGGCAAGCGCGTCTGGTCTGCCAAATTACCTTTCGGCCCTTACCTCGCACTCGGCGCGATGATTTGGATGTTTTTCGGCGAAAAATTCGTTCGATGGTATTTCCAATTCATCAGTCCGGTTTAGGCGAGGGCTGTAAACGCGAACCACTGGGGCCAATGATCGCGGCCAATTTCCTGCAAAACTTCAGCCCACCGTTGCATCGCCTCCGCAATTACCTGGTCCCGTGATGCGCCGGTTCGCGCGCAAAGAATCGGTTCTCGCGCGACGATTTTGTATTTTCGATAACCGGTGCGGACAATGAACAACGGATAGATCGGCGTCTCGGACACCAGCGACAGAACGAACGGACCGTTTGGTAGCGAGACTTCGCGACCGAAAAGGTTCGCGGGCGCGTGCGCTACTTGGCCGACGACACGATCGCCTTGAATGGAAATGATTTCGCCTGCTCGGAGCGCACTCAGCAAATCGAACGCGAGTGCGGTCCCATCGTCGCTGTAACCGACTTTGACCGCACCCGCAGTCGACTCCTGCAAAGCCAGATCGACATGTTGAGCTGCGAGCGCATCCGGTTCCGGCGCACGGACCATTCGGATTGGGCGATCGAATCTCTCTGCAAACAACGCTGCACCCAAATCGTAATTGCCCATGTGCGCAGTCAGAACGATTCCGCCTTTGGTAGATCCCAGTTTGTCGAGAAATCTGCCGCCTTCGATTTCGTATCGGAATCGGCCCTTCTTGAGTCGATAGGTCGCTGCATCCGTCAGGGACCAACCGAAATGGGCGAACACTCGAATCACGCGAAAGTAATTTGCGATTCTCCACGAATCCGGCTGAACGAGGCGCAGGTTTCGCAAGAGCCCTTTGCGCGCTGGGGCCGCGAAAAAGAAAAACAGACAGGCCGCGGCCCAAATGAGCGGTCTATGCGCGATCGCGGGAAGATTGCGAACTCCCCAGTCAACAAATCGTCGCCAAAAAATCCCGTGAACCCCGAAGTTGTGCCACCAGTGCCGGTCTGGTCCGGTCAGGCTCGCGCCGGCGTGACCGCGGAACTTTCCTTCGCCGGCGTCGTTGTTGGCGAAACAAACATCAGTCGAAGGTTCGTGAGTTCGGCTTTCCACCAGCGGAATAATCCCTTTCGTAGCAATTTCGTTACGCGAAAATCCGGAGCGAATCCATCATTCAATTCGCGCCAGCCGGAATTGTGCCTGCCGAAGCGTCCCGTGGCGAGGCGGCGTTTCGCCAATGCGACCAGCCGGCGATTGTAAAATCGCATCACCCTTGCTGCGATTCCTCCGGTTCGTCCCTGGAACGGCAGCTCGAGAAATGCGCGCTCCGGATCGCGGTATGCTCGAATCACGAGCCCGAAGTAGTACGACGCAACATCGAGCAGGAACGCAGCCGACATGAGTTCCGCGTCGGCAATGTAGTAATACTTGTCCTTGAACAGCGTCTCGAACCACGACCGATACATGATCGGATACTGTTGGTTGTAGTGGGAGACGCTTGCTGTCACGTCCTCGCCCGCCACACTGCGCGCCACGAAATCGGCGACGTAATTGCTCGTGTACGAACAAAAATCCAGGCCCGGACTGTAGAGCGGATCGATGAAACCAGCCGCGTCCCCGACACACGCCCAGCCATCGCCGCAAACCTTCTCGCTGTAGTACGGCAGGGCCGAGAAGGACTCACCGACCTTGCGATCGAACTCGGCGCTCTTTTCAATGATGAGGACACGCGCGTTCGGCTGTTTGCGCCTGATAAGTTGCGCCGTGGCCGCGCCGGAGAACGCGCCGCCAACGATCACGACGTCGTAATCGAAATCCATCGCACCTTGAGAAAATGGACTTTTGCGCGGGCAAACGCAATCAGTTCCCGTGCGAATCGACATGCACGTTCATATGGTCGGCAACGGCCTTTCCGGCTCAGGCGGCTGGTTGCGCCTGAAAGGATGGCATCGCGCGCTTGCCGGTTTCATGTTGCGCCAACTTGGAATGCCCTCAGCGGCACTCGAAGGCGATCTCGAAAAGATTTATGCCCGGCATGTACTCGAACTGGTCCGCGAATCGTCGCTCGATGCTGTGGTATTGCTTGCCCACGAGCGAGTTCACGATCCGGACGGAACGCCGCGACCCGATTTGGGTTCGATGTTCGTGCCAAACGAGGTCGTGCTAAGTCTGGCGCGTCAATGTCCGGAATTTGTCGCCGGTGTTTCAATTCATCCCGCGCGGCGAGACGCGCTCGATGAGCTTGAGCGCTGCATTGTCAACGGAGCAGCTTTGATGAAATGTTTGCCAAATTGCCAGAACATTGATCCGTCGGACGCGCGTTACATTCCGTTCTGGAAAAAGATGGCGGAGGCGGGTTTACCGTTGCTCGTCCATACGGGCGGAGAGCACACTGTGCCGATCGTAAACGACAAATTTGCCGATCCGCGCCTGTTGCGAACGCCACTGGAATGTGGCGTCATTGTAATCGCTGCCCACTGCGACACGAGCAGCGGAGCTTTCGACCGAGATTATTTCGACGATTGGGCTGCCATGCTGCGCGAATTTCCGAATCTCTATGGGGACATCAGCGCGATGGTGTCACTGAATCGTTGCGCGCACTTAAAGGATTGTCGCCTGGCGGAGATCGAGCCGCGCCTTCTTCATGGTAGTGACTTTCCCGTACCAGTGCTTGGTCATCGGCTTTGGCTGAATCGCTCGCTTAATCGAGAATCGTTCCACCGGATTCAAAAAATCGGTAACCCCATCGAGCGAGATTTTCAGTTCAAGAAGGCTCTTGGATTCGCAGATGAAGTGTTCACGCGGGCGGCCGGATTGCTTAGACTCGCTCGATGATCTTCAAGAACGGGCGGTTGATATTTCCGAACGGCGTTTGCGATGGACTCGATTTGCTCGTCGAAGAAGGATTGATCACCGCGATTCGTGCGCAAGCTCCGGCGATGGGCGAACAAATTGTCGATCTTCAAGGCAACTATCTCGCGCCGGGTTTTATCGATCTTCACGTTCATGGCGCGATGGGGCGCGACGCTATGGAAGCGACCCCCGATGCGTTTGACGCTATCTGCGATTATCACGCGGCCGGAGGCACGACTTCCCTCCTCCTCACAACTGCGACGGCGCCCACCAAAGCAATTGTTGGTGTGGTGGAGGCAGTGCGGGAGTGCCTGTCCGCCGGCGGCTCGGCGAAGGCGGGTCGATCGTCGATCAAACAAATTGCCGGCGTGCACGTGGAAGGGCCGTTCTTATCGAAAGCGAAGGCCGGCGCGCAACGCGCGAGTTTGATGCGCAACCCGACGCCCAAGGCGTACGCGCCGTTGCTTGAACACTGCGATGTCATCAGGCGAATGACGATTGCGCCTGAGCTGGCGGGCGCGATTGAACTCATTGACAGACTTCGCGAAAACGGTGTCAGCGTCAGTGGCGGACACAGCGATGCCTGGGAAGACGATGCGCGCGAGGCGTTCGAACACGGAATGCGTAGCGTGACACACATCTTCAATTGCATGTCGACCACGAGGCGCCGCGGGATTGATCGAGTCGCCGGTCTGCTCGAATTCGCGATGAGTCAACCGGAGATCATTTGCGAGCTGATCGCCGATGGTCGTCACGTTTCGTCGACGTTGATGAAAATGTTGTATCGCGCGAAAAGTTTTACCGGTGTTTGCCTGGTCACGGACGCAACCGCTGGCGCTGGCTTGCCAAACGGCTCCAAGTTTTCTCTTTACGGAACGAAATGCGTGATCGAAGACGGCGTTTGTTTGCTGGCAGATCGCTCTGCTCTTGCCGGCAGCGCGTCGCGCATGATTGATCTCGTCCGGACGATGGTCACCAGGGTCGGCGTGCCATTGCACGAAGCGATCGTGATGGCGACAGACACTCCGGCCTTCGCCATTGATTTGAGCAACAAAGGACAATTCAAAATCGGCGGCCACGCCGATCTCGTCGTTATTTCTCCCGAATTGGAAGTGGTTCGGACCTTCGTTGGTGGTGTGGAAGTCTTTCGCGCCTAGAGCGAGAGCAGAAACTCAGCGATATCGAGTGAAGCGCGTGGCCGGCTGAGCATCGAAATATTGGCAGACCATTCCCGCCACTGTCTGGCGCCGTTGGCAAACGCACTCTGTACTTGCGAGAAAACTTGGTTGTTCGAAAGGGCGATCGTTCCCGACTTGGTTTCGACAATGAGTTGCGCGTTGCCCTCTTCCTGGCCGGAAACCACGTGATTGATGATCATTGGGCACGCCGCGGCGATCGTTTCCTGAACGGTCGCGCCTCCGGCTTTGCCGATCAGAACGTGATTCTGGCAAAGCAACCGCGGCATCTCGTCAGTCCACCCATAAATGTCGACCTTGCGACTCTTTGCGGCAGCTTCGATTGCGCGCCCAAGCTTGTCGTTGCGGCCAACTGTCACGGTCAGCTGAATGTTCAGTTCGAGAAGTCTTCGAACGAGGTCGGGGGCGCGCGATGTACCGGCGTTAATGACGTAAAGCACCCGGGGTGCAGCGCCGTCTGGCAACTGCCGATCTTTGCCGAAATCAGCGAAGCGCGGGCTGACTGGAAAACCGAACACCTTGATTTTTTCCGGCGTAACACCCTTTTCGCGGACGACAGCGGCACTCTGTTCGTTCGCAACCAAGAAGTAGTCCGCGGGAGCGTGATACCAGATCGCATTAACAGTGATCGAGTCGGTCACAATTGCGACACTCTTTCCCGGGCGATCGTTGCCGAGAATTTGGTGCAAGAGGTAAGGGTACGGCGGAAAGGTCGACACGACGACGTCCGGCTGAAAGCGATCGAGCAAGCGCCCGAGATTCTTTTTCAGGCCGCGGAACTTTTGGAAACTTTGCTCGAAATCTTTTTTGCGATCGAGCCAGTCATAAACGTAGCGCCACGATCGAGGCCAGCGGTTGATCAGGGTCAAGTAGGCGTGCCGGACCACTTCGTTGAAGACACCGAACGTTTCCGGAAAAAGATCGCGCAGCTCGACTTCGACCTTCGGCGCGATCCGCGCGAGCCCGGCCCGGACACCGCGTGCCGCGCTATTGTGACCTTCACCAAAGCCGGCGGTGAGGATCAAAATTCGTTTCACGATGCGATTGTCGATCTTTCGGGGCGATGCGGCTGGAAGTTAATGGATATTTCCGGTCGGCAAAGTAAACTTCTCACAAGGTGAAGATATTGCGCGCAACGTGGAGAGTTTGTCGACGGCTGGTCTGGGAAACGGCGACGGACAACACCACCGGTCTGGCGTCGCAAATGGCTTATCAACTTGTATTCGCCTTACCGTTTGTTCTCTTGTTTTTGTGGCATTTGCTCGGCTTGTTCGGAACTGATCCGTCGAATTTGCACGGTATTTTCGCTTTGGTGAAAAGTTTCATGCCCCCGGATCCAAAAGTGCAGGACATTCTTGATGTCGCGATTGCGAATGTGGTCGTGACCGGTTCAAGCGGTTGGTTGGCAAATGCTGGTATCTTTCTCGGAATTTATTTGGGCACGCTCTTTATCGCGACGATATCGCGAGCACTTAGCCAAACTTACGGCGTGACTGAACCACGCAATTGGTGGTCGAAATACATCATTTCGTTTTTGCTCCTGTTCTGGTTTGGAATCTCCATCTTTCTTGGATTCACCGCCGTGGTTTTTGGGGAGAGCTTGGCCGGTATCGCGGAAGTAAATCTCCAACTTGGTTTCCCCTTACAGGAATGGGTTGCGGCCTTGAATCTGCCGTTCACAGCAATTGCGCTCGTCATACTCGCGCTCGTGTTGTATCTGCTGACGCCGGAAAACTATTTGACCGTCCGGCAGGCATTGCCGGGCGCGATCTTTTTTGGGATCGGTTGGATCACGGTGACGAAGTTGTTTCAACTCTACGTCGCGCGCTACAGTCGCTACGACGCGACTTATCTGGCGCTGGCGTCGATCATCATTTTGCTGACCTGGATGTATCTGACGTGTTTGTTCCTGCTCCTCGGCGGGAAATTAAATGCGATTCTTCGCCGGGAACGGGAGCGTGACCGCAGAATCGAAGCTTCTGAAGCGGCGGTTCAGCCCGCGTGATTCAGTTTTGATCGGTTGATCGCGCGAAACAGTCTGTTACGCTGCGCACAGTGGTTCGCTCGCGGGTCTGGCTGACAACTCTGTTCGCGCTCAGCGCGCTCATTGCCGTCTTCGTCTCTCAAGCGCAGCAAACAGACGAAGGCAAACCAATTCTGAAGGCTCGGGCAGTCGATTCAACGTCCAGCGAGAAGTCGCCGGCGCCGACACCAAAGTCAAAAACATCGCCGCACAAGAAGAAGAAAGGGGAATCACCGTCTCCGTCACAGAAGAAAAAGCCGAAAGCAAAGAAATCTCCAGCTGAAGAATCAGAAGCGTCGCCCAGGCCGAGCGAGACACCCGAAGCGACGGCACACCCAAAGCCGAAAAAATCTGCGGCGAAAGAAGCGGCGCCAAAAGGAAAGAAGAAAAAGAAACCGACTCCGGAAAAATCGCCCAGTCCGAAAAAGAAGAAGGGTTCGGCGAGACCTTCCGAAACTCCGGAAGCGCGGGCGACTGCTGCACCGCCACGTGCCGTTGCTGTTCCGACCCCGACCGCGCCGCCATCGCCTGTGCCGAGAGCGAAGTCTGTCCTGGCTGCACCTGCCGCGCCAGTTCAAGAGCCGGAGCAATTAACAATACAAAAGTATGGGTATGAAAAACCCCGCGGATTTTGGGCCCGGCTATTTGGCGGGGGACAAAGCACCAGCAGTGGCGCAGGTTATCGTTATTTAACGGCGGCGGTTCGTAATCAAATCGATCGCGCCCCGGTGGCGCGTGGTCGCTGGCAATACATCGTTGTCCACAACAGCGGAACGCGTCAGGGCAACGCCGCCGCGTTTGATTACTACCACCGGCATTTTCGCAGAATGCAAAATGGACTCGCTTATCATTTCGTGATCGGCAATGGCACCTCGACCGGCAATGGCCAGGTCGAAATCGGCGATCGCTGGCGCCGGCAAATCAATGGCGGCCACGTCCATAGCGATTACTTGAACAACATTGCCCTCGGAATTTGCCTGGTCGGCGATTTCAATCGCGATCAACCGACCCGGGCCCAGCTTGATTGTTGTGAAGAACTAATTCGCTACCTTCGTCAGCGCTGCGGAAAAGTCGGCGATCATTGGCCGATCGTGAAACCGCACCGCGACATCAATCCACCTCGATGGCCGACCGATTGCCCGGGCGACGTCTTTCCCTATTCCTGGTTCCGCCGGTTCCAAGAATAATTAAAGCCGGCTGGCGACGGTGAGATTACTTTCCTTGTAATTCCAGCGGTATCCGAAATTGAACTCGAGCGGCGGTGGAGCGCTTTGCTGATAAAGCTCGGCAAGTTTTGACTGGTAATGTTGTTTGAAAATCTCAATCGGGCCGATGTAGTTGCCGAAGACGCGAATGTTCCATTTATCCGGGTTGAAAAAGGAGATCGGAATGCCGGCATCGTCCTGGACGATGGTCTTGCTGTGATCCTGAATGAAACCGCGAATGCGGTTGAACCCGTTTTCAAACATCAGATAGGAAGACGCTTTCAGAAAACTGCCGCCGACGCCTAAACGGTCGCAAAATCGGAGGAAGCCGGGCGATGAAGAGATTCCACCGTCGGAAATGTCGGTGGTGAAATAATAGAGGGTTTGGTCCTGGCCCGAATGATTGTCGATGTACTGGATTCGAATGCCGGGAGTACCACCCCGACCGGGCGCGCTTTGCTGAAAGTCGCCGTTGGCGTTGAGCGAACCGTAGGTCACATCCTTGATTGATTTGTCAGCACGCGCCAGAAAGACGTAGAGGATCGGGATCGTGCCTTTTAGTTCCTGCGACTGCAGGTCCACTTTCATGTCTTTGGTGATGAAGAAACTAAAACGAAGCGAGGAATGCATCGCTTCCTCGAGGTTGTGCAAAGCGGAGGCAAGATTCCCGGCGCGCAACGGATCAGGAGGGGGCCCGAGCGCCTCTTTCCCGCACAAAATGTAAACGTCGGCTTTTGGGAAGAATTGGTCGACGTAGAGAAAATCGGGACCGCTGAACATATAATACGCGACTGGAATGTGTTCCTGGGCCTCGGGGAAATATTGCGCTTCCCAGGCGCGCAGCTTTGCCAGCTGCCGAGTATTCAGTTTCGCGAACGCTTTTTCGAAATTCGCCGAATGTTCCTGCCACGCGGGATCGTTCGTGAGGGCAGCCAGCGGCGAATTCTTCGGAAGCGGCATGCCGGCGAGAAAACGGGCAGTATCGTCCGGTGGCGGCGGTCCCGTTGACTGCACCGGCCGCTCAATTTGTGCTGGCGCGACGGTTGGTGCTGGTGTCGGAGTATCGCTCTGCCACGGCCATTTCATGGCCGTTGCGCTACTCGAAAGCAGAGCAACCATCGGCAGCGTCGCGAAAATAATTGGTGCGAGCCGGAAATTTTTCATTGGCGGGGACTGACGCGTTTGCCAGCACAAAAGTAAAGCAGGAACCCGACCAAAGCGGTTACCAGTCCGGCGACGGATTCAGTCGTTTTTGAGCGCAATAGGTAAATCATCATCCAAACAGTGATGGCGGCGAAGATGAGAGGCGGCATTGGATATAACCAGACGCGATACGGGCGTGAAATATTCGGACGAGTTGCGCGCAGTACGACTACTCCGACAACAGCCAGAAGTGAGCAGATCAAGAGACTGAATTGCGTGTATTGGACGACAGCTTCGAAGCTTCGGGTGAATAAAAGTATCGTGACGATCGCGAGTTGAAGAATAATGGCATTGGAAGGAAGGCCTTCCCGGTTTCTTTTCCCCAGAAAACGCAGTAACCAGTGATCTTCACCCATCGACATGGTTACGCGTGGTCCGATCCACGTCATCGAGCTGATGGTCGAAATTAGCCCGAGGCAAATGAGCAAGCCGACGACGCGACCGCCGTTCTCACCAAAAATATGTTTGCCGGCAATCAGCCCGATTTCGATTTGGCTGCGGAGTTCCGACTGTGGGGCAGTAATGAGAAAAACTGCGTTAAGCAAAACATAAGTTACGATAACGACGAGCGTTCCGGCAAGTAATGAGCGCGGAACATTTCGTTCGGGCTGTTTTACTTCGCTGATGATGTAACTGGATGCATTCCAGCCGGAGTAGGAATACATCACGTAAATGAGCGAAACGGCGAACGCGCCACTAAAAATCGACATCGTATCGCCAGGCTGCGGCAAGAACGTAATCGGCTGTTTTGGTTCGATGAGTACTCCGGCGACGACCAGCACCGCGATCAGGAGCATTTTTATGACAGTCCAGAGGTTCTGGAAGACGCTGCCAAGCCGAATATTTCCCAGATGAAAGAACGCGACGATCCAGACGAGTGCGAAGGACAGCACCACTGGGGAGCCGAAATTGAAGACGCCGTGGAAATACTTTCCGAAAGCCATTGCAGCGAGCGCGGTCGGCGCAGCGAAACCCACCGTCGCGGAGACGAATCCTGCCATGAATCCGACCGCCGGGTGGTAGATTTCAGAAAGAAAATGATATTCGCCGCCGGATCGCGGAAGCGCGGCGCTCAATTCGCCGTAGCAAAGCGCGCCGCAGAGTGCGGCAATTCCGCCAACAATCCAAAGCATCAAGAGCGGAAATCCTGATTGAATATCATTGAGTTGAAATCCGAGGCTGGTGAAAACGCCGGTGCCGATGATATTCGCGATGACGATTCCGCACGCGGTGGAAAAGCCGACCGTAACCGGAGGTTTCGGCGATTCCGGTGCGCTCAGGTCTGCCAATTTGTTCATGTCGGGTCGACAATGGCATCGACCCGAGCAGTTGGCGAGTGGGTCAAAGATTGAATTTGTTAGGTTGTCAGAGTGCGCAGCTCGGGCGATTTTGAATTCACGATGAAGGCGATTCTCTCCCTGGAAACGACGACACAGCTCGCAGTATTTCTTGAAAATCGTCCGGGCGCGCTTGCCCGCGTGTGCGAAGCGTTGGCCAAAGCGGGCATTAACATTCACGCGCTCACCGTTTCAGACACAGTCGATCACGCGGTGGTCCGAATGATCGTAAGCGATCCAACCAGGGCGCTAATGCTGTTAGGCGAGCGCGGCGTGCTTGCATTCGAGAATGATGTTCTTTTCATCGACGCGGCGAATGAGCGCGGCGTCCTGTCAAAAATTGCCGATGCTCTCTCTCTCGCTAAAGTCAATATCGATTACGCCTATTTCGCCAGCGGCGCGACTTCTCCCAAGGGGATCATCGTGCTGCGACCGTCGGATGTGGAAAAAGCACGGCAGGCGCTGAGCGGTTTGTAGGGATCCTTGGAATCAATCCCGATTGTCGCCCCTGCCGTGCCACTCGCGGTGCGCGTCGGCGATCAGTGGGGCGAGATCGAGATAAAAACGGACCACGTAGACCAGATAACCCGCGAAACCGACGATCTGGACCGCGATCAACCATAGATGAGCGTTGTTGTGGCGAAAAATTTCGGGCCACGTTCGAATGCAGATCGCGCAAACAACGTTGAGGACGAAAACGCCCGGCAGAAGCAACGCGAGATTGAGCCATTGGTCCCGTTTTACGCGGTCGTACAGGCGATTGCCCGCCTGACCTCCGCTGTCGCGCTGACGTGCATGAATCAGGCGCAGATCGTAGAAAAACAATAACCAGCCTGCGGCAATGAATGCGGCGCCAAAAGTGAACCAGTTTCCCGGGTTGGCCAATTGGGCAAACGACACCGCTTCGACCAGGGCGCAGCCGATGTAGAGAAAATTGTGTCCAAACTCCAGCGGCCAGCGAATCAAAGTGATGATGTGCAAGACCGCCCGCGACCAGAAAATGAAAATCACGAGCAGGCCGGCGAGAACGTAGGGCCAATAAATGAATTTTAGTTCCGTGATCACATCGCGTGAGCTTTCGATCAGGACGGTCAGGGCGATGCCCTGAATGATACTGACCAAGGTCAACTCGATCTCGACGATCATGGCGTCGAGTTCAGTTCTGCCTGTCGAAGCTTTCATGGGGTTGGCTCCTCTCGATATGGCTGCTGGTTTTGCAAAGAGTTCAGTAATTTTTCGGCAAGCGTCGACGTTGAAGTATCGCCCGCCGTTCTGGCGAGCGTAAGTGCTTGTTCTACGGAGGCTATTCCATCCGGGAAACGGCCCACTTCGCCATAGGCGGCCGCCAACGTGACAAGAAACTTTGGCCGCGCGCTCTTGGTTAGAGTACAGGCTTGCTCACTTAACTTCACTGCTTCAGGACCATTGCGAACCGAGGGATTTGGATCGGTCGCAAAAATCCAGGCGAGTTCCTCGAACAATTGCGGCGATTCCGGGGCTGAAGCCGCGAGCGCGGTTAATTGGTCGGGCGCATTGGCAGCCTTTGCGGCAAACACAACTGCGAGATGCAATTTTTTCTCGATTTCAGATCGGTCTGGTTGCAAGACGAGCGAATAGGCGAACTGGGGAACGGCGATCGAAAAATCTCCCACCTCACCGGCCACCAACCCCAGACGCGAATGCAGTTCCGCATCAAATGGCGACACGGCCAGCGCGTCTCGTCCAACCGCGATCACTTTGTCTGTTCGTCCTAGCTCTCGCGCGCAGGTGAAACCGACATCGTAGGCGATCGTATTTTCCGGCTCAGCCTGAATGATCTGTTGCGCGATGGCCATCGCCTGCGGAACGTCGCCACGGTTTGCGATGTTGATGGCGTTCTGGATTTGGCAAAAAGCGTTGGCCGGATCGATTTGAAGACCACGCCTTGTGTGCTCGATCATTTCGTTGGTTTGGCTGGTTTGGTCCAAAATTGTCGCGAGAAAACATTCAGCCAGTGAATTCGATGGCTCTTTTTTGACCGCCCGCACGGCTTCGTTTGTTGCGGCGTCTAGTTGACGGTCTCGGACCAGTCTGCGGCCAGCGTAAATGTGTTGCATCGCTGAATCGCGAATCCAAAACGCAAAGAAACTATTCAACGCCCAGACGACCAGAAAGGATGCGAGAGCTAATCGCACCAAACGGGGCGTAAGCTGAAGTCTTTCCCAACTCATCGCGGCGAAGGCGCACAGGGGGACCAGCGTTGATAATCCGTAAAACGCTTTGACCTGGGCGTAGGACGCGACTCGCAACGTCATAAACACTAGTGCGACCACAACCGCAGCGGAAAAACCGCTCAGGAGAAACCATTCTGGCGACGGCTGGCGAACAAGCCTATGGATTGCAATTGCGGTGCCAGCAAGGATGAGAAGAGTTGGAACCAAGGCCAACCAATAGCCGCCAACCATCAGATCGTAGTTCCACGGCGTTCGTGAAAGCATCTCTGACAAACCGCCGCCGAGCGCATCTCCCCACAAGGTGGAAAAAATTCCGTCGGCAAAACTATTGTAACCGCTGAAAAGTGGATCGATCAGGGCGCGGCCGAACCGAAAATACTGAACGGCGGTGTGAAATCCCGGGTCCTGCCACCAATTAAATCCAAAGCGGCGTTCCCAGTTCCCGACGATCGGTGTGCCGAAATGTTTCCAGATCCAGAAGTAATACCAACCACACCCGGCAACTAGAGCCATGAGGGTTGCCGCAACTGTCGAAATCGCCCTAGTTAACCCGACTTTATCGTCCACCATTTTTAAAATCAGCGCACCGAAAAGCGGAGGAATAAGCAGGAGAGCTGTCGCCTTGGTCAAAATTGCCGCTCCGACACACAAGCCGAGTCCGCAGAATTCCCAAACGGAGGCAGCTTTCTTTTTCAAAATACGAAGAGCAAGGTAGATCGCCAGGCTGACCAGCGCGGCGGCGAGCGTTTCGTTAGTCGCGTAATGAGACAGATATAATTGCATCGGTAGAAACGCGGCCAGCAGTAGTCCAACCAACTGGGCGTGCGAACGTGCTGGAAAGAGCAAGCGCAGGCAAAGAAGAACGATCACGAAGTGCGCAATTCCAAAGCACATGGTGAGCGTTCTCAGCAGCGGGATTGATCCCGGATTGTCCACGGTCAATCGGGCGACTGAAAGAGCGGCCGCCGACAGGGCGTAGTAAAGCGGCGGTTGAAAAGCTTCGAACCCTTCGGTCGGCAACGGCAGCGTCCGCCGGTCCTGGAGGTACTTAATATAAGCAATGTGATCAGTGGAATCGTAACCGCAGTGAAATGGCAGTAATTGCGTGTTGTTCCAAAACAGGACAATCCAGGCGAAACCGGCAATGCCGGCGAGAATGGCAGTTCTGCTCGAAGGATTTTTTGAGCTCAACGCGATCAAGCGATCTCCAAACCCGACAATCAAAACGGCCACGATCGCGAATGCGATCCAAACCGGCCAGACTTTCGGTAACACGGTAAAAATTCTTTCGCCGCCCGCCAGCAAGTTTCCCGGCTGCGGATGTCTCGGCTCAATAGCGAGGACCGCCTGCCGCCAGGCTGACCCGGCGAACGATGCTTCCCAATTTTCATCGCTGCGCAGTTGTAAATCATCGGCCGACAATCGAAGCCAAAGCGCCGGGGGTCCCTCGTCATCGAAGACACGCGCTTCAATTTTGTTCGAGCCGCTTTGCAAAAAACTTGCGGCATCCAACGAGACCACGCTTTTCCAGTTGCTCCGGGGTGCGAAATCAACCGGTCTACCGTTGATTTTCAACGCGGTCCGTCGCGCCGCCCGGATTTCGAGCTGCGCCGACTTCGGAAGGCTGGCAATTTGAAATTCACGCCGAAACGTTGTGTCGAGCGTCGCAATTCTGTGCGCGCCGGCTTGGATTGGAGAGGGAAAAATAATCCAAGCCGCCCGACTGTCACTTGGCAGAAAGTTTATGGCCGGGTCGAATCGGCATTTCCACCACAACCCGGCGACAGCGACGCCGCCGGTAGCGATCAGCAAACCCGCGCGATGAGCAGCTGTCATCCGCATCGCGCGAACTTTGTTGGTTTGAAAGGAGTGCGTGCCTGGAGGGATTCGAACCCCCAACCTTCTGATCCGAAGTCAGATGCTCTATCCGGTTGAGCTACAGACACAACGTTGCAAAACCCCAAGCTCCAAATTCCAAATCCCAAAGTCGATCAGGAAATTTGGAGCCTGGAGTTTGGGCCTTGGAGCTTGCGAAAGCCGGGTGGTCGACGGGACTCGAACCCGCAACAACCAGAACCACAATCTGGGGCTCTACCATTGAGCTACGACCACCATCGCGGACTCAGATTCTAGTTTTTAGACGCCCGATTGCAAACGCCGGCAGATGGTCGCCCGCGTGGCACAATCTCCGCTTCATCTGAAATCGATGCCCCATCGTTTAGTTGCAACCCGCACTCCATTTGCTATCATTCGCGCCCTGCGTTCCCCCATGAGAACTGGCTCCATCTTGCTGGCCGCCTTCTTTTTGTGGATTGCCTTGCCCGCTGTCCTCGGCCAGGTCGACGACCCGAGCGACGCCTTCCTCAAGGCTTACATGACAGCCCAGCAGGGGGAAAAACTGGAGCACGAAAACCAATTTAAAGCCGCTCTCGCCAAATACCGGTTTGCCGGGACTCTGCTGGAGCAATTGCGCAAGGCGCATCCGGATTGGCAGCCGGCGATCGTCGAATATCGCGGCCGAAAAGTGAGCGAAAGCATCCTGCGCGTGCAGGACAAGGCCGGAACCCAGGAGAGTTTGGCTGCATCATCCGAACCGGCAGCCTCCGAAACCGCGGTTGCGCCTCAGCTAAATCCGCCTCTGCCAGTTCCAGCTGCAAAAGAAAAGATAGTAACCGCTCCGCCACCGCCGGCTTCTAAAGCGGCACCGGCCAGCACGCCAAACGAAGTCGTGATCGAGCAGGCGACGAAGCAGCTTCGCGATCGCGTCGATCAACTTGGAGCCGAACTTCAGAAATCACGCAGTGCGATGAGCGCGGCTGAAACCGAAAAGCAATCGTTGAACAGCCGGCTCGACGACACAAAATCGAAGCTCGACAAAGCGCAGGGCGATTTGGACAAGGCGAAGACGGCCGAGACGCAGGTCCGCGATCAGTTGGCGCAAGCCCAGGTTTCGCTGAAGAAAACTGTCGACGCGGGCACGAAGGAAAACAAAGCACAGGAGATTTTGAAATCCGAGATTGCCGAATTGAAGAAGGCGCTCTCTTCGGCGCAGCAGGGTCGCACCGCTGCCGAAAAGGAACGGGACGACGCAAATTCGAAAGTCGCTTCCGCAGATAAGCAACGCGCCGCTGCCGCGAAAGAACGCGACGATGCAAACGCGCGGGCAGCTGAGGCCGATCAAAAAGTCGCGAGCGCGAACAAAGATCGCGATGACGCGCTGGTGAAATTGAAAAGCTTAAAGGACACTCAGCAGCGAGTCGAAGTCCTCGTTGCCGAGAATTCTGATTTGAAACATAAACTGGCCGACGCAGAAAAAACTGTGCGCGAGATCGGCGAGGACAAGCCGAAGAAGGAGAAAGAACTCGCGGACGTAAGGAAACAAATTACGGATCTTCAATCGCAGCTGACCGCTAGTCAGAAGCAGAACAAGAATTACCAGATTGCCGTCGCGCAACTGCGCTCGCAGTTGGATGACGCGAGCAAACAGCTCGAGCAGGTCAAACTGGTCGGCGCGACTCCGGAAGAAACGGCCAAGCTAACCAAGGAAAACGAGATGTTGCGCAACATCATCGTCCGTGAGCGCCAGGAAGAAGCGCGGCGCGATCAGGCGAAGAAGCTGATGCTAGCCGAGTTCGACAAGTTGCAAATCAAATCGGAAACGTTGACGCAACAGATTCAATTGCTCGCGCAGCCAGTCGCGCGATTGACGACCGACGAGCTGGCGCTGCTCAGACAGCCGGTCGTTTCGATTTCCGACGACAATCCGGGCGCGGTCAAAGCAAGTTTCACCTTCGCCAAGAACACGACCAAACCGTCGACTCCGTCCGCGCCGTCGCCCGTTGATGAAAGAACGATGTCCACGGACTCACCGCCACAACCTGCATCCGACTACACGATTCCCGCGATCTTCAAGCCGAACGTCCCACCGGATGTTGTCGATCTTGCCTGGCAGGCCAAGCAAAGTTTCGACAAGGGGAAATATCGCACCGCCGAAAAGATTTATCAGGAGATGCTGACTAAAACGCCGAACAATCTCTATTCGCTGTCGAATCTTGGGGTTGTTTATTTCCGGACCGGCAAACTCAAGGCCGCGGAGTTGACCTTGAAAAAAGCCGTCGCGCTTTCCCCGAACGACGAATTCACGCACACCACGCTCGGAATTGTTTATTACCGCCAGGCGAAATTCGACAGCGCGCTCACGGAATTGACAAAATCTCTCGGCCTCAATCCGAGGAGCCCGACCGCGCACAATTACCTCGGCATCACCGCCAGCCAGAAAGGTTGGCAGGAAGCAGCCGAAAAGGAATTGCTCGAAGCGCTTAACGAAAATCCGAATTACGCCGATGCGCATTTCAATCTGGCAGTGATTTACGCGACGTCGTCGCCGCCTTCGCGCGAGCAAGCCAAGACGCATTATGCCCGCGCCATGGCACTCGGTGCTCAGCCGGATCCGGCGCTCGAAAAACTATTGCATTAAGGTGGATCGCGCTCTCCGAGCGCGATGTTAAGTTGTCGCGGTGCAACCATTTCTGACCGCGAATTGGCGATACCTCGCCATGCTGAACTACGTTGTCGATCCAAGGATTATCGCGCCACTTGTTCCGCCGGGAACCGAGGTTGATTTCGAAAATGGCGAGACGTTCCTAAGTGTTGTCGGCTTCTTGTTTCTCGATACGCGGTTGCTCGGATTGCCCGTTCCGTTGCATCGCGATTTCGAAGAAGTGAATCTGCGATTTTACGTTCGAAGAAAATCGGCCGACACCTGGCGGCGCGGCGTTGTTTTTGTTCGGGAGCTGGTGCCGCGCCAGGCGATCGCGCTCGTTGCCCGTACTTTCTACGGCGAAAATTATGTTGCACTGCCGATGAAGCATCAGATCGATCACGTTGATCTTAAGTTGAGCGTCGAATATTCCTGGCGGCGCGGCCGAAAATGGGAATCACTCAAGATCATGGCGAGCGGCGAACCCCAAACAATCCCCGCCGGTTCGCACGCTGAGTTCATCACCGAGCATTACTGGGGCTACACGAGCGTGCGTGGCGGTTGCAGCGAATACCGAGTCGAGCATCCGCGCTGGAAGGCTTGGCACGCCGAGAGTTTTGAATTCAAAGCAGACGTTGCCATGCTTTATGGTGAGCAGTTTGCGGAGTCGTTGAGCGTTGTCCCGTGCTCCGCGTTCATCGCGGACGGTTCGCCGATCCAAGTGTTACTTCGCGAGCAATTGGCGTAGCACGAACTGCAGGATGCCGCCGTGCCGGTAATAATCGACCTCGATCGGCGTATCGATCCGCAGTCTGACCGGAACTGATTTTGATTCGCCATCTTTGCTTTGAATCTCGAGCTTCAGTTCCTGGCCGGGCTGAATCGAGTCAGATAAACCGGTGATCGAAAATTTCTCGGAGCCGTCGAGTCCGAGTGTCTGGGCGCTTGTTCCTTCTTGAAGCTGCAGCGGTAATACGCCCATGCCGACCAGATTCGATCGGTGGATTCGTTCGAAACTTGCGGCGACAACCGCTTTCACGCCGAGCAACCGCGTGCCTTTCGCGGCCCAGTCGCGTGACGAACCCGTTCCATATTCAGTGCCCGCGAGAATCACGAGGGGCAGTTTCTGTTCCGCATACTTCATGGCCGCATCGAAGATCGACATATCCTCGCCCGCGCCGCCATTCAGGAAATATTTCGTCACCCCGCCTTCGGTTCCCGGCACCATCAGGTTCTTGATCCGGACGTTCGCAAAGGTACCGCGAGTCATCACCAGATCGTTTCCACGCCGCGAACCGTAGCTATTGAAATCTTCCGGCTTGATTCCCCTAGAGATCAGATACTTCCCGGCTGGTGATGTCGGTTTGATGGCACCCGCGGGCGAAATGTGATCGGTCGTGACCGAATCGCCGAAAATTCCGAGTGCTCGCGCGTTGAGGATGTTTTCGATTTTGCCGACCTGCATCGAAAAATCTTTAAAAAATGGTGGCTCGTGAATGTAGTCGCTCTTCTCGTCCCATTGATAAACTTCGCCGGCGCTCGATGGGATTTCGTTCCACTTCGGGTTTTGGTCCGCGAAATCGCGATAAAGTCTTCGAAAGACTTCCGGTTTGAGCGCCGATTGCATTGCATCGCGAACCTCGGTGAGCGACGGCCAGAGATCGCGCAGGAACGTTTCTTTCCCGTCTTTGTCTTTGCCGATCGGCTCTTTGCTGAGATCGACATCGACACGCCCAGCCAGCGCGAACGCGACTACCAGCGGCGGCGACATTAGGAAATTCGCTTTAATATTCTGATGGACGCGCGCTTCGAAGTTCCGATTTCCCGAAAGCACGGACGCCGCGACCAAATCGTAATTGTTGATCGCTTTCTCAATGTTCGGATGAAGCGGCCCGGAATTTCCGATGCAAGTCGTGCAGCCGTAACCGACGAGATTGAATCCGAGCTGGTCGAGATATTGTTGCAGCCCGGTCTTGTCGAGATAATCGGTGACGACGCGTGAGCCCGGCGCGAGCGAAGTTTTTACGACTGGATCGATCCGCAGTCCGCGCTCGACCGCTTTTTTTGCTAGCAAGCCCGCCGCCAGCATCACGCTCGGATTGCTGGTGTTGGTACAACTGGTGATCGCGGCGATCAAAACAGTTCCATGTCCGATCTCGCTCTGGCCATGACGAAACGGATCGGCACTAGCGCCTTCAATTTCCTGTGCGGTGTCGGGTGTCGGCCTATTTGTCACCATCTCTGCCTTGTTGCGCTCTTCGCCCGGCTCGATGTTGGGCATATCTTCGTCACGCGGCGCGCTCCCGTTCAGTTGGACCAGATGTTTGGCGCCAAGATCGACATCTTGTTTCCCGTAACCGCCGTCCTTAACCGGTTTTTTCAACAACGAGCGAAACGTTTCGCCCAGCGCGGGCAAATTGATCCGGTCCTGCGGACGTTTCGGTCCGGCCACCGCCGGCTGCACGTCGCCAAGATTTAATTCGAGATCGACGCTGTAATCGATTTCGCCTTTTCGCGGCATTCCGAACATGTCTTGAGCTTTGAAATAATTCTCGAACGCGGCGCATTGCTCATCGGTGCGGCCCGTTGCGCGTAAATACGCGACCGATTCACCATCAATCGGGAAAAATCCCATGGTCGCCCCGTACTCGGGCGACATGTTGCCGATGGTGGCGCGGTCCGGCACGGGCAACGAGGCCGCGCCTTCGCCGTAAAACTCGACGAACTTGCCGACCACTTTTTGCGCGCGCAACATCTCGGTGATATGCAGAACGAGATCGGTAGCGGTCACGCCTTCACGTAACTTTCCACTCATGTGCACCCCCACGACTTCCGGCGTCAGAAAGTAAACCGGTTGGCCAAGCATTCCGGCTTCGGCTTCAATTCCCCCCACGCCCCAGCCGACCACGCCCAGGCCATTGATCATCGTGGTATGCGAATCCGTGCCAACGAGAGTATCCGGATAGAATATTTCTGACCTCTGACCTCCGACGTCTGACTTCCGGGAGAGAACTCCCTTGGCCAGATACTCGAGGTTCACCTGATGAACGATTCCGATACCCGGTGGAATGAGTTGGAACGTCTTGAATGCTTGCTGACCCCATTTCAAAAACTGATAGCGCTCGCGATTGCGTTTGAACTCCATGTCGAGGTTCAATTGGAGCGCACGCGCCGAGCCAAAGAAGTCGACCTGGACCGAGTGATCGACAACCAAATCAACGGGAACGAGCGGTTCGATGATTTTTGGATCGCCACCCACGTTTTTTACCGCGCTGCGCATGGCTGCAAGATCGACAACCAACGGCACGCCCGTGAAATCCTGAAGAACAATCCGCGCAACTACGAACGGGATTTCTTCATTGGCCGGCTTCTTCGCATTCCATTTGGCCAGGGTCTCAACGTCTTTGCGCCGGACCTTTTTGCCGTCGCAATTGCGCAGAACCGATTCGAGGACGATCCGAATACTTACAGGCAGGCGTGAGATCTTGCCGACACCTTGTTCTTCCAACGCCGGAAGCGAAAACAAAAATCCTTCACGGCCCTGGCCGGCGTCGAATTTCTTTAAGGTTTTGAATTCCTCGTTCACTTTAGCTCCGCCAGTCTTGCTTTGATTTTATCGAAGTTCGGCAGTTGATTCGCGTCGTCGTTACTCTCGGCGTACTGAATGACGCCGTTTGTATCGATCACGAACGCGGAACGTTTCGGTACGCCGCCCATGCCGAGATTGATCTGCGGCAGAAACGAATCGTAAACAACGCCGTAATCTTTGGCGGTCTTGTGCTCGTAGTCGCTTAACAGCGTTACATCGATGTTTTCCTTCTTCGCCCAGGCTGCTTGCGCGAATGGATTGTCGCCGCTTATCCCGTAGACAACGGCGTTCATCCCGGTGTAATTCGGAAGCTCCTTCGTCGTGCTGCACATTTCCTCGGTGCAGATGCCAGTGAAGGCCATCGGAAAGAAAAGCAGCACCGTATTCTTCTTTCCGAAATTGTCGCTCAACTTAATTTTCTTGGGGCCGTCGGCGGCTTTGGTTGAGAGATTGAAATCGGGTGCTTTGGCTCCAACTGCAAGTGGCATAGGTAAGTCCTCCGGTTGAGTTAAATTCGGGGAGAAATTCACTATAGGATTGGCAACAGTGCGGTCAAAATATTGCGGGGAAATTTCAGCAGTGCTTGGGATGAACTCGCTGGTGGCTTCCGAGGTACCGCCGATTGAAAATTGTTCTTGCCGGTCGGCGTCGGCAAAGCCCGGCGTCGACTAACCGATGAGATTTCTTTCGATGGTACAAAGCTTGCAGCCCTGAGCACGACAGATGTCTCGCGGAATCAAGATAGGCATTATCGTGGCCGGGATTGTGGTCGTGCTGCCGATCCTTGGCGTCGTCGCACTGTTCGTCGGCGTGTCGCTATTCAACAAAGAGTCGCAGATTGTTCTTCGGAGGGAAATACCCTTGGCGAATCACGGCAGTTTAATCATCGACGGAAACGAGCGTAGTCGGAGCGAGCACGGTTTTTCGCAGCGCGCCGGATACCGCGCGCCGGGATCCGCTGAGATCGAGTGGTTTGGGGATGTGTCAGACGGAGTCGAGCCGCAGGTTTATCAGGCCGGACCGCTGGTTGTGGTGATTGATCTTCCGGCGGCTTGTCTGTTCGTTCGAACTTCGAAGAGTCAGGAAAAGTGGAAGAATCTTGCCTTGGTTTTCCCCGATGATCTTGGCCCGTTCCCGATTTCCTTTTACGCTGAAAGGAGCGGTCTGACGATGGGGGAGGTTTCGCGGATTAACGAGCTGGGCGGCAAACGGGAGCGAAAGTACCCGACAACCTACATCCAAAGCTTCGACCCAGAGACACGTGATTTGAAGTGCTCTTACCACGTCGACAATAAGGCCTCATGGCCATTGCACCTCCGACTGTCGGAGGACGGGACCCATCTTGCCCTGGTTGGAATCGGCGGATCATCTCCCTGATGGCTCCCTGCCAATGCAGTGAGACTGGAATGTGCTAGAATATGATCGATGGCAGATGATCGCTGGAGAATCCTGCCTTGGCGGGATTCGCTGGAGGAAAGTCCGAACACCATAAGGCAGCATGCCGCGTAGAATACGCGGGCGGCGTTCGCGAAAGCGGGCGTTGACGGAAAGTGTCACAGAAAAGACACCGCCGGTTCTTTGAAAGAAGCGCAGGCAAGGGTGAAAAGGCGAGGTAAGAGCTCACCGCTCGCGGAGCAATTCGCGAGGCTCGAAAAACCCCATGCGGTGCAAGACAAAACAGAGGAAGGGCAGCCGGTCCGATTTAATCCTCGGGTATGTCGCTTAGATAAATGATCATCCACGACAGAATTCGGCTTACCGCCATCTAAATATGAAGGGCGTCTTCGGAAACGAGGGCGCCCTTCGCTTTTTGTCGCGTTTGACGATCGAAACCTGCGCGCAGACCGTTCATCGTGGCCACTGAACTTCCGCCGAACGAGGACCGGCCTGGGATCGTAATTCCGCCACCGCTCTTGTTTATGGTGCCGCTTGGCGCAGCTTTTCTTGCCGACACGTTTGCACCGACGGGTTTCGTCCACGGGCCGGGCCGCTGGATCGTAGGTTCGTTATTTGTTCTTGCCGGTCTGGCTTTGAACATCGTCGGATTTCTCACCCAACGCTGCGCCGGCACCGATCCAATCCCGTTTCATCCGACAACTGCGATCGTCTCGCACGGAGTTTATCGCTTCAGTCGCAATCCGATGTATGTCGGATTCGGTTTATGGACGCTCGGAATCGCATTCCTGGTAAATTCGGTCTGGATGCTTCTCGCCGTTCCAATCGGGCTCGTGCTGACCGATCGCTTCGTGATCGCGAGGGAAGAAAAGTATCTCGATCGAAAATTCGGCGAGGAATATCTCAGCTACAAACGCCGAGTCCGGCGCTGGATCTAGATTTTAATCAGACTGGAATTCTTCGATTCGCAGAATCGCTTCGCCAAGCGGCACCGACTCAGGCGGATTGCCAATTCGTATTGCATATGCTGACCCACTCGCTCTGTCGTCGCCCACGTGGGCGCTGTTGAGAAAGAAACGTAACGCTTCACCAAGAGAGTCTTCGACATGCCAAGTTGTCATTAATTCGAACTTGTACGGTTCAGTGCCATCGCCGACGTAGACTTCATCAAAAATGTCGTGAACTCGCTCGCAGTCCGGTCCCCAGGCGCACAAATACCTTAAACCGGCATCGAGAAATTTTTCCGCGATTCGGCTGATTTCATCGACGGACAATGCTCGACTATCTGCCGCAAGAAAAAGTGCCATCGGTGCTGTTGGCAATTCTGCTTTCTCTACCTCGTCCAAATTTCCGAGCTCGCCAACGAGAAGCGGCGTCTGCGTGGCCTTATGAATTCCTTTCCGCAAGAACTCCGTTTTCACTTTGACAGAACATCGTCCAAGCAGGTGAGAAGGTGCGAAACGGTTTCGTCGGTTTCGTCGCCCATGTTGGAAAGGCGAAACGTTTTTCCGCGCAGTTTGCCATATCCGGGATCGATAACGAGGTGATGTTTTTCACGCAGTCGCCGCGCAAGATCGAGAACGTCGATGTTCTTGTTGTTCGCGACGCAGGTTAGCGTTTTTGATCGGAAGGCTGCCTCAGCGAAACATTCGAAACCAGTGCGCTTCACCCATTCGTGAACGAGCGCGTTGGTGCGGGAGTGTCGCGCGTAGCGTGCATCCAGCCCTTCTTCGAAAATTTCGTCGAGCTTCGATTGAAGAGCGAAGATGTGGCCGATGCTTGGCGTTGTTGGCGTCATCCAGTTTGCTTGTTGTTTTTTGAACTCGAGGAAATCGAAGTAGTAGCCACGATCTTTTTGCTTCTCCGCACGCGCGAAAGCTTTTTCCGAAACGGAGAACAAGGAAAAGCCGGGCGGCAACGCGAGGGCTTTTTGCGAACCAGTCAGCATCACGTCGATACCGAGGGAGTCCATCTCGATCTTCATGCCGGAAAAAGACGAGACCGTGTCGAGAATCAGAACGACGTCAGGATACTTGGCGAGCGTGCAGCAGATCTCCGGCAACGGATTCATCACACCGGTGGAGGTCTCGTTATGAATTAACGTAACGGTGTCGAATTTTCCGGACGCGAGCGTGCGATCTAGATCTTTAGGGTCGATGTGTTTTCCCCAGTCGACCTGAAGTGGCTCGGCGTTTTTGCCGCAGCGTCGCGCGACATCGAGCCATTTGTCGGAAAACGCACCGCACATGCAACAAAGCGCGCCGCGGTCCACCAGGTTCCGGATCGAAGCTTCCATCACGCCCCACGCGGATGACGTTGAAAGAAAAACCGGCTCCTTGGCCCCGAAGAGGGTTTGCAGTCCGGGATGAATCTCCCGGTAGAGATTTTTAAAATCTTCACCGCGATGCCCGATCATTGGCCGGGAAAATGCGGCCATCGTCTTGGCCGAAACTTCAACTGGCCCGGGAGTGAAAAGCTTGTCGTGCGGGATCACGAAGCAAACGTCGAACGTCCAACGCCGAACGTCCAACGTTGAAGTCAAAAAAACATCAAAGCGACGCTACGACTCCTTTTTGATGAAGCTGATGCCACCGCTACGTTCGAGCCGCGCCGTTTTGACTTTCTCTATATCTTCGGTCGCGGCGCTGAGCCGTAAGTCTTCTTCAAGGTCATGCTTGGATACGAGATGATGTTTCATCGCCTTCCAATCGACCTTGCCGTCACTGACCAATTTGACATCGCTTCCTTTGATTAACTTGCCGAAGGCATGCGAACGACAAGCGACGAAGGCAAAGATTCGATGGATTAACATCAGAAAAAAAGCGCAACCGACAGTGGTGAGAACGCGGCGCTTCCGTTAATCGCGCGGGCCAGAACGGCGGCCATCAAAACCATAAAGAGCGTGTCAAAGCCGGTCTTCTCGGCAAGCGATCGGCGATCTCCGATACGCACCATGGCGAGGCCAAGAACAAAAATAATGAGGGCGCGCAAACAAAGCTGCACCAGCGTCAAATCCTTCGGTTGACCGTCCGGTCCGATCAGTGCCTGCAGCAAACTCGTGAAGGTATTCATATCCAAAATTTTATCGCCGGAAGACGAATTGGCGAGTCTGTCGAAAGGGCGCCGAAAAGGCGGACGCAAACGCAAGCGGCGTTAAGCCCGGCTCAGCTGGCGGGTCGGATCTCGCGCTCAGGGCGGAGGACTTGCGCGCCAAACCTTCGCGTGGCATAAGAGCAAACTCGCGCGACCCCAAACGCGATTATAAGACCGATCTCGTAATGCCAACAGCCCCGCCAACAACCACCGACGCTTCCGTTGAAGCGCAAGTTTTCTGGTTGCGATTCCATAAGGAAATCGCGGCTGCGCTGGTGATTGCCATTCTGGCGATCATCGGGTATGCCGGCTATCGGTTTTACGCGAACCAACGAGATGGGAAGGCTGCGGCATTGTTAGGTGGCGCCAAGACGGCGCAGGAATATCAGGATGTCATTGCGCGTTATCCGAGCACGCCGGCGGGCGCGAGCGCGTATCTTCTCTTGGCGGAGAAACAGCGCAACGAAAAGAAGTTCGCCGAGGCGAACGCCACCTTGCAGGCCTTCATCGACAAGAACCCGGAGCACGAGTTCGCGCCTACGGCGCAGCTGATGATGGCGGGGAATCTGGAGGCGGTGGGTAAGAACGACGAAGCGCTCGCAATTTATCAACAAGTCGCGGTCAGGTATCCACACAGTTATAGCGCGCCGCTCGCAATGATTTCCGAAGTTCCGCTGTTAAAGGCCAAGAATCGAATCGAAGACGCGCGCCGGGTTTGCGAAGAAATCCTTACGAAATACCGGATGCCTGGACAGCCGATGGACACAGCTGCTACCCGTGACGATCGGATGGAAACAGTTTGGGCTGCAGAAGCAATGCGTCATTTGCGTTCTTTGAAACCGCCGGAGCAACCAAAACCTCCAGCCGCGGCGGCAGCTCCCGGCGCTCCGCCATTGATCGCTGCACCTAGCGCACCTCCAGCGGCGCCTGCAACAGCCGTGCCACCACAACCTTCAACTGGCGCGCCGACGCCAAAAGCGGACAAACCGAAATAAGGTTGTAGTTGCCGATGTACCTATCGGCAGATCTGCCGCCAGAGACGGCGGGTAGCTACATAAATTAACGTTTCGAGAACTGGAAGCGTTTGCGGGCTCCGGGCTGGCCGGATTTCTTTCGCTCTTTCATCCGCGGATCGCGTCGAAGCAAGCCTTCAGTTTTGAGTCCCCCGCGAAGGTTTGGATCCGTTTGCAGCAATGCGCGAGCAATTGCCAGGCGGGTCGCTCCAGCCTGACCCGTCGCACCGCCGCCGCTGGCGTTAACGGAAACATCGTAAGTGTTAACTACCTTCGCAGCCTGCAACGGTTGGAGAACAATGTTCTGCAGTGGAACGGTTGGAAAATAATCTTCAAAATTCCGGCCGTTGATGTCGATCTTGCCGCTGCCGGGAGTCATTCGAATCCGTGCAACTGAAGTTTTGCGGCGACCGGTAGCGATAAATTCCTGCGTGTGAGCCATAAAACGATTCGTTAGGCGAGATTGACCGATTGGGGTTGCTGCGCGCTGTGCGGGTGCGATTCGCCCCGATAAACCTTCAGTTTCCGGTAAACGGAGCGGCCGAGACGATTGTGCGGGATCATTCCGCGAATCGCGCGCTCAACCAAAAGCTCCGGATGACGAACGCGACGGGACCCGACGTTCTCGGACTTATGTCCACCGACGTATCCGGAAAAACTCATGAAGGTTTTCTGTTCCTCTTTCTTGCCTGACACGCGGACCTTGCCGGCGTTAATCACAATCACGAAATCACCGGTGTCGACGTGGGGCGTGAAAATCGCCTTCTCTTTGCCGCGCAACAGCGTCGCAGCTTTAACGGCAACACGGCCAAGGACCTGATCTTTGGCATCGATCAGCCACCATTTGCGGTCGACTTCGTTGGCCTTGGCGGAAAAAGTTTTCATCAGCAATTGGAAAAGGGCACGGAAACTACTGGGCGACTGGCCGACTGTCAACCGGCGGAATCAGGTGTGTTTCGGGCATCAAAGGTGCTCTATGGAAATTATAATGCGCCTCGCTATTCTAGCCGCCGCCACTGGCCTTTTTACCCTCAACTTCGCTCACGCCAAAGAGAATTCCCCCGCCACCGAGCAGGAGGAAATTTCCCCTTCAGCCGTTGTCCGCGAGCTCAATGTTGCCCGGGAAAATCCCAAGCTTTACGCCACGTTCGCCGCCGAATCCCGGCCCTTTCACATGATCGAGCACGGACGCGCGGTCGACGAAGCCGTCCAGTTCTTGGGTAAAGCGCGCCCACTGCCGCCATTAACGCTTTCGTCCGGAATGTGTCGCGCTGCAGCCGACCATTGTGCGGAACAAGTTGCCGGCCAGCTCGGCCATGACGGGAATGATCGCAGCAGTCCGGGTGAACGAATCAGTCGCTACGGTTCGTGGAGTTCCACTTGGGGCGAAAACATTTCCTACAGTCAGAAGACTGCTCGCGGCGTCGTGTTGGCTTTGATCATCGATGACGGCGTTCGCTCGCGCGGTCATCGGAAGAACATTTTCAATCCCAAATTCAGTTACGCCGGCGCGGCTTTCGGTCCGCACGCGCGATATCGCACGGTTTGCACGATCGATTTTGCCGGCGGATATGCCGAGCGGGCCGATGCGCTGGTGTCACGCTGACGCCCGGCTTAGCTGATTAATCTTCGTCCCTATCGCCGCGGCCAGCTTTCGGAATTTTGTCGAGCACAGGCTGAATCGTTGGATCGGCCTTGAGCATTGCTGCACGCATCGATGTGACAAAATCCTTGCGGGCTTGCCGCATTTTTTCGTGAGCAGCCTGGACGCCTGGATCCTGCATTGCCTTTTGCCGCGCCGTTTTCAATTTCTCCCGCTCTTCGGGTGAAAGATTTGCCAAACCCTGCTGCCAGCGGCCGCCGCGTCCAGGCGCGCCGTTATTCGCGCCTTGTCCAAAGACAACCGGTGAAAGTTGGAGGGCGCCAATCAGGATCGACATGGTGATCAGTGATTTGATTCTCATAACTTGAAATAGAGACACCGGCTTTGCGAAAAGGTTACAAAAAAGGCAGCTAGCCATTTCGTCGACGCAAGCTTAATTCGTTCTCTTCGATGACAAAGACGTCCGAGCAAAAGACTGCAATCAGTCCGCGGCGCGACCAGGATTTTCCGGAATGGTACCAGCAAGTCGTTCGCGCCGCCGAGCTGGCCGAGCCGAGCGACGTTCGCGGTTGCATGGTTATCCGGCCATGGGGCTACGGGATTTGGGAGAATATGCAGCGTCAGCTCGACGCGATGTTTCGGGCCACCGGCCACCGCAATGCCTATTTCCCCCTGTTCATCCCGCTTAGTTATTTCGCGAAAGAAGCCGAGCACGTGCAAGGCTTCGCCAAGGAATGTGCGGTCGTCACGCACACGCGGCTGGAAGCGGATGCGGACGGAAAATTGAAACCAGGCAGCCCTTTGAGCGAGCCGCTCGTGGTGCGGCCGACTTCCGAGACGATCATCGGCGCGAGTTACGCGAAGTGGGTGCAATCGTATCGTGATTTGCCAATTCTTTTGAATCAGTGGGCAAATGTCGTTCGCTGGGAAATGCGGCCCCGTTTGTTTTTGCGAACCACCGAGTTTCTCTGGCAGGAAGGCCACACGGTCCACGAAACCGAACAACAGGCGCGCGCCGAAGCGACGCTGATTCTCGAGGTCTACGCAAAGTTCGCCCGCGAACATCTCGCCGTCCCGGTTTTCACCGGGGCCAAGTCAGAAAGTGAAAAGTTTCCGGGTGCGGTCGAAACGCTGACGATCGAAGCGATGGTCCAAGATCGAAAAGCGATCCAGGCCGGCACTTCGCATTTTCTCGGACAAAATTTTGCCAGGGCGAGTGGAATCCAATTTCAAAACCGGGAAGGCAAACAGGAATTTGGCTGGACCACGAGCTGGGGGATGACGACGCGCATGGTCGGCACAGTGGTTATGATGCACAGTGATGACGACGGCCTCGTGTTGCCGCCCCGTATCGCGCCGACCCAAATCGTAATCTTGCCGATCACGCCAAAAGACGAGACACGTGCAAAGGTTTTGGAAACGTGCGATGCGCTCGCGCTTCAGTTGCGAGGAAAACATTTTGCGGATTCACCGATTGAAGTGGAGGTCGATAAACGCGATCTGGGTGGCGGCGTGAAAAGCTGGGAGTGGATCAAGAAAGGTGTGCCGATTAGGATTGAAATCGGTCCTCGGGACCTGGAGAAAAATTCAGTCGAAGTTTCCCGGCGCGACCAACCGATCAAATCGAAACAATCGATGTCGATCCAGGAATTCGCCGCCACCACGCCCGAGATGCTTACATTGATCCAGCAAAACCTCTATGACCGCGCGAAAAAGTTTGAGGTGGAGAACACGCGCGTGATCGAATCAAAAGAAGAGTTTTACGATTTCTTCACCTCCAGAAATCCGAACAAGCCGGAGATTCATGGCGGTTTTGCCCTCGCGTATTGGAACGGCTCCCGCAAAGTCGAAGAGCAAATCAAGAATGATCTGAAAGTGACGATCCGGTTGATTCCTTTCGGCGAAGGTGAGCCCGGCAAATGCATTTTCACCGGTGAAAGCGCCAAGCGGGTGGTCTGGGCAAAGTCTTATTGAGCGAACGTATTGACGGGTCGCGCCGCACCGCGTTTATTTCCGCCGCTCATGGAACTAAAGCTCTACAGCCGCGAATGGTGTTCGTGGTGCATTGACGCCAAGGAATATTTGGAATCGCGCGGCTATAAGTTCATGGCGATCGATGTTGGCGAAGACCGGCAGGCCTACGAGGAAATGAAGCAGCTTTCGGAACAAACTTACGTGCCGACGTTTGTGGCAGGCGACCATGTCCTGGCCAATTTTGACACCGACCAGCTGGAGAAATTCCTGACCGAGCACCGCATCCATCCCTAATGCTTTTCAAGCTTTTTATCCTCCTCGGGGTAGGAGCGCTTGCGGTCGCGCTCCGCAGTTTTCAAAGCTCATTTTCGCAAAAGGCTGGTGCTATCGCGATCCTGATCGTTTCCTATCTGTTCTTCTATTTCGTCACTGATAGTCACATCGTGGGCGCAGCTGCTGCCGCAGCGTGGTTTTTTCTGCCGTGGGTGGAAATTCTTACCCGCATTCGCGCGTTGCGTTTGCCGAAAGAAAAACAGCTCCGGCCAAAATCGCCGCCATCGAGCGATACATTTCCGACCCTCAACGAGATCACGCGCGAGATTGAGAACGAAGGTTTCGTGCACCTGACCGACGCCGGCTGGGATTGGGAAGATTATCGGCAATTTTTCCGGCTCTTCTACAAAGCCGAAGATCGCGCCCAGGCGACGATCTGCCTGAACGAGCAACACGATCTCTCGTTTTATTATCTGCGAATTTCGTCCCGCGCGGGCACCGGGATCATCTGGACGACTTGGAATTATCCACTGTCCTACGGCTTGAAATTAACGCCACAATTCCGGATCAATCGGCAACGGCCGGACCAATCGTTCTGGCAGCTTTATCAGAGCCACCGCGCATTTTTGCGGAAGAATAACATTCAGGTCGACGCGATTGAGGCGTTGGACGAGGAAAAGATCGAGAAGGAGATGGAGCGTGATTTGCGGGAACAGATCGCGCACAACATCCACAAAGGCGTGCTCAAGCCAACGCCTGAGGGCGATGTAAAGTATTCCTGGCGGGGAATGATCTATCTCTGGTGCCAGTTTCTGCTCGACTTAGTCCGGCTCTAGCGAGGAGTAGAGAATTTAGCGATTTAGCGATTTAGCGAATTAATGAATTAGCGATTGTAATCGTTAAATCCCTGAATCGCTGAATCGTTAAACCTTTTCACACTTTCATGATCTCAACTTCTTTGTGCTTGAGATGATCGTCGATTGACTTGACGAAGCGGTCGGTCAGTTTCTGGATCTCGTCCTCAAGGTCGCGCATTTCGTCTTCACTAATCCCACCGCCGGCTTTCAGCTTCTTTGCTTCGTCGAGGGCCGTGCGCCGGTTGCCACGGACGTGGACGCGCGCCTCCTCGGCCATTTTGCCTAACGACTTTGCCAACTCTTTACGGCGCTCTTCCGACAACTCGGGAATTGGCAACCGAATAATCTTTCCATCGACGGCCGGTGTAATTCCGATTTTTGATTCTTTGAGCGCGCGCTCAATGTCCTGAACTGTCCCGGCGTCGAACGGCTGCAATACCAGCAATCGCGACTCCGGCGTTGTAATGAGCGCGAGCTGTTTGAGCTTCATCGTCGATCCGTAGGCCTGGACGTCGATGTTTTCCACCAGCGCGGGAGACGCTTTGCCGGTGCGGACACCGGAGAATTCGTGCACGAGATAGTCGACGCTTTTTTCCATCGACATTTCGGCTTCAAGAAGAATGTCGTCTCTGCTCATCCGGGTAGATTTTTACTTGCTCTCGGTTTCCTCGCAAACGATCGTGCCCACTTTTCGTCCGAGGACTGCGTCGCGCAAAATTCCCGACCTGTACATGTCGAACACGACGATTGGGATCTTGTTGTCCATGCAAAGACTGAACGCGGTCGAATCCATCACCTGAAGCCGCTTGCTCAGCGCTTCGCTGAAACTGATGCGGTCGAATCGTTTTGCGTTCGGGTCCTTGTTTGGGTCGCGATCGTAAACTCCGTCCACTTTCGTTGCTTTTAAGATCACGTCCGCGCCGATCTCGCTCGCCCGCAATGCGGCGGTGGTGTCGGTTGAGAAGTAAGGATTACCGGTGCCGGCTGCGAAAATGACCACGCGACCGAGCTCTAAATGACGGATCGCGCGTCCGAGAATGAACGGCTCAGCTACGTTCTTCATTTCAATCGCCGTTTGCACGCGGGCCTCGGCTCCAAGTTGCGTCAGCGCGCTGCGCAACGCGAGAGCGTTGATCACGGTCGCCAGCATTCCCATGTAGTCCGCGGTGGTCCGGTCCATTCCGCGCAGCGCTGCGGACGAACCGCGCCAGATATTTCCGCCGCCAATCACGATTGCGACCTGGACCCCGAGCTGACTGACCTCCTTGATGCGTTCGGCAATCTCGCGCACAACTGCGGGCGAAATGTTTTCCTTCGTTTGCGCGCCGCGGTCCTGAAGAGCCTCGCCGCTCAACTTGAGCACAACACGTTTGTAGGCCGGCGCCTCGGTCTTCATCGCAGGGCAAATGAAACGCGAGGAGACCTGTCTTGGAAAGCACAAACGCTGGTCATCCCGAGCGGAGCGAGGGACCCCGTAGTCAGAAATTGGAATACACAAATTACGAAAGTGTGACCAATGGATCTATGAGAGGTCCTTCACTTCGTTCAGGATGACAGATGGCGACCCCGCAAGAACTCCGCCGTCTTCATTCGCCGTTTTCCTTCAAGCTGAACCTCTGTCAGGGATAAAGCCCGATCGGCAGTCGCGACAACGAGTTCTCGATCTCCGCGCAGGATTTCGCCGGGCTTGCCCTGAGGATCAACAATCGACGCGGCGAAAACCTTTAACTTTCGACCGTCGAACTCTGTGAATGCACCAGGCCACGGACTGTATGCGCGAATTTTCCGTTCAATCTGCTCTGCCCTCTCATTCCAATCGATCCGGCCCGCTTCCCGATCGAGTTTTGGCGCGTAGGTCGCGATTGTTTTGTCTTGTTGAATTCGCGGCGCATTGCCGGTTGCAAGCAATCGCAAAGATTCAAGCAACGCATCGGGCGCAATTTCCGCCAGCCGATCGTGCAATGAGGCACCGATGTCGAACGGCAGGATGTCGATCTTGCGTTGAAGCAGGATGTCGCCAGTATCGAGACCTTCATCCATGTACATCACGGTGATCCCGGTTTCGCGATCACCGGCGGCAATTGCGCCCTGAATCGGCGCGGCGCCGCGCCAACGCGGCAGAAGCGACGCGTGCAGATTCAAACAGGCGACTTTTGAAATTTCAAGAACCGCGCGCGGCAGGATCTGCCCGTAAGCCATCACCACGATCACATCCGGTTTGAGGGCTCGGACTCGTTCGATCGCCGCAGTATCTTTGATCTTCGCGGGTTGGAGGACAGACACCTTGCTGCCGGCGAGTGCTGCTTTAATTGACGGCGGCGTGATTTTTTGTTCGCGACCAACGGGTTTGTCGGGCTGAGTCACAACTGCGACCATGTCGTGCTCGGATTCTTGAAGAGCGCGCAACGTCGGCACGCCGATTTCGCCCGTACCGATGAAGACAACGCGCATTTAATGCCAGTCCGGCTTGGATCGCTTAGCGACTTCGTGGTTTAAGAGGGATGCGAACTTGCCTCCTCGGCCGCATTGGCTGTGTCATCATTTTTTCGCCGGCGGTCACTTCACGTTGCCCGACCGACGAGCCGCACTCGGTGCACAGATAATCGAAAATCTCTTTGCCTGGCAGAACTAGAAGCAATCGCTCGCGGACGGGCATCGTCGCCCGGCATTTTTCGCAGTAAAGCGTCGAGGCAGTGAAATTTTCAAACTGCGACTGCGGCTGCTGCGGCTGCTCGTGCTGGTGCTGGTTCACTCTTGATTCCGTTTACGCTCGCTAAAATATCGAATAACACTTTCGCGGGCGGCTGCATTGCGTCAATCACCGCAACGCATTCCTTCGGATAGTGCTTCAGCACCGGTTTTGATTCTGTTTCGTAGATGTCGAGCCGCCTCTTGATGACTTCCTCATTCGCGTCGTCGAGTCGGTTGTCTTTCAACGCGCGCTTCTTCAAACGTTGAAATAGAGTTTCGCGATCAGGACAGGCGAGATGGAAAACTTTCTCCACGTCGATCATATCCCGCATGATCTTGGCCTGGCTCACGTTTCGTGGAATTCCGTCGAGCACCAAAATGTCGATGTCCGGCTTGAATTTGTGGGCGTCGACCGCGGCTTCGATCGCTTCCTTCCAAAGTTCGACCGTGACGTCGTCCGGCACGAGCTGGCCTTTGCTCGAATATTCGAGGAACGCTTTTCCAACTTTCGTGCGGGTATCGATGGATCGGAACACATCCCCGCACGGGCAATGAAAGAAGCGCGGAATGCTGCCGAGTGTTTTTCCCTGGGTTCCTTTGCCGCTCCCGGGCGCGCCAAACAAAATAAACGTGCGGTATTTCATGGAAACGCTCCGTTATACCGCACTCGCGGCCAATCGGGAAGGGGAGTTATTTCGTCGCGACTGGATCGATATTGACACGCCGCCCGCTGCGATCGAATCGGACGCTGCCGTCCACTAGCGCGAAAATCGTGTAATCGCGACCGAGGCCAACGTTTTTTCCGGGCAAAAACTTTGTGCCGCGCTGACGGACAATGATATTGCCGGCGACGACCATCTCGCTGCCGAATCTTTTTACGCCGAGACGTTTACTGACGCTATCCCGGCCGTTCTTAACGCTGCCTTGTCCTTTTTTGTGAGCCATTGCAGAAAGTTCTTAGTTGATGGTTGAGAAAAGCCTACTTTTTGGATTTTGAGCCGCCGGTGATGCTTGTGATCTTCAACCGCGTCAATTTGCGACGATGACCGACCGTGCGGTGGTAACCCTTGCGGCGCTTGTATTTGAACGCGATGACCTTTTTGTCCTTGCGCTGCTCGACCACTTCGGCCGTGACCTTGCCGCCGTCAGTAATCTTACCGCCATCGACGTACATCAACACCTCGAACGTGGCCGATTTGCCAGGCTCCACGTCCAAGAGATCGACATCTACCGTGTCGCCTTCAGCGACGCGATATTGCCGGCCACCGGTCTTGATGATTGCGTATGTCATAAGGTCTTTCCCGGGGAGAAAAAGCCGCGCAAAGTGTCACAGAAGGAGCGCTTTGACAAGTGGAAAGGTAGATCGCGCTCTCCGAGCGCGATCTACGCGTTAGGGACGACGCGTTCCACCAATTAATAGAACAATCTCGCCTTTTGGAGGGCGCGCTTCGTAGTGGGCGAGGAGTTCGGCCGCAGTGCCGCGCTGAAATTCCTCGAATTTCTTGGTCAGCTCGCGCGCGACGCAGAGTTGTCGATCTTGGAGGATTTCCATCGAAGCTTTGAGCGTTTTGGTGAGTCGGTACGGCGATTCAAAAAAGATCGATGTTTCTTCGCGTGCCCCGGCCGCGCTGAGCTCGCGTTGGCGTTGACCGCTCTTGATCGGTAGAAATCCGCCGAAGAAGAATTTGTCCGCCGAAAATCCCGAGCCGACGAGAGCGGTCAAAATTGAAGATGGTCCGGGAATCACCGTGAAATCGAGCCCGCGTTTGATGCATTCGCGAATCAATCGCGCGCCGGGGTCGGAGATTCCCGGAGTTCCAGCGTCCGTGATGAGCGCAATTTTTTCGCCGGCCGCGAGTCGCTCAACCAATTGCGCAGTGCGCATCGCTTCGTTGTGCTGATGACAGCTCATGAGTGGTTTATCGATTTGGTAACGCTTCAGCAGAATGCCGGAGTGCCGCGTATCCTCGGCCGCGACGAGATCGACATCTTTCAAGACTCCGAGCGCGCGCAGTGTGATGTCGCCGAGATTTCCGATCGGCGTAGCGACGACGTAAAGCATTGTCTAGGTAAGATCGGTTTGCGTCGCGCCGCAACGAGCACGTTCTTGTGGCGGATGCATGACCGGCCATTCGTGCGAAAAGCAGTTCGAGCAATCCTCGGACTGAGCCTGATTCTTCTCGTTATGTTGTCGATCCTCTACTTTCGACAGCACTCGCTGGTGTATCATCCACGTCCGTACGATGGGAGCTACGCTTACGCCCTTCCAGCAGACGGCGTCGAAATCAATTACGCCATCGGCGGTGCGAAATATTGGGCGTATTATCTTCCGGGCGGCAAATCGTTGCCGAAACGAATCTGGCTGGCGTTTTGCGGCAACGGTTCGCTGGCGCTCGATTGGACGAGCATTCTCCGCGATTATCCGTGGAATGGCGACGGCTTCCTGTTCATCGATTATCCGGGCTATGGGAAAAACGGCGGCTACGCGACAATCGATAGCACGCGCGCCTCGGCGGATGCTGCGTTGAGCGCATTGGCGGCACGGCTGCATCAAACCGAAGATCAAATGAGGCTTTGTGCGATCGGTCATTCGTTAGGTTCGGCAGTGGCGCTTGATTTCGCTGCGCGCCACAACGTCGAGCGGGTCGTGTTGATCGCGCCATTCACAACATTGCGCGAGGAGGCTGCGACGATCTCTGGGGGGTGGATCTCGCGGTTGCTGATCGAAAGTTACGACAATCGCGAAAATCTCGCGGAAACGATGAGGCGCAATCCAAATGTCCGCGTCGCAATTTTTCACGGTATCAATGACGAAGTGATTCCGGTCCGGATGGGGCGCGAGCTCGCCCGCGAATTTCCGTTCACGGAATTTTTCGCCGTGGAAAGTGCCGACCACATAACCGTGCTCAATCACGGACATGACAAAATCATCAATTGGATGAATCGTTAATGTAACTTGGAACGATCCAAGCTGTGGAGCGGAAAGAGTGAAGCCGAAACCGGAGATTGAAGGCGGGCGATTTCCAAGAACCGACTATTTCTTCCATGCCGGATTCAAGGGATGGAGTGGTTCCTGGTCGAATGACGATGGGCAATTCCGCCGACACAATCTTGGTCGCGAATATTTGATCGAATCAGCGCGTGAGCGCGCGAAGGAGATGGCGGTATTCGCGATTATCCTGGCCACGGCGGCCTGGCCAGTGATTTACATGATCGTGACGATCGTGCAGATGTACCGCAAAAACTGACGATTGGGTCAGCGTTGCGGCGGCCAGAGAAACTCGTCGCGGTATTGCGGAGTTGCTTCGGGCGCGAATCCGTGACGAGTTATGTTTTCCGTGACGACACGCGGGACAACAAACTGCAATAGATAATCCGCACCGCCGGCTTTCGTTCCGCCGCCACTCATTTTGAATCCGCCGAACGGATGACGGCCAACAACCGCGCCAGTGCATGAGCGATTGATGTAAACGTTGCCCGCAACGATCTCAGCCTTGGCGCGTTCGATATTGGCCGGGCTACGTGAGAAAAATCCGGCAGTCAGCGCGTAATCGGTGCTGTTTGCCACCTCGAACGCTTCACTGAGATCGCGTACTTTAATTACACTGAGCACCGGGCCGAAAATCTCCTCGCACGCGATCTTCGTTTGCGGACTTACGTTTGTGAAAATAGAGGGGGGAATGAAAAAACCTTTCGCCGGAACGTCCGCTCGCTGGAAGGCAAGCCGCGCTTCTTGTTTTCCGATGTCGATGTATTCCAGAATTCGCTTGTGGGCCGCGCCGTCGATTACCGGACCGACCGTGACGCTTGGGTCCTCGGGATTTCCAACGTGCAGACTCGCCGCGGCGTTAAGCAGGCGATCGATCGCCCGCGGATAGATATCTTCGAGAATGATTAGACGTGAACAGGCCGAACATTTTTGTCCCTGATAACCGAAGGCGGAGTAAATCGTATCCAGGATTGCTTCATCGAGGTCCGCGTCGGAATCGATAATGACGGCATTCTTCCCACCCATCTCGCAGATCACGCGTTTGAGCTCGCGCTGACCATCTTTCGTTTTTCCGGCGCTTTCCCAAATCCGCAGACCGACTTCGCGCGAGCCGGTGAACGCGATAAGATCGACGTCCTTGTGATCGACGAGATGCTGGCCGATCACCGAGCCTTTGCCGGGCAGGTAATTAAGAACGCCGCGTGGAACTCCGGCTTCTTCGAAGATTTCCATCAACATCGAGCCGATCACGGCCGACTGTTCGGCGGGTTTAATAATGACGGTGTTGCCGGTGACCAGCGCAGCCGTCGCCATTCCCGTCAAAATCGCCAGCGGAAAATTCCAGGGCGCGACGACAAAAGCGACGCCTCTCGGCCAATAATGTTGGTAACTTTCTTCGCCGAGCACGTGCTGAGTAAGCCGCGGCCGTCCGATCAAGCGCATTTGTTGCGCGTAAAACATGCAGAAATCCATCGCCTCGCGAATGTCGCCGTCCGCTTCGGCCCAGGCTTTGCCGACTTCAAAAACCTCCAACGCCGAGAGTTCGTAGCGGCGGCGCTGCATGATATCCGCGGCGCGTTCCAGCAATCGGCAACGCGTTTCAAACGAAGTCCGGCTCCATTTGTCGAACGCGTCGCGCGCAACCTTGACCGCGCGCTCTGCTTCCGGAATCCCGGCTTCGGCGACGTGGCCGACGACCTGGTCGGGGTCGGTTGGGTTGATCGACGCGATGGTCTTGTCGGTCCAAATTTTTTCGCCGTTGATGACGATCGGATATTTCTGGCCGAGTTGAGTACGCGCGTACTCGATTGCTGCGCGCATGCGTTCCTGATTTTGTTCGTAAGCGAAATTCACAAGCGGCGCGTTCTCATAAGTATCACCAGGAGGTGCATCGAGCGAAGCGCCATCGCCGTTTACTTCGACGCGGCGCGCGCCGTTAGGGCTTTGCCCAATGAGGTCGGCCGGATCGCGCAGCAATTGGTCTTCGGAAACGTTCTCGGAAAATTTGGCGCGGAGGAACCCTTCGTTTGAAGTGTTCTCCAGAAGGCGGCGCACAAGATATGACATTCCGGGCAACAGCTCGCCGACCGGACAATATTCCCGGACCCGATAACCCATTTCGACCAGCGCCTTTTTGATCGGGCCGGCCATGCCGTAAAGAAGTTGGAACTCGAAACGGCTCCGATCGATGCCGAGCTGGTCCGCCATCGCCTGCGCGTGAGCGATGCTGCGGACGTTATGCGAACCGAATGCGGCTGTGACGATCGATTCGTTTTCGAGCAAAATTCGGGTAAGCACCTCGAAATTCAGATCGCTCTCCGGTTTTTGGAGGAACACCGGACAAGGCCAGCCGTTCTGACGCGATTTTATTTTTTCGAAATCCCAATACGCGCCTTTCACTAATCGAACGGCGAACCGTGTGCCGCGTTTGCGACTCCAATCGAGAAGGTCCCGCAAGTCCTCCTCTGCATCGTCCAAATACGCCTGGATAACAATGCCGGCATGAGGCCAATCGCGAAATTCGGATTCGTTGAAAAGCGTTTTGAACAAATCCAGGGTCGCGTTTTTGTGCACGAAGCTTTCCATGTCGAAGTTTACGAACGCGCCCAGTTCTCGCGCTCGCCGCAAGATCGGCCGCAGTTTGGGTGCAAGGTGCGCGATTGCGTCTGCCGGGGCGGCCGGATTCATCTGCGAATACAGCGCGGAGATTTTTACCGATAGATTAACGACCGGAAACAATTCGGAATTCTTGGCCAGCAGATCGGTCCAACCTTGCGTTTGGTCGCCCAGATATTCCAGCAACTCCAAGCAACGCGTGGTGTATTCGGCGGCTTCCTTTTCGCTAACGACTGCTTCGCCCAACAGATCGACGGTGAATCCGATTCCCCTGGCGCGTCGTTTGCGTAGCGTTTTCAGAACGTCCTGCGGATTTTTTCCGGCAATGAACTGCCGGGCCATTCCGGACACGTTCCAGCGCAAGAGCTGTCCGCTTATCCACGGCATGACCCACGCCGCGCGCACACCGGTGCGGATTAATGGTCCATAACCGTTACGCATCTCCGCAAAGTATTCGTCGAGATGCTGAACGATGTCCGTGCCGCGATGAAGTGATGCAAGAACATCCACAAAGCGAAAGAGTTGCACTTTGAATTGCTCGTCGCGCATTGAGAGCGCCATCATTCGTTGATAAAAACCGGCCTTGCTGAAAAGCGGTTCAGGGTGCTCGTCGATCAGTTCAAAAATGCGTTCCCCGCGTCGTTCGATTTCGGCTTGAAGCGCGCCCATGATCAAAAGCTAATCGCGCGACAATCCGAGGTAAAGGCGAGGAATTTCGGGCCCGCAAAAAAATTGCGCGGGGATACGGTCACTTTGCGGGTGAATTCCGAATGTTGAGATTAAAGCCGCCTCAGTGCGGCTCAGATTCAGGGAGCAGTTAGAGTGATTTGTCTGGCGGGCCCTGTAGGCCCTGGGCTCGGGCCCGTCAGGCAATCTTCTTTTCATCGGATTGTCATTTGCCGCCCGCTCCGAAGTCGATTAGCAAGGAATCGCGATGGAGAAACTGCGCGAGCACCACCAATTCGCGAGCGACAATACGATTGGCATCTGTCCCGAAGCATTGGCCGCGCTCGAAGAAGCCAATAACGGAGCCGCCGAATCCTATGGCGACGACGAATGGATGCGCCGTGTTCGTGACTTGGTCCGCGGCGTTTTTGAGACGGATTGCGATAGCTACCTGGTCTTCAACGGCACTGCCGCCAACGCACTTGCCCTCGCCCAGCTCTGCCAATCGTTTCACAGCGTTGTTTGTCACCAGCAGGCGCACATTCAAACTGACGAATGTGGAGCGCCGGAATTTTTTACGCGCGGTTCGAAGCTGCTCCTGGTGAGTGGCGCCGGCGGAAAGATGGATATCGACGAAGTCGAATCGATCATCGTGCGCCAACCCGAGCTTCATGCCCACAAGCCGCGCGCAATTAGCATTACCCAAGCGACAGAGCTCGGCGCGATTTACACTCGCGACGAAATCGATGCGGTCGCTGCGCTAGCCCAAAGACACGAAATGTTCTTGCAGATGGATGGCGCACGATTCGCGAATGCGGTTGCAACATTGAAGTGCTCGCCAAAGGAAATTACGTGGCAATGCGGCGTCGATGTTCTCTGTTTCGGCGGAACAAAGAACGGCCTGGCGGCTGGTGAACTGGTGGTTTTTTTCAAGAAGGAGCTCGCGCGAGAGTTCGATTATCGAATGAAGCAGGCGGGGCAGTTGGCTTCGAAGATGCGCTTCTTCGCCGCGCCCTGGCTTGGTCTGTTGAATGACGGCGTTTGGTTGAAGAACGCGAATCACGCGAACACGATGGCGCAAAGACTTGCCGGACGACTGCAGAACGACGCAAAGATCAACATTGCGTTTCCGGTTGAAGCGAACGCCGTTTTCGTCCGTCTCTCCGATTCGCTGGCACGCAGCCTGCACGCGCGCGGCTGGCATTTTTACAAGTTCGTCGAGCCCGATGTTTATCGATTGATGTGTTCGTGGGCGACCACTCAGGCGGATATTGATCAACTCGTCACCGATTTGTTGCGTTAAAGAAAAGTCGACTTATAAGAACGCGATGAATTGGAGGTCGCTGGCGATTGGGTTGGTCGCATCAATCGCAATCGGCCTGACTGGCTGTGGAGTCGGCCGCGTAATCACCGCGCCGGTTCGCTACGTTTTTAGTTCACCGGAACCGACGCCAGCTCCTAACACTGATGTTACCCATCCGGGAAGACCGTTGCCGGTTGCATCGCCAACACCGCGAGTGGCGTCACGGAAATTGACCCAGCGATCATCTGCGACGCCAAAACCGGTTGCGAGCAAAACGACTCCGTCCGCCGTCGCATCCCAGTTTCCGGTGGCGAAACCTGTCCCGGGCAAACCCGGTTTAGTTTTCAATCCATTCAAAGCTAATGGGGGATATATCGACGTCAGCGGCTACGCACCGGGTAGCAAGGTGAAAGATCCGGAAACGCAGAAGATCTTTGTCGTTCCATAGTATTTTTCCCGGCTGTCAGGTAGCCGAGCGCACGGATATTGCTTTTCTAGAATGCATAAAAACTATGACCCCTCTGCTCGCTCATCGATCGACCTTTCACCTAAAGACAGCGGTCTCGTTGCTTGGAACGATCTTTCTCGTCTCAGCTTTCCCCAAGGCGGTGCTGGCTTACGCCCTTGAAGGCCCCAAATGGCCGGATGGGTCCAATCCAACGATCCAATTAGAGCTCGGTTCTGCGAATCACACGCTGAGCGATGGCAATACCTCATGGAATTCGGCCGTCTCGCCGGCCCTCGACATGTGGAACCAGGTGATGGGTAGTATTCAGCTTGGGCGAGTGATGAATTCGACAGCGCCGATTGTCGCGGGCGATCACCTGAACTCGATGTCCTTTGGCAGCACGTTTTTTGGTCACAGTTTTGGAGGGAGCACACTCGCTGTGACCTCTTACAGTTATTCCGGATCGACCATGACCGAAGCGGACATTGTGTTTAACACCGCTCAGTCCTGGGATTCTTATCGCGGCAATTTGAGGTCCGCATTCGATATTCAACGCGTCGCGCTCCACGAAACGGGACACCTTCTTGGTTTGGCCCATTCAAGCGTTTCAACGGCGATCATGAATGCTTTCATTAACAATTCGTACACGCTGACCGCGGACGATATTTCGGGCATTCAGGCGTTGTATGGAGCGCCGAGTGGTTCGCCAACTCCTACACCGACGCCAACGTCTACGCCCACTGCCACACCAACGCCTACCCCGACTCCGAACGCCACACCAACGCCGACACCGTCCATTACTCCCATGCCGACTCCTTCCAAGGTGTTCGTGTCGATCTCGGCTTCCCCGAGCAGTATTCGACCCGGCGGTGCGGCGGTATTCACAATCTCAACATCAACGCCGTCGGCGAACACAATTACGGTGGGCTATAGAGTGAGCAGCGGTGCCCTGCTCGGCTCCAACTACTCGCTTGGTGGAACACCGGGCCATGTCACGATTCAGGCGGGCTCGAACTCGACGACGGTCACATTGACTGAGTTGAGCGCTGCGAAGCGCCCCAAGACAGTAACAATGACGCTCAATGCAGGTTCCGGATATTTCGTATCGAAACCTTCCAGCGCGTCAGTCTCCCTAACGAAATAAATGGCGAACGTTTTCCTCACATGAAAATCAAAAACCTTCTCCCACTCATCTTCATCAGTTTTGCTTTTGCGCGCGTTCCCGCGACGACGGTGATCCCGCCGACCTTTGAGCAACTCGTTCAAGAGGCCGAATTGATTTTTCAGGGAACCGTGACCGACTCCCGCTCAGTTTGGGAAGGTGAGGGCGGCCAACGCCACATCGAAACCTACGTGACTTTCAACGTCGAAGACAGCGTGAAGGGTCAGCCCGGCTCTTCGTATACGATTCGAATGCTTGGCGGCACTGTTGGAGACGAAACCATGGAAGTGACCGACTCGCCCAAATTCAAAGTCGGTGATCGCGAGATTCTTTTTGTCGAACACAACAACGATCAGTTCGTTCCGCTTGTCGGCATTAGTCATGGCCGGTTCCACGTTCAGCATGATGATCAAACCGGCCGCGATGTTGTCTTTAACGGGGACGGCGAGCTGGTTCGTGACCTGACGCAGCTTGGCCACAATGAAGAAGCCGCCGCAGCCGCCGACGTTACCGAGGCGATTTCAGCGGATGATCTGAAATCGGCGATTCACAAACAGCTGGGCGATTCGGCCGGTCATCCCGCCAGGTAATTCCAACTTCGCCGCGGTTGGGGAATTTAACGGCGTCCGACCGCGTCCTTCAGGTCGTCGTCTTTTCGTTTCCGTTGGATCTGGTCGATGACGGAATGCGTGGTGTCGAGCGAATGCTTGGCCCAATCGTGTTCGTAGGTTTGGCGTGGGGCCGGCATTGATTTCGCCGAGATCTCTTCCCCTGTAGCCGCCGTTTTCGGTTCATTATGCTTCTGCCAGAGGAATAATCCGCCAGCGATTCCGGCTATTGCAATGAACGTTAGCAAACCGCGCATGTCATATTTCGCAGCACGATGCGAGCCAGCCTTCTTTGCGGTGCGGTTAGGCCGATGATAATTTTGAGGATGCCTTCATTGCGTCAGCTATCGATCGCAGCCTGTGCGGTTTTGTTGGCCCATACGGCGACCGCCCAAACGTACCAGGGCAAGGAGTTGGTCAAAGCTTCGCTGCTAAGCGGCACGTCGGCAGTCGTTCCCGGCAAACCATTCAGCGTTGGCCTTCTTCTGCGGATGGTGCCCGGCTGGCACACCTATTGGAAGTATTCCGGCGACGCTGGTCTGCCCACTGAGATCAAATGGAATTTGCCGCCCGGTTGGAAAGTGGGCGAGATCCAGTGGCCGATCCCACTAAAGACAATCGATCCTGGTGACATCCTTACCTATGGCTATCAGGACGAAGTTCTTCTCATTCAGGAAGTCACGCCTCCCGCGAAGATCGCCGAATCCTCGACAAAACTTTCCGCTCAGACCGATTGGCTCGTCTGCGAAAAGATCTGCATCCCCGGCAACGCAAATCTCGTGCTCGAGCTGCCAACTTCAACATCGGCCGAGCCGAAAAACACCGATCTGTTCGCCCGTTATCGCCGTTTGCTTCCTCAAGAATTTCCCGACGCGAAGACGGCGAGCACAACTTGGAGTCACGCTGGCAACAATCTTGATTTTAAGATTAGTAGCGAACAGATCGCGAATTACCGGGCGATCGACTTCTTCCCGCTGCCGCAAGGCAACACGGTTGTCGGTCACCCCAGCATCGAATCGCGCACGGCCAATGAAATCTCCTTCAAAATTCCAATCGAATCGGCGGATAGAAGTTTGTCCTCGATGCCGGGCCTGATTGTTTTCGCGGAGCATGAAAACGGAAACGATCGCGCGGCGTGGGAAATTGCCCCGACTCAAGTCACGGCAGCGCCACTAATCGCGCAACCGTCGCGCGGACTCGCTACGTTTCTGTTTTTCGGATTCATCGGCGGATTCATTTTAAATCTGATGCCGTGCGTGCTGCCGATCATCTCGCTCAAGATCTTCGGCTTTATTAAACAAGCCGGCGAAAGTCGGGCGAAAATTTTCCGCAACGGGCTCGCGTTCACTGCCGGGATTTTTGCCTGGTTCATCGCGCTGGCATTGTTGCTGATCGTGCTGAAATCCGCGGGTCGCGACGTGACGTGGGGGGGCTTTCAATTCACCAACGCTTATTTCGTTCTCACGCTAAGTGTCATTGTCCTGGTGTTCGCCCTCAATCTTTTTGGCGTCTTCGAAATTTCGCTGCCACCAAGTCTGAGTCGCGGGATGCTTTCAACCGCGGAACGCAAAGGCGATCTCGGCTCATTTTTTCAAGGTGTGTTCGCCACCGTTCTCGCGACGCCGTGCACGGCGCCATTTCTTGGTACTGCGCTCGGCTTTGCCTTCACTCAATCGCCACTGGTCATCTTGTCGATGTTCCTCGCGATCGCTGCCGGCATGAGCGCCCCTTATTTTCTGCTTAGCGCGCAACCGGCTTGGATGCGGTTTCTGCCCCAGCCCGGCCCTTGGATGGTGCACGTCAAACAATTCATGGGTTTCCTGCTGCTCGCGACGCTCCTCTTTCTTTTGTATGTCCTCGGCGCTCAACGCGGACTCGATGGCGCGATTTGGGCGAGCTGCTTTCTGCTGATCATCGCTCTTGCCTGCTGGATGAAAGGCGCGTTCATCGTTCCGACCGCATCCGGATTGAAACGCGCGATTGCGTGCGGTCTCATGTTCGTGCTCTTGGTCGCGGGCGGTTTTTATTTTATCGGCGACAAATTTCAGTCATCGAAGATCGACATTGCTCAGAACGCGTCGGGCGGCGACTGGCAGCCGTTTACGCCTGAGCGCTTGCAAAGCGAAAGGGAACAAGGTCACGCCGTGTTTGTCGATTTCACCGCCGCTTGGTGTCTCACCTGCAAGTTCAATGAGAAGGCTGTGCTGGAGAATTCCGAGGTCCGCGACGCTTTTCAGCGTCATAGCGTAGTGAAAATGAAGGCCGATTGGACCAACGGCGACCCGGTCATCACGAAATTGCTTCAACAATTTGGCCGTCCGGGTGTCCCACTGTACGTGCTTTATCCGGGGAAATCGCGTGAGCCGATTGTCTTTCCGGAATTGCTCACTAAGAATATCCTTCTCGATAAACTTGAAACCATCTCAAGAACTATTGCGTCACAATAATTTATGAAAACAAAACTAATCATCACCGCACTCACCTCACTCGCCGCCGGCGCACTTTACGCGTCCGACGTTCCACCGGTTGGCAGCGCCGCGCCGGACTTCTCCGCGCCGGACGCCAACGGCAAGACGCAATCGCTCTCGGAATACAAGGGCAAATACGTCGTGCTCGAATGGTTTAATCCCGAGTGTCCTTTCGTGAAAAAGCATTACGGCAGCGACAACATGCAAAAGCTGCAGGCTGAATACACCGGCAAAGGCGTTGTCTGGCTGACGATCGATTCCAACGCTCCCGGCACTGAAGGCAACATTACTGCCGATCAGGCAAAGAAAATCATGGATTCCTGGAAAACGAAGCAGACCGCGTTGTTGCTCGATCCTGAAAGCAAGGTCGCCAAACTCTACGGCGCCAAGAACACGCCCAACATGGTGGTCATCGGTCCGGACGGTAAAATCGTTTACGAAGGCGCGATCGACAGCAAGGCGACGCCGAACCCAGCCGACATTCCGAGCTCGACTAACTACGTGAAGGCAGCGCTCGACGAAGCACTCACCGGCAAACCGATCTCCAACGCGCAGACCAGACCCTACGGCTGCCACATAACTTACAAATCCTCCTAACTTTGTAGCGGCGGTCTATGACCGTCGGAAGATTAATTCTCAGAGCGGTGGTCATTCGACCGCCGCTTTTGTTTTAGCGCTTCCCGCCAAGTCGCCACGCGAGGCGCAAAATCGGCAGCGGTGTGATACGGACGAGGAACATGGCAAGTTTCATGAACAAGCCGGGGATGATGACTGCCTTGTCGGCGTCGATCGCAGCCAGCGCGTTTCGGACTGTTTGCTCGACTGAAACGTAGATAAATTCCGGACCGGTTTCGGGTTCGCCTCCCGGACGTTTGGCGACGCCGCCAAATTCTGTGTGAACTGGTCCCGGGCAGAGCGCAGTGACCGAGATACCAGTGCCTCGGAGCTCTGCGCGCAGTGCTTCTGTAAAACTGTTTACGAAGGCTTTGCTTGCGGCGTAAACCGTCATGCCGGGGATTGGCAGAAAGCCAGCGGACGAACTCACGTTCAAAATCGCGCCGCGCTTGCGCGAAATCATTTGCGGCAGCAACGCGCGCGTCAGCGTGGTCAGCGCCACGACGTTTACCTGCAACATTTCGTCATTCCTTTGCGGCGGCGACGCCGCAAAGGGTCCGACGTCGCCTAGACCGGCATTGTTGATCAGGAAATCGATGTCGATCTTGTTTTGCTCGAGCCAGCGAATCAGGTCATCGATCTGCGCTTTATCGCACAGATCAACAACCCGCGCGTGAACATTCAATTGTGCGTTTCGGTTGCAAAGTTCATCGCGCAGCTCGTTCAAACGCTGTTCGCGGCGAGCGACCAGCACAAGAGTTCGCGCTCGATTCGCCAGTTGTCGCGCAAACTCCCGGCCGATTCCGGCCGAAGCGCCGGTGATCAATGCACTGCAATCATTTATTATCATTTCAGGTGGATCGGCCGCTCCGCGGACGATGCTATTAGTACTGCGGCTTCGCCGACTAATTTAACATCGAGCAAGGGACTGCTCGATCCACCTGTGCTCGAACTCATCGGTGTTCTTCGATGAACTTTGTCGGATTAATCCACCCGCGCGTGTCTTCGCGGTAACCAGGGCCGATGAACGGGGTGAGAAATTCGCGCATTTCAAAATGCAGATGGGCGAAGTAGCGACCGTTGGCGGTCCCGACGGTCGCGATTTGTTGTCCGCGTTTCACCGTTTCACCCGGATGCACCAGAGTGTCCTGCACGTGTCCGTAGTAGGACTGCACATATTTGCGTTCGGCATTATCAAGATACGCGTGCAGCACGATGACGACGTTCCCCCAACCGGGACCGCCTTCGCGTGCCAGTAGAACGCGACCATCGGCGATCGCGTAAATTGGATCGCCAAGATCACTGTTTTCGCCGCCGATGCCGTTCAAATCGTCACCGAGATGTTTGTTCTCGGTAAAATGCTGCGCGTTGTAAGCCATGGCGCCGTTTTCGTTACCCAGCGGGAAATCAAAATGGCTCGCCGTCGGAATTGATTCGAGATCGAGCGCCGGCGGAACTTGAAATGCCGGGTCGACAAAATTCGGGCGACTCAGTTCCGGCCAAAGCTTCCACGCCAGCGTCGCGATAAACGCAAACGCGAATACGAAAACGCTTAGCCAAATTGCGCGTTTCATTTAACCACGAAGATCACGGAGAACACGAAGGCTGAAAACAAACAAATTTTCTTCGTGCACTTCGTGTCCTTCGTGGTTGAAGTTCTGGCCGCATGAACGTCTTGGTCACCGGCGGCGCGGGGTTCATCGGCTCCCATCTGGTCGAAAGACTACTCCGAGACACGCACGACGTCGCGATCCTCGACGATTTCAACGATTTTTACGATCCGAAGATCAAGCGCGAGAACATTGCGGCGTTCGCAAACGACGTCGCAGTTCACGATGTCGATCTTCGAGACGGCAAAAAAGTCGCGGCTTTATTTCAGAAGGAAAGGTTCGACGCGATCTTTCATCTGGCCGCGCGAGCTGGTGTTCGGCCGTCGATTCAACGGCCGCAACTTTATTACGATACGAATGTTGCGGGCACGATTCATTTGCTCGAAGCGGCGCGGTCGACTGGAGCCGACAGATTCATCTTCGCATCAAGCTCGTCCGTTTACGGCGCGGCAAAGAAAGTGCCGTTCTCCGAAGACGAACATCTCGCCCAAACGTTGAGTCCGTATGCGGCGACCAAGATTGCCGGAGAGTTTCTGTGTTCGACTTATTCGCATCTCTACGAAATGAGGGTCGTCGCCTTGCGGTATTTCACGGTTTACGGCGCGCGGCAACGCCCGGACCTCGCGATTCATCAGTTCACTCGAAAAATTCATGCCGGCGAGCCAATCGATCAATTCGGCGATGGCACAACGCGCCGCGATTACACCTACATCGACGATATTATTCAAGGGACGGTGGCCGCGCTGAGTTATGACGGGCCGAGGTTCGACGTTTTTAATCTCGGCGAGAGCGACACGATCCAGTTGAAGGATTTGATCGCGGCGATCGAAAACGCCCTCGGGAAGAAAGCGAAGATCAATCGATTGTCCGAACAACCGGGCGACATGCCGTTGACTTGCGCCGACATTTCCAAGGCGCGCAAGCTTCTTGGCTACAATCCGAAAACGAAATTCGGAGACGGTCTGCCGCAATTCGTGGATTCGTTTTTGGAATCGCGCGTGGCGAAATAATGCTTTTCGATAATAGCCCAGCGCCTCAGCGCTGGGTGTCGAACTCGATTTTTCGGGTGGATTGGTTAACCAGCGTTAAAACGCTGGGCTATTTTCAAAACAGCAGCGATTCTTACCTCGATTTGGATGAGTGCGAATCTCCCGTTCGATCAGCGCGCGTGTTTTATCGCTGGGCAGGCGAAATCGGGAACGACGCTTGTTGCCGCGCTGCTCGATAATCACCCTGAGCTGTTAGTTTTGCCCCAGGAAACCGCGTATTTCCCGACGGTTCTCAGAAAATACGGCGACCGTGGCCGTCGCGCCCAGTTTGATTACCTCACCAAGCAATCGTTCTCGCGTGTCCTGTTTGGCGGCGAACCGAAATGGCGCGAGCACGAATACAAAAATTTTCCGCAGCAACGGTTCCTGGAAGCGTTCGAACGGATCGCGTTCGATCCGGCAAATGCGCAACGCGATTTGCTCGCGCTGATGACCGAAGCCTACGCGGTAACGATGGGAGTGTCGCTCGATCGCACCAAACGCTGGATCGAGAAAACCCCGGCCAACCGGAATCATATCGACGAGATCTTCGGGCGATTTCCAAATGCAAAACTAGTCGTCACGCTACGCGATCCACGCGCGATTCTGGCGACGCAGATCGCACTGGAGAAGACGCGCCAGACTAAGCGCTTCTCGGTCTATTACGTGATCGCGCACTGGCGAGTAACCGCGAATTTGGCGCGACATGTTCGAGCCGGTGAAGTGCCGGGGCTGTTTGTCCGGTTCGAGAGACTTGTCAGCGAACCTTCGGAAGTAATGAAGGACGTCTGCGATTATCTGGAGATCCAGTTCGATCCCGAGGTTGTTTTGAGCGCGACCAAAATTGGCGAGCCTTGGGGCGGAAATTCAGCGGCGCAGATCGCGTTTTCGCAAGTGAGCGACGAACCGGCGTCGCGTTGGGAGAAGGAACTGTCAGAGGACGAGGTTGGCTGGGTGGAATGGCATTGCCGCGACTTGATGTCACAGTTTGGATACAAACCGCGCTTAGCTTCGCATAGGGTTGGCTATTTTATCAAACCGATCCGGCAAGAGCGGGCACGGGAGTATTTCAAGTCGCGCATTTACTCGCTGCGCGACGCGATACTTGATACTTGATTCTGGATTTCGCTATCGAGCATCAAGTATCCAAAATCCAGTATCGGCCCCGCCTTCGGTCGGCAGTTGATTATTGAGCAAAACCGCCCCTTGCAAACGGAGTGTCTGCGGGCGATAATCGGCCGGTAGATGCTGGGAATCTGATTCGATCTCGCATCCGTTCTATAGAGGCTAAGAGTATGAAGCGAGGTTCGTCATCTTCGCGGTCTGATTGGCTGAGCAAAACGGGCTGCACCCTGAGACGATTCTATTTCCAGCGTGACGAGGCGGAGTTTCCAGCGGCGTCGCAGACTGATTGCAATTTGTGGACCTTTCGGGATTCGCGAGCCGCGGACCGTGCATCGTTGGATGCGCTCCGCCCATTGAACAACTTAGAAACTGAGGATCAACATGAACTCGCATTCATACGGGAGACGCCAGCGCAATGGGCGCGGGCGCTCTCGACGACAGGGCGGGCGCGGGCGTTCCCAAGAGCAACGCGCGCAAGCTCCGAAGCAGAAAACATTTTGGCAACGCATCGTCGCATTTTTCGGGGGAAACGGTGGCAGCCAAAGAAAACCCGCTATCCAATCGCGGAACGGGCAGCAGCAGCATCAGCCGCAGCACCAACAGCAACAACAGCCCCGGCCGCAGCGTAAACCTGAGTCGGTCGAAGTGACGTCGCCACGTCTTTACGTCGGCAACTTGTCGTTCGACGCGACGGAGAGCGATCTATTCGAGCTCTTCAACGGCGTCGGCCACGTCCAGAACGCCGAAGTCGTGAGCTATCGCCACAATCAGCGTTCGAAAGGTTTCGCCTTCGTCCAAATGCAGACGGTCGAGGAAGCCAAACGCGCGGTGGACGAATTGCACGACAAGGAATTCCTTGGCCGCAAGCTTGTAGTTAGCGGCGCCAAATCGAGCGAACATTCGCGCGAATAAACGCAGCTCGTGATTCTAGTCGGGAGGCGAAGCGCTGACTAAGCGCGCGTCTCCCGATTTTTTTATGCGCGGCGTCTTCTTCATTGTCGGTCCAACCGCTACCGGCAAATCAGAGATCGCGGCGGAAGTCGCGCGCAAACTCGATGCAGAAATTGTCAGTGCCGACGCGTTTCAAATTTATCGCGGGCTCGATTTGCTGACCGCCAAGCCTGACTCGGCCACTCTCGCGAAAGTGCCGCATCATCTCATCGGCACGATGCTTGTCCTGGACGAAATGAGCGCGGCAAAATTTCGCAAGCTCGCACTGCAGGCGATCAGTAAAATTCATTCTCGTGGGAAATTGGCGGTAGTCGTCGGGGGGAGCGGGCTTTACATCAAAGCGCTGACCCATGGCCTGTCGGTCGTGCCTTCCGCGGACCCGGATTTACGCGTGCAGATGAACGAACTGAGTCTGGCTGACTTACAGGAGAAACTGTGCGGCCTCGATCCCCAAACGGCAGTTGATCTCAAAAATCGACGGCGCGTCGTGCGTGCGATTGAAATCTGCCTGCTCAGCGGAAGCGCGGCGTCGGAACAGCGCACAGCGTGGACTGCAGCCGCGCCCCTGAGGGACGCGGATTCTTGGGGTGATTCGAAGAATCATGGTGGCGCTTCGCATAGCGAAGAGACTACAGGCGTCTTCGCTTCTCGGGATCGCGACGATCTCTACCAACGCATCAATCGTCGCGTGGAGGCGATGTTCGATGCCGGCGTCATCGAAGAAGTGAACGCGGCCGGGGCGATGAGCGAAACTGCGTCGAAGATGATCGGCCTCCGCGAGATTCGCGCGCTGCTCGACGGGAAGATGTCGATGTCGCAATGTGTCGCCGCGATCCAACAAGCAACCCGCCGTTACGCCAAAAGGCAGTTGACCTGGTTTCGGCGGCAAACTAATTTTCAACCGCTGAATTTGTCGCTTCTGAGTACGAACGAAGCAGTAAAATGGATTTCGCAGAAAGCTCGTCTGGCTTTCGCGCAAGGGAATGATTGAAACACGCCCGAAGAAAACGCACGAACGCGCCCTATTAATCGGTCTCGAGAAACGCGGCGTCTCGAAATGGGATTTGCAGGATTCGCTCGAGGAATTGGCTGAACTGGCAAACTCCGCCGGCGCCGAAGTCGTAGATACCGTTACCCAGAAACTCGAGAAGCCGACCGCGCCGTACTACATCGGAAAAGGAAAAGCCGAATCGCTTAAGCCCGCGCTTCAGGATCGACAAGTGACTTCGGTCATTTTCGATGACGAACTTTCGCCGGCGCAGGGGCGCAATCTGGAAAATCTTCTTTCCCGCAAAGTTCTCGATCGCACCCAACTCATTCTCGACATTTTCGCACAACGCGCGCGCAGTCGGGAAGGTCGGTTGCAGATCGAGCTCGCGCAGCTGCAATACTTGCTGCCGCGATTAACCCGGATGTGGCATCACTTGTCGCGGCAAACTGGTGGAATCGGCACGCGTGGTCCGGGTGAAACGCAGTTGGAAGTGGACCGTCGCCGTGTGCAGGAACGAATCGCGCGACTGGAGCGTGAATTGGAATCCGTGCGGAAGACACGCGCAGTTCAGCGGCAGGGACGCAAACGTCATCAATGGCCGGTCGCAGCAGTAGTTGGTTACACGAATGCCGGGAAATCAACGCTTTTGAATCTTCTGACCGGCGCGGCCGTCGTTACCGAGAACAAGCTTTTCGCCACGCTCGATCCGACAACGCGCAGTTTCGTTTTGCCAAACAAACAGCGCGTCCTGCTCACCGACACGGTCGGCTTTTTACGAAAACTTCCCCACACCCTGATCGAATCTTTTAAGGCGACGCTCGAAGAGGTGAACGAAGCCGACTTGCTCATCCACGTGGTCGACCTTTCGCATTCGCGAGTGGACGATCAGATCGAAGCGGTTGAGAACGTGATTAAGGAGCTGGACGCGTTCGGCAAGCAAACACTGATCGTGTTCAACAAGATCGACAAGGTGCGCCTGCCTTCGGAAGACTCCGGCGTGGCAAGGAACCGCGATCTGATCGACACTTACCTGAGACGTTTCCCTGGCAGTGTGGCCATATCCGCGCGGACGGGCGAAAACGTGAACGAGCTGGTGCAGGCGTTGCAGGATGCCCTGAGCGCCTGGCGATTGCGCTCGCGATTCAAGATTCCTACCCGCGAATCCGCGTTGGTCGCGGAGATCCATCGCGTTGGCCACGTGCTGGAACTGAGATACGAAGACAACGACGCAATAATCGTTGCCCACGTTCCTCCGGACCTTGCGCAAAAGCTCGAGCGCTTCGCGGAGCAAGACTAATCCCGGAATTGTAGGGCAGGCGCTCCGCCTGCCAGTTTAAATCCGGCAAGCGATGCGCTTGCCCTACAATTGCTTCGCACGCTGAATCAGCTTCGTTCAGGATGACAGAGCAATGAAAGCTCGTGAGCGTGTTGCGCAACTGATCAAGCTTTGGCCGAAGGTTTATCCGGACGCGCACACCGAGCTGAATTTCAAGACGCCGCTCGAATTGTTGATCGCGACGATTCTCTCGGCGCAATGCACGGATAAGCGAGTGAATATGGTCACGCCGGCATTGTTCAAGAAATATCGGACGGCCAATGACTACGCGAGCGCGCCGGCGGCGGAGCTGGAGACCGCAATCAAGTCGACCGGATTTTTTCGCAGCAAAACAAGAAGCATCCAGGGCGCGACATCGGCGATTGCAAAAAAATTCAGTGGCAAGGTCCCCAGCTCGATGGAGCACCTGCGCGAACTACCCGGTGTCGGCCGCAAGACCGCGAACGTGGTCTTGGGAAATGCGTTTGGTATCAATGAGGGAATCGTTGTTGACACACATGTGATCAGGTTGTCGCAGCGGCTGGGCCTAACGAAACACAAAGATCCTGAGAAAATTGAGCAGGACCTGATGAAACTCGTCCCGCAAAAGTATTGGGCGGTTTGGAGTCACTGGCTAATCTGGCACGGACGTCGGCGCTGTTACGCGCGGAAACCGGACTGCGCGAATTGCGTGGTCTTCAAGCTTTGCCCGAGCGGCAAAGTCTTCTTACGAACCGGTGTCGCTCGGAAATCGGACGAGGCTTGAATTAGCGGTCACATTCAAGCACTTCAGGCTCGACGTGACGCATATTAGTTCCGTGATTCTCCGCTTTCGTGCGTACACGTCTGAACTGACTTCTAACCTGCCCAATTCCTCGTCGGCAAGCTCTTCAAGGTCGACCAGCTCGTTGCGCGCTTTTTTCAGAGCACGAATGATTTCGCCGAGTTTCAAGTGCACTGCCTTGGCATCGCGGTTCTGGGTGTTTTGAATCAAAAACACCATGAGCAAAGTGACGATGGTCGTCCCGGTGTTGATGATCAGCTGCCACGTGTCGGAAAAGTGGAACATCGGTCCAGTCGTCGCCCACACGACGATGATGAGAATGGCCGCGGCAAACGCCCACGCGCTTCCAAGACCGCTGATGCTTTTCGCGCGAAGACACGAAAGGCATCGCTCACAACGCAAAAGAAATCGTGCTCTTGTTCGTGTTTTTTTAGCTCTGCGGTTTGAGTTCGGTTCATAAATCTCACTTTACCTTCGCGTTGAAGCCTGAAAATGTCCGCAGCAGATATCGGTTCTCACGACCGACGTCCGTAGCCAGCATAGAATTGATTTTCCCGCCGATCTGAGGAAAATAGAGCCCCGCCACGGCCATGCAGCACGTCACCGCATTCTCGCGTCCAGAAACCGTCCCGCCGGTGACGGCGGTAGTGCCCAAACGCAATCTTTGGATTCTCGATAGCTGGCGGGACCTGATTCTTTACGTCGGAACGCCGCTCCTGATCATTCCGCTTTTCATGGCGGCCCAGGCGCGGTGGAGCGCGCAGGACATTTATTTGTTCGTCGCCGCGTTCGGCGCAATGGGCCATCACCTGCCGGGAATGATTCGCGCTTACGGTGATCGCGCGTTGTTCGAGCGTTTTCGCTGGCGGTTCATCCTCGCCCCGGTCTTTCTCCTGACTGTGTGCGTCGGCTTTTATTTTTGGGACATTAAAGCCAATCCGGTCGTGATGATTGTGTTTCTATGGGGCGTCTGGCACGGGATGATGCAGACCTATGGTTTTGGGCGGATTTACGATGCGAAACTGGGTTCGTTTGCCGGACTGACTCGCCGGCTTGATTTCGCAATGTGCGCGGTCTGGTTCGCTGCGGGCGTCATCCTTTCCCCGGCGCGAATGACCGACACCCTTGAGGGGTTCTACGGTTGCGGCCTACCGTTCATTTCGCCGATCGCGATTCACATCCTGCAACAGACTTTTCTGGTTGCTGCGATCGCGGTGTCGGTTCTGTGGTTCGGCAATTACGTTCGGACGTGGGTTGCGGGAACTCGACAGAACCCCGTGAAGCTCGCTCTCTTTATCACCAGCGTCGCATTCTGGTGGTATTGCAATAACGGCGTCACCAACATTCTTGCCGGCATCGCATTGTTCGAAGTTTTTCACGACGTCCAATACTTGTCACTGGTTTGGATTTACAACCGCAACCGGGTGGAAAAGGACAGTTCCATCGGCGGATTCATGCGGTTCATCTTTCGCCGCAGCGGATCTTTAATTGGATTGTACGTCGGGTTGGTTTTTGCCTACGGCTCGATCGGTTACCTTAACTCGCACATCGGGATGGAGGCATTGACGCGCCTGTTGACCGGCGTCGTCGCCGCCTCCGGGCTGCTGCATTTTTATTATGACGGGTTTATTTGGAAGGTCCGTGAGAAGTCGACGCGTCAATCGCTCGGACTCGCAGGCGGCACGACGGACGTCAGCCTGGGTGGTTTTCTTCCGGGCTGGACACTGCATGGCGCCAAATGGGCTGTCGCGTTCGTGCTTCCGCTGGGCGCAATGTGGTTTGGAAAGATGTATCGCGCCGCGCCGGAGGCGGAGCGCATGGATCACGTCGCGTCTGATCTGCCGTCGAGCGCACGGGCGCATTTCAACTACGGCGCGGCTTTGCAAACGGTTCACCGTCTTGATGACGCGGAGAAAGAATATTACACCGCGCTGCGATTCGATCCGAATTACACGAAAGTCTACATCAATCTTGGCCAGCTTTACTCGTCGAAGTCGAAGTTCGATGAAGCCGTAAAAAATTACGAAAAATCAATCCAACTTGACCCGAACAACGGGGATACCCATTCCGGTTACGCTTACGTTCTCGAGCGTTTAGGCCGGCCTGATGAAGCCCGCGCCGAATATGAAACCGCGATTCGATTAAGTCCGAAATCGGCCCAGCTGATGTACGCCTACGGAGCGTTTCTGGACAAACGAGGCGAGCTCGACGCCGCCATCGCGCAATACCAACGCGCGTTGGATGTCGATCCTAAGCTGGCCGATGCTCACTCGGAGCTAGCCACAGCCCTTTTTAGCAAAGGTGACCTTAAGGGGGCCGAATCGCACTTTGTGCAAGCGACACGCCTCGATCCGAAACGCGCTGACGTCCATGCCAACTTTGGCAGTTTGCTTTTGCAGCAAGGCCAAACATCACAGGCAATCATTCAGTACGAGGAAGCGCTTCGCCTCGATCCAACTTTGACCGAGGTCGCGGAGAATCTTCGCCTTGCGAAAGAAAGCGACACTCGGTTTCAATCACGCTCGCCGAGGTAACGGCTAGTCGTCGGTCCGATGCAGGCCACCAGCTATACGCAGGAGGGTCAGGCTTCGCAGGCTGTCGCGGATTTTTCGGAAGCATTGCGATTGGACCCGAGTTCAACTGAAGTTCGGCAAGACTTGCATGCTGCTGAAAAGCAAGAAGGCCAAATTTCTAGCTCAACCGATAACCACTTCTGAAGCGCTCGATCTATCTAAGACTGGACGAAGCGTGGCCAGGCAAACCGTTTCAATTGCCCGTAGTTGAAGCTTGCGAATGGGGCCCGCGGCTGCGTTTTTCCGCGCCGCCGAGGATAGTTGAACAGTTTTATCGCGAATTTTCGGCGCGCGTCGAACCATTCGTTTTGTACGGATCGGGCGATTTTCATTATTTGACCGGGCTTTGGCTTCGGCGGATCGCGCAACGATGCGTTCTGGTTTCTTTCGATAATCATCCCGATTGGGACATTCGCCCGCCGAAATGGGCTTGCGGCGGCTGGATCAATCGCGCGCTTGAGCTCGAGCAACTGCGGTACGTTGCGATCTGGGGCTGCGGAAATTTTGAATGCTGGTGGCCGCACAACATTTTTGCGAACCGTTGGGCGCAGCGAGATGGCAAGCTCGAAGTTCATCCCTGGGCCGACGATCGCCCAATGAACGATCGACAACGTCCGAACTCGATCTTGCGAGACAACTGGCGCGATCATTTTGAGAAGTTCGCGGCGGATCTTCGCGGCGCGAATGTTTACGTAACAATCGATATGGATTGCCTGCGCGCCGACCAAGCCATCACGAATTGGGAGAACGGTCAATTTACGGTCGGTGATCTTGAGTGGGCGCTGGCGAAATTGCGCGAACACAATCAGATTATCGCCGGCGATATCTGCGGCGCGTATTCCGAACCGAAATACGCGCGATGGAAGCAGAAATTCGCTTCGAATTGGGACCATCCGAAATTCGATCTCCCGCCCGTAAACCAGGCTAAAAAGATCAACCTCGCGACGCTCGAAAGATTGTGGCCGGCATTAACTGATTGATACGAGCACGACACCGGCGGCGATTAACAAAGTGCCAACGATCAGACGCGGCGTTAATTTCTCTTTCAAAACTATCGCCGCCAGCACCGCGATGATGATGATGCTCGAGCCCTGGAATGGATAAACATAGCTGAGATCGAACCGCTGAAGCAGGCCGAGATTTAGGCAAAACGAAATTGTCATAATCAAAATCCCGACGCCAAGGGTGAAAATGGTCCGGCGATCTCGGAATCCAGCTGCGCTTGAGAAGTCCATTGCCCGTTTAAAAAGGAGCTGACCAGTGACAAACGTGGCGAGCCAAATCAAAATGAAAATGAGGGCTATCCACGTCATAGGCGCTGCTCCAATTCGGCCGCCGGTTTGGCAACAATGATCAACCCGACAATCGCCAGGGCGATTCCACACCAGCGCAGCGGCGAGATTGTCTCTCTGAGAATGAGCCAGCAACTGATCGGCACCAACACGTCAACCGTTCGCGACAGCGGAAACGCGATCGAGAGCGGAATGTATCTCAGAATGTAGAGCCAGATCACGAGATCCACGATGATCACCACGATCGCCAGCCAGGTGAGCGGCGAGGCAAGGGCGTTGATCCCGATCCAAGACCAGCTTTTTGCCGAATCGGCGGTGGCCGACGCGCCGGCTTTCAGCAGCAGTTCGTAAATTACGACGCCAACGATGTTCAGGACGAATTGAAACCACGGATTACGAAAACCGGTAGGTCGGTCCGAGGTGCGAGCCGCACTGGCACTGGACTGGCGGTTAACTGGCATGATGTCGATCTTATGCGGACAGCTCCGCAGCGTTCGGAAATTTCTTCAATACGGGATCGTGCCGGGTCGGCTCTAGATATTTCAATGCGAAACTGAAAATCGGGTTCAGCCACGCCCGCGTGTGCATCACATAAAGGTCGAGCGGGGCAAGCTCATGGCCGAAATGCAACTTGGGGTCGTAGTTGAGCGGGCCGCTTACGTAGTAGCGCAGCTTCTGTTCGATGGCCCACCGAATCACGTCGCGCATGGTGTAAAAATAGAGGTGAAGATCGAGGGCGACTTCATAATCGAGGCCGAGACATTCGTCGTAAAGCGTGTCGCCAGAAACCAGACACAGGCTGAACGCGACAATCTTTTGATCGATTCGCCAGATAAAAAAGCGCACCCGCTCCGGCATCTCTTGGACCATCCGAAGAAAAAATTCCTTGGTGAGATTTTCGAATTTCATCGGTGAGCGTTCGTGGACCTGAAGATAAAGCGAGTAAATCTGGTCAACGATGGTGGAGGCGTCGTTGAGGACCTCCATGCTGATTTTCGCGTCCCGCTCTGTTTTCCGGAATTTCCGGCGCAAGCTTTTACGGCTGACATAGCCGAGCGTTTGCAGGTAGTCGTCGAAATTTTGAAATGGCATTGGCAATCGCGTCATCGGCATGCTCGGGACGCGGGTGTAACCGTTTCGATGAAGAACAGCCATCGTTGGCCGGTAGCCAGCGATGAAATCCTTGAACACGACGAGCGAAGCGCTGTTTGCCCGCGCATAATCGCGCAGCGTCGCGCCTAACGCTTCTGCAATCCATTTTTCGTTTTCGGAATTTATCGCATCGAGTTCACCGGCGCCCGCCGCGCAACCGACCATCAACACGCGCATGGTGAGGAAACGAGGGAATTTTTTTCGGATTAGATCCACAATCCTCCGAAAAGCGCCACGAACTCCTTCCACGAGATTTTGGCGGACGAAAAGAATTGGCTGAATCGCGCGAACTGTTCCCGCCGCATCTTCGAGCGCCACGTAACGATATTCGAAATCGTTGGCCAGCGTTCCTTCGATCAGTTCGTAGTAGCGATGATCTTTGCACTTGCCCTGAAATGCGCGTTGCCACGCCTCCAGTTTTTGGGCATCGGACAGTTTGAGAAATCTGGCCGTTCCCTGGGCAAAAGGAACGGCAACCTCGTCATCCATGTCGATCTTTTGCGTCGACGTTCTGCACTTGAAGCACGCCGCTGCGAATGTGGATATCGCGTTGAGGGAACGCGAGTTCGATTCCGGCTTCACGCAGGTTTTTCTCGATCGCGAAATTCAAGTCGCTTCGGTAACGCCGCGGCCGATAACTCATTTCACTGCTCCAGACGACCAGTTCAAATTCGATCGAGTTCTCGCCAAATTTTTCCAGGAAAATACTCGGTGCTGGGTCCGATAAAGTGTGTGGATTCTCTTTGCCGGCCGCGATCAGCACCGCGCGAACTTTCTCTATATCGCTCCCGTAGGCGATCCCGACCGGAATTCGAAACCGCACCCGTGGATCGCCGTAAGTCCAGTTTGTTACCGGCGAATCAATGAATTTCGAGTTGGGCACAATCATCGTAATGTTGTCGTTGGTTACAATCACGGTGCTGCGGGCGCGGATATGTTGCACCTGACCGATGATGCCGGCGACTTCGACCCGGTCTCCGACTGTTATCGGCCGCTCGGCGAGAATGACGAGGCCGCTGATGAAGTTGCTGGCTATGTTTTGCAAACCGAAACCGACACCAACGCCCACTGCACCGGCAAAAACCGTCAACGCGCCAAGATGAATGCCGGCGTTGTCGAGAACGATAAAAATGCCGACGATGAGAACAACGTTGCTGACGATCTGGGCAATCGCGTATTGCAGCGAACGATCGAGTCCGCTCTTCGCGAGAAATCGGTTGAACAGGAACCGTTTCGTTCGTGAGGAAAACCAGAAAACCGCGATGAGCAGCGCGATCAGCAGAAAGATTTGGAACAGGCTCAGGTTCACGCCTGGCAGCGGCGCATTCCATGAAAGCGGCACGCCAGCGGCGTTGATCGCGCTCATGGTGAAAAACACGATCGCGGCCAGACTCAAAATCGTGGTGAGGATCGCGATGAGGTTCGTTTCGATTTTGAACCGGCTCAGAAAACGACGCACCGCGTCGCTTTGGAGCGCGCGGGCCGTCATCAGGCCAATTGAAAACAAAACGACGAACGCGACGATGCCAAGAAACGACACGTCGTGTCCGAAGACGTGGAGCAACGGCTTTTGCAATAGCCCGAAATCCATTGTCGTTAGTCTGGGTGGGTTGCCAGCAGGCGCAACCGAAAGAAAAACACGGCCGCAGCCGTGTTTTTTAAATCACTGAATTGAATGCCGTGGCGCTAACTGGCAGCCGCTTCGCCGCCGCCCCCAACCTTGGCCCGTTCTTTGATGTAATTGATGACGTCGCCGACGGTTTGCAATTTCTCAGCGTCTTCGTCCGGCACTTCTACGGAAAATTCCTCTTCGAAAGCCATCACCAGTTCCACGATGTCGAGTGAGTCGGCGCCCAGGTCTTCGATAAACGACGCCTGCGGCGTCACCTGTTCCGGGTTTACCCCGAGTTGCTCGACGATGATGTCCTTGACCTTTTCCTCGATCGTTTTGTCAGCCATAAAACTTTTTTGGGTTGGAGCGCAACGGTTAACCCACCCGCCGCCGCACCGCAAGCAAAACAATCACCTATTTTTGCGTTTCCGGACGCCACAACGCGCTGGTTTTATTTGCGCATTGGCGTAGAAAACAACCGTGGCTGACGCGTCTCCTGACCTTGACGAATTAGTCGATCTAAAAATGCTGCCGGCGTGGGTGAGTGAACCGCCGCCGGCTGAACGCTATGCCGAACACGCTGGCGAAGATCGTCATGAACGACATCGGCGGGATCGTCGCGAAGGACGTGGTCGTGGTCCACAGAGAAAACGCCCAACGCCGAACTTCCAACGCCCAACTTCGAAGCCTGAAGGACCGCGCCGCGAATTCGATCGACCATCCTCGAAAGCGAAGCGCCCAGAGCGGCCTGGGCGACGTGATCGAAGACCTCCGCGTCCGCATGACCATCGCCATCGCCAAGATCGACATCATGGACCTAACCGCCAGTCCGGCTCGGACAAGCCGTTGCCGGCGATTGCGGTCAGATTCTTGCCCCGGGCGGCCGCGCTCGAGAACGTGGTCGAACAAATCAAGTCCGGCACGGTGGCCTATTCGTTGTTCTCGCTCGCGCGATTATTTTTGGAAAAAGCGCCGCGTCACGATGTGAAATTGATCGCGCCGCCGGACGTTTCGCTTTTTCAACTTGGTGAACACGGCGCGATTTCGGCCGATCGCCATTTTCTGGAGCGAAACGCGTTCCGTTTTGGACAAGGTGACTTCTACAAGATCGACGTCACTGAGGCGGAGCCGATCAAAGGGAATTTCACCAACGTTGCCCGCGATCGGTTGAGCGGAACGCTGCTCGGTCCCACTAACCATCACGATTACCAGCGACGTTTACGAAATCTTTACGAACAACGTTTCAGTCGCCGAATGAGTTTCAGCGATTATCAGCGGCAGATTCAGATTGTGACTGACCCAACCGAGATCGAGAAATGGAAAGAAGAAGCGCGGAAAGTGACGACCTACTTCACGTTGCGCGAGGAACCGCCGCAGACATTTTCATCCGCTACCGAAGCGGAACGGCATTTCAAAAAAAATTACGGGCCGGGACTCGTGCGAACAGTTTCAGAAGTAGTCATCGACGGCCCGGCGAGCCGGCGCTTGGCCGATCGCGTGTTGAACAAGGTGATCGAGAACGAGTGGAATCGCGAAACGAAATCGCCGTCGCCGATGATGCAGGAATTGGCCGCGCGCTTTCGCGAAGTCGACTTGCATATTTTCCGGCATCGACGCGGGATGTTGTTTGTGTCGCCGGTCTATCCGCGGCCATTCCCTCACGAGGAGACGGGCGTGTCGCCGCAAGTCCGCACAATTTTTGAAGCAATCGTGGCGCAACCGCGCATCGGCCGTAAGGAATTGGCTGACAAATTGATTGTCGACCCTCAAAAAACTGTAGGGGCGGCCGTGTCGGCCGCAGAAGATTTAGAGCGCGCAAAGCTCGGGCTTGCTTCCGATCTGCTCTGGCTCATCAACGCCGGCTACGTAATCGAGTTCAACGACGGGTCGCTGGATCTGCCGCGCGCAAAGACGCCGAAAGCAGAAGAGAAGGAAGAAACTGTAGAGGCGGCCGTGCCTGGCACGCCGAAGCCGAGCGAAGGCGGCCCGGCCGCAGAACAAAAAGAGAACACGGACGCGGCTACGTCGGCGGCGGAAAAAGAAGCTCGCGTGGAAGCCGGTGCGCCACCGGAAGACGAAGAACCTGTAGAGGCAGCCGTGTCGGCTGCGAATGAAGGCTCGACAGAGTCTCGCCCTACCGAAGAAGAGCCATCCGAAATCGGCGGCAGTTGATGTTGTAGCCACGGCCCTTTGTTTGAGACGCGCCACGGGCGCGTGGCTACATTAAATCGAGCCGGCTTTTTTCAGCGCTTTGTAAGCGCCGTTTTTATTGATCGTCTTCAATCCGCGCGCGGTCACGCGAACGCGGACGAACTTTTTCAGCTCCGGCACCCAGATTCGGTGCTCATGCAGGTTCGGCACGAACCAGCGCGCCACATTCTTGGTCACGTGCCGGCCAACGCCGCCTTTCTTCTTGGCCATACCGCGACGGCGAATCGTGCTGCCGCGCATTGGCCTGGAACCGGTAATGTCACAAACTCTCGACATAGTGCTTGGATAAGGGGCGCACAAGATGCCGCGCGCTGCCCCTTTGTCAACCGATTTGCTCGCAGAAACTGTTAATCACGAATGGACACAAATTAACACGAATTGATGGTGACAGAATGAACATTCCTCCTTATTCGTGTTCATTAGTGGTTGATTTATTAAGATGACGCAGAAGAACAAACTAAGAATTGGAATCATCGGGGCAGGAGGCATTGTGAAAACACGGCATTTGCCCGCGCTCAAAAAGAACCCCGAGGTTGATATCGTTGCCGTATCGAACTCGACCTACGAGAGCAGCGAAAAGTTTTGTAAGGAGAATTTGCCGAGCGCGACGCCGATGGCGAACTGGGCCGATCTGCTCGCGTTGCCCGATCTCGACATCATTTGGATCGGCACGCCGCCGTACATGCATTCGGCGGTCACAATTTCGGCGCTCGAAGCCGGCAAACACGTTTTCTGTCAGGCGCGAATGTCGATGGACCTGGCCGAAGCGGAAGAGATGCGCGCTGCGTCGAAACGTTTTCCTGAACTGGTGACGATGTTGTGTCCGCCGCCGTTTGGGATGCGGGCCGATCTGTTAATCAAAAAGTTGCTGGCTGAAAATTTCATCGGCAAACCGCACGACGTGCGCATGCAAAGCTTCAATGGTCAGTATTTGAATCCGGAAGCGCCGGCCCATTGGCGACAAAAGATCGAGATCAGCGGACTCAATGTCCTCACTCTCGGGATTTACGTGGAAGTGATGCAACGCTGGCTCGGCGATATCGTCGGCGTGTTCGCGCGCGGAAAAATTCTGACTGCCGAGCGGCGCGGTTATCACGTGATCGTTCCCGACATGTTGAACGTGCTCTGCCTTTTTGAGAACGGCGCCGAAGGCGTTCTCGAGTTCAGTGGCGTCCATGCCGGTGCGCCGAACGACCGGCTGCGAATTTTCGGCGACCGCGGCGCGTTGCTTTACGATTTCACCAACGAACACGTCCGGAGCGTGAAATACGGCGGCCGCGAAATGGAAGAGATGGAAGTTCCGAAAGATCTCGTCACCGAGTGGAGCGTGGAAAACGATTTCATCTCGGCGGTGAAATCAAAGGGGCGCAATCGACCGCGGCCGAGTTTCGAGGACGGTCTGCGTTACATGCGCGTCGTCCAAGCCGTGGCCGACTCCCGCGCCCGCAACGAATGGGTCCCGATTAAGAAATAGTTTCTGCTCTGTTATCCCGAGTCAGCGGCGTTAGCGCGCAATGTAATTGTAGGGCAAGCGCATCGCTTGCCGGGCCGGAAGTCGGCAGGCGGAGCGCCTGCCCTACAACTTCAGAGATCCTTCGCTTGCGCTCAGGATGACACGCGGGCGATTATGGTTTAGACCGATTCAAAACGATGCGTTCTTTCTTGGCTTTCGGGCTCGTTGCTTTAACCGCGTGCGCTGATCTTCGTGAACCGACAATTGATGGAGCTGTGAGCGCAGTATCCAGAGCCGATATCTCAGCAATCACTGTTGCCGTTGATCGCTTCCTTGCCGACAGGCACCACGTGAATCTGCCAATCTTTCGAATGCACGTAGTGAATCACAACCAGGTTCAGGTTTATTGCGGCGAACATTACGGCTCCAGCGCGCAGGCTGGGAATCAGTCGTACATTGAAGTGAATCGAATCAAAGGAAGATGGCAGGCGACGGAAGAAGTGCTTCGATACTGAAGTAATGCCGCACACACGCGAGGAAGTTGTTGCAGTTGTTCAGGAAACATTTCCCGAGAACGCGCATGCGCGTGTGCTCGAGTTGCTCGACACTTACGGTGTTGAATCGTACGAGCGCGAACGCGAGCGGGTACAACTCGCGGTTTTGAAACTGAGCGAGGGAAACGCAGAGAAGCTGCGCGACTTCGTCGCGGTCGCGAAGCGCGATTATCGCGACGTGCTGTTTTGGGCGGATAATCCGGAGGAAGCGAAGTTGGATACGTCGGAAAAACGTGAACGAGTAAGAAAAATGTTCGAACAGTTCGGGATCAAGCCGCCGGAGGATCTCTGATCGGGAAAGCAAAAGCAGAGTTGGATCAGGAAAGCAGGAAAGGATATTCTGATTCTGATTCTGATTCTGGTTCCTGCGTTCCTGTTTTCCTAATTCCTCTTTTCCTTATCCGGCGAGGCGTGCGAAGAGGTAGCCAATCAGTCCCGTTGCCGGCAGGGTGAAGATCCAAGCCCAGACGATGCGTTCGACCACGGTCCAGCGCATCCCGCTGAAACGTTTCACCGCGCCGACGCCCATGATCGACGTTGAGATGACGTGGGTGGTTGAAAGCGGAATGCCGTAAATACTCGCCACTTGAATGATCAATGCCGCGCTGGTTTCGGCGGCGAATCCGTGGACGGGTTGAAGTTTCACGACGCGATGACCGAGGGTGCGAATGATTCGCCAGCCGCCGGCGGCGGTGCCCACAGCCATGGTCGCGGCGCAAAGCACCTTGACCCAGAGCGGCATCGCGAAAACCGGCGTTCGCAAGAATTCGAGCCAGGCCGGGAGATGATCGAACCGGCCGGCTTTGGTGCCGGTGAAAAGCGCGAGCGTTATGATACCCATTGTTTTCTGAGCGTCGTTGGTGCCGTGACTGTGCGCCATCCACGCTGCGCTCACGATTTGGGCCTTTCCGAAAAACTGATGAATGAAAAACGGCGTGAGTTTGTGAAGTAGAACAAACAGCAGAAACATCACGAGCCCGCCGAGAATAAATCCGGCGACCGGCGATGTGATCATCGGCACAACGACCTTCGGCCACAATCCGGTGTTCCATTGAAGCACCGACCAATTTCCTTTCGCGGTTGCGACCGCCGCTCCGCACAAGCCGCCGATCAGCGCGTGACTTGAGCTCGACGGTAAACCAAAAAACCAGGTGACGATGTTCCAGATGAATCCGGCGAGCACAGCGCTGAGCACAGTTCCCATCGTGACGACTTCAGTATCGACGAGACCTTTCCCAACCGTCGACGCGACGGCGCCACCGAGAAGCGCGCCGGTCAAATTGAAAAATGCCGCCATCGCGATCGCTTGTCGCGGTGTGAGCACTTTGGTCGAGACCACAGTGGCGATGGCGTTCGCGGCATCGTGAAAGCCGTTGCTATATTCAAAGATGACTGCGGCAAGAACGACTGTGAGAAAGAGCAACATGTCGATCTTGCCCCGCCGAGGCGGGGCGGCGGGTTAAGTGTTTTTCAAGACGACCTGAAGAATGACGTTGCCCGCGTCACGACAACGGTCGATCACTTTTTCGAGCAAATCGTAAAGGTCGCGTAAAAAGATGATGTGTTTCGTATCGTAGTTGCCCTGATAAAGATCACGCAACAATTCCAGCTCCAGGTTGTCCGCTTCGCCTTCGATGTTTTGCAATTTCGCATTCATCTCGCGCGCGGTGCCGACGTTCATTCCTTTGCGCAATTGCTTCACCATCGCGAGGACTGCTTCAGCTGCCTGGTCGAGCAGTTGGACTTGTTTGGCGAAGCTCAGCGTCGGCAAATCCTGCGGACAAATCAGCATTCGCTCGCCGATTTTCTCGACCGTCTTCGGAATTTTGTAGAGCGACGCGGCCAAGGCTTGAATGTCTTCGCGTTCGAACGGGGTGATGAAAGTCTTGGTCAGTTGTTCAGTCAGTTCCTGGGTGATACGTTTGTCTTCGCGGCGGCTTTCCGCGAACGCGGCCAGGTTGGGCGCGGAAGTCTTACCGTCGATCTTCGCCAGCAGATCGACCAGATGATGAACGCTGGTGTCGGCCTGCTGAGCGCTCGCTTCGAGCAGGTCATAGAATTTTGTGTCGTGTCCGAGAAATCTACCGATCGAGATCATGGGTGGTTCTTGGAATCAGACCGGGAAAACATCATGGCCAAACAAGCAGCCAAGTAAATAACGATAAACCAGGCCCGTTATTTGTCGGGCGCCGGCTCAGTTTTGTCGTCTTTCTTTCCCCAAAGATGAAAGGTGTAGGTGAACACGATGTAGCCGAAGACGCGGCGAGGATCATCGTTGCTGAAGTAAATCGCCGGATTGAATTGAAGGTCGCGAGTGATGTTGCAGGTGAAGCCGATGGTGGATGAATTTTCCTTACCGCTTTGGAAATCGACCTGCACCCGCCACGTTTTGTTGAAGTCGTAGGCATATCCCAGAATGACTTCGTTTTTGTAGCCGGCGTGAATGGCGCCGATGATCCCTTTATTGTGTTCAGTGTAATAACCCGCCTCGATGAAGGGTTGCGGATCGACATTGAGATGGGGCGACCAGTTGATGAATCCGGTCGACAACAAGAACGGTTCCTTTCTCAGAATTCCGAGTTCAGTGGCAAGAATCCATTCGTCCGGTTGAAACCCGCGAAAGACAGAAGCTTCCGCCCATTTGGTAATTCCCAGCTCGGCTTGCAGCTCGTACGGATTGGCGATCCGTTTGTCCTGAATTTGCAGACTGGTCGAAAGATCGCCTTCATCCTGCAAATCGGGCGTCACAATTTGGCTGAGGCCTTTTGTGGTTGCGCGCGCGAACGGCAACGTAGCTGTCACGAGCAGGATCGTCAGAACGACGCGAGCAACGCGTTTCATTCAAATCCAGGATTTCTTCAACAGCCACACTTTCACAACTTGAGTTAGCCCGACATAACAAACAAGCGTGAGCAACAAAAGCATCCAGTAGAGCGGCGGCAACGGAACAAAGCCCAGGAAAGTCGCCAGAGGAGAGAATGGAAGGTAAGCGCCGAGCGCCATGATGATGATTGTCGTGGTTGTGAGTTGCCAACTGGCGCGCGATTGGATGAAGGGAATCAGGTTCGTGCGAATGACGTGAACGATGAGCGTTTGTGTCATCAACGACTCAACGAACCATCCGGTGTGAAAGAGCGCCGCGGCGTAGGTTCCATCCGGTTCCGATGTCGGGGGAAATCGCCAGGCTAATTCCGTCGGCGTGACGAGACCGAGTTGGTTGCATTTAAACACGAACCACATCATCGCGTAAGTCGTGTAATCGAAAATGGAACTGATCGGCCCGATGAACACGATGAACTTGGCGATTTCACCTATGTTCCACGGCCGCGGTTTGGCGATTTGGAGCGGGCCGACATTGTCGGTGGGAATCGGCACTTGCGAGAAATCGTAGAGCAGATTGTTCGTGAGCACCTGAATGGGCGCCATTGGGACAAAGGGGAACCAGGCACTCGCGCCGATGACGCTAAACATGTTTCCGAAGTTGGAGCTCGCGCCCATGCGAATGTATTTCAAGATGTTGACGAACACCTTGCGGCCTTCGAGCACGCCTTCTTCCAGAATCATCAGGTTTTTCTCCAGCAGAATCATATCCGCGGATTCTTTTGCGATATCGACGGCGTTATCGACGGAGATGCCGACGTCGGCGGCACGAAGCGCCGGCGCATCGTTGATGCCATCCCCCATGAATCCAACGACATGGCCCTTCTGTTGCAGCGCTTTCACGACGCGCTGTTTGTGCGATGGCGACAGGCGCGCGAAGACGTCTGTTGTTTCCACCGCTTGAGCAAGATCGACATCGCTCATCGATTCGACCTGCTTGCCGAGCAAAATCTTTTCGGCGTTGATGCCGACTTCGTTACAAACCTTTCGTGTCACGAGGTCGTTGTCGCCGGTGAGCACTTTGATGGTCACACCATGCTGACGCAGTGCGGTGATCGCTTGCGCGGCAGTTTCCTTTGGCGGGTCAAGAAACGCGATGTAGCCGGTCAAAACCAAGTCGGACTCATCGGTCTTGGAATAAGCGGGCCGCTTTTCGACTTTCTTCGTGGCGATCGCGAGCACGCGCATTCCGTCTTCGTTTAGACTGTTGACCTGTTCGAGAAGGTCGCCCACGAGGATGGGCTCCATGTCAAAAATCTCGCCTTCACTCTCGAAGTGAGTGCATTTGGCAAACACCGCTTCCGGCGCGCCTTTGGTTAGTAATTGGCATTCGCCGTTTGGTCCTTCAACGACGACCGACATCATTCGCCGCGAAAAATCGAACGGTATCTCGTCCAGCTTCCCATATTTTTCGATGCCAAGCTCGCCGTGCAATTCCGCGTGCTTGAGCACTGCGCGGTCGAGCACATTCTTGAGTCCGGTTTGAAAGTGGCTGATGAGATAGGCATCCCGCAGCACCTCCTCGTTTTCATTTTTGAAAACATCGACAAAGAGCTCCAGGATCACGCGGTCGATAGTGAGCGTGCCGGTTTTGTCCGTGCACAGCACATTCATCGCGCCGAAGTTCTGAATCGAGTTCAGCCGCTTCACGATGACCTTCTTGCGCGACATCGCGAGGGCGCCTTTCGACAAACAAACCGAGACAATCATCGGCAGCATTTCCGGTGTCAGGCCAACTGCGACGGCGAGCGCAAAAAAGAACGCTTCTTTCCAGTCGTGCTTTGTAACGCCGTTGATCAGGAACACCAGCGGCACCATCACCAGCATGAAACGAATCATCAGCCAGGTGAAGCTCTTAACGCCTTTGTCGAAGGCGGTGTCGACTTGGCGTCCGCTCAGACTATGCGCGACTTTCCCAAAATAGGTGTGCCGGCCGGTTGCGACGATTACCGCCGTGGCCGAACCACTCTCAACGCTGGTGCCGAGAAAACAGAGATTGGTCCGTTCGATCGACGAAACATTTTCGCGCGCATCCGGCGCTTCATATTTTTCGACTGGCAAAGATTCGCCGGTCAGCGTGGCTTGGATGACGAAAAGGTCTTTTGCAGAGACCAGTCGTGCATCGCCCGGAATCATGTCGCCTGCGCAAAGTTTGACTATGTCGCCCGGCACTAGATCACGCAGCGGAATTTCTTTTGCCCGACCGTCACGCACGGCGGTCGCCGTGACAGTGATCATCGCCTTTAGTTTGGCCGCGGCGTTATCAGCCTTTGTCTCCTGGACGAAGCGTAACGACAAGCCGAGAAACACCATCAACATCATGATGGTTCCGGCCGCGGAATCTCCTGTTGAATAGGACAAGATCGCGAGAACGGTGAGCAATATCACCAGCGGATTGCGGGCCGATATGTAAAGCCGGTGCAGCCAACCTTCCTTCTTTTCGTAGGCAACTTCATTTGGTCCGAAGACCTCCAATCGTTCGGCCACTTCTTCTTCACTCAAGCCATTCAGAGACGTCTTGAGACGTTGAAGGATTTCTGCAATGTCCTTCGTCGCAGAGTCGCGGACTAACTCCGCAGTACGATCGACGTTAGGCTCTTTTACGGCGTGCATAAGTGAATCAGGAATCAGACCGCCGCGTATCGTTTCAAAACGGTCAGCAACGACTGCAGATGCCGGCGGCCTTCCGAACGGGTCGCGGCATTTTCGATGCAATGTTGCATGTGAGACTCGATCAATTCTTCACTAAACGATTTCAATGCCTGTCGCGCAGCCACGACTTGCATGAGGACGTCTGAACAGTCGGTATCCGTTTCCACCATGTTTTCGAGCGCCTCAATCTGGCCTCTGATCTTCCGCAAACGCACGACGAGGGCTCGCTTTTCCAATCCGGGACGAATGTGTTTCGATTTCATGGGAAGTGTTAATTCGAGGTTAATTTCAAATACGGTATGGGGGTATAGTATTATCTAAAGATTGGCAACCAGATTAACCAAGTGATCGCCCTGCTTTGATTGGAACTGTTGAGAAGTCGATCAGTGCAAGGCTGATTTTTCACAACAGCGTGCCGCGAAGAATGAACAACGCGACATTGAAATAAATTACCAGCCCGGTCACATCGACAAGGGTGGCCACGAACGGCGCCGACGAAGTCGCGGGATCGAGCCCAAGACGGCGCAACACAAATGGAAGCATCGCGCCGCCGATCGTTCCCCAAGTGACGACGCCAACGAGCGCGAGGCCGACCGTGACGGCAACCAGCCAATGATACTGTCCGTAATCGAAGATGTGTAGATACTGCCAAAGACTGATTCGGAAAAAGCCGATGGTTCCGAGAATCAAACCCAGCGCAAGTCCGGCGCGTAATTCCTTGCCCACCACGCGGAACCAGTCGCGCAAGGTCAGTTCACCGAGCGCCATGGCGCGAATGACAAGCGTGGTGGCTTGAGACCCGGAATTGCCGCCGCTGGAAATAATCAAAGGCAAAAACATCGCAAGGATTGCGGCTTTCTCGATTTCGCCGTTGTAACCCTGCATCGCGGTAGCAGTGAGCATCTCGCCGAGGAACAAAAGGATGAGCCAGGTCGCGCGTTTTTTGACCATGCGCAGAAACGGAATCGTCGGGTACGGCTCGTCCAACGCTTCCAAACCGCCGAGTTTTTGGATGTCTTCGGTGGCGGCTTCTTCGGCGACGTCGAGCATGTCGTCGCTGGTCACGATTCCGACGAGCACTCCGTTGGAATCGAGCACCGGTAGCGCCACCCGATCGTATTTTCGGAAAAGGTTGAGCGCTTCTTCTTGCGAATCGGCCACCTTCAGCGAAACGAAATTGCGGTCGCGAATTTCGCTGACCTTTGTGTCAAGCGGCCGGAGCAGAAATTCCCGCATCCGAACGTCGTCGATCAGTTTGTTATGCTCATCGACCACATAGATGATGTTCAACGTTTCACTGTCCCGGCCAAACTCGCGGACGAAGTCGAGAACTTGTTGTGCCGTCCAGTCTTCATGCACGGCGATAAAGTCCGGCGTCATCAATCGGCCGACGCTGCCTTCCGGATAACCGAGCAGCGATTGAGCGACGCGGCGTTCGTCCGGCGTGAGAAGTTTGATCAACTGCCGCGCCGCTTCGCTCGGTAGTTCTTCAAGCAGCGCGGTCCGATCATCCGGTGACATTTCGTTAAGAATCGCGACCACCTGCTCGTGGGCCATGGCCCGCAGGAGATTCTGTTGTTCTTCGATTCCGAGGTATTCGAAAACGTCAGCGGCGAGCGAAGCCGGCAACACGCGGAAAATGATGACCTGCTCGTCTTCGGGGACATCGAGGATGATTTCGGCGATGTCGGCCGGCGGCCATTCTTTAAACAGCTCGCGCAACCCGTTGAAATCGCGCGCATCGATCAGACTCTCGATTTCGGGTGCTAAAAGTTTGCCGACCATGATGACCTCCGGATGCGCGCCCGAGTTTTGTAACATTGTGATCAGGCAAGAGCAATCGTTCCGCACTTGGAATTTGCAGGAAATAACCCTATATGAATGGGATGGCTCCGGTTGCTACGCGCTCACTTATTCAACGTGAAATCGGTGATGATCGCGTTTGTGTTTTGACCCTTGATCGGCCCGATTCGGGAGCGAACATTTTCGACGCCGCGGCGATGGGCGAGTTGAGCGAGCACATCGATGCGATCGAGCACGATAATTCGTTGCGCGGTTTGATCATTACTTCGGCGAAAAAATCGATCTTTATTGCCGGCGCTGATCTGAAAACGCTTTTGAAGCAGGCGCCAAGCGGCGAAATGCGAGAGTTTATTGCCGAAGGCCAGCGCGTTTTCAATCGAATCGCCGAGTTGAAAATTCCAACGGCGGCCGCGATTCACGGAGCATGCGCGGGCGGCGGTTACGAAGTGACCTTGGCTTGCGATTGGCGCGTCGCGTCTGACGAACTGGCCACGCGAATCGGATTGCCGGAAACGACGCTGGGTTTGATTCCGGCCTGGGGCGGCAGCACCCGGTTGCCGCGTTTGATTGGCCAAGACAACGCAACCGAAGTGATCTTGAAAGGGAAGCTTTATTCTGCCGCCGAGGCGTTGAAACTCGGCCTGGTGGATGAGGTTGTGCCGAAAGAGAAATTGCTCGATGCGGCGCGGCAAAGACTTGGTGTGGGCAAACGAACCCCCGCACAAGTTTCACCGGCAAAAGCAAAGACCCCGCTTCCATCGGATCCAGAATCTGCCCGGGCGCGCGCACTCGGTGTGATCACGGCGGGCAGCGCTAATCGAATCGACGAGTCGCTCCGCCTGGAATTGGAAGCGATTGTCGATCTTGGTAAAACCGAATCGACCCAGAACCTGATTCGCAATTTTTTCCTGGCCGAAAAGTACAAGAAGGGCGCTTCGAAAACTGAGTTTCCGAAAGTGGCGCACGCGGCAGTCGTAGGCGCCGGCGTGATGGGTTCGGGAATCGCGCAGTGGCTCAGCTCGCGCGGAGTCACCGTCATTTTGCGAGATGTAAATCGCGAATTGCTCGATCGCGGCTTGGCCAACATCGAAAAAGTTTATGGCGACGCGGTGAAGCGGGGATTGATGAGCGAGGAAAAAGCGAAGCAGGGCCGCTCGCGCATCGTTGCTTCGACTGCGCCGGTGGAGTTGCGAGACGTTGAGTTCATTATCGAAGCCGCTTCGGAAAAGATCGATGTTAAGAAAGAAATCTTTTGCAAACTGTCGATGCAGGCCGGGCCAAAGACCATCGTGGCAACAAATACGTCGGCGTTGCCGGTGACCGAGCTCGCGGGGTGCACTGTCTCGCCTGATCACGTGATCGGTTTGCATTTCTTCAATCCGGTTGGCCGGATGAAGTTGATTGAGGTAGTGATTACCGAGGAAACATCGGAGACAACGAAAGAGCACTCGCTGGCATTCATTCGCCAGATCGCAAAAGTTCCGGTGGTGGTGCGGGATAGCCCAGGATTTTTGGTAAATCGGGTCCTGTTTCCGTATCTGCTCGACGCGGCCGAACTTTTCGAAGCCGGAATCGACGCCGAGAAGATTGATGACGCGCTGACCAACTGGGGAATGCCGATGGGCCCGTTGCGTTTGATCGACGAGATTGGCATCGACGTCACGGTGGATATCGCGACCACGTTGGAGAAAGCCTACGGCAAACGCGATCGTGCAGCGGCGATTTTGACGAAGATGCGGGAAGCGAAAATGCTTGGGCGCAAGGGCGGCAGCGGCTTTTACAGATACGAAGGCAAGACGCAGTCGCCTAACGAGTCGATCAATCAATGGCGACGGGCCGGCGGCACGCGAGCAGACGTCGATCTTGCCAATCGTTTGATGTTTTTGATGGTCAACGAAGCGGCGCGTTGCGTGGAAGAAAAAGTGGTCGAATCGCCGGAGGACGCAGACTACGGAATGATTCTCGGAACGGGATTCGCGCCGCATCGCGGTGGACCGCTGCGGTTCGCGGAACATTTCGGTTTGGACAAGATTGTCGATCAAATGAATCTATTCGGCCAAACTGAAGAAAAATTCCTACCGTGCGAAATTTTGAAGAAGCACGCCCGGGACGGAACAAGATTTTACAAGTCATGAAATCGTCACTCGAAGCGCCCGAGAAACAAGTCAGCGAGGAAACCACGGCGAAGCCGGCGAAACCGGAAGCGGTTTCGGTGATCGACACTTCCAAGATGTCGAAGGGCAAGCGGGAAGCGCTCGAGCTCGCCGAAGCGTCGCGGGATCCGCTGGACGAGCGCGGCAGTTTCGCGAGCAATCTTTTCATCGGCCGCTACGATTTCAATCGGATTTACCCCTGGCCGGAACAAAGCGCGGAAGATCGCGAGGCCGGAAAAGAGTTTCTCGCCAGTCTGGAAAAGTACCTGCGTGAGAACGTCGATGCCGACGAAATCGATCGCACCGGCGAGATTCCGCAGAAAAATATCGACGACCTTTTCGCGATGGGCGCTTTTGGGGTAAAGATCCCGAAGCAATACGAAGGACTCGGTTTATCGCAGGTCAATTACGGACGGGCGGCGATGTTGCTCGGAAGCTGGGACGCAAACCTGACCGCACTGGTTTCCGCGCACCAATCGATCGGCGTTCCGCAGCCATTGTTGCTGTTTGGGACGGACGAGCAAAAGAAAAAATATCTGCCGCGGGTCGCGCGAAAGGAGATTTCCGCGTTCGCGCTGACCGAATGGAACGCCGGCTCGGATCCCGCGAATATGAGTTTGCGCGCTGACCCGACTGAGGATGGCTCGGCATACATTCTCAACGGTGAAAAACTTTGGTGCACGAACCTGATCAAGGCCGGCGTGCTCGTGGTTATGGCCGTCACACCGCCGAAGATCGTCAACGGCAGGGAGCGCAAGCAAATTACTGCGTTCATCGTCGACGTCGGTTCGCCGGGGCTCGAGATCACTTATCGCTGCCGGTTCATGGGATTGCGCGCGCTTTATAACGGTATTGTGAAGTTCACCAACGTGTGGGTGCCGCGCGAAAACATGATCGCGAAGGAAGGCCAGGGATTGAAAGTCGCGTTGACGACATTGAACACCGGCCGGCTCACGATTCCCGCCGCGTGCGTCGGATTGTCGAAGCGACTGCTCGAGATCTGCCGGAAATGGGCGACCGAACGAATTCAATGGGGCGGACCGATCGGAAAACATTCAGCGATTGCCGGAAAAGTCGCCGAAATGGCTGGAAACGTTTTCGCGATGGAAGCGATTACTTTTTTAACTTCCGGTCTCGTCGATCGCAAAGCGGGAGATCTGCGAATCGAGACCGCGATGTGCAAAATGTGGTCTACCGAAACGACATGGAAGATTTCGGACGATGCGATGCAGGTCCGCGGCGGGCGCGGTTACGAAACGGCGCAATCGCTGAAAGGTCGCGGCGAGGAGGGCGTTCCGGTCGAACGCTTCCTCCGCGATTGCCGGATCAATATGATTTTTGAAGGTTCCAGCGAGATCATGCGCCTGTTCATCGCGCGCGAAGCCCTCGATCCGCATTTGAAAGTCGGCGGCGCGATTTTTAACACCACGCTTCCGATGTCGGAACGGCTCAAGGCCGTTTTCGCTTCGGGAAGATTTTACGCCGTTTGGTATCCGCGTCAGTGGTTTTCCATCGGCGCCGGCAAGATCGAGGGACTCCATCGGGATCTGCAAAAGCACGTCGATTACGCCGCGCGCACAAGCAAGAAGCTGGCGCGCGGATTGTTTCATGCGATGGCGCGTTTCGGTCCCAAACTGGACCGTGAGCAACTGTTGCTCTCGCGCTTCGTGGGCATCGCCACCGAGCTTTTCGCGATCAGCGCCAGTTGTTCGTTTGCACAATACAAAATGGACCATGGCGAATCCGTCGACGAGGTGTTGTCGGTCGCCAATTATTTCTGCAATTCGGCCAAGGCCCGGATCGACCATCACTTTGCCGGAACAGCCGAGAACGTGGACAAGCGCGGATACCAGCTGACTCAGGAACTGATGGCTGGAAAACATTCCAGTTTGCGGGAAGGCATCGTTAAGTAAACGGTTCACCGCGAAGCATTAAATCGACCTACGTCGGACCGCGCTTGGCACCCTGAGTGCTTGGGATAATAGCGTGGCTGGACTGATTTTTCTCGCGATAGGTGTGGTTTGTGCGTTGATCGGTCGTCTCCTCCTTATCGGGGCCGCATTTAGGGTTAGTATTTGGTGGGGGCTCGGCGTTTTCCTGCCGTTTGGATCGCTCCTGTTTCGCTTGAGCTACCCAGACGTTGCCCCGACGTCACGTTATTTTCGACTGGCAGTGTTTCCGTGTCTGCTGGCCTATTTTGTTTTCCAGCCGAACGGCTTTTCGAAACTTAACCGCTGGGAAGCTGTAAAATCGGCAAAAGAAGGGGCAGCGCCGGCCGATCGTTACGCGCTTGAAAAAGTCCCTCGGTCCGACGTTGAGAAACGCCTGATCGCGAACGAGTGCGAATTTCAGCGGTTGAACGCTTGGAGCATCAAGTTGAGTTGGAAAAAACGCGACCTTCTTCACAGTGATGCGCAAGGCAACGTTGCTTACGATGCGGAACTCGCCCAATACCAGGCTGCCCTGGCGAAGGCGACCACGGAAAAGCAAGCTCTATTCGGTTCCATCAAGTAATCTGTCGTCCGACGCTGGTTGACCGCATTCTGCCCTGAGATTACGATCAACGGATGAGTATGCCGCCCATGCTCACCGAGGCGGCCCGTACCTCGCGGCCGCGTTTGAGTAAGAGCAAAAATAAGAAATCTGTCGACGCGTCACGCGTTCTTAACGTGCTTGAAGAGCACATTTTGCTCGACGGCTTCAAGATCGTTATCGATCTGGAGAAAAGCCGCGGATCTTATCTCGTCGACGCCGCGGCCGGTCATCGCTTGATCGATCTCTACGGATTCTTCGGTTCGATGCCGATCGGATTTAATCATCCGTACTTCGATCAGCCGGACGTCCAAAAAGATCTGTTGCGCGCGGCGAAGGTGAAAGTCGCAAACTCGGACGTTTACTCGAAGGCCTACGCGGAGTTTGTGGATACGTTTGCGCGGGTCGCAGGTTTACCGCCGCTGGACCGATATCTTTTCGTCGAAGGCGGCGCATTGGCGGTCGAGAACACGCTCAAAGCCGCAATGGATTGGAAGGTGCGTAAGAACATGGCCGCCGGTCACGGCGAACGCGGTACCGAGATTTTGCATTTCCGCCATGCGTTTCATGGCCGCAGCGGCTATACCATGAGCCTTACCAATACCGATCCGCGCAAAACGGATTTGTTTGCGAAGTTCGATTGGCCGCGTGTCTCCTGTCCGCACATCGACTTTTCCCTGCCGGAATCGGAGCGCGAAAAAGATGTGGTCGCGCGCGAGAAGAAAGCCGCCCAGGAAATTTGGGGTTGGATTTCGAAACGGAAGATCGACATCTGCGCTATTATCATCGAGCCGATCCAGGGTGAGGGCGGTGACAATCATTTTCGCGGCGAGTGGTTGAAGAAACTGCGCGAAATCTGCGACGAGAACGACATCCTGCTTATCTTCGATGAAGTGCAATGCGGCATGGGCACTACCGGCAAAATGTGGTGCTCGCAGCATTTCGACGTTTTGCCGGATCTGATGGCCTTCGGAAAAAAAACGCAGGCCTGTGGAATCATGGCGGGGCCGCGCCTGGACGAAGTGAAAGACAACGCGATTCGTTTGCCGAGCCGTTTGAATTCAACCTGGGGCGGCAACCTGACCGACATGGTCCGCTCAACTCATTTCATGCGCATTATCGAAGAGGAATTCCTGGTAGAGAACGCAGCCAAGGTAGGCGGTCATTTCCTGGAACAGCTGCGCGAGGTGCAGCAATACGAGCCAATGATCTCGGCTGTGCGGGGCCGCGGCCTGTTCATCGCATTCGATCTGCCGGACGGCAAGACGCGCGAGAAGTTTTGGAAAGGTCTCTACGATCTCGGCGTGCTGACGTTGCGCTCGGGCGAGCGTTCGATTCGTTTCCGTCCGGCGCTTGATATTACTGCCGAAGTGGTGGACGAAGCGATTGGATTGATCCGGCAATATTGCCGGAAACGGAAATAGCGATGCGATCGGTGTTCGAGAAACTCGCGCTCAGCGAGAATAACGCAGGAGTCTTTGACGGCGAATGGCGCGGCGGTGGCGCAACAATCGAAAAGATCTCGCCGATCGATGGAAAAAAGCTGGCCAGCGTTCGCACTGCTGCCGACGACGATTACAAAAAGACGATCACGCGTGCGCAGGAAGCGTTCGAAAAATGGCGGAAAACTCCGGGGCCGGTTCGTGGAGAAACGGTTCGCCAACTCGGCAATGCGTTGCGTGAACTCAAACACGAGCTTGGTCAGCTCGTCACCCTCGAGACCGGCAAGATTCTCGCGGAAGGCGAAGGCGAAGTGCAGGAAATGATCGACATCTGCGATTTCGCCGTCGGCCAATCGCGGATGCTTTACGGCCTGACCATTCAATCGGAGCGGCCAAGCCATCGGTTGATGGAACAATGGCATCCCCTCGGGCTCGTCGCAGTAATCTCGGCTTTTAATTTTCCAGTCGCGGTCTGGTCGTGGAACGCCACGCTGGCGGCGGTCTGCGGCGACGCGACGATTTGGAAGCCGTCCGAAAAAACGCCGCTGGCTGCGATTGCCGTCACGAAAATCGCCGAGCGCGTTTGCCGCGGCACCGGCGCTGATCCGGCGATTTTCAGTTTGCTGATTGGCGATCGGAAGAGTGTCGGCGAAAAGTTGGCGAACGATCCGCGAGTTCCATTGATCTCCGCGACCGGTTCAGTCCCGATGGGATTGAACGTCGCGAAAACCGTTCACGGTCGCCTCGGCAAAACGATCATGGAACTCGGAGGCAACAACGCGCTCATTGTCGCGCCTACCGCCGACATCGACATGGCGACTCAATCGATTTTCTTCGGCGCGGTCGGGACGGCCGGCCAGCGTTGCACTTCAACGCGGCGTGTGATTGTGCACGAATCAGTCGCCGACAAAGTGCGGGCGAAATTGCTAAGCGCTTACAAGTCGCTCCCAATCGGGAATCCGCTCGATAAGAAAACGCTAATGGGGCCGTTGATCGATAAGGGCGCGGTCGATATGGTGCAGGAATCGATTCAAAAACTGAAAGACGAGGGTGGCGAAGTTCTTTACGGCGGGGAGCGCATCGATTTGCCTGGCGGCTGCTACATGAAACCGTGTCTCGCTAAAGCGAAGCCGGATTTCAAGATCGTCCAGGAGGAAACGTTCGGGCCGCTGCTCTATCTAATGAGTTATCGCGAGTTCGACGAGGCTCTCGCGGTCCAAAATGGAGTGCCGCAGGGGCTGACCAGTTCGATTTTCACAAACGACGTGCGGGAAGCGGAAAAGTTCGTGAGTGTGGTAGGGAGCGATTGTGGAATTGCGAACGTGAATACTGGCACCAGCGGCGCGGAGATAGGCGGGGCCTTTGGCGGGGAAAAAAATACCGGCGGCGGCCGCGAAAGCGGGAGCGATTCCTGGAAGAGCTACATGCGCCGCCAGACCAACACGATCAATTTCTCGAGCGAGCTTCCGCTCGCCCAGGGAATCGAGTTCGGTGCGGGCGAGGGCAGCGCGACGGTCTAGCGATTGGAGGGACACGCTCCGTCGTGTCCCAAATATTTGGGCGCCGACGAAAGAGTTGTAGCCACGGCCCTGCGGGCCGTTTTCCCCGTTTCTTCTGACCGGCCACAGGCCGGTGGCTACACCGATCAGCGAGCCGTCGTCAGCTCAAAGAGTCCGTCAAGATCCTTGGCGCTCTCAATGCTCATGATGAACTTCTGCAATTTCTTGCATTGATCGTCCCCGATCACGTCGCCGCCGAGCGCAGTAAACTTCACCGCGATCTCGTCTTCGGTCATCGGGTCGCGCGGATCGCCTTTCGGAACATCGACCCGGGTTGAATGTGACTTACCGTCGTTGGTGGTGATCGTTACCCGGCTTGGCTGGAATTTCGGAAAGAGCGCCTCAAACTCGTCGTTCGCGACCACTTTCACCTTGTCCATGATGGGAATCAGTGATTTGTCGAGGACGCGTTCTTCTTTGAATTGCAGCGGTGTGACCATTCCATCCACGAGTCCGACCGCCATGCAGTAAGGCAGCGAATGGTCGGCAGTTTCCTTAGAATCCGGCCGATACTTGTGCGGATCGCCAAGAATGTCGGCGGCTCGCGCGATGACTTCGACTTTGATTTCCTTCACCTCTTCGGCCTTGATATTGTTTTCCTTGATCGTCTTCATCATCGCGGTCAGCGGCGCGTGACTGAGCGCTTCGATCGGGAAACTCTTCATCCCGCAATCGAGAATCCGGTAATGTGACTTCGGAGACGTCGGCAAATCTTTGACAAGTCCTTCACCGTCAAACGTCGCAGGCTGGCCTTTGTATTGCACGTGGTGGAAGACGGCGAAGAGACCTTCCTTGCCATCGATTATGTGTTCCGGTCCGGAAAACCCATCGCGAGCAAGCAACGCGCTCTCCGCCCCCATCCGTCCCGCCCACGGATCGACCGTGTTTTTCATGTTTGTCAGTTTTCCTGCGGTCACTGCGCCCGGACAAAACGTGCGCGCCGCGCTAATGCCGATAGCCGAAACCATTTGATCGACGGTGAGATTCAGAACGCGACCGGCTGCGACTGGCGCCGCGAACGCGCTCAATGTCGCGTGATGCCAGCCATATTCGCGCACACCTGGTCGACCGATTTCGCATAGTCGCATCTCGATTTCGTAAGCGATGATCGTTCCGAGGATTAGATTTTTGCCACTGAGTTCTTCGCTTTCGCAAAGCGCAAGCGGGGCCGCGATCAAATCGCTCGGGTGACAGGGATCGGCTTTCCAATAGATATCGTTGTAATCCATTGCTCGGATCATGTGGCCGTTGAGAAACGCGGCATCGACCGGATTAGTCTTGAAACCGGAGACGAACGCCGTGGCCTCGCCGTTGCCTCCGGACATCGCACGATGATGTTTCAGCAAAATCTTTGCGTCTTCCTGCTGACTGCCTCCCAGCGCGCAGCCGATCGAATCGAACCAGAATAATTTCGCCGCTTGGATCGCGTCCGGTGAAAGGTGCTCGTATCTCAACCCGCACGCCCATTCCGCAATAACGTGGGATAGGAGACGTTTTGATTCAGTTGCTTGTTTTGCCATAACGATGTGTTCCTCGGTCAGGCCGTCGCGTAATCGGCGATCGCCTTGGCCATTTCGAGGGTGGAATTCTTTCCACCCATATCGTAAGTGCGGACTTTGCCTTCCTTGATCACACGCGCGATCGCGTTCTCCAAACGAGTGGCCTTGTCATCTTCTTTTAACCAATCAAGCATCAGCTTGGCCGTTAGAAGCATTGCGATCGGGTTCACTTTGTATTGGCCGGCATACTTTGGCGCGGAGCCGTGCGTCGGTTCGAACACGGCATAGTTGTCGCCGAGGTTCGCGCTTGGAGCGAAACCAAGTCCGCCAACCAACCCTGCGCAAAGATCGCTTACAATATCGCCGAACATGTTTTCGGCGACGAGGACCGAATAATCCTGCGGATTTTTAAACATCCACATGCAGATCGCGTCAATGTTGGCGTCGTCGGCGCGGATATCGGGATAGTTCTTCGCAACGTCCTTGAAACAGCGCATCATTAAGCCGCCGGTTTCGCGGAGGACATTTGGTTTCTCGATCAGCGTGACGCGTTTGCGTCCGGTTTTCTTGGCGTATTCGAACGCTTCTTTACAAATGTTGGTGCAGCCCTGCACGCTCATAATTCGAGTCGACAAAGCGATGTTTTCGAGACCTGCTTTGTCTTTCCACTTCTTCATTTTCGGGTTTGCGCACAGCGCGGTGTAAACCGATTCCGGCAACGGAAAAAACTCGACGCCGCCGTACATCCCTTCGGTGTTCTCACGGAACACAACCTGATCGATCGGGACATCTTCGCCGCTCGGATTCGTGATCTTGTTGCCGCGGAAATTGAGCGGGTTGCCGGGATAACTTTTGCAAGGCCGCATGTTGGTGTGGAGGTTGAACATCTGCCGCAGCCCGACAATCGGCGAAAAGTAAACCAGATCTTTGTCCTTGAGCTCCGGCGCTAGTTCTTCCTTCGCTTCCGATTGCGGTTTGCTCGTAATCGCGCCGAAAAGCGCGCAGGTCGTCTCTTTCAGCGCTTTTACGGTGCGATCGGGAAGCGCGTTGCCTTCCTTGCACCAAAAATCCCAACCGATGTCGCACGGCACGTACTCGGCATCGAGTTTCAATCGATCCAGAACGATCCGCGCCGCTTCCATAACGTCATTTCCGACGCCGTCGCCCGGCATCCAAGCAATTCGATATTTCGCCATAAGATGTCGATCTTATCGGCTGGCGTTTCGACTCGCAAGTGGTGGAACGCGATCTCCGAGCGCGTTGGCAGAAACCAAATCGCAAAGCGATCAATTTTAGCCGCTATGCGGCTTGCTTATACCATCGCCCTCGGAGAGGTCGATCCACCTATTTTCTGAGTCGCGATGCGACGAGATTTTCCGCGCCGCCGGCGACGATCAATTCTTGAGCTGCGGGACTCAGCGGCGGAAAAGCGAATGATTTTCCATCGAGCGAGAGGACCGACGTCGCATAGTCGATCGTGATTTCGGGACCAACGGTCGTTGGCGCACGATTCTTTAGATTCTCGCGCAAATACGAAACCAGATCGGGGCATTCAAACAAAACGAAACCGTTGTTAAACGCGTTGCGTTTGTAGGTCTCTGAAAAGCTGGCGGCGATGACGCACGGAATCCCTTTGAACTTCAACGCCGTGGCCGCTTGTTCGCGACTCGAGCCGCTGCCGAAATTGAGTCCGCCCACCACCACGTCACCCTTTTGATAGAGCGCGTTGAAGTTCGGATCGTAATTTTCGAACGTGACCGCCGCCATTTCATCGGGCGTCATGTCGTCGCGGTAGGTGTGCTTGCTCCCGTAAATGCCGTCGGTGTTTAGATTGTCCTTGTCGATGAAGAGCACACGGCCGCTTACCTTTGGCGGAAATCCCTCCATGATCTCGACTGATCCACCCGGCTTTGCTTTTTTCTCCGCGCGTCTAACCGCGATTCCTGCAGGCCGTTCGGAGAATGTTTGGGGCGCGCAAATGAATCCGGCCAGCGCGCTCGCCGCCACGACCGCGGGGGAACCCAAATAGACCAGCGCGTCGCGATCGCCCATGCGGCCTTTGAAATTGCGGTTAGTGGCGCTGATCGCGGTCTCGCCTTTCTGGACCAACCCGCGCCCGAGTCCGATGCACGCTCCACAGCCCGGGGGCAACGGGATTGCGCCCGCATCGATCAACGTTTTCCAGTCACCGTTGGATTCCGACTTTGCCTGGACTTCGGCGCTGGCCGGCGCGAGATAAAATTCGACGCCACTGGCCACATGTCCGCCGCGGGTGCGGATAACTTCCGCTGCGTCGTGCAAGTCTTCGAAGCGGGCATTGACGCACGAAAGCAAATAAGCTTTCTGGATCGGCACCCGTTTCCGTTCTATCTCCGGCAGGGAGACCATCGTTTTGACTTCGTTGGGCCCGGAGACATGAGGAACGACGGTGGCGAGATCAAGTTCCAACTCGATCGCGTATTCGGCGTCTAGGTCAGCGCTCAATTCGCGTCGATCTTTCCACCAATTGTCGATGTCGGCGTTGGAATAACCGGAACGACTTTTCGGTCCGCGTTTGCCAGGACGATTCGGGTTTGTGAATTCCGGAACGCGCGAGCGCAAATAACTGACGGTGACCTCGTCGAACGGAAATACGCCGGCGAGCGAGCCCCATTCGGTCGTCATGTTCGCAATCGTCATTCGTTCAGACATGGAAAACGCCGGCACTCCATCGCCGAGAAATTCCACCGCGTGATTGAGCACCTCGTCTTTATTAAAGAGTCCGCACAACGCGATGATCACGTCTTTACCGGCAACGCCGGGCGAAAGTTTTCCTTTAAGGACGACTTTGGCGACCAGCGGCACTTGCCACCATGTCACGCCAGTTGCCCAAATGCTGGCGGCGTCGGTGCGCACGACAGGAGTGCCGAGGGCCCCCATCGAACCGTACAAATTCGAATGCGAATCGCTTGCCACCACCAGCGCGCCGGGAACCACGTAGCCTTGTTCGACCATCACTTGATGCGAAATACCGGTTCCCGCCGGATAAAAATCGATTCCGTGTTCGGCGCCGAACGCCTCGATCTTGGCGTATTTCTCCAGATTCTTCGGCGTCGTGTTTTGAATGTCGTGGTCGATCGCGAACACCGGTTGCGCCGAATCGGCAATTTGGGTCGCGCCGATTTGCTTGAACTTGGGAATGACGGCGCCGGTGTTGTCGTGCGTCATCACATGGCGCGGCCGAATCGAAATAAAATCGCCGCTGCGAACAATGCTTCCCGGCTTCAGTCCATCCGCGTGACGTGCGGCAATTTTCTCAACCAGGGTTAGACCCATATCAAACTCTCAACAATCAGCTCTCAACCCCCAACTGGCTTTTTTCGCTGCCCGCCTGCCAAGAAGTTTGGCGATATCGAAATCTACGAAATCGGCGTGATGAAAAATGATCGACTCGATCGAGCGCTCGACTTTGTCGCCTTCATGGCTATGGGTCGCGATCATGTGCATCACTTCTGCTGGAATGCCGTGCTTGTAAGCGAGGGCGACACCACTAAACGGATGTCGAAGTTGCTGCCCGAATTTTCCCTGAACCACCTTTCCGGACGCATCTTTGTCGTATTCCAGCGGTTTACCGACGTCGGCGAGAAGAGCGCCGGCGATCAGATAGTCGGGTTGAATCGGAATGCTACAGCGGAACGATTTCTTCAACACCTCGGCGATCGCGATGCACTGCCGCGCGCAGGAATTCAGGTGCTCGACAAACTTCATGTCGATGTCGCCGGCCAGCAGTGTGAACTTGACCGCGCGCAGTTCGGCAAAGGTCCAGCCCTTTCCGCCGCAGCCAGTGGTGATCGCCTCGCTCCAGACCGCAGCCACTTTTTCGCGCAATGACTTCTGCTTGATCCTCATCAAGCTGGGAAAAAGTTTCGCGATTTCTTTAACACCGTATGTTTTGTGTTGGGTCGTTGGCATAGTCATTTTTCGATCCTGATTAACCACTAATGGACACGAATGGACACAAATAATTTCACAAGTGCGAATAAGCAGAAATGTTTTCGAGCTTCGTGCCTATTCGTGTTTATTCGTGGTTAAAGATCGCGGCGCCGGTCCGTCGTAACCATGTTTGACCGGATCGATCCGACGCATCGGTTTTTCGCGCGATTGTTCTTCGATCACATGTGCAATCAATCCCGGCGTGCGCGCGATCATGAAGATTCCATTGAAGGCAGCGGGATCCATTCCGAGGTCAGCGAGGATCGCGCCGATCGCGCCGTCAACGTTGATCGGCAGCGCCTTCTTTGCGTCGGCAAACGACTTCTCAACGGCACGCGCTGCTTTCATGTGGACGCCGTCGACTCCGGCTTCGCGGGCGAGCTCAAACAGTCGCGCCGTGCGGGGATCTTTGGTGTGAACGCGATGACCGAAACCAGACATGCGGTCGCCGGCTTCGCGCATCGCGGCGAGCGTTCGGTTCGCCGCTTCCTCGATCGAGATTGATTCGCGCGTTGCGCGATCGGCGATCGCTTTCAGTTGCCGGGCGCAGTCTTCAATCGCGCCGCCATGATGGCGATTGATCGACATGATGCCGGCGGCGACGGCCGCGCTCAATGAAGCGCCCGTCGACGCGGTTGTTCGCGCGGCGAGCGCGCTTGGCGGCGTCGCGCCGTGATCGATCGACGAAACGAGAATCGCATCCATCAAACGGCCGACTGCTGCGGACGGCAATTCGCCGGTTAGTATTAAGTAGGCCGCTGCCCCAAACGAAACGCGCCCCATCAACTCCGCGATGTCGTAGCCGCGGACCGCGACGCGATTCGGTTCGATGCGCGTCACAGCCGTATTCCAAACGGCGTTCTTGTCGGCTTCGCCCATCAGGCTTTGGCCATTCATTCTCTTCAAAATTTCGACAACCGCACCTGGCAATTCACCAAACGCATCGACCACGCTGGCGCCGGCTTCACGCAACGCTTTCACTTTTCCAGCGTGCGTGCCGCGTCCGCCCTCGATGATCGCGCCGGCGTGGCTGAATCGCGTTCCTTCGCGCGCGGCTTTACCTCCGATATAGGCGATCACAGGCTTCGTAACCTTTCGATCACGAATTAACTGGGCGAGCTCTTCTTCCTGCGAGGAACCGATCTCGCCAAAAATCACGATCGCCTCAGTAAGCGGATCGGCTTCGAACATCAGCGCCGCATCCGGAATACGAATTCCGAGAACGGCATCGCCGCCGATGTGCGCGATTGTGGAAATGCGAACGCCGGCCTGCCCTAAGTAATAGCCGGTGCTCGAGGCCATTCCGCCCGAGCGGCTAATCACGCCGACGCCTTTCGGAATTCCAGGCTTGAACCATTGCCGGGCACTTTCCGCGCGACCGCCAATCATACCGACGACGGCCTTGCCCGGACTCAAAACGCCGAGCGTGTTCGGTCCAACAAACATCGCGCCGTTCGCTTTGGCCGCGGCCGCGATTTCCATCGCGTCCCAAACCGGAACCCGATCGGGAACGAGCACGGTTAGTTTGATTCCCGCTTCGATAGCAGAGATCGCCGCCTCTTTAACGCCCGCTGCTGGAACAAAAAGCACGGAGATGTCGATCTTGCCTAACGACTCTACCGCATCGTGTGGCGTGTCGAAGACCGGAACGCCGAGAACATTCTCGCCGCCTTTTCCGGGAGTTACGCCAGCGACGACGTTCGTACCGTAATCACGCATCAGACGTGTGCGTGCTCGTCCTTCGCGACCGGTGATTCCCTGAACCAGCACCCGCTTTGTTTCGTCGATCAAGATCGCCATCAGCGCGCGCCTCCAATCAGGTCATCCAATCCCGGAACCTCGAGTTGCAAAAAGAAACCTTCCACTCCAGCCATTCGGCACTCCACCGAACATGCAAGCAGCTCGGAATCCCTTGTCGCGAATTCTTCCCCGCTTAGCGGGGCCGGCTCCGGTGCGCCATTGCGATCGACAACGAGTCCGCTGGATTGTGCTTCCACAAAGCTGCGAATTTCCGGCCAACGCGCGGTGTCGACCCAAACGCGCCCACCTTTTACCGGGAATGATTTAGCCGAAGGCGTCTGAAGAAATTTCGGAACGCGTGGTGGACGCGGTTTCCATTTCGCGCCGCTGGCACCGGCAACGAGTTTCGCGAAACGTTCGGCGATGAAAGCGGGCGTGTCCGTTTTTCGATAACCTTCCACCGATGCGCGTAACAGCTTCGACATGCGCGCCAAAATATCGACGGCGCGGTCTTCGGTGTTACCACCGAGGCGAATAACCGCCGGAATGTCGAGATCGAGTTCCCAGAACGCTTTGGCCAGACCATAGGCGGACCAGTATTGCTCCTGACTGGCGACGCCGGAGCCTGAACCGAAATAACCAATCAAATCAGGCTGCGCCAAAATAATCCGGGCTGCGCGATAAACTTTCGACGCTGACGGATTACCGCTCGTATCTGTGAAATTCGCGATGGTGAATCCAGCGTTCACGATTGCGTCCATCGACATCATCGATCCGCCGCCGCCGGCGCCGTGAAAACCAACCAGCCCTTTCGAATCCTTCGAAGCCGCGGTCGCGAGCTGCGCAAAATAAAATGTGCCGCGATGATCGTTTTGTTCGATCGCGTAGGCGATCCGCTCGAGCGCGGTTGGCGGGTGATCAAACTCACGCGCGATTTCGATCTTCAATTCGGGGTGACGGGCAACGGCGTAATCATCGATCGTGATCCGGCAGTCTGCCGCAACGAACTCGCCATTCTTGGTCAGCGCGAGCGGATTGATTTCGAGCGAACGCGCTTCAACACTGCGCGCAGCGGCAAACAATTTGCGGATCGATTCGGCGAGTCCCGCCGCCCGGCTTTGCGAAAGACCGGACGATGAGACGACTTCATTCACAATCGAGTCTACCGGACCGCCTTTCACATCGCATGGAATTCTTCGCGTCGAAGCCGTGCGTTCCTCGATTCCGGTCCCGCCGCCGGCCGCAAAGATGATCACCGGCGCGCGAGCGGCGTCATCAATCGCAAACGACAGGAAAAATTCCCGCTCAATGTCGATCTTCTCTTCAATCAGCACCGCTTCGACTGGAAACTGACGGACTTTCATCCCGAGCATTCGCGCTGCGTGTCCGCGGGCGTCAGCTGGTCTCTTGGCGAAAGCAATGCCCCCAATTCCAGCGCGTCCAGTTGTCCATGCTTGAATCTTAATAACGACCGCACCGCCAAGCTCTTTGGCTACGGCCACCGCGTCGTCGGGATTCGCGGCCGCGCGGCCGCGCGGAATCTTGAATCCATTCGCGGCAAGGATCGCTTTGCCTTGATACTCGTGAAGTCGGGCCATGGATGGCTGCTATTTCGAACAAAAACGCCGAACGTTCAACCAGGGTTCGGGCAACCGTGCGCTGCGGTGACCCGGCCAATGGTCACATCGGTGGCTTGCTCTTGATCGGGAAAATGAGGCACGATGATTCAATTCGTTTGTCATGCCGAGTGACATTAAAAAAGAAATCGAGCTTGAGATCGCGCACGTTCTCTTCATCGACATTGTTGGTTACTCGAAGCTTTCAGTTAACGAGCAACATACCAGGGTTGAGGAACTGAACGAGATTGTTCGTCGATCCGAACAATTCCGAAAAGCGGAAGCGGCCAACCGCATTTTAAAAATCCCGACCGGCGACGGCATGGCGCTGGTCTTTTACAAGAGCCCGGAAGAACCGGCGCAGTGTGCCTTTGAGATCAGCCGCGCGCTCAAGGACAACCCGCGCCTGCAACTGCGCATGGGCATTCATAGTGGCCCGGTCAGCGGTGTGGTCGACGTGAACGAGCGCACAAACGTGGCCGGCGCCGGCATCAACATGGCGCAGCGGGTGATGGATTGTGGCGACGCCGGACACATCCTTCTCTCGAAGCACGTGGCCGAAGATCTGGAGAACTACGATCGCTGGCGACCGTTCCTGCACGACATCGGCACATTCGAGGTGAAGCACGACGCCCGAGTGAGGGTCACCAATCTTTACTCGGATGAAGTTGGTAATCTGAAACTACCTAGCAAACTCCAGGCGGTCAGGAAACATCGCGCGCGTGTGCGTTGGACGGAGATTACGGTTGCGCTCATTCTGTTGGGCGCGATAATCGCCGGCGCTTTCTTCTTTCTCCGCCGACCCACGCACTCAATGTCAGCGATTTTGGATAAAAGCATCGCGGTGCTCCCGTTTGAAAACCGAAGTGAAGACAAAACCAATGCTTACTTCACCGATGGGGTGCAGGACGAAATCCTCACGAATCTGGCGAAGATCGCCGACTTGAAAGTCATCAGCCGCACCTCCGTTTTGCAGTATAAGAGCGGCGTTGCACGCAATCTGCGCGAGATCGCGCAGCAACTGGGAGTCGCGAATGTGGTAGAAGGAAGCGTTCAGCGCTCGGGCAATCGCGTGCGCGTCAACGCGCAGTTAGTCGATGCCCGCACCGACGCGCATCTGTGGGCGCAAACCTATGACCGCGACCTGGCCGATGTGTTCGCCATTCAAAGCGAGATCGCCAAAGCAATCGCCGACCAGTTGCAAGCGAAGCTCTCGCCTAACGAGAAGAAAGCCATCGAGCAGCCGCTCACCACTGATCTGGCGGCTTTCGACCTTTACAGCCGGGCGAAGTCACTTGTCCTCACGGCAGGTTTCAGCGCGACCAGCGCGCCAGACCTGCGGAAAGCAATTGAACTTCTGGATGAAGCGGTGAAGCGCGATCTCTCATTTTTCGACGCCTACTGCCAGCTCGCCTGGGCGCACGAATTCCTTTATGCAGTAAGGGCGTCTGATCACACTCCCGCCCGGCTGGCGCTGGCTGAAGCTGCGGTGCAAGCCGCGACACGGCTGCGGCCGGATGCTCCGGAAGCGCATTTGGCGCGCGCACAATATCTCTACTACGGCCTGCGCGACTATGCCGGCGCCCTCGCCGAATTGGAGATCGCGCGGCGAGCATTACCCAATGATCCGCGTCTCTTCCAACTCACCGGCTACATTCTGCAGCGGCGCGGCCAGCAGGAGGAAGGTCTGCACAACCTGCAGCGCGCGATGGAGCTGGATCCGCGCAACTTTTTTACTCTGCAACAGATCGTGCTCAGTTATCAATCCCTTCGGCGCTATGCCGAATCAATCGCTTCGCTGGATCGCGCTTTAGCGATCGTGCCCGAGAACGCCGAAACGCGGGCCGATCGTGGACTAGTTTATCTCTTCTGGAAAGCGGACACCCGGCCGCTCCATCAGACAATCGATGCAATCCTCGCGCAAGGGCCGGGCGCCATTGTCAGTGCGGCGGTCATCTGGTTCGTTTGCGCGCTGGCCGAACGCGATCCGGCTGCGGCCGAACGAGCACTCGCCGCGCTGGGCGACAATCCATGCCTGTTCGAACGGGGGATTAGTCTGAGCCACAGCTTTGGTGAAGGCCTGCTGGCGCGCATGAATAAAGATGAGGCAAGAGCGCGCACTGCTTTTGAAGCGGCTCGCGCCCAGCAGGAGAAGATCGTGCAGGCGCAGCCGGACTACGGCCCGACGCTTTGCGTCCTCGGCTTAATCGACGCTGCTCTTGGGCGGAAAGACCTGGCGTTGGACGAAGGCCGTCGAGCGATCGCACTCATGCCGGTGGAAAAAGATTTCGTCAACGGCAGCCTCGTCCTTCAATATTTCGCCATTACAGCGGCGTGGGCGGGCGAGAAGGAGCTGGCCTTGCAGCAACTGGAAGCCCGAGTGCGTGGTCCCGTCGAAGGGAACATGCTGAGCTACGGTGCCTTAAAGCTGCTCCCGGTCTGGGACCCACTCCGCGGCGATCCGCGCTTCGAAAAAATTGTGTCGTCGTTAGCGCCGAAATGATAGCGAGAATTTTCCGGACAAATTCCGCCACTCACTCCCGCACTGCTCCGGCTCGATCCGATGTCCGATAGTAGCCCAGCGTTTCAACGCTGGGTTTGGTATGAAATGAAGATCGAGTCCCGTGAGGGACGAAAGAAAGTCTCTGTCGTCCCAATGGGACTCAACGAAGAGGAGCGCATAGTGCCCAGCGTTGAAACGCTGGGCTATTGTCAATTTTGACTAGAATATGTGAAATGGTCTGGATTCTAGATACCACATGACCTCGCTCGACTATTACAACATCGAAGAACTGCTTACCGACGAAGAGCGTGCTGCCCGCGACCGGGCGCGGCGTTTTGTTCAAGACGAAGCAATGCCGGAGATCGTCCCGTGTCATCGCGCGGGGAAATTTCCCGACAACCTGATCCCGCGAATGGGGGAGCTGGGTTTTTTTGCTCCTTATTTGAAAGAGCACGGCTGCGCGGGCGTGAGTTGTACCGCGTTCGGACTGATGATGCAGGAGCTTGAACGAGGCGATTCGGGTCTGCGTTCGCTGGCCTCGGTCCAGGGGGCGCTCGCGATTCAAGCGATCCATTCTTTCGGAACACCGGAACAACATGCGCGATGGCTCCCGGGTTTGGTGTCGGGCAAGACGATCGGCTGCTTCGCGCTAACCGAACACGAACACGGCTCAGATCCGGGCGGCATGGAAACGCGCGCGACGCGCGACGGCGATCATTACGTTTTGAATGGCAGCAAATGTTGGATCGGCAATGCGTCGATCGCCGATGTCAAAGTTGTTTGGGCGAAAGCGGATGATCGAAGGGTGGGAGGGTTCATTGTCGAGAAGGACGCGCCCGGATTCCGCGCCCAGGATATTGAGGGAAAATTCAGTCTCCGCATGTCACGCACATCGGAATGCTGGTTCGAGAACTGCCGAATTCCGACCGGCAATCGTTTGCCGAAGGCAATCGGACTGCGCGCGCCATTGTCGTGTCTGTCCCAGGCCCGGACGAGTATTACCTGGGGCGTGATTGGTGCGGCGATCGATTGTTACGAGACCGCGCTGGCCCATGCGAAATCGAGAAAGCAGTTTGATCGGCCTATCGCAGGTTTTCAGCTGGTGCAGGAAAAGCTGGTTTGGATGGTGAACGAAATTACGAAGGCGCAATTATTGGCCTTGCGCCTGACCCGGATGATGGAATCGGGCACCGCACGTCCCGAACAAATTTCCCTCGCCAAGCGCAACAACGCCTGGATGGCGCTCGAATGCGCCCGGAAAGCACGGGATATTTTGGGTGCGGCCGGCATTACCGATCGTTACTCGCCCATTAGGCATATGATGAATCTCGAAAGCGTTAACACTTATGAAGGTACGTCCGATGTTCATCTGTTGGTGATTGGTCGCGATGTCACCGGAATCAACGCTTTCGGCGGCTGATTATCTGGGGAGCGCACGCGCCTCGCGTGCTGGTGATTGCGCCTCGCAATCGCGAACTTCTCTCTAAATTTCGGAGCATTTCGGCGAGGGCGCCGAAATTTGCACGCGAGGGCGCGTGCGTTCCCCAGAAGGGTGACAGCGAGCCGAGTTTGGCTAAACTATTACCATGAGCGAACCAGTTTATATTCTCGGCGGTGCGCGGACCGATTTTAAGCGCAACCTGAAAAAAGAGGGGAAAACCATCCGGCATTTGATCGTCGAAGGCGGAAAGAAAGCGCTCGATGACGCAAAGATCGACGCTGGCGAAATTCAAGCGGCCGCAGTCGGAAATTTCAACGCCGGCCAGTTCACCAAACAGCTTCAGCTGGGCGCGTTCATTCCGGAGATTGACCCCAAATTGCGCGGGATTCCGACGATGCACACTGAAGCGGCGTGTGCTTCGGGGGCGCTTTCGGTTTTGCTCGGCGCAGAATGGATCATGGGCGGAATCTACGACGCGGTCCTGGTTGTCGGCGCAGAGCAACAGAAGACGATGTCGTCTCTCGATGGCTCCGACGTTCTCGGCGCGGCCGCTGATTATCACAACGAGAAGCCGGAATACGGCGACTTCATGTTCCCGAAACTGTTCGGAAAGATCGCACAAATTTACATCGACAAGTACGGAGCGAAGGAATCGGACTTTGCCACCGTGGCCTGGAAAAATTACGCGCACGCAAAGTTGAATCCGCTCGCGCAGATGCGCGATGCCGATCTTACCCTCGATTGTGCGTCGCAGGTTTCGGACAAGAACCCGAGCGTCGCGCCGCCGTTGAAAGTGTCCGATTGTTCGCAGATCACAGACGGCTCGGCCGGGCTCGTTTTGGTGTCAGGAAAATATTTGGACAAAATCGGCCGGGACAAAACGAAAACACCGCGACTGCTCGGATTTGGTCACACGACCGATTATTTGCCGCTCGATAAGAAAGACGCGCCGACATTTTCCATCGCGCGTAAAGCAGCGGAGAAAGCCTTTGGAATGGCGAATCTGAAGCCCCGCGACATTCAGGGCGCGGACGTCCACGACTGTTTCTCGGTCACGGAAATCGTGGTTTACGAGATCCTCGGACTAGCGGAGCCGGGGAAAGGCGCGGAATTGGCGAAGAGCGGCGCCACTACGCTGCCGCAAGTGCGCAACGAAAAGATGAAAGGCAAATTCGCGTTCGAAATTCCCGTCAATCCGGGCGGAGGATTAATTGGCGACGGCCATCCAGTCGGAGCGACGGGCGTCCGGCAGGTCGTTGAGGCTTATCAGCATCTGACCGAACAAGCTGGTGCGAGACAAATTCCGAACGCCAAGCGGTATCTCACCTTCAACATGGGCGGCAGTCTGACGACCTCCGTCGCGATGTTGTGGGGCAGGGACTAAGCCGCGCTATCGCGAAGCTCTGCAATTCGAACCCGCACGGCTTCGCAACGCTTGCGCTCACGAGCTGCGTCTTTCTCCGGCAAACGCTGAGCTTCGTAGGGAGCACGGGCCGGCTTTAGACAGCCTTCCACAAACTCGTTGGCCAACGCTGTGCTCCCGAGTTTGGCGATCGAATGAAGCTTTTCCGCTTCGTCGAGCAATTGATCGCGGATAGCGATGTAAGCATTGATCTCGGCGACAGAATAGGCGGAGCCGAACTCCGGAGTCAGGTTTCGTGCCCGCCGCGATTTTGCCGGATTGGTGGAGATGAGTTCGAGAGGCATACAGGGTGAAGAGCATTTCCCATGCTCGGTTTTCGCCCGGTAAAATCCTACCAGCTAGAGAATCAAGTAGATCAAACCAACGCCGAACACGAATGCAGCGGCACCGCAGAGCATTTCCACCATTCGCGGCCGCGCGAGCCACCAGTCAATCATTCGCCGATGCCTTTCCAAGCCCAGGATCGGCATGGCAATCGCCACAATCAGAACAAGCAAACCGAGAATGCGCAACAGTATCGGCGCTTTCGAGTCGCTTGCGGCGGCAAGAAGACCGAGGCCGAGTACGGCGCGAATTGCCGTCGCGACCCACATGCCGGTCTTGTCCGCGAACAAACGCGTCAAATCGCGGGCAAGCGTCGGCCTAACAATCACGACCACGCCCATCGCAGCGACGGCTGCGCATAAAATTAATACCAACGCGATCATGTTTGGATGCGTTCTCTTTTGGCATGCTCTGTATCGATTTGAAATATGAAAGTGAAAGTACCGTTTACGCTGGGAGTCGTCGGCCACTTCGGATTAGCTGTGCGCAATCCAAAGAGAAGCGCGCTCTGGTTCCAACGCACGCTTGGGTTGCAAAAAGAATTCGAATTTGAAAATGGAATCGCGATCGGCAACGACAACGTGACGATCGCATTGTTTAAAGGAAAGCCGTCACCGAAAACGATCGATCACATGTCGTTTCATTTGCCGAACATGGCGATCTTGCGGAAGGCGCTGGCACATTTGAAGAAACATAAGGTCGATATTGAAGATGCCGGAGACGAGATCGGGCCCGAGGCACCCGGTTCCAGCAACATGGGCCTCTGGTTTCACGATCCGGACGGTTACCGGTGGGAACTCAGCGTGCAGGGCGGCCGCTGAGTAGATGGTCAGACCCGCGAGGGTAGCGGGCGAGTTGACGGCTAACGAGTCCAACTAGCGTGCAGGGCCGACGCTGACAGCCGTGGAAATTGAAACTTTTTGAGCGTGGAGTTACACTAAACGTCGGGATGCTTGCACTCATTCTGGGTTGCCTAAAGTGGGCCGCGGTCGGCTTCGTGGTGGCGTTCGTTTTGATGAAACTCTACGAGGGCAGCCACATCCACGACGACATCCCGCGCCCTGAATTCAAGGTCCGGCAATCGCGACGCGCTGCTTTGGTGTTGTCCTGCTTCGCGGCGATTCTTTCAGCGGCGGTTTGGCTGTTGGTGCAAACTTTGGATTAGAGATTTCGCGACGCGCAATGGCTGCGTAAGTTGCGAGTCATTTATATGACTGCGAAAACGAAAGCCTATGCGGCGCCTTCGGCGAAATCGCTTTTGGGACCCTTCTCATTCACCCGACGTGAGGTCTTGCCGAACGACATAAAGATCGACATCCTGTTTTGCGGCGTTTGTCACTCCGACATACATACGGCTCGCGATGAATGGGGCGGGACGACTTTCCCATGTGTTCCGGGTCACGAAATCGTCGGTCGCGTGGTGGCGGTTGGCCGGGAGGTCAAAAAATTCAAAGAGGGCGACGTGGCGGCTGTCGGATGCATGGTCGACGCCTGCCGGGATTGCCATAGCTGTCACGAGAACCTCGAGCAATTTTGCGAGGATGTTGTTTTCACTTACAACAGCCCGGACGTGCACACCGGCGGCGTCACTTACGGCGGTTACTCAACCAATATCGTTGTAGATGAGAATTTCGTCCTTCGGGTGCGAAACGATGTCGATCTTGCCGCGAGCGCGCCCCTGTTGTGCGCAGGGATAACAACTTATTCGCCGTTGCGGCATTGGAAAGTTGGGAAAGGGCACAAGGTTGGCGTCGTGGGACTTGGTGGACTCGGACACATGGGCGTGAAATTCGCCAGCGCGTTCGGAGCCGAGGTCACTCTCTTCACCACTTCACCTGGAAAAGCAGCTGACGCAAAACGCTTCGGGGCGCACGACATCGTCATTTCGAAAGATGAAGATGCTATGAAAGCGCGCGCAAACACTTTCGATTTCATTCTCGATACAGTATCGGCAAACCATGATCTCGATTTATACCTCTCTCTCCTCAAACGCGACGGGACATTGACCTTGGTTGGGTTGGCGGCGGAACCGATTTCGATTAATCCTTTCAGCCTCGTGCGATGGCGACATCAGCTGGCCGGTTCGCTCATCGGCGGTATTGCCGAGACCCAGGAGATGCTTGATTTCTGTTCCGACCGCGGCATCACCTGCGATGTCGAGAAAATCAAAATCGATTACCTCAACGAAGCTTACGAACGAATGCTGCGCAGCGACGTGAAGTACCGTTTCGTGATCGATATTGCGTCGCTAAAGTAATTGTAGGCCGTTTCTCTGAAACGGTGGACGAGAGCGGCGTCTGACACAGACGCCCTACAATTAGCCCATGTAAAAACCGCCGTTTACGTTCAACACGTGACCGGTGATGTAACTCGCCATTGGTGACGCGAGAAAGAGCACGGGTTCGACAATCTCGCGTGCTTCTCCAAATCGGTGCAGGGGAGTTGCTTCGATAAACACTTTCCGGTTCTCCTCCGGGACGGCTTTACTCATTCCGACATCCATGAAACCGGGTGCGACCGCGTTGACCGTGATGTCGCGTTTGGCCAGTTCGCGAGCTGAGACTTTCGTGAGAGCAATAATCGCGGCTTTGCTGGAAGCATAATTCGCCTGACCAAAGAGTCCGACTTGCCCGGCGACGCTGGAGAAATTGATGATGCGCCCCCCATCACGCAAAATCAGCATCGCCTTTTGCGTGACGTTGAATGTGCCGGCGAGGTTTACGCGGATGATGCTGTCGAATTCTTCCAGCGTCATTTTTTTGATTGTCCGGTCCCGAATAATCCCAGAGTTGTTGACCAGAACATCCAGACCGCCGCGCTGATTCTGGATTTGCTTCATCATCGCCTCGACCTGATCGGGTTTCGTCACATCGCAGTCAATCTTCAGCGGATCTTTAAGTTCTTTGGCCACACTTTCGGCATCGGCTTTGTTCTGGCCTTGGGGGTCGGTGAAATAATTCACCACGCATTTTGCCCCCCGTTTGCCGAAGGCCTTGATCATTTCGGCGCCGATGCCGCGCGAGCTGCCGGTGACGAGCACTACTTTACCAGTGAAATCCAGCGGATTATCCATTTAGTGATTTAATGGTTTAGCGATTTAGCGATTGCAATCGTTAAATCGTTAACTCACTAAATCATTAAATTCTTCCATGGCCCAGCCAATCCGAGTTTTAACTGCCGTCCCGATTTGTGACGGGCACGACAGCGCCATCAATACGATCAATGTGGAGTTCATCCGGCATGGGATCGAGGCTGTCTATCTCGGCTACCATCGGCCGGTGGGCGATATCGTACGGGCGGCGATCCAGGAAGACGTCCGCGCGATCGGGATTTCCAGTTACAACGGCGGCCATGTTGAGTTCTTCGCGGGGGTTGTCGATCTTCTCCGCAAAAAAGGCGCGGACGACATTAAAGTTTTCGGCGGCGGCGGTGGAACTATCACGCACGACGATGCCAAAATCATGCGGCGCAAGGGCGTTGACGAAATTTTCTTCGCCGGCACCTCCCTCGAAGACATGGTGAAATTCGTTCACCAGCGCTACGGCGGACCACGCGGCAAAAGAGTTAAGCCGAAATCGGCGGATCAGGAGCTGGCCCACCGATTGACCGAAATCGAAGATGCTCCTAAGAAAATTCGAAATTCGAAATTCGAAATTCGAAATTCGCGCAAGACGCGCGTGATCGGTTTCACCGGTCCGGGTGGCGCGGGGAAAACGACTTTGATTGACGAATTGGTGTTGCGGTTTCTGAACAAGGACCGGAAATCGCGGGTAGCGATTCTGTCGCACGACCCGAGCGTGATCGGCGAAGGCGCGTTGCTTGGTGATCGCGCGACGATGATCAATTCGCAAAACGATCGGGTGTTTATGCGCAGCATGGCCACACGCGGACAAGCCGGCGGACTGTCGCCGGCGACACGCGATTGCCTCGCGCTGCTCGCGCAATCGGGGTTCGATTATGTGATTATTGAAACCGTCGGCACCGGACAGGAAGCCATGCCGTTTCAGAAAGACGGAATTGCCAATCAAACCGTGCTCGTGATGAACCCCGACTACGGCAGCCGATTGCAGTTGCAGAAGATCGTGATGCTCGATCTCGCGGATATCGTGGTTGTGAACAAGAGCGATTTGCAGCGCGCCAAGACAGCCCACACCGAGATTGAGCAACGACTCGAGCAAAACCGGCGGTCACAACGTCTGGTCGATACCGTCGCCAAACGCCATCGCGACGCTGGCGTAGACCGGTTGTTCGATTTAATTTCATCAACCGCCAAATCGAAACCTGCAAAGGACCGGAGGAACAAATGAGCAAGCTCGGACACGTCGTTGAATCGGTGGAGAAATACAATCAATTCGTTCTCGACCAGGTGAAGCGCGCGCGCACCGACACAGAATTTGGGCGCGACCTGGTCGGACGATGGAACGATATCAAAGCCAAGATTCCAACGACGCGCACTCCGACCGGGATTCCACTGCCGCGGTTGGCGTTGCCCGAAATCGACGAGCCGGGTGAAATCGCGCGGTATTTATTTGGCGAAGGAATGCCGGGAGAATTTCCGTATCTGAACGGCGCCTATCGCGAAATGTACTTGGAGCCGATTCGCGAGGTCGAAAGTCTTGGAAAAAACGGCCCCGCCAAAAACGGTAAAACCGCGAAGTCCGCCGGCCGGCCGGACTCGTCCCGTGGCGAGAAAGTCGCGCCGGCGGAAGAGCCGACGCGGTTGTTTTCCGGTTTGATGCTGGCCGAAGATACGAACGAGCGTTTTCATTTCCTCACCGCACACCAGCGCACTCATCGACTCAGCACCGCGTTCGATGGTCCCACCCTTTACGGTATCGACAGCGACGCCGACGGCGTTTTCGGAAAGATCGGCGAAGGCGGCGTGGCGATCGATACCGTGGAAGACATGGTGCGACTGTATGACGGATTCGATCTCGGCTCGCCGAATTTCTCCGCGTCGATGACGATTAGTGGTCCGGCGCCAATCATCATGGCGATGTACATTGCGGCAGCGAAGCGTCGCTTTGGGTCAAGCGTTGTTCCGAAATTGCGCGGCACAATTCAGGCCGACATTTTCAAGGAAGTTCAGGCCCAGAATGAAACGATTTTCCCAATTGAGCCTTCGCTGCGTTTCCTCACCGACATGGTCGAGTTCACTACCCGCGAAATGCCGCGCTGGTATCCGATCTCGATCAGTGGTTACCACATCGGCGAAGCCGGTTCGACGCCTGTCCAGCAGGCGGCTTACACGCTGTCGAATGGATTTGCCTACGCAGAAATGTTCGCCGCGCGCGGAATCCCAGTCGATCAATTCGGACCGCGGCTTTCGTTTTTCCTCGATTGTGGATTGGATGCCGAATATATCGCCTTGGCGCGCGTGTCGCGTCGGATCTGGGCGATCGGTATGCGAGAGGTATTCGGAGCCGGGCCGAAGGCGCAACTTTATAAATTGCACACGCAAACCAGCGGGCGCTCGCTGATTGCGGCGGAATTCAAGAATAATCTTACCCGCACAGCGGCGGAATTGGTGATCGCTTACATGAACGCGACCAATTCATGTCACTCCAACAGCGCGGACGAACCATTCACAACGCCCAGTGAGGAATGGATCCGGCTCGCCGCGCACGGCCAGGCGATCCTGCTCGAAGAATCAGGAATGTTTAAGCACACGATGAACATGCTGAGCGGGTCGCCCGGTATGAAAGCGGTCGAGCGCGCAGTCGAAGCCGCAATTCTCGAGGAATTCCGCGAGATCGAACGACTTGGCGGCGTCTTGGCTGCGGTCGAGGAACGTTATCAGCGGAGCCAGATCCAAAACGCCGCCCATCGCTACGAACAACAAATCTACGACGGCACGCGTCCGATCATCGCGCTCAACAAGTACCGCAACGGCAGTGACGAAGACATGCCGGAAGTGAAACTCGCGCGCACCCCGCGTAGGAAACAGCAATTGCAGGTTGACCGGCTGGCCAAGTTTAAAAAGAAAAACGCTGAGAAATCGAAACGCACGCTGGATAAGCTCGCCGCTGTCGTCGAGAGCGGGAAAAATTGTTTCCCTGCGTTGCTCGATGCCGTGGAAGTTTGCTCGTTAGGCCAGATCACCGCCCGCCTACAGGAAATCGTCGGCCGCTTCCGGCCGATGGTTTAATCAGGCGCGTTCTACTCTGCACGAATAGCAGCCGGCGCCGGCGTTGTGCAAATGTAAGTAGGCAATCTTTGGATTGGCGAACAGTTTTTCGATGTGCGCTTTAATCTCCGATCCGGGAACGACGGTGCCATCCATCATCATCGCGTTCCTGTCGTAGGCGCGAACTGACATTGTTCGAGTCGATACGACTTCAGGAACTTCACCGACAGAGAGGTCCGCTTCCTTCGCTTTCTCTCGCACGAAAATTGGTCCCGACGCGCGATATGGCGAATCGACGTCATGATGAGCGAGTGGGATGAGGACCACCTGCTCGCCAATCTCCGCATCTTCCAGGCTAACTCGGCACGGAAATCCTGGCTTGGCGTCGACGGTCATTCGGGGCGCGCCTTTTTGAGCGAGCTGATCGTCGCTTAGCGGAAAAAGCGCTTGAAATTGTGCCACGGACAAACCAACGATCCGAAAATTTGCTTTCATGCGAGAGGATCGCTGTTGCGCCGCACATGCAACACCCGATTCTTGCGGGTATTTTTGGCGGGCCGCGACAGTCATTTAGTCGGTTCGCGATTGTGAGGGCTGTGGACGGCGTTATGCTGGCGCGCGTTCATGGAGTTTACGCAACCACAGACCGGGGAAAGCGCGCGCACTCGGATTGCGTGGCGGCTATTGCCGTTTCTTTTTCTGCTCTACGTCGCGAATTATCTCGATCGCACAAACATCGCTTACGCGACGTTCGGGATGAAAGGCGACCTCGGTCTGACCGATTCGGTTTTCGGCACAGCGAGCGGCGTCTTCTTCATCGGATATTTCGCGCTCCAGGTTCCGGGCGCGTTGCTGGTCGAGCGATGGAGCGCGCATTGGTTGCTGTCGTTGACGCTGATCACGTGGGGCGCGCTAACAACGCTGACAGGTTTAGTCCACAGCGCGCACCAACTCTACGGCGCACGTTTTCTTTTGGGCGCGGCTGAGGCGGGATTTTTCCCCGGCGTCATCGTTTACCTGTCGCATTGGTTCATTTACCAGGACCGCGCTAAAGCGGTGGCGCGGTTTATGGCTGCGATCCCGATTGGTTTCATGATCGGTGGGCCCATCGCGGGAGCCATATTGCCCGTGCATTGGCTTGGGATCACCGGGTGGCGTTGGCTTTTTTTCTTAGAAGGCGCGCCAGCGATTGTCTTGGGCGCCCTTGCGTTATGTGTTTTGCCGGATTGGCCTAACGAAGTGCGTTGGTTGCGTCCGGACGAACGCGATTGGTTGACGTCGCGCCTCGCGGATGAGCGACGCGCCAAGGCGCACCTGGAGCACGTCACAATCTGGCAGGCACTGCGACATCCGGCGGTGTTAGTCCTGACGCTCGGTCTGTTTTTTACTTACACCGGCGGCTACGCTTTTTGGTTTTGGATGCCGACGATGTTGCAACGGCTGACCGGATGGACCGATGTTCATCGCATCGGCTGGATCGGATCGATCCCGTTCCTTGCGGGGTTGATTGGAATGCTTGTACTCGGCTGGAATTCCGATCGAACGGGCGAACGACGCTGGCATTTCGCGGTTCCGCAATTGACTGCGGCGGTCGCGCTTGTGATCTGGCTTTTCCTTCCGCATTCGAACGAACTGCTTCTAGCAGTATTTGCGCTCGTCGGCTTCGGCACCGTTGCTTATTTGCCGTCGTTTTGGGCGCTGCCATCCGCGTTCTTGACCAATTCTGCGGCTGCGGCAGCAGTCGGATTCATTAACTGTACGGCTAGCATTGGCGGATTTTTCGGTCCGAAGATCATCGGCGACATTAGCCAGCGGACCGGGTCGTTCACAGGCGGATTCACAGTGATGATTGTCTGCTTCGTAGTCGCGTCCGTGCTGGTGCTGATCTGTCCCCGGGAAAAGATTTAGTAACCCGCCGTGAAGATTCGCGACGCAACCGTCCTGGGCGTGGATGTCGATCCGCAAACGCGATGCGCCCATTATCACAGCGAACGCGACATCGTTGCGATTAGGTTCAAATGCTGTGGGGGGTGGTTTTCATGTCATCAATGTCACGCTCTGCTCGCTGGACACGCAGCACAGGTTTGGCCGAAACAAGAATTCGATGAACGTGGAGTTCTGTGCGGAAACTGCGGCCAGCAACTAACCATTGGCGAGTATCTCCAATCCGAATCCGTCTGTCCGCGTTGCCGGAATCCATTCAATCCCGGCTGCGCCAGACATCATCATCTCTACTTCGAGATGTAATGTCGCTAAGTTTGCCTAACGCTTAAGCGCAACTTCGAACGGCGCACCGGTTTTCGCGCGAATCTCGTCGATCGTCGCGTCGGAATGGATTTCGGTGAGGACGAGACCTCCGCCTGGTTTCACTTCGAACACGCACAAATCGGTGATGATAAGATTGACCACGCCCAAGCCGGTGATTGGCAGCGTGCATTTTTTCAAAATCTTCGGGCTGCCATCTTTCGATGTGTGTTCCATGACTGCCACCACACGCTTCACGCCGGCAACGAGGTCCATCGCGCCACCTGGTCCCTTGATCATCTTGCCGGGAATCATCCAGTTCGCAATGTCGCCGCTGTCCGTCACTTCGAATGCGCCAAGAATGGCGAGGTCGATATGTCCGCCGCGGATCATGGCGAACGAGTCGGCGCTCGAAAAGAACGCGGAGCCGGGCATCGTGGTGACGGTTTGTTTACCGGCGTTGATCAAGTCAGCATCAACCTCGTGATCGGTCGGAAACGGTCCGATGCCAAGCAGTCCATTCTCGGACTGCAGCGTGACATTCATCCCTTCGGGAATGTAATTGGCGACCAAAGTCGGGATACCGATGCCGAGATTGACATAGTAGCCGTCGCGCAATTCCTGGGCGGCGCGCTTCGCCATCATTTCGCGAACCGGATTCTCTTTTTTCGAGGTGGCGCCCTGAATCGTGCGGAACTCGATTCGCTTTTCGTATTTTGCGCCTTGAATGATCCGGTTAACGAAGATGCCGGGCGTGTGGATCTCGTCCGGTTCGAGTTCTCCGATCTCGACGAGTTGTTCGACTTCGGCCAGGCAGACCTTGCCGCAACTCGCGATCATCGGATTAAAATTCCGTGACGTTTTCCGGTAAATGAGATTGCCCGATTTATCGCCTTTCCACGCTTTTACGATCGAGAGTTCCGCCGTGATTCCGGGTTCGAGCACGTAATCAGTTCCGTTAAATTTCTTGGTCTCTTTGCCCTCGGTGAGTTTCGTTCCGAAGCCGGTTCGGGTGTAAAATCCCGGGATTCCGGCGCCGCCGGCGCGCAGTCGCTCGGCTAGTGTGCCTTGTGGAATAAGTTCGAGTTCCAGTTCGCCCGCGAGGACCTGCCGCTCGAACTCCTTGTTCTCGCCGACATAAGAGGCCATGACCTTTTTTACCTGTCGTGCCGGGAGCAAAATTCCCATGCCGAAGTTATCAACGCCGGCGTTGTTGCCGACAATCGTGAGGCCCTTGACGCCGCTATCGTGCAAAGCTGCGATAAGATTTTCGGGGATACCGCATAACCCGAAACCGCCTGCTGCAATCGTCATGTTGTCGTGGAGCAGGCCTTCCAGCGCGGCTTTCGCATTGGGAAAAACTTTGTTCATCTGAAAAAGATTGTGCGCGCTTTTCGACCGCAGAGCAACCCTACGACAATCGCTTGCCGACCTGACTTTCATTGGCAGATTGGACGTTCAATTCATGGCTACGAAGACACTTGCGCATCAGCTCGCGGAGTACGCGACGTCACTGAATTTCGAAGACCTTTCCAAAGACGTCGTTCACGAAGTGAAGCGGCGCGTGATCGATTCGCTCGGCTGCGCCATCGGCGCCTGGAACGAAGAGCCGTGCGCGATTGCGCGCAAGGTCGCTTCCGACTTTTCAGCCGAAGCCGGGTCCACAATTATCGGGACAACGCACAAAGCGCCGCCGGACTGGGGCGCTTTTGCGAATGGGTGTTGCATTCGCTATTTCGATTACAACGACACGTATCTGTCCAAAGAACCGGCGCATCCGAGCGATAATCTTGCAGCGGTCTTTGCGGTGGCGGAAAGCGTCGGCGCCGGTGGCAAGGAAGCGATCAATGCCGCGGCGGTCGCCTACGAAGTGCAGTGCAGGCTTTGCGACGCAGCAAGCATTCGCGCGCGGGGATGGGATCATCCGACTTACGGTGCATTTTCGACCGCGCTCGCGGCCGCGAAATTGATGAAGCTCGATCCGGAGCGCACGCGGCACGCTGTTAATATCGCCGGGGTGAATTGCGCGGCGTTTCGGCAGGCGAGAGTGGGTGAGCTTTCGCATTGGAAAGGTGTCGCGTTCGCGAATGCGGCTCGCCACGGCGTTTATGCGGCGCTGCTGGCGCGAGCAGGGATGACCGGCCCGGCGCCGATTTTTGAAGGCCAAATGGGATTCGAAAAAGAACTAGGGGTTTCGTTAGGCGATGTCGCTTCCGTGTTCGACAAGAAAAGGGAAGCGATGCCCGGAAAAGGTCCGGCGTCAATGATCTTGAAGACGAGCATCAAATATTGGCCGGCGGAATATCACAGCCAAAGCGCGATTGAAGCCGCGCTGTTCTTGCGCAAGGAAATTGGCGATCCGGCGAAAATCAAATCCGTTCGGATCGAAAGCCACGATGCTTCGGTCGACATCATTGGAAGCGAGCCGGAGAAATGGAAACCGGAAACGCGGGAGACCGCGGATCACAGTTTGCCATACATCACGAGCATTGCGTTGATCGACGGCGAGGTGACTGACAAGCAATTTCAGCCGGAGCGATTCACGGATCCGAAGATCTGGAAATTTCTCGAGAACGTTACGGTTCAGCGCAACGCCGAGCTGAGCTCATTGTACGCGAAAGCGGTCGCAAACATTGTGCATGTCACGTTGCAGGACGGGCGCGAACTGACCAAGCGTGTGGATTATCCGCTCGGCAACGCGCTAAATCCGGTAAGCGACAAACAACTCGAAGGAAAATTCAACGCACTGGTTGTTCCGTCGCTGGGCGAAGCGCGGGCCAAAAAGATTGTCGATCTTGCCTGGAAACTGGATGAGGCGAAGGGCGTCGATAAATTGATGCAAGCATTAGAAATGACGAAACCCGAATGACGAATGAAACCCGAATGCTCAAATGACGAAGAGTGTTGCGTCTGACTTCGTGATTCGGATTTCGTCATTCCTTCGACATTCGATATTCGTCATTTTTGCGGCCGAATTCTATGCGTGAGATGAAAACTAAACCGGCGCGATTGCGTGAGTTAATCTCCAATGGGGCGGTGCTCATACCCGGCGTGCCGAATGCGTCGATGGCGCGGCAGGTGGAGCAAGCGGGATTCGAGGCAGTTTACGTTAGCGGCGCAGGCTTGGCCAACTCGACCGCGGGCGTGCCGGACATTGGACTGTTGTGGCGGGACGAAGTCGTCATACTCGCTAGTTATGTGGCCCACGCGGTGAGAATTCCCGCGATCGTAGATGCGGACACCGGCTTCGGCGAAGGCGAGGCTGTTGCTCGAACGATTCGTGAGCTTGAAAAAGCGGGGCTCGCCGGCTGTCACATCGAGGATCAGGAATTCCCGAAACGCTGCGGACATCTCGCCGGCAAGACGATTATCGACGCTCGGATGATGGTTGCGAGAATCAAAGCGGCGGTTGCCGCGCGTGGCGACAAGGATTTTCTGATCATCGCCCGGACTGACGCCAGAGCAGTCGAGGGTTTCGACGGCGCGCTTGAGCGGGCTGGTGAATATCTGGCCGCAGGCGCGGACGCCATTTTTCCCGAGGCATTGCAAAGTGCCGACGAATTCCGTGATTTTGCGAAGGAGATCGATCTTCCGCTGATGGCGAACATGACCGAGTTCGGCAAAAGCCCGCTACTGACCTTCCAGCAGCTCGCGGATTTCGGGTATCGGATGATCATTTTCCCGCAGAGCGCGTTTCGTATTTCGATGAAAGCCAGCGCGAAATTCTTCGCTGCGCTGAAGAAAGCCGGCACCCAAAACGATTGGCTCGACCAAATGCAGACCCGGCAGGAGCTTTACGACCTGCTCGACTACGACCCGGCCGCGGAGGAGTGGAAAGGTTTTCGCGACTGAGTATTTGTCGAATCGCGTATCGTTGTTAACGTGAGCCAAAGAAATGACCACTGACGCAAAACCAGAATATAGCCCGGGGTTGGCTGGCGTGATTGCCGGCGAAACCGCGATCTGCTGGGTCGATCCGAACGCAGGCCTGATGTACCGCGGCTACGACATTCACGAGATGGGCGACAAGGCCACTTTCGAAGAAGTCGCGTATTTGCTGTTAAACGGCGAACTGCCCAACGGCAAGCAACTCAAGGAATTCAAAGAACAGATTGCGTCCGAGCGCGGCCTGCCGAAGCAAGTCGAGGAGATGATGCAACTTATCCCCAAGAACGCGCATCCGATGGACGTTCTTCGGACCGGTGTGTCCATGCTCGGCCCGTTCGACAAGGAGCTGAACGACCACTCGCACGACGCGAACATTCGCAAGTCGATTCGGCTAATCGCCAAAGTGATGACGTTGATCACCGACGGTTTTCGCATCGCTCAGGGCCAGAAACCGCTGCCGGAAAAGCCGGAGCTAAGCCAGGCCGCTAATTTCTTCTACAAATTGGACGGCAAAGTTCCCGAGGATTGGAAAACCCGGATGATGGATACGATTTTCAATTTGTATGCCGATCACGAATTCAACGCGTCGACATTCGCCGCGCGCGTCACCTCGTCGACGCTGGCTGACATCTACGCTGCCGTCACGTCAGCTTGCGGCACGTTGAAAGGTCCGTTGCATGGCGGCGCAAACGAGGAGTCGATGAAGATGCTCGAGGACATCAAGACTCCCGATCGCGCGGAAGATTGGCTGAAGAAACAGCTGGCGGCCAAGGCGAAGATCATGGGATTTGGCCATCGCGTTTACAAGAAGGGCGATTCGCGCGTACCGGTCATGCGCGAGATCGCGCGTGATCTCGGCAAGCGCACCGGCAAGGAAAACTGGGTCGCGATTTGCGAAAAACTGGAGGAAGTGATGGATCGCGAGAAAGGTCTTTGCGCGAATGTCGATCTTTATGCCGCGCCCGTGTTTTGGATGCTCGGATTCAAACCGGAGCTCAATACGCCGTTGTTTGCAGCTTCGCGCGTTTCCGGTTGGTGCGCGCACGTGGTCGAACAGCACGATCATAATCGGTTGATCCGGCCGCGCTCGCTCTACGTCGGACCGAAGCTCCGAAAATATCCCGGTCCTCCGACCAAGTAATCTTCCGCCACCTCTTCGTCTGCTTCTTCGAGCTCATTTAGGTTCAGATTAAGATGAAGCGGAAGAGGAAGAACTGAACATGGCTGAGCAGTCGCTCCAGGAGAAATATGCTCCCGCAAATTCCTGCTGGGGTTGTGGCCCGGCTAATTCGGAAGGTTTGCGTATTCGTAGTTTTCCAAAGAACGGTGAAGTCGTGGCCGAATGGAAACCTCAACCGAAATACGAGGCGTTTCCCGGTGTTTTAAACGGCGGAATCATCGGCACGTTGCTGGACTGCCATTGTAACTGGACCGCGGCCTATCATTTGATGAAAAACGCCGGAGCGGATCATCCGCCATGCACGGTCACGGCAGAATATTCGATCAAGCTGCTCCGGCCTACGCCAACCAACGGTCCGATCTCGCTTTCCGCGCACGTTGTCGATCTAAATGGGGACCGCGCAACGATTGAAGGGACGCTCAGCGGCGGCGGAAAGGTTTGCGCGACCTGTCGCGGCGTTTTCGTCGCGGTCAAAGAAGGCCACCCCGCTTTTCATCGCTGGTAAGCGTGCACGTGCGCTGGTTTGCCTTGCTTGGGTCGCTGTGTGTGTTCGCCCTTTCAACCAACGCGGGCGAGCCGCAAGTTGAAAGCCGCATCGCGCAGATCGAAACCGAAACTGGGAGCCGCATTGGTGTTGTCGCGATCGATTCCGCAACCAACCGGCGAATTGAGCATCGTCCAAACGAACGGTTTCTCATGTGCAGCACATTCAAGCTGTTGGCGACGGCGGCAGTCTTACAGCGCGTTGATCGCGGCGAAGAAAAGCTGGATCGCTTCGTTCGTTATACCCAGGCCGACATTCTCGAATACGCGCCGGTCACCAAACAGCATGTGGCCGAAGGTGGTATGAAACTCGGCCCGTTATGCGAAGCGGCGATCGAGCAGAGCGACAACACCGCTGGAAATCTTTTGCTTCAGGCAATCGATGGTCCGGGCGGCTTGACGAAGTTTGCGCGATCGCTCGGGGATGAAACGACGCGACTCGATCGTATGGAACCGGAGTTGAACATTGCGAAAGGCGGCGACGAACGAGACACCACGTCGCCCGCAGCGATGTGTAGTGATCTGGTTCGCCTTCTCACGGGCGACATCTTATCAGGAAAATCGCGCGATCTGTTACAGAACTGGCTGTTGGGCAATCAAACTGGCGAAACATTGGTCCGGGCTGGCGTTCCCAAAGATTGGCGCGTTGGCGACAAGACCGGTCGCAGCGGTCAGGGTGAAACGAACGATGTGGCGATGCTTTATCCTCCGAACGGCGCGCGAATATTCGTCGCGATTTACGTGGCAGCGCCTTTGCTGTCGGACAAAAAAAAATCTGAGATTCTGGCGAACGTGACTCGGGAGATCGTCGCGGAGTTGCGAACGTCCGCGAAAAACTAGAGCTGTGGTGACAGCAGAGATGCCGCCTGCTCGAACGGATTGGCCAAATGAAATCCGTCGACCTCATTCAGCGTCACTTCGTGCGAGCGACGTTTGTCGATCTCAAACAAATGAATTTGCTGCGCAGCAAAATCGGAACTCAAGACGTCGAGGTTTGCTTCGTCGTTGAGGCGAATCGAGCGATTGTCAAAGTTGCCCGAACCGACCGAGACGAATTTGTCGTCTACAATCATGAGTTTCGCGTGAAGCATCGTCGGTTGGTATTCGTAAATTTTGATTCCCGCGTTCAAGAGTTCCGCCCAGTGTCGACGTGACGCCGATCGCACGAGCTTCTGGTCGATCTTCTTGCCGGGGACAATGATCTCAACTCGCGCACCACGTTTCGCTGCTTCAACGAGTTCTTTGCGCACAAGATCGTCGGGCAGGAAATAGGCGTTCTCGATGCGCAGCGTTTTTTTGGCTGAAGCAATTGCGAGCAAGTACATTAAGTCGAGGTTTTCGTAGTGCGCTCCGCTTCGGATCGCCTGTGCTTGCAATGAACCGCTGTCTTCAAGCGGCGGGAAATACTTCGCGCCGTGGAGCACGTCACCGCGCGTCTTGATCCAATTACTGACGAAACTTCCCTGAAGCTGTGCCACTACTGGGCCCGTGACCTCGTAATGGTTGTCGCGCCAATGTTTCGGCGAATCGGCATTACCCGCCCAAAGATCGGCGATGCCTGCGCCGCCAATGAAAGCGACGGTGCCATCGACGATCAACAGTTTCCGATGACTGCGGTTGTTGTAGCGCCGCGGGTCTGGCCAGAAAACGCTGTGATACTTCACAATCTTCGCGCCCGCATCCTGCAGTTGCTTCTTGTTCGTGATGCCCATCTTTTGTGTTCCTTGGGCATCCAGAATCAAATTTACTGCGACGCCGGCGCGCGCCCGCTCACTTAAGGCGGCAGTAAATTGTTTGGCGACGTCGCCATCCCAGAAAACGTACGTCTCCAAATTGATCGAGCGTTTGGCGGAACGGATTGCGCTCAACATTGCCGGAAAAATCTCGTCGCCATTCACCAGCGTGCTGATGCTGTTGCCACCGATAAAATCCGGTCCCAACAGCGAGCCGGCCGCCTGTTGAAATTCCGGCGACCGGGCGGAATAAAGTGAAGTGACCTCCTGGCGCGGTTGTTTGCCGAGCTTCATCGCGCAGCCAGCGAGAAGGAAACCAAGTCCCAACAGGGCGATCGTCGGCCGGCAAAGTGAATGCATTCGATAAATCATCGTAAATGAGCAGATAGACGGCTGTTAGCATCACCGCATTCGAATGTGGGTCGATGAATTAAACTAACGACCCGATTCTTTTTGATGTTCTTTCAGCGCCTCGGCTAGCCATTCATCCAGCCGCCGTTGCTTTCCATCGCTGGTTTGGACCAGATAAGGTTGGCCGGTTAGCAAACTTTTCGATGCGGAGAGGCGAATAAAATCTTCCGGCGTTTTAATCTCATTCTTGAAATGTTCGTATTTGGCTTTGATGTGCCTGACTGCTTCCTGCGGAGTGTAGGCCTGTCCGTTGCGAATGAAAGTCGCGTCTGATTTCGCAACGTAATCGAGAAGATATTTGATCGACTCGTCCAACGATTCCTGCGCCACAATCTGTGCGGCCGGGACAGCGAAAACAGCCATCCCGACCAGGAGGCGAACACAAGCTTTCACATAAGTGATCCGATTGCGGCCAACTTGGCGCGTGGATGTCGATCCTGCGAAGTACGCGCCCGGGGTGACTCGAACACCCGGCCTACGGATTAGAAATCCGTTGCTCTATCCAGCTGAGCTACGGGCGCAATTGGCTCGGAATATTACCGACTTTCGCCCTGAATGAAAGCCACCTGGCGATGTCTAATGTTGTAGATGGAGAAGGTCTCGATCTGGATTTCCGTTGGAATCGTCGTTGCTCTGGTTATCGCATTCGCGGCGTTTCGCCAGGTTGCATCAGGCGCAACAAACGCGAACGGTTCGTGACGTGAACTCACTGATGGTCATCGCCCCCTACAAATACGAGGGCGCCTGGGTGTTTGATGATCCGGCGACCGGCTTGTTCCGGGAACCGTTTATTGCCGGCATTGACACAATGATCGACAAGGCGGTGGCGAAAATTCCGAACGCCGAGAAAGGATTCCGCGCCACCTTTAGCGCCCGCCAATTTCCCGGTTCGGATTTCACGCTGGAATGGCGGCGGGCCGAATCCGGCGGCAATTGGTATTACAGCGAGGAATTCAAGATGGAGGGCTGGCTTTGTCCCGCGCTGTTCAAGTATTTCCTGAGCGCGCCTAACGAGATCTATGTCAAAGTGGAAGAACTAAAGCGTTAAAACGCTTTGCTTACGAGTCGTGATCTTGGATTCGGTGTTTGAGTTCCCAAACTTTCAACGCGGCCAATAACAGCGCTTTAGTCCGGGTAAGAGTGCCGGCGGCGGCCATGGTAGTGTCGTATTCGTGTCGCCCCTGCGCGCCAGTCTTGCGCGGGCGTCCGCGAGTGCGCTTTTGGGCTTTCGCTTTTCTTACCCGCCCGCTGACTGCCAGGTGTGCGCTGCTATTCATATAATCCCTATAATTTCCTATATTCCCCATATCCACCAAGCAGCTTCCTTGCCACCCACCGTAGACTGTCCGCCCCGACTGGGGCAAATCCCCCATTGGTAACATTCATGTGACAACACCGCAGCGCTGCCGTTGTTGCGCACGCGCTAAATGCGCTTGTGCCCGCCTCGGTTCTCCGCCAGTTTCAACCCACACTCATGGCTGATCGGAAGTTCGGTTGTCTCAGTATTTTTCTGTTCGTTGCCCTGTGCGCGAGCGTGTTCATCAATTTCATGCTCGTGATCGTGGCGTTCCGCGGATTTACGACCGGAACCCGGTTCGAAGAACCCATTCCGCGGTTCCGGGAAATTGTGGTCCAGCGCGGTCCCCGTCTGGTTCCGGACCGGATTGCGCTCATTACCATGCGCGGCCTGATCAGCGGCTCGATTCCGGGCAATGTCAGCGAATCGATGGTCGAAGACATGCGGCTGGCACTGGAACAAGCGCGCGAGGACAATCGGGTCAAGGCGATCGTGCTGGAGATCGATTCGCCCGGCGGCGAAGTGACGGCCGCGGACGAAATTTACAACGCCGTGACCAAGGCCCGGGCGCGCAAACCGGTGGTTATCTACATGGATTCGCTCGCCGCCTCCGGCGGTTACTATGTCGCGTGCGGTGGAAAATATTTGATGGCCAACGAAACGACCATCACCGGCAGTATCGGCGTGATCATTCAGACGCTAAACTACGAACAGCTTTTCAACAAGATCGGTCTCGCTTCGGTTGTTTTCAAAAGCGGCAAGTTCAAAGACATCTTGAATGGCGCGCGTCCGATGACTCCGGAAGAACGCGAGTTAATCCAGAGTTTCGTGATGCAGACCTACGACAAGTTTCTCGGCATCGTGTCGAAGGAACGCGGCCTTCCGGCCGATATGCTGCGGAACACCATTGCTGACGGTCGAATTCTTTCGGGAAAGGACGCGCTCAATAGCAAGTTGATCGACGGGCTCGGCCAAATCGAGGACGCTTACGCGAAAGCGAAGCAGCTCGGAAATGCCCCAGAGGCCAGTGTGGTGAAGTACGGACCCCCCTTCAGTCTGTCCCGAATATTCCGGGCGTTTGGGGAGTTTGGTGGCGATTCCAAAATCGAGCTGCAGCTTCCGAAACAACTCGTGCCCCAACTCGAAAGCGGCCGCGCCTATTTTCTGCCGGGCTTCTACGCTCCGTAGCGCGGACGAAAATGTTTGCGGGTGCTTTCTCCAGCGCGGTTGAAAATATTTTCATTGCGCTGCTTGTCCTCGCCGCGCTGGCGATTTACCTGACCCTGATTGGCCAAATCAGCGCTCGAAAGTCGACACCCGACGTAACAATTAGCAGCTCGTCCACTCGGACATTTGGCCTGCCGGAAGCGCTCCTCGCGGCGGCGTTGATCCTGTTTCTGCTCCTAAACATCGTCGCGTCGTTTGGAAGGAGTTCGCCAGTGCATTTGAATGGCCGCGACCTCGTCGCGAATTTTCTTCTTAGTTTGTTCGTCGTGTTCTTGATCGCGACGGTATTGAAACTGCGCGGCATCGACATCGACGGCTTGGCTGGGTTTTCCAAGACGACCCTGAAACGCGCGATCAGCACCGCAATTGTGTTGTTGCTGGCGGCGGCCCCTTTGATTGCGGTGGCCGAAGGGTTGACTCAAACTTTTTTCGGCGGCGAGTCAAGTAAGCAGGAGATTGTCGATCTTTTTAACAACTCCGGGACGATCCAGGAACGGGTGATGATCATTGTTCTGGCGGTCGTGGTGGCGCCAATCTCAGAGGAGTTTGTTTTTCGTTTCTTTATCTACGGCGTGCTTCGTCGTTATGCTGGCGTCACAGTAGGTCTTCTTTTTAACTCGCTGCTCTTCGCCGCCGCGCACACGCATTTGCCATCGGCTGCGCCGCTGTTCGTGCTCGGAGTCTGTTTCACTCTTGCCTACGAATGGAGCGGATCGATCCTTGTTTCCATGGCGATGCACTCTCTGTTCAATTCCGCTCAGTTGGTCTTCCTCGCTTTTCCCCAAACGGTTCAGCAATGAAACCGAGCCGGTCCGCCAAGGGACGGACTCGCCTGGGCGAGGTCGGCGAAGACGCGCTGCTCGCGTCGCTGCTGCGCGGCTTGCCGCGGTCGCGCAGATTCATTGGCAATGACTGCGCCGTCGTCGGGTTTTGCGACGCGAAAAATCTGCTCGTGCTCAAAACCGACTGCGTGGTCGAGCGAGTTCATTTTCAACCGGATGCCGACCCGATGCTTGTCGGCTGGAAGGCGATGATGCGGCCGTTGAGCGATTTTGCGGCGATCTCGGGGGTTCCGCAGTTTGCGTTGATTACGTTGATCGTGCCGGCGGCAAAATCGACATCTTGGGTCAAGAAACTCTATCGCGGTTTGGAACGAGCAGCCGCGCGGTTCGATGTGGTCATTGTGGGAGGCGAGACCAGCGCCACGCGCGGATCCGCGGCGATTTCGGTCGGTGTTTCGGGTTTTGTTGAGCGGAGATGCCGGGTTTCGCGCGCCGGCGGCAAGCGGGGTGACGATCTGTTCGTTACCGGTAAATTGGGCGGGTCGTTACACGAAAAACATCTTCGATTCGTTCCGCGGATTAAGGAATCGCGCTGGCTAACCAAAAATTTCCACGTTCACGCGATGATGGACCTGAGCGACGGGTTAGGCGTCGATCTCCCGCGATTAGCCAAAGCAAGCGAACTCGGCTTTAAGATCGAAAAGGAATCACTGCCACTCACCCGGGGCGCTACAATTCGCAACGCGATTTCCGACGGCGAGGATTACGAACTTCTCTTCGCAATCTCGCCGCGCGATCGCGCGCGTCTGCAAACGAGCTGGCAGAAGAGATTCCCAAAACTTCCACTCTCGCGAATCGGAAAGTTAGTTTCGAAATTCGAAATTCGAGATTCGAGATTGCCTCATGGCTACGTTCATTTCCAATAGCGCCGCCGAGACCGAATCGTTCGGCCGCCAGTTTGCGGGAACGGTCAAGCCTGGCGACGTCCTGGCGCTCACTGGCGATCTCGGAAGCGGCAAGACGCAATTCGTTAAGGGTCTGACTGAGGCTTTGGGTGCGAGAACGAACGCAACCAGTCCAACGTTCACGCTGATCCACGAGTATTCAGGCGGCCGACTGTCGGTTTATCACTTCGATTTTTTTCGAATTGAAGACAAGCAATCTGCCGAACGTCTCGGGCTGGACGAATATTTCTTTGGCGACGGCGTCTCCGTCGTTGAATGGGCGGCTCGGTTCCCGGAGTTAATTCCAAGGAGTGCGCATTGGATCTCTTTCGAAACGAAATCCGAAACCCAACGCGCGATCACCGTTTCCGAACATAGCCCAGCGTTTCAGCCAGGAGAAAGTAATCAACGTGCTCGAGAATAGCCCAGCCCGGCACGCCACGGACAGGCCTCAAAGTTTTCGGAAATAGCCCAGCGCTTCAGCGCTGGGACACAAATGCGTAAATCCGTTCAGTCCCGGCGGGGACGACAGAAAGAGTTCTCAGGCGAAGCTTCTATCGTCCCTTTCGGGACTCGGTTCATTGATGGTTTGCATACCCAGCGTTAAAACGCTGGGCTATTGTTTCATCGTGAATGGTCAATGCCTTTGAACGAGCGAGGCGATTCAAAATGAAAATTGTCGCCCTTGAACTTTCCAGCGCTCGGGGAAGCATCGCGTTGCTCGATTCTGGGGAGCGCACGCGAAAGGCCAGTCCGGCTCGGACCGTGCAACGATCGGCGCCCCCGCCGGCCGCTCTGCTATTTTCGCGCGAATGGCCGAATGACCGAAAGAATTCAGGACTCTTCTTCGAACATTTGGCTGAAGTGCAGAAGCGATTCGGAAACGCCGAAACAATCATCGTCGGTCTTGGTCCGGGTTCCTACGCGGGAACCCGGATCGCGATCTCGGCCGCGATTGGTTTGCGGGTCGCGTTAAAGGCGCACCTGATCGGGTTTGCGTCGATCTGCGCGCTCGAGTGCGACGCGGCTGAGTATTGCGTGATTGGCGATGCGAGACGTCAGACATTCTTCTTCGCGCTCGTTCGGGATCGAGATTTGATCGAGGCTCCAACTTTGATGACCGAAGCTGAATTGCGGGAAAAGTTGGATAAACTCGACCGCAACATGTCGGTCTTCACCACGGAGAAACTTTCGCAATTCGAGCGCGCCGAGCTTCGTTATCCTTCGGCAAAGGTTCTTGCAGAGGTCGCGACGGATTTGAAACGGAGTCTTATGGAACCGCCGCTCGAGCCGATGTATTTGCGCGAGCCGCACATCACCATTCCAAGGAAATGACGCACAATTATCGTTGCTGGGTTGAGATCGATCGCGCCGCGTTGCGCCACAACGCGGAAGTCGTGCGCGAACGAATTGGTTCCGCCGAAATGCTGGCGGTCGTGAAAGCGAATGCCTATGGCCACGGAATGCTCGGTGTCGCTGAAGCTCTTGCCCCCGACGTGCAGCTCTTTGGCGTTGCGAACCTGGAGGAAGCGCTCTCGCTGCGAGAAAAGGTTAATCATCCAATCATCACTTTGAGTCCGACGCTTCCGGATGAACGATCAACCGTTGTCGCGCGCGGTTTCATCCCGACGATTTCGAGCTTGGAAGAAGCCCAGGCTTTTGCCAAAGCCGGACGTGTCTCGGTTAGTTTCAAAGTCGACACCGGCAACGGCCGAATGGGCGTTGTGGAAAGTCAGTCCGTCGAGATTTTCAAACGGGTCGCCGCGCTGCCGAATATCGAAATCCACAGCGTCTCTACTCACATGCCGGTTTCGAATGAGGACGCGGAATACACAAAAGATCAGCTGCTTCGGTTTGGAAAAATTGTCGATCAATTGCGCGCGAGCGTTCCCGGCAAGTACAAGGTCCATGTGCTGCAAAGCGCCGGCACCCTCGCGTTCAACGAGCGCACCTACGAGATCGTGCGCGCGGGCATCATTCTCTACGGCATTTCGCCGCTGCCAGAATTTCAGAGTCTGCTCAAACCGGCGATGACGTGGAAAACCCGGATCGGTTTGATCCGCGACGTGCCGAAAGGTTGGTCGATTGGTTATGGACGCACCTTCATTACGCCGAAGCCGATGCGGATTGCGACGTTGACCGCCGGTTATGCCGACGGTTATCCGCGACACCTTTCGAATCGCGACGCGCAAATGCTGGTGCGCGGCAAGCGTTGTCCACTGCTTGGCCGCGTGACGATGGATTTGATGGTGATCGACGTCTCCCATGTGCCCGACGCCGATGTCGGCGATGAAGTCGTGTTGATGGGGCGACAGGGCGACGCAGAAATCCCATGCGGCGAACTGGCCGACAAGGCGGGCACGATCATCTGGGAGATTACGACTCGTGTTGGCCAGCGCGTGAAGCGCGTTTTTGCATGAAGTTAAAAGAGTTACAATGTTACATTAGTTACAACAGAGCGCGATAGGCTTGGGAACTGTGCGTTGTAACTCTTGTAACGTCTTTAACTAGCACTGTGTTCCAGATCATTTTCAACGAACTGAGTGCGGCCGAGATGTCGGCGTTACCGAAAAAGATGCAGCTCGATCTGCTCGCCCAGTTCCAGATTTTGCCGGAAGACCTCGACCGTCTCGACGCCAAGCATTTCGGCGTGATCGAGCGGAAAGGAAAAAAATTATACCGTTACCGCGCGAAAGATTACCGGATCTACTTCGAGCAAACGCCGGAAGGGGTCACGATCCACCGCGTCCTGCACAAGAACACGTTTCGGGATTTCCTTTTCCGCAGCAAACTTCCGGGCTCGGAAGACCAGGCCCTCGCCAAAACCCGCGAGTTCTGGAAACTGATCGACGAAGGCAAGAAAACGCGGAAAGCGTAGCGAAACACAACGACCCCAACTCAAAGTTAGATGAGCGTCCAAGTTCAGGTCATTCTGGTTAAGCTTTGGTTTGCGTCATTTGTCGCGTTCATGGTTTCGATCATCTGGGGACGAATGGCTGAACGGAACTACAATGCCGCGATGTCGCCTGTGTTTCGCTGGTTGTATTCAGCAAGGCTGCGCGAGAAAGAAGTAAACGTTCGGTTTCAAAAGGGGATGGCTTGGTTCGGTCTACTTTTTGGCGCGTTGGTGTATGCGCTAGCGCGCGTGAGCATCTTGTCGCATTGACGTTGTAGCCACGGCGCTATGCGCCGTTTCTGACCGGCCATAGGCCGGTGACTACAAACAGAATTGGCAGGCGATGCGCTGCCCTACAACTTCAGAGATCCTTCGCTTCGATCAGGATGACAGCGTTGTAGCCACGGCGCTGTGCGCCGTTATCTGAGGACGGGCCGCAGGCCCGTGGCTACACCTTAATTCGCGCGGTCGTGAATTAAATCACTTCATCAGCAGCACGGAGCGGCTGCGTTTGATTTCGCGGGTGATTTTGCGATGCAAATGTGCCGGCATGCCGGTGACGCGGCGGGGCAGAATCTTGCCGCTCTCGGTCACAAATTTTTTCAACAGGTCGGGATTTTTGTAATCGAGCGCTTCGATGTTGATGTCGATCCGGCGGCGGGGCATGGCGCGGTTGGCGCGGCGAAATGCAGAACGGCGTTTGGCGGTCTTTGGTTGCATCAGATTATTTGGTTTCGCGATGAAGCGTGTGTTTCCGCAAAAATGGATTGTATTTCTTTTTCTCGAGCCGGTTCGGCGTGCGCGGACTCTTTTTGTTCCGCGTGGTCATGTAACGCGAAGCCGGTTTGCCCAGCGCTTTCGCTTCGGTGCACTCGAGGGTGATAATTTCCTGAGCCATGTTCGTTACTCCTTCGACTCCGGCGCGGGCGTCGCTTCAGATTCTTCTGCTTCGCCTTCGCCGCCTTCGTCGTCGGTCAAACCGAAGAGCGACGTCACCGATTGCCGGACGCGCGATTGTTTATTCTGTTTCTCGAGCTGCGATTGACATTCAACGGTGAATCGAGCGAACGGGATCGCTTCCAAACGCGCATGCGGGATTGGTTTCCCCGACATCTCGCAAACGCCATACGTCCCGACTTCGATCCGCTTCAACGCCTGATCGATCTCGTAAAGGGCGTCCTGTTCCTGTGAAAGCAGGCTGAGCGCGAAATCGCGATCGTAGGCATCCGAACCGGCGTCGGCCTGATGCATTCCAAATGCGGACGCTTCGCTGCCTTCGGCCCGCGAACGGAGCGTGTCCTGCGCAACTCCCGCCATGGAATCGACCATGGCATCGCGCAATTGGAGAAGCTTCTCCTTCTGCTTCCGCACAAAAGGCGTCAATTTGCGTTCGTGATTGTTGCCTGCGAGCAACACCTGACGTGGACTGGCGCTCGCTTTCTTGGCAGAAATTTTACGGGCCGGCTTGGGAGCGGCCTTTTTCGAGGAAACTTTTTTCTTTTTTGTGGTGGGCATAAGTTCAAAAGGCGCCCCAACGTTCGGGCGCCAGAAAAAACGGAGGCTTAATTAAGAACGATTCCGGGTCAGCGCAAGGGGAGATTTGACGAATTTCCGGGGTATTTGATTCAACGTTTTTGCCAAAAAAGCCGATCTAACCACGAATTGACAGCGATAGACACGAATTGAAACGAGCCTTTTCTCTTTGGCCTGAAAATAGCCCAGCGCTTCAGCGCTGGGACAGGGATATCATGAAACATCGAGTCCGGTAGGACGAAAGAAAGTTTCTGTCGTCCCCGATGGGACTCCCCCGTGTTCCCAAACGATTACCCAGCGTTAAAAACGCTGGGCTATTATCAATTCATTCGTGTCGATTCGTGGTGAGAATTCACGAACTCGCGCTGGAGTATCGACGCAGGGCGAATGACCAGAAACTGCGAGAAAGGAAGAATATCACCGTCGAGGCAATCACCAGCTTCGACATCAGTCCCCAAGGCTCCTCAAAGGATTTGGCCAGCAGTCGCGCCGGCACGTTGGAGACCACGACGACTGGCACGATCCAGCTGAAGATGAATTTGAAAAGGCGCGGGTAAATTGAGTCCGGATAACGCGCGATGTTCATGAAATTGAAATAGCCGTAGACGAGGCCCTGCGCCCGCACGATCCAAAAACTGACCGCGGCCAGGCTGAGCATGATCGAATAATGCACCGCGATGCCGAACCCGACGGCAACGACATAGAGCAGGATTGAAATCGGCCCCGGAACGTAGCCGAGTTTGGTCAAAGAAAAGACAACTACGACACCGCCGACCACCGCGTTGACCACGCTGTCGAGTGCAAATTGTTTGGTGGAAGCGGCGAACTGACTGTCGACCGGCAACACCAGGAGAGAGTCGAGCTTTCCGGTCCGCACCAGTTCAGGAATGGCGGCGATGTTGACGAAAAAAAACGCCTGGAAAAGCTGCGAGATCATCTGATGCGTGCCGATGAGCAATACGACTTCCCATTTTGTCCAATCGCCAATGCGGTCGACATTCCCGAAAATAATGGAGAAAAAAACGATCTGACCGACAAACCAGAGCACTTCCACCAGCATCCAGAGCAGGAAGTTCGCTTTGAAACTCATCTCGCGAATGAGCGAGTTCCGAAGGATGATGGAGTAAATGTCGATGTAACGCCGGAGCACGGTTCCCTGTGATTTCAGTTTTACTCCAAGTCAAATCCTACCCATGAAGCGTTTTCTACCTGTTGGCGTCATCATTGTCGCTTTGCTCATCATTTTCTTCGTGTTCCGGCGGTGCACATCAAGTGGCACTTCGACCTATCAAACTGCGACCGTCACCCGCGGACCGATCACACAATTGGTGACCGCTACCGGGACTTTGAATCCGGTCGTTAACGTGCAGGTTGGCAGCCAGGTTTCGGGCAACATCGCCAAGCTGTTTGTCGATTTTAATTCACAGGTAAAAGCCGGTCAGACGGTCGCGCAGATCGACCCGATGCTTTTCCAGGCCGCAGTGACTCAAGCCGAGGGCGATCTCGCGAGCTCCCAGGCAGCGCTCGAACTGGCCAAGCTTAATGGGGATCGAATTCAAAAGCTCTTCCTGCAAAAGAATTCGGCGCAACAAGACCTCGATTCGGCTGTGGCGGCGCTGCATCAGGCCGAAGCCAACGTCAAAATCAAACAGGGCGCGCTCGATAAGGCGAAAGCAGATCTCGACCATTCCACGATTACGTCGCCGATCGACGGAGTAGTGATTTCGCGAAACGTTGATGTCGGGCAGACCGTGGCCGCGAGTTTGCAGGCGCCCGTGATTTTCCAGATCGCGAACGATCTGGCGAAAATGCAAATCGACTCGAACGTCGCCGAAGCGGACGTCGGCGCGATTGAAGTCGGCCAGGATGTCGATTTTACGGTGGACGCATTTCCGACGCGCACGTTTCACGGCAAAGTGGTGCAGGTGCGGAATGCGCCTATCACCGTCCAGAACGTGGTCACCTATGACACCGTGATCGGCGTGGAGAACAAGGATTTGAAGTTGAAACCGGGAATGACCGCGAATGTATCCATCATCATCGCGCACAAAGATAACGTGCTCCAAATCAAGAACGCTGCGCTGCGCTATCGGCCTGCAGACGCGGCGACTGCGGCCACGCCTTCTCAACAACCGCGACCCGTATCTTCGCCCGGCGGTCAGCGGCCGACAGCAGCGCGTGAACCCAAACCTGAGCGAACAGTTTATATTTTGTCATACGGCCGGCCGAAAGCCGTGCAGATCAAAACTGGCATCGGCGACGGGATTGCGACCGAAGTAACGGAGGGATTAAACGAAGGCGATCGCGTGATCACCGCCGAATTGACGTCGTCGAGCGCCGCGTCATCACCCTCGACAAATCCGTTCAGTGGCGCGCGAAGATTTCCATAGTTTTGTCCATGTCGAGTGGAAGTTTTTCATCAACACCCGGCTTTAGCCGGGTGCTTCAGGCGTTCCTGGCCCCGAACTGCTTCAGCAGTTTCTCGCCGTCTGAAAAACCGCTGAAGCGGTTAACGGTGGGAACGCACGCACCGCGCACCTCGCTGAAGCGAGGTGTTACTGAAAAGGATGCGCGTTCGACATGAAAAACGGCCAAGTAGTCAAACTGGTCGACGTTCACAAGACGTATCACACCGGTGATGTTGATGTTCACGCGGTGCGCGGCGTTTCGCTTGAGATCCAACGCGGCGAATTTGTCGCGCTGATGGGCGCGAGCGGTTCGGGCAAATCGACACTCATGAACATTCTTGGTTGTCTCGATCGACCAACTTCTGGTCGCTACGTTTTGGACGATGCCGAAGTGTCGGAACTCGATCGCGATCGGCTGGCCAATATTCGCAACCACAAACTCGGTTTTGTTTTCCAAAGTTTTAATCTGTTGCCGCGGACTTCGGCGCGGGAAAATGTCGAACTCCCCCTGCTTTACGGCACGCGTCATTTGACCAGCGCGCAGTTGCGCGAAAAAGCGGACGCCGTTTTGGCGTCGGTTGGATTGGGAGGCCGCGAAGATCATCATCCGAGCCAGCTTTCCGGCGGACAGCAGCAACGGGTGGCGATTGCGCGCGCTCTGGTGAATGATCCGGAAGTTGTGCTTGCGGATGAGCCGACCGGGAATCTCGACAGCCGGACCAGTGTCGAGATCATGGGAATTTTTCAAGAGCTGAACAATCGCGGCATTACCATCATCATGGTGACGCACGAAGCCGACATCGCCACCTACGCGCGCCGCAATGTGGTGATGCGCGACGGGGTAATTCTCAAAGATTTTCAGGTGACCCAACGATCGGACGCGTCGACTGAACTCGAAAAGATCGCTCCGACTGATTCCGAAACGCAGTCATGAATAAGTCTGGTCACTGGTCACTTGTCACTGGTCACTTCCGATGAAAGTAGGATCGACGTTCAACATTGCATTGCGCGCGTTGCGCCGAAACAAGATGCGTTCAGTGCTGACCGCGCTCGGCATCATCATTGGCGTCGCTGCTGTCATCGCGATGGTTGGCATTGGCAACGGCGCCAAAGCCCAGGTCGAAGCGCAGATCGCGAGTCTTGGCGAAAATGTCATTCTGATTTTTTCTGGCAGCACCACTTCCAGCGGCATCCGGACTGGCTGGGGCGGGGCCGGCACATTGAAAATCGAGGACGCGGAGGCGATTCGACGCGAAGTGCCGGGAGTTATCGCGGTGAGCGAAGAAGTTGTGTCGACAACGCAGGTCGCGGCCGGAAATCAGAACTGGTTCACCCGAATCTACGGCGAGTCGGCCGATTATCTCGACATCCGTCAGTGGCCGCTGGCCGATGGCGCGCCGTTTACGCCGCAGGATGTGCGTAGCTCGAACAAGGTTTGCGTCATCGGTAAAACCACTGCTTCGCAAATTTACGGCAACGACGATCCTGTCGGCCAAGTTTTGCGGATTAAGAATGTGCCGTTCACGATTATGGGCGTTTTGACCCCGAAAGGATTGAGCACGCAGGGGGTCGATCAGGATGACATCGTGATCATGCCTTACACCAGCGCGATGAAACGCGTGATCGGCGGGACCACGTTGCGCAACATCAATGTGCAGGTCGGTGACGGCCGCCAGATCACGGCCGCGCAACAGCAAATCATTTCGTTGCTGCGCCAACGACATAACATTCGTCCCGGCCGCGACGACGATTTCACGGTGCGTAATCAACAGGAGATCGCCGATGCCGCGACCGCGACGACTGCAGTTATGACGTTACTTCTCGGATCGATCGCCGGCGTGTCGCTTGTTGTCGGTGGAATCGGAATCATGAACATCATGTTGGTAAGCGTGACTGAGCGCACACGCGAGATCGGCACCCGCATGGCGGTTGGAGCGCACGGCAGCGATATTCTCACTCAATTTCTGATCGAAGCGGTGACGCTAAGCTCGGTCGGCGGCGTCATCGGAATCATTTTCGGAATCGGTGCGTCGCAAATTCTGTCGAGCTATGCGCATTGGCCGACGCTGATTTCGCTGAGCTCGATCATTGTCGCGTTCATGTTCAGTGCCGCGGTTGGAATCTTTTTTGGATTTTATCCCGCGCGCAAAGCCGCCGCGCTCGACCCGATTGAAGCCCTGCGTTACGAGTGAAAACATACGAACCACGGATTACACGGATATCACGGATTGATTTGTAGGGGACGCTGTCAGCGTCCCTACAGCTGTTTCGTTTCTCTCATCCGTTTTCATCCGCGTAATCCGTGGTTAAATTGAATTCATGGCTGAACAAAAGGGTTTCCAGGATTTGGTCGCAGATGCGAAAAAGAAAATCACCGAAATTTCTCCGACGGACGCTGCGGCGAAAGCCAAGAGCAGCGACGCGGTTATTGTCGACGTTCGTGAGAAAGATGAATTCGATGAGTCGCACATTCCCGATGCGGTCCACATGAGCCGCGGCATGGTTGAACTCGAGATCGAGGACAAATTTCCCGATCGCAACATGACGATCATTTGTCATTGCGGCGGCGGCGGCCGGTCCGCGCTCGCGGCCGAAAGTTTGCAAAAGATGGGCTATAAGAACGTCCGCTCCATGGCCGGCGGCTTTAAAGCCTGGAAAGCCGCGGGTTTACCAGCGACGGAATAATCGTGGTTAAAGAACTCGATTACGAAAAACTCAAGAAGTCGCTTGGGTTTTTCATCGAGCGATATTTGCCGCGTGAAATTTTGACTCCTGAGAATCATCCGATTCGTGTCTTGGAACGTATTGAGAAACTCAGCATCGCGAAGGCACGCCGCGGATTAATTGTCGCGATTGCAGATAACATCGAAGCGACCCAGGATTTTTCGGCGGCAGAAGTTTGCGACGCTGACGCTGAGCTCGAAAAGATTGGCGCAGACACGCTTACGTTTCTGCGGTCGAAACTGACCAGACACCGCGGCAAATAGTTGTAAAGGCGCTCGCCGGGGCGAGCGCCCGTGTATTCAATTCGGCGTTTAGGAACAAACGCCGCTACAGCGCTTATTCTGTCATTCCGACCGAAGTGGAGGAATCTCTGGCTATTTCTGTCGTTGAGAGTCAGTCACCACGGAAATATTCAGAGATGTCTCGACTTCGCTCGACATGGCAGGTAGCGGCGGTTCACCGAACCGCCATGGCGATTGAGGTCAATCGCCGCTACCAGTGTTTATCATCCGCCGACGGCTTGGTAATGCCGCAAGCCGCGGCGCCACATCGCGTGAGCGACGAACCACATGAGAAAGAGCCAGCCGGTCTGGATCGCGAGCGCTTGCCAGAGTTCGGCGCCTTTCAAGCGCCCAAGAAAAATCGCGACCGGACAAAACAGTTCATAATAAAACGGCATCCATTTCAGCGCCGCCTGGATCCCGGCCGGCATGATGTCGATCGGAAACATCTGGCCGCCGAGGAAATATTCGAACGAGTAAACGATGAACACGAAGGTGGTGATCTCCAAAATCCAGAACGCCATCATCGCGAGCGAATAAGTGATAAAGAACTGGATGAACGCCGCCATCAGCGTCGACAAAATTGCGAGGACGTAGGTCATCGGATCATGCGGAAGCGCGACGTAGCTGTGGAAATAAAGGAAGATGAGCGCGATCGGCGGCAGGGTGACGAAGGTGTAAACGAGTCGTCCGCTGCAAAAAATGCTGAATCGATAAGTGAGATAACTCATCGGCTTCGTCAGGAGCGCGTTGATCTGACCTTCGCGAATGTCGGCGGCGATTTGCCACTCGTCCTCGGTCGGTGTGACCAGATTGCTCACCAGGAGCGTGAGCAGGTAGTAATAGATCATTGAGCCGTAATTGTAGCCGTGCAGCCCGCGGCCGCGTTCTTTGAAGACCGCGCTCCATAGAAACACGGTGCCGGCGAGCGGAATTAATCCGAACGCCGCGCGCAAAAAATAGTTCCAGCGATAAACAAACGTGTTCTGGAGCCCGATGTTGAAAACCGAAAGGTATTTCTCGGCGCGTGCGTTCATGCTCTTAGCGGATGGACGATCCGCCAAATACGCTAAATGACACTAAAGTAAGCGACATCAACTGTTGAATTCTCTTTTAGCGTTCTTTGGCGTTTTTAGCGAATTCTTCGAGTTGTCGCGATTTGTCGATCTTGCCACGGCCGCATGAACAAGAGTGCGCAGGTCGCGCCGACCAAAGCCATGAACATGTCTTCCTGCGTGTCCCAGATGTCGCCCTGTGTTCCGAGAAAATCAGTCGAAGCCGCGCCGCCGATCAGTGCGGTCCACCATTCGATAAATTCATACGTCACACTGATCGCGAGACAGATCGAGATGATGAGGAACGGCATCCAGCGTTTGCGATTGAGAATGTTCAGCCGAATGAACATCTCGCGCGCGATCAACGCCGGCACGAATCCCTGCGCGAAATGGCCAAGCCGGTCGTAGTGATTGCGGTTCCAGTGAAAAACTTCCTTGCCAGTTGAAGACCGGCTCGCGTGCGTAGGTCCAATGTCCGCCGACGCAAAGAATGCAGATGTGGATCGCGATCAGCGTGTAAACGAGCGTGGTGAATTGAAATCGCCGATAAGTAGCCGCGAGAATGATCAGGCCGATGATGGCAGGAAAAACTTCCAGCCACCAGGTGAGGCGATCGTGAGGATGAATTCCAGACCAAACAAAAACGATCGCAGCGCCAAGCAACAACGCGATGTGCGACTTTTTCATTTCGGTTTTGGCGACGTCACCAACTCAACCGCCAAATTGATCGCCGCGATCATGCTGTCGGGCTTGGCAGTTCCTTTCCCGGCGATCTCGAACGCCGTCCCGTGATCGGGACTGGTGCGCGGGAACGGCAAACCAAGCGTCGTATTCACACCGTCGTGAAATGCGTGCAGCTTGAGCGGGATCAATCCTTGATCGTGATACATGCACAGCACGGCATCGAACTCGCCGTCGACCGCCCGATGAAAGATTGTGTCCGGCGAGTGCGGTCCGGAAATTTCAGCTTTCAGCTTTCCGCTTTCAGATTTCAGCGCCGCGACAGCGGGCGCGATGATTTCGATTTCTTCTCGGCCGATTTTTCCCGATTCGCCGGCATGCGGATTCAGGCCGCAAACTGCAATGCGAACTTGAATGCTTAGAGCATTCAAGTCGCCACGAGTTTGCTCTGCGTCTTGAATGCTTGTGGCATTCAAGTTTTGTTGAGGCCTGCGGTGAAGTAAGAAATCGGCGAGGAGCAGGCCGACCCGAACAATTTCGCTTTGTTTGAGCGCACCGGGAACTTTCGCCAGGGGAATGTGGGAGGTGACAAGCGCGACAGTAAGTTTGCCCCCGATCAGGCACATTGCGAAATTTTCAACGCCGCAGCGCTCGGCGAAGAATTCGGTTTGGCCGGGAAACTTAAATCCGGCTTCATACATGCGTGCTTTGTGGATCGGTCCCGTGACAACCGCGTGCAGTTCGCCGCGTCGCACGCGGGTGACGGCTTCTTCAAGTGCCGCCGTCGCTGCACGCGCCGTCTCAATCGTTGGCATGCCCGGTTTGCAACTCGGTTGCCGGCCGATCACGACGTATTCGACTGATTCCGGAACGCGACCGGACTTTAACGCTGCGTCGACAGTCTCCGGGCCGATGCCGGCGCAATCGCCGAGCGTAATGCCAATGCGCGGTCGCATGGCGCATCTTCAACAAACGGCCGATTGAGGTCAATCGCCTCCCCTTAACAAGAAAGACGAAGGCTAAGCGGAAGAGGAAGAGTCGCTCAGCTTAGTAAGTCTTGATGTAGGCTTTCGAGCGGAGGCTGGCGAGCCACTTTTCCTGAAGCTGCTGGGCTTCGTCGTGAACCAGTTTCTTCTCGATGTCGGCGCGGGCATCGGCGAGCGACTTGGTTTCGCCGCCGTGCCTGTCTTCGACTTTGAGAATGTAGTAGTTGCCGCTGAATTCGATAATGTTGCTGATCTTGCCGGTCTCGAGGTCGAATGCGGCCTTCTCGAGCGGTCCGGCGAGCGTCTTGCGGTCGACCCAGCCCCAATCACCGCCATTTTCGCGTGTGCTGTCCTCGGAATAAAGCTGCGCCATTCGGTCGAACTCGGCGCCATGATTGAGTTTGGTGAAAATCTCTTCGGCCATCGCTCTTTGGGCGGCGGCTTCGCCGTCACTGGCGTGGCTCGGGATCATGATCAGGCGCAGCTTGATCTGCTCCTTGCTGGTGAACTCCTCGCGGTGCGCTTTGTAATATTCTTCCACCTTCGCGGGTGAGGCGACCAGGTCGAGCTTCACGTTCCTGCTGCGCATCGCCTGGACGATCATTTTATCCATCTCCATCTTCTTGAACTCGCCCATCGTGTAGTTTTGGGCCTCAAGCGTTTTGATGAAGGTATTGCGGTCACCCCCGAAATCTGTTCGGACAATGTCGTGCATTCGTTCTTCGACAAAGTGATCGGGAATCTGCCACTTCTCCCCTTTAAATGCCTGAAGGATTAGTTGGCGATCGATCAAATCTTGCAGGGCAAGCTCGCGCGTCTCCTTGATTTTCTTAATCAGATCATCGCCGTTGTACTGAGCCCGCAATAATTTCTCGCGGGGCCCGACGAGTCCGCGGACCTGCGAATAGGTAATGACGTCTCCGTTCACAACGGCGGCGACGCCGTCGACCACTTCCGGTTCCGGTTGGGCGGCATAGGCAGCGCCGCCAATCAGGCTGGCTGCGATCAGTCCGACAAAAATTGGGCGGATCATGTAAATTTTCGTGTTAGTTCCAGTACGTCGCTGAGGTGCGGGGGCGTTGCAACTAAACGAGGAAATTTGCCTTCGACAAGTACAAATTCGCCCTGCCGGGTTAGCATCAACTTCCGGTCGCGCACCTCCACCCGGCTAATTCCTGCTTTGGCGGCCGCGAGCTTGATTTCGGCCAGCAAGAACAAATTGTCGACCGCGGGCGGAAATTTACCAAACCGGTCGCGCCATTCCTTTCGAACGCGGTCGAATTGATCGCGCGTGCTGATCTCGGCGACTTCGCGATAGGCTTTGATCCGCAACGCGGTGTCGTTGATGTAACTCGCGGGCACGAAGGCGGGGAAGCGTTGGTCCGGTCCGAGCTGAGCGAACTCCGCCTCGTTAGTCGCGATGAAGTCGAGGCGGAGGTCGACGTCGAGCCGTGGCCGGAACTTTCGCCCTTTGAGTTGCGCGACTGCCTGCTTGAGCAACTGGCAATACAAATCAAAACCGATGGCCATGATATGACCGCTCTGGGCAGTTCCAAGAATGCTGCCCGCCCCGCGGATCTCGAGGTCGCGCATGGCGATACGGAAACCGGCGCCTAGCGAACTGTATTGCTTGATCGCGTTGATGCGTTTGCGCGCGGCGCCGATAGTCATCATCTCACGCGGCAAAAGCAGATAAGCGTAAGCTTTATGCTCCGCCCGGCCGACACGACCACGCAGTTGGTAAAGATCGGCCAGACCGAACCGGTCGGCGCGGTCGATGATGATTGTGTTCGCGTTGGGGATGTCGAGGCCGCTTTCGATGATCGTCGTGCAAACGAGGACGTCGATCTTTCCGGCAACAAAACGCGCCATAATTTCTTCTAGCTCGTCGGAATCCATTTGGCCGTGAGCAATCTCGACCTGCGCGCCGGGAACAAGATCGACAATTCTCTCTCGGACACGCTCAATCGACTGGACACGGTTGTGCAAAAAATAGACCTGGCCCTGCCGTTCAAGCTCCCGGTTGATTGCGTCGCGAATGATTCGTTCGTCGTAACCGCAAACGATGGTTTCGACCGGCAAGCGGTTGAGCGGCGGCGTTTCGATCGTCGACATGTCTTTCGCGCCGACAAGAGACAGATAAAGCGTGCGCGGGATCGGCGTCGCCGAAAGCGTCAGCACATCGACCAGTTTAAACAGGTCCTTGAATTTCTCCTTGTGCAAAACGCCGAACCGTTGCTCCTCGTCGATGATTACCAGGCCGAGATCTTTGAACACAACGTCGCCTGAAATCAGGCGGTGGGTGCCGATCACGATGTCGACCCCGCCCAGCCGGAGGAGTTCGAGAATTTTGCGCTGCTCGCCTTGCGATCGAAACCGGCTGAGCATTTCGATCCGTACCGGATAATCGAGCATTCGCTGTCGAAAGACCTCGAAGTGTTGCTGCGCGAGCACGGTTGTCGGCGCGAGCACGGCGACTTGTTTGCCGTCCATCACGGCCTTGAACGCCGCCCGGATAGCAACTTCGGTCTTGCCGAAACCGACATCGCCGCAAATCAGCCGGTCCATTGATCGCGGACGTTCCATGTCGATCTTGGCGTCGATGATCGCCTTCATTTGGTCGGGCGTTTCGCGGAACGGAAACGAATGCTCGAACTCGAGCTGCCATTTGGTGTCCGGACCGAACGGGTAGCCAGGAACAGTTTCGCGCTCGGCCTGAACAGCGAGCATTTTGCCGGCGTAATCAAGAATGGAAGCCGAAGCCACCCGTTTGGCGCGGGCCCATTTCGAATCGGCGAGCGAACTCAGTCCGGGCGATCGTTTGCCAACGCCGACATATCGGGAAACGAGATAAGCTTGTTCAAGCGGAACGTAGAGCTTCGCTTCATCGGCAAATTCGAGGGCGAGGACTTCCTGCTCTCGAACTGTAGCGGCAGCCGTGCCGGCTGCGATTTTTGCGGGTGACGCGCCCGCCTCTACAGCTGTCGTCGATATTGGGATCTTATCGAGACCAACAAAACGGCCAACGCCGTGTTCGAGATGGACCACGAGGTCGCCTTCATTCAGTTCGCTGAAATCAATTTGCGCGCGGTGACGTTCGGCGTGGTAAAGCCGGCGGCGCGCGTGCGGTGCGAAGCGGCCAAACAATTCCGCCGCAGACAGAATGACGAGGTCAGCGGCCGGGAAACAAAAACCACGCGCGAGCGTGCCGAGGACAAGGTCAACATCGTGAAGCACCTCGACACTGATTAATTCGCGGAAGCGCTCGATCTCGCCCTCAGTTTGAAAATAAACGACGATCCGGGCGTTGTCCTTTCGCCACTCGTCGAGGCGTTTGATGAATTGATCGCGCTTGGCTTCGGCCAGCAGAAAGTCGCCAACAGCGAATTCGCCGAGGTTGCAATCTTGAAACGCGCCGCTGAAATCTTCCGGGCCTTCTTCAATCCAGCTCTCGCTGACTTGAATTCGCGCATTCGAGTTTTCGTCCGCGTCGAGATCTACAATCAGATCGTCTTTGCCGAAGTAATCGCGAACGAAAGCGCTTTTGTCTTCGGCCGCGCCCAGAAGAACGTCGATCTTGTCGAGATCGCGCACCGACGTCTGGGTGTCGACGTCGAATTCGCGGAGCGACTCGACTGTGTCGCCGAAGAATTCAACGCGGACCGGCAGGGGCGCTTGCCAGGAATAAAGATCAACGATGCCACCGCGAACGGCAAACTGGCCGCGGGTGGTGACCTGCGCGACGCGATCGTAACCGGAGGCACTCAACTTTTCGAGGAGCTGCTCCATGGTTGTCCCCGAGCTGCGTTTAACGTTCAAAGTTGATGCCGGGACCGCGCCCGGTTGCGGCGCCGGTTGATCGAGACTCGCGCGCGTGGTGACGATCACGTGCGGGCCGGGTTCGCAGTCGATCTTGGCCAGGAGGGCGAGGCGTTCGGCCGCAATTTCCGCGTCAGGCAGGACATTTTCGACAGCGGCAAACTCGGCTTCCGGCAGAAATTGGGCGCTTGGAAGCCAGTTGAGCAAAGTTTCGTAGACCGAATCCTGGGCGCGCACGCTCGGGCAGAGAATCCAAACCGTTTGTTGGACGTGCCGAGCGATGACCGCCGAGAGGAACGCTCGCGCCGGCTCAATGACGTGGGAGAATTTTACGGTCCCGCGCTGCTTCGCGATTTGTTCGAGTTTGCGCGCGATCGGCTCCGATTGCGCGAGGCGCTCAAGCAACGCATTGGCGAGCGGCTTTTCCACTGAGAACCTTCGCCGAAAGCAGGCGAACGTTCAAAACTTGGAGGGACGACGGCGCGGCGTCCTCCTTTAATTCGTAATCGTAACCGGTGTGCCAACTGAGACCGATTTGAAGAATGCCTCGGCCATGAACTCGGGCATTCGAATGCACCCGTGAGAGGCCGGATAACCCGGCAGATATCCCGCGTGCAAACCGAATCCCGGAGCGATCTGCATGTAGTAAGGCATGGACGCGCCCTTAAAGTGCGTGCCCGGCGGTTTGGGATCGCTCACGGCAACGTTCGGCTTCACGACCTGGTCATTACTGTCAACGAAATCACCGTACTGGCTCGAAGCGTGACCTTTGTCCTTAGTGACAACGGAAAAATGACCGACAGGCGTATTTTTCCCTTCACGGCCCGTCGACAACTGTGAAATTCCAACCAGCATCCCGTTTTTGTAAAAGTAAGCGCGCTGCTCTTTAAGGCTGATTTTCACCGAAGGCTTCCCGCCGATGTGATCGCCGTCCCAGTAGGAAATATTGTCGACCGGCGCGTTGGAGGTCGGCTGGTTACCATAGACGCCGCCGAGATATTGCGTTTGCCCCGAATAACGGACGTCCTCCTCACAGCTGGTGATAAAAAACGCCGAAGCGGCGACGATCGACAGGGGTAGATAAAATGAACAACGCATAAAAAATTTTCGGTCGAACCCTCTACCGACGACACCACCAAAGTCAAGGAGGCAACGGGTTAAATTAGCCGCAGCGCGCGGCTTGAATTGTGCTTTGGCTTAAGAGACTTTCGCGGGGTCCGTCCCGCCATGCCGACATACGAATATCACTGCGAAAAATGCGATCAGAACTTCGAAGCATTCCAATCGATGCGCGATAAACCGTTTACTCAGTGCCCAAGAGAGCTTTGCCGACTGCCAAAATGGGGCCGCGGCAAAGTGAAACGACAGCTCGGCACGGGCGCCGGAATCATTTTCAAAGGTTCGGGCTTCCACGTCACGGATTATCGGAGCAAGGCTTATCAGGAAGCAGCCAGGAAAGAAGCGCCCGCAAGTGGTGAGAAATCATCGGCCGGCAAGGACGCGAAGACTTCGAAAACATCGACGTCAACGCCTTCAACCAAATCCAAGAAAGAATCGGCTGGATGAGCACGACTGCGGCGATAACCAAACTGATCTGCGCGGAATGCCGGCACGAAAACGAAGCCGAGAGAATTTATTGCCACAACTGCGGCGAACGATTGGACCGGTCCGCTGCCGCCGCGAAAGAGAAAGTCGAGGACCCGACGGAAACGCATCGGCGCTTGCAAAAGATGATGCAGGGGCCGAGCCGGACGCGTCACAATTTTTTTGTCGCCTGCAAATTGATTTTGGCCGCTGCCGCCACGGCCGGTCTGCTCCAGATGTTGTTGCCGCCGGATTTCCCTGCAGCTGTGAAGGTTTCTACGCCGGTGCAACTTGATATCGAATTGGAAAGCGCAGCGCTGAAGCCGGTAGTGCTGAATCTTTCGCAACAGGACATCAACGCGTATTTGACCTACCGCCTGGCCGGAAAGAAGAAAGCGTTGAACAAGCCGTTCCTGGATTTCGAGCGCGCGGCCGTTGTTTTTAAAGAAGGTGAATGCGTAGTGGGATGGCAACGCTCGGTTTTCGGATACTCAATTTACAGCGAATCCGCCTTCCGGCTGAATTTGAGCGGCGGAAAAATTTCAGCAATTAATAGTGGCGGCTGGATCGGCCGGCTTCCAATTCATCCGGCGATCATGCAGTACGCCGATATCATCTTCGCCGACCTCTGGACCGCGCTCGACCGGGAGCGCAGACTGCTGTCGAAGATGGGCGCTGTGACGTTTCACGAAGGCAGCGTGACCATTACGTCGCCGACGCACTAGTCGGAAAAGAAGGGCCGGGGATCCTCCGTCTCCCCATTGGACCCGCCGGCCAACCAACCAATCAATAGATTGGACGTAGGAAACAGCTAAGAGTTTCGCTTTTTTAGTCCGAAAATGGCTGCTCGCCAAGGCCAGTGGTGCGCAACTAATCTGGCCACAACTGCTTGTGAAGATTCCCCCCAAACGAATCTTTTTCGCATCGCTGTTTGCGCCGTTACTTGCGTGTTTGAATCTGAGCGCGTTTGAGGTTTCCGAACACAGCGTGAGTCCTTCGGGACAATTCGTGATTTATGGTGCCGACGCTCCCTATCGAGGCACGATCTCCGCGCTCGCCGAACGGATAAAGGCGAATTTGCTTTCCGTGCTGAAACGTCGTGACGCGTGGAAAATTGCGATCGTAGTAAATTTACAACCGCGCGCGGTAAATCTGCCGGAACTTCCGTCCGCTGAACTTTGGTTTAGCCAAACCGAAACGGGCGTGAAGCTGCAGTTCGATCTCACCGTTTCCCAGACGATCAGTCCGGCTGCAATCGAGCGACAAGTTGCGCGGGTGATTCTTGTGGAAATGATTTACCGCGATCAAACAAGCATCGCGCCGGGAGACGTTTATGTCGATCCACCGACCTGGCTGGTGGATGGTTTGCTCGCGTCCGCTCCGAATCGAGACCGTCCGTCCGTGGCTTCTGCGCTCTTGGTGCCCGCGCGCGCATATACTTTGGCGGAGTTTTTGAATCGACCTGCCGAAACGCTCGATTCGTCAGCGCGACAGCTTTATCTCGCGTATTCGCTTTTTCTCGTTCAGTTGCTAATCGACAGCCCGAATGGGCGTTCGCGCCTTGGCCGTTACGTCGACCATCTGGCGTTTGCTACAAATAATCCGATGGCAGACTTGCGGAGGTCGTTCCCGGAAGTACGAGACTTCGAGAGCCTCTGGAAATCGAAAATCGCGGACCTGAAAGCTGCGGCCAACAGGGATCTCCTTACTTTTTCCCAGACTGACGAGAAACTGAATGAACTGTTAGCCGTCAGATTCCCGTCACAAGACGGGCACGGCGGTTCCGTTTTGCTTGAAACTTTTTCGCAGACCCGGCCGACTCCCGTTCAACGAACGGCTTTGCAAGAGTTCAGCGGAAAGTTGTTGCTGTTGGCCACGCGGGCGAATCCCATACTGCGTCCAGTGATCCAAGATTATCAACAAATTGCCGGCCAACTCGCCCTCGGGAAAAACCGCAGGATCGAAAAGCGCCTCGCAGATTTGAAATTATTGCGGACGAGACTTTCCGCCCGGATGGACGAAGTCGACGATTACATGAATTGGTTCGAAGCAGCGAAACTGGAAACAACGAGCGGGATCTTTGGCGATCACTCGCAGACCACTGATTCCATCGACTCGCAAAAGCCGAAACGAAGAGACGCGCTATCAGTGTATCTCGATGTGATGGAGCTTGAATTCTAGGGTGAACTTAAGATCGGCAAAAATTCTCGAACAAAATAGTTGACCGGTCGGTTTAATTGCTCTAAACACGAATTATGCCCAGAGTAAGTGACACGAAGGCGCGCCTGACCGAGGCCGCCATGGATCTCATCTGGCACAACAGCTATGGCGCAACCTCGGTGGATGCAATTTGCGAGCGGGCCGGTGCCAAGAAGGGAAGTTTTTATTACTTTTTTAAGTCGAAGTCGGAGCTTGCGGCCGCAGCGCTCGAAGCGGACTGGAACAAAAAACAGTCGGAGATGGACCGAATTTTTTCACCGACCGTTTCCCCATTAGAACGGCTGGATCGTTACTTCGACTTTGTTCACGATCGTCTGGCCGAACTGCAGAAAACATGCGGTTCTATACTAGGGTGTCCGTTGTTAAGCGTGGGCAGCGAAGTGAGCACTCAGGACCAAGTTGTCCGTGAAGCGATTGATCGAATCATGGATCGCAAAATGAATTATTTTATTTCGGCGGTGCGCGACGCGGCGGCTCAAGGATTGATCGACGCGGCCGATCCGGCGGGAAAAGCCAAGGCGCTTTTTTCCTGCTATCAGGGCACGATGGCCCAGGCCCGAATTCAAAACGATGTCGAATTGCTGCGCGAGTTTAAGAACGTGGCCAGGGGTGTACTTGGGGTGAAGCGCGCTCAAACTGTCTCCGCATAAAAATTTTGCCGATTTATAGACGACTAGTCAAATATAAACCCGCTGAACTAGGAAAAACTCAACTCAACTCTATGAAAACTGATCAAATAACTGAACCGACCAAGACAGTTTTCCTCCAGACAGTTTCATTGGCGATCACCCAATTGAAACAACAACTCCAACAAGACTACGAGCAGGCCTATCCCCAATTGCGGGAAGTCGTCCATCTCGTCCTCGACGAGGAAGAAGCAAACGCTTGGACGTTAACCGCGTTTCCGCATTTGGTTCTCCCAGATCTCGTCGAAGCGCACATCGAGAAGCTCAATCTGCAGCCGGTCGAAACGAGGCACGAAGATGTCTTGGCACCGCATCGCTTCCACGAAATCGTAACTCACCAACCTGCCTACGCGCTATGTGGATAAGAGGGAACGCAATAATGACCGTTCAGGGGCGCGGTCAGATCGCTCTATCTCGAAAGGGGTATTTAAGAACCCCGCGCTTGGGCAATCGCCAGCAATGCCGAGTCGCCGAATCGTTATCTGCTGGCGAGAGATCGGCGATCGGTGAACGCGGAGACATTTCATGAGCACGAGAATGAAGGCAGTTCAGGTCACCAAACCCGGTGGAGATTTTGAATTGGTAGAACGGGAAATTCCCGAGCCAGGTCCGGGACAGGTCCGTGTGAAAATTGAGGCCTGCGGCATTTGCCACAGCGACATGGTGGTGAAGGAAGGCTTGTGGCCCGGACTTAAATATCCTCGAGTTCCCGGGCATGAAATTGCGGGTCGCGTTGATGCGGTCGGTGATGGCCTGACGAATTGGAAAAGCGGGCAACGTGTCGGCGTTGGCTGGCATGGCGGACACGATTTCGTTTGCGACGAATGCCGCCGCGGCGACTTCGGAATGTGCGCAAATCGCAAAGTCACTGGCATCGATTTCGACGGCGGCTATGCCGAATACATGATCGCACCGGCGGAAGCGCTCGCTCTAATTCCTGAGGAATTGCCCGCGGAAGAAGCCGGGCCGTTCATGTGCGCGGGCGTCACTGTGTTTAACGCACTGCGGAATTCGGGTGCGCGACCCGGGGACGTGGTTGCAGTGCAGGGAATCGGCGGACTCGGGCATCTGGGTGTCCAGTACGCGCGGCAAATGGGCTTCCAAACCGTGGCTCTCGGTCGTGGAAAGGACAAAGAACCGCTCGCTAAGAAACTCGGCGCCCACCACTACATTGATTCAAACGTCTCGGACACAGTGGCCGAGCTGAAAAAACTTGGTGGTGCGCGAGTTATCCTTGCCACTGCGCCGAGTGCCAAGGCGATTTCTTCGGTAGTCGAAGGTCTGGGTGTGAACGGAAATTTACTGATTCCAGCCGCGCCGAACGATCCGCTCACGATCAGCGTTATGCCGTTGATTATGGGGCGACGATTGGTATCCGGTACGTATTCGGGCACGGCGCGCGATTCGCAGGACACCTTGGAATTCAGCGCGCTGAGCGGGGTTCATCCGATGATCGAAAAATTCCCCCTTAACCGCGTCGCCGAAGCTTACGAACGGATGCACAGCGGCAAAGTCCGCTTCCGCGCAGTACTCACCATGGAGGAGTAAGTTTCATGACAACTTTCACAACAACGCTCGTGAGTAAGAACACGACCATCACGGGCGCACATCGGGACCTCTCGTTCTGGTTCGCTATTCTCAGCCCTTTGATCGGTGTTCTGGTCGGTTTCCTTGCTCTTCTCTTACTGGTCCACTGAAAGAAACAAATGAAAACGATTAAATTATTCTCAGACGAGCCGCTGCATCGCTGGCGCCTTGGCCTAACGACTGAAAGGAATGAACCTCAAGCTCAGTCATGAACTGGTACAACTTCGTCGCTTGTTTCTTCGCCGGAATGTTTCTCGCTAACGTGGTGCCGCATTTCGCGCATGGCATTTCGGGTGACCGCTTTCCAACTCCGTTCGCTCACCCTCCGGGAAGAGGATTGTCCTCGCCGACCGTGAATGTGGCTTGGGCCTTGGCTAATCTGATTGTTGGTTACGGCCTGTTTCGGATCGGAAGAGTTTCGAGCGGCGGCAATCTGGCTTTGGCCGTTTTCTTCGCTGGCATCGCCGTCCTCAGCACGTGGCTAAGCGTGCTCTTTTCCAGACTACGATCGAAAACAGGAGCGCAAACGAGTTTGCCCAAATGAAGACATTTACAACATTTGACGCTGCAAAAGCCGTTGTCAGGCGAAATACCGAAGAGGTCCAGAGCAAAGGAAACTTCGATGTTTTCGAGGAAATCTTCGCCGCTCAGACCAAACGGCTGAAGAATTTCAAAGGAACATGATGACCAGAATGAATTACCAACTATTGGGCCGTAGCGGTCTGCGTGTCTCCGACCTTTGCCTTGGAACGATGACCTTCGGTGAAGATTGGGGCTGGGGTGCACCCAAAGAGGAAGCGCGCAAAATTTACGACGCTTATCGCGAAGCGGGCGGCAATTTCATCGATACCGCAAACGTCTACACCAACGGCTCGAGTGAGAAATTCGTTGGGGACTTTATCTCCAGTCACCGCGAAGAGGTCGTGCTTGCGACGAAGTACACCAATGCGTCCGCCGGATTCAGCGGCACGCCTGGCACTGATGCGAACGCGGGCGGCAACCAACGCAAAAACATGGTGCAAGCGGTCGAGGCGAGCCTGAAACGGCTCGGCACTGACTACATCGATCTCTATTGGCTGCATATCTGGGACCAGATCACTCCGGTCGACGAGGTGATGCGCGCGTTCGATGATCTTGTTCGCGCCGGGAAAATTCTCTACATCGGCATCTCCGACGCGCCGGCATGGGTAGTCGCAAAGGCCAATACTCTCGCGGAACTTCGCGGTTGGACGAGTTACGTCGGGCTACAGATCGAATACAGCCTGCTCGAGCGAACGGTCGAACGAGAGTTGATCCCCGTCGCACGCGATCAGGACATGACAGTTCTCGCCTGGTCACCGCTGCGAAGAGGAGTGCTGACCGGCAAGTACCTGCCGGAAAACGCCGGGAAAAGCGCCAAGGAAGGCGCACGGATGAACACCGAAATGGCGAAAGGCTTCGCGCAGCTCGACGGAGAAGACGCAAGCGTTGTCCGCGAAGTGGTGGCGACCGCAAAAGAACTCGGAGTGTCGCCCGCGCAAGTCGCTTTGGCGTGGCTTCGAAACCGTCCGGTTCCAGTGATTCCAATTATCGGCGCGCGAAAGCTGACGCAATTTGAAGATAATCTGCGGAGTCTCGAGGTAAAATTTTCGCCAGAGCAATTGCAGCGTCTCGATAAAGTCAGCGCGGTGCGGCTCGGATTCCCGCACGACTTCTATTCGATGGAATCTGTCCGCGCGATTCTCTCCGGCGGGTTAGCGGATCGGATCGCCAGTGGCATCGGAATGCCGCATCGCAAGAGGGAGGTCGAGTAAAGTTTCGGTCACAACAAACGAAGATAATAACTGGCCCTCAATCAGGGTGAACTCACGCTCAAAATCGGAAAGAAAGGAACAAAAATGAAAGACGGAAAGTTAGCTGGAAAGGTAGCAGTGGTAACGGGAGCGTCGAAAGGAATCGGCGCAGGCATCGCGAAACAGTTGGCCGCGGAGGGGGCCGCGGTGGTTGTAAATTATGCGTCGTCAAAATCGGATGCGGACAAGATTGTCGATGAAATCACAAAGCGCGGCGGCAAAGCGGTCGCGATTCAGGCCAGCGTGACGAAAAAGACGGATGTCGAGAAGCTATTTGCCGACGCAGAGAAGGCGCTTGGAAAGATCGATATCCTTGTCAACAACGCAGGTGTCTACGAATTCGTGCTTCTCGAAGGTGTCACCGAGCAGCAATTCCACCGGATGTTTGACACCAACGTCCTGGGAATGATTCTGGCAACTCAAATCGCGCTGAAACATTTCAGTCCGAACGGCGGCAGCATCGTGAACATCGGTTCGCTTGCTAGCTCACTCACGCCGCCGACCGCGGTGGTTTATAACGCCACGAAAGGTGCGGTCGACGCGGTCACGCGGACGCTTGCCAAGGAACTTGGGCCGAAGAAAATCCGGGTGAACTCGATCAATCCCGGGATGGTGATCACGGAAGGAGCCGTCGCTGGCGGTTACACTGAAGGTGACATGCGCAAAAGTTTTGAAGCGCAAACGCCGCTGGGCCGGGTTGGCAAGCCCGACGACATAGCGCCGGCCGCCGTCTTTTTCGCTTCGGACGACTCCAAATGGATAACGGGAGAGACGCTTCTCATCGCTGGAGGTCTTAGATAAGATGAACTTACCGAAACGAATGCCTAAATGAATGGTTTAATCAGTACAAACTCAACCCAAAGGAATTACAAAATGCAAACTACAGTGTTAATGGCGGCGCTGGTGGCCAGCGCGGCTTTGATCGCGCCGGTCCAAGCCGGCAACGGTCGCGGCGGTGGCGGTAGTGGTGGAGGAGGTTTCGCCGCTGCGCGCTCGGGTGGGGCGCGGGGCGGCGGTGGTGCTCCGTCATTCCGCTCGATGCCAAGCGGACGTTTTGGCGGCGGTGCATCGTTTCGTTCGATGCCGATGCGAAATTTCAGCGGCAACCAAATGGTTTATTCCGGCCAACGCTTCTCCTCAGTAGGAGTGCGTTCGCCCAGAATGACCGAGTTCCGTTCGCGTCCATTGAATTCCAATATGAGCGCTCCTCTCGCTGGACGTCAGTTCACCGGCGGAAATGCTGGGATTAACCGGACCAACCAGTTCCGAAATAATCAGCGCGTCGTTCAAAACGGGGGCGGGTTCGCAAGAAACAACAATGTGATTCGCAACCGGACAGGAGCTGGTCAATTCCGAAACGGAAACAGGCTGGCGTCCAACTGGCGAAATCACGTAGTGGCGCAACATTCGGCGAATTGGCATCGCGATTGGGACCGACACCACGACCATTTTTTCCATGGTAATCGCTTCGTCTTCATCGACGGATTCTGGTGGGGGTTTGGTCTCGGATTCGATCCCTGGTGGGATTATCCGTACTACGGTTACGGTTACGGTTATCCAGATAACTACGGTTATTACCCGAACGGTTACGATGATGGATACGGTTCCAACGATCCGGGCGCTTATGACAACCAAGGCGGGTACCAAAATGGTAACGATGACCAATCTGGATACCAACCCGGAAACCAAAACGGATACGGCAATCAGCAGTCGGCGAACTCCTCCGTTGCCGCCGCGCAAGACCGTCTTACCCAGGAAGGGTTTTACCGCGGTCAGATCGACGGCGTCCTCGGGCCCGAAACGCGGCACGCCATCGTGCGATTCCAAACCAAGCATGGCCTTGGCATCAGCGGGGAGTTAACGACGGAAACGCTCAACACAATGGGATTGCGGCAATACGCCAATCACTAATTCGAAGAAACGCAATGGACGGTGACCGGATCAAGAGGCCGGTCACCGTTTGCGTTCCGGTAACAGTTGCCGAAGGGAATGTTGCCGACTAAAGTAGCTGGCGCGGTTCAAGCCGCGCCTTTTCATTGATGCAGAAGATTGGATTTGCCGAAGCTCTCGATTCCATCGTAACGAGCGACCCGCGTTATCAACGCGAAGCCTACATTTTTTTGCGGGATGCGCTCGATTTCACGACCAAGCAACAGAAGAAAGTCAAAGGGACAACCGTGCGCCACGTTTCCGGCCCGGAATTGCTTGGGGGGGTTCGCCAATACGCGCTCAAGGAATTTGGGCCGTTGGTGATTACGGTTTTCGACAGCTGGGGTATACGCTCCACCGAAGACGTCGGCCACATGGTCTTCAATCTCATCGGCGCCGGAATTTTTGGTAAGACCGACGATGATTCGATCGAAGACTTCAAAGCGGTTTATGATTTTCAGGAAGCGTTCACGAAGCCGTTTGCGCCCGAAAAGAAAATCGAAGTCCCTAAAAGTTTACCGGCGCCCAAAACGATATGACGGGCAGAGCGCCGCGGGTGGCGCTGATTTGTGCAATCGCGTTTAGCATGGTGAACTGTTCTGAGGAGAAACAAACTCAATCTGTGACGGAAGAGAACGGCGAGAAATCCGACGTGATTACGTTTCCTGCGAGCACGTCGACAAAATGGGTCCTGCCCGACGGACTGACGTTGATCGTGAAAGAAGACCGCAGCGCGCCGGTTGCCAGCGTGCAGGCCTGGTGTGCCACGGGTAGTATTTACGAAGACGACAAGCTTGGCGCGGGTCTCTCCCACATTCTGGAGCACATGCTTTTCAAAGGAACCAAGACCCAAAAGGCCGGCGAGATCGCGCAAAAAATTCAGGACGTGGGCGGCTACATTAACGCCTACACGTCATTCGATCGCACCGTGTTCTGGATCGACGTCCCGAAGGACGGTGTCGAGAGCGCGCTCAATATTTTGTCCGACGCGATGATGAATTCCACCTTGCCGCCGGAAGAGTACAACAAGGAACAGGAGGTCATTCGCCGTGAATTTGCGATGGGCTTTGACGACCCTGACCGAATGGCGAGCCTGCTCCTGTTTTCGACGGCGTATCAGAAGCATCCGTATCGCCTGCCGGTGATTGGCGAGTTGGAAATCTACAACCAGCTTACCCAGGACCAGGTGATGCAGTACTACAAGTCGCACTATGTGCCGAACAATCTTACGTTCATTGTGGTCGGCGATGTCGATGCGGCAAAAATTCATCACCAACTCGCGGATTACTTCAAAGATTATCCCGCGAAATCTCTAAAACCGGCTTTCGTTCCGGAAGAACCACCGCAACTTGGCCGTCGTGAGGCCCACAACGAATTCGCAACAGAGCTAAGCCGGCTTGCGCTGGCCTGGCACATTCCTGAGCTTACTCATCCGGACGTCCCTGCGTTGGATTTGTTGTCCACGATTTTAGGCGAAGGCCGCAGCTCGCGTTTGTATCGCCGCGTGCGAGAACAAGCCGGAGTTGCCTTTAGCGTCTCAGCTTTTTCCTACACGCCGGGAGATCCCGGTTTGTTCGGGGTCGACGCAACTGTCGATCCAAATAAGCGCGACGAAGCTGAGAAGTTGATCCTGCAGATCATTGGTGAAGTGAAGCAAGCCGGCGTGACTGCGGATGAATTGATGAAGGCGAAGAAAATGTCGCTCGGTCACCATCTCGATGCGCTGACTACGATGCGTGGACAGGCGTCCGACATCGGCTCGAACTGGCTGCTGACGCGTAACCTCGATTTCAGCCGCGATTATTTGACCGCGGTCCAAAAAGTCACATTGGACGATATCAAGCGGGTGGCCGCGAAGTACTTGGTCGATCAAAACCTCACCCTCACTTCGCTGAATCCGACGGGGTCGCTCGCTGGAAAAGAGGAAGCGGCCAAACCGATCGCGGCCGGTGAAGTTCAAAAGTTCGAGCTTTCGAATGGTCTCCGTTTGCTGGTGCGCGAAGATCCGCGGCTGCCGCTCGTTTCCATGAGCGCGGTTTTTAGGAGCGGTTTGCTCGCCGAGACGCCGCAGACGAATGGAATCACCCGATTAACCGCGCGCGTCCTGCTCAAAGGAACAAAAAATCGCACTGCCGAACAAATAGCAGATCAGATTGAAGCGATCGGCGGATCGATTTCGAGCGACGCGGGCAACAACAGCATGAGCATTTCGGTCCACGTGATGAAGCCGGACCTCAAGACTGGCGCCGACTTGCTCGCGGACGTTTTGACAAACGCGAATTTCCCCGAGAAGGCGATTGAGCGCGAAAAACAAGTCCAACTCGCGGGCATCAAGCAGGAAGAAGAGCAATTGACCATGGTCGCGCGCAATATTTTGCGCCAGGCCCTGTTCACCGATCATCCGTATGCCTTGCGCGCCAACGGCTCGGCGGATTCCGTGAAACATCTCACCCAGAAAGATCTGATCGCGTTCCGCGACAAATATCTGCTGGCCAAAAATGGCGTTGTTTCCGTTTTCGGAAACGTAAAAGCGGATGAAGTGAAACAACTTTTCGAGCAAGCCCTCGGCAAAATGAAACCGGGCACCCTCGCGTTGACGGATGCCCGCCCGTCGGCGCCGATCACGAAAACCGAGAGCATTGAAAGCACCAAAGAAAAAGCCCAGGGCGTGATCATGGTCGGCTACCGCGGCGTTGACATGTTCGACAAGGATCGACATGCTCTTGAGTTGATCGACGAGGCGAGCAGCGATCTCGGCTCACGCTTTTTCGTCCGGATCCGGGAGAACATGGGCCTGGCTTATTACGTCGGCGCCAGTCAGATGCAGGGGCTCGTGCCGGGATTGTTTGCGTTTTATCTTGGGACTGACCCGCAAAAGATTGAGCCGGTTAAGACAGCTTTGCTCGACGAAATCAACAAATTGGCGAACGAAGGACTGACCGAGGAAGAGCTGACGCGGGCGAAACGGAAATCAATCGGCCAACATCAGATCGCGATACAGAGCAACGATTCGTTCGGGTATCAATGCGCGCTCGATGAGCTTTACGGACTTGGGTTCGATTATTACAAAAAGCTCGACCAGGAAGTTAACGCGGTCACGCTTGACGAAATTAAACGGGTAGCGGCAAAGTATTTCCGCGATCAGCCGTATGTTTTAGCGACGGTCAGACCGTCAGAAAAGAAGTGACAGGTGACGCATGACGAGTGACGAGAGTGGTGTCCTGTGCTAATGAGACTTATCACTCGTCACCGGTCACTCATCACTACTTTTTATGGCTGAAGTCCAGACCACTACTCAAAGCGGAGAGCTTTCCCAACGCTTCATCGAGTTTGTGATGATGCACGCGCAGAATGCAGCGCTGTTTCTCGGGCAGATCCCGAACCCGAAAACCGGCGAAGGCGAAGTAAACCTGGAGCTCGCTAAAATGTTTATCGATCAACTGGCGATGATTCAGGAAAAAACCCGCGGCAATCTGAGCAACGAGGAATCGACGGTGCTTCGGAACACTCTTTCAAATCTGCAAATGGTTTACGTCGAGGTTGCACAGCAAATTTCGAAAGGGGGAACTGCTCAACCGCCGCCACCGGCGGCAGAACTAAAGCCTGAAGAGTCGAAACCAGCGCCCGAGCCATCGGCTCCGGTCGACCCGCCTGCCGAAGGCGAATCGAAGAAAAAGTTCACCAAGAGCTACGGCTCGTGAGTTAGCGCTAAGTTTGAGCCCTCCATGAAACTCACTGCTCGAGCGGCGGTGCTGAGTTGTTGTCTCCTCAGCGCCCTCCCTTGTTTCTCGGAGTCTGATCGGCCAAATCAAAAAAAGGGGAAACGATGCTGCACTGGTGGCATACGAAAAGGTTGTTCAAGATCTAATTGGGCAGCGCTGGTACAACCTGATGAAACGCAACGCGCAGGTAATGGCACTCGGCACGCTTCATGTCAGTTTTTCAATAAGTCCGGACGGACGTATCGAAAACTTGCGAACGATCAGTAACAGCCCCAATCGAAACTTTGAAACAGCTTCCTGTCGGTTGATCGAGAGTGCTCGCATTCCTCCAATCCCCTTAAGTGTTCTTAAAGATTTGCCGAATCATCGATTACAGGAAGAGATTTCGTTCCGAATGTTTCCCAACTAGTCGTATACGGTCCGTCTCAACCGCGGAAATTGAAAAACCGCCGCGACTGATTCGACATGCGAATTCATTACGTGCCCGCTCGCGCCAAGAATGGAAATGGTAATGGTTCGAAGCTCGTCGCGGAGGCGATGGAAGCCGCCGAAGAAGCCGGATTGCGCTACATCAACGATGATCGCCCGGGCTACACCCGCAAAACCAAAGGCGATGACTTCGAGTATTTGGATGCCGAAGGAAAGCCGATTAGCGACGAGCAGCGTCTGCTACGGATCAAGCGTCTCGCGATTCCGCCGGCCTGGACAAAGGTTTGGATTTGTCCGAGCGCGAACGGGCACATTCAAGCGACTGGCCGCGACGCGCGCAAACGCAAACAATATCTTTATCACGAACGCTGGCGCGAAGTTCGCGACGAAAATAAATACGACCGTATCATCACCTTCGGGAAAGCGTTGCCGAAGATCCGAAGGCGGGTCGCCAAAGATTTGAAGTTGTCGGGGCTTCCGCGAAACAAGGTGTTGGCGACGGTCGTGCAACTGCTCGAGAGCACGTCCATTCGCATCGGCAACGAAGAATATGCGCGAGAAAACAAATCGTTCGGTCTTACGACGATGAAAGATCGACACGTTGAAGTGCAAGGATCGAAGCTCCGTTTCCGGTTTCGAGGCAAAAGCGGAAAGGACCACGAAGTCGATGTCACCGATCGGCGCATCGCTGGAATTGTCTCCAAGCTCCAGGATTTGCCGGGCCAGGATTTATTTCAGTACGTTGGTGACGATGGCGAGATCCGGGATGTCACTTCGCAGGATGTGAATGAGTATTTGCGGGAAATTACCGGCGAGGATTTTAGTGCGAAAGACTTTCGGACGTGGGCCGGAACGGTATTGACCGCTATCGCGTTGAACGCGCAGGAGAGGTTCGAAAACAACAAGCAGGCGAAGGCGAACATCAAGGCGGCGATTAGCGCGGTCGCCCAGATTTTGGGCAACACTCCGGCCATTTGCCGGAAGTGTTACGTGCACCCAGCGATCTTTGAGAGCTATTTCAGCCGACAATCTATCGACGGATTGAAACAGATGACTGAGGAGACGCTGGAAAAGGAGAATGTCGATCTTCGATCGAGCGAGGCCGCCGTTTTGAAGTTCTTGGAGTCGCGGCTGTCTAAGAAAGCGGGTTAGCGTGATCAGCGACCGCCGCTGCTTGGAGTTGCGCTTGCTTTCGGTTTCGCGCTTTTCCGAACGGTGATCGTTGCTTCGCTCGGCGTCGGCGATTTCTCGGGATATTTCTTTGTTGTCGGATAGACCAACCGCCACGGCTGCGCTTTGATGGTGTCGCTAAACTCAGCAATGTTTTTCCCAACCGGCTCAAGATCGCGCATCGTGACTTTCAGTTTGTCGGAAGCGTCGCGGAAGTTCTGAAGGGTGACTTTTAGATTGTCATTCTCGGTCAGACTGTTGCTGATCTTTTCGATGTTGTTCAGCGAGTGCGAAAGCGCGCTGTCGGGCGCGGTGAGATCAGCCATGTGTTCGCCGAACGCCTTCACCTGAACGAGTGCCTGGCTGAGTTCGGAATTCTCGTCGGTGAGATGATTGATGTTGTCCGCCGTCTTCTGAAGATCCTGCATCGTGGTCGTCGCCTCAGCCGCGACCGGCTCGATTACTTCCAGCATTTTCGCGGCGGCTTCGCTGAAATCCGGCGTGCGTTCGCCGGCAAACATTTCGCCATCCCGCGCGCGTCCGGCGGCATCGGTTCCTCGGGTGATGTCGATGGCCATGTCGCCCAGCAAACCCAGCTGCATCAGCCGTGTCTTGGCATCGCGATAAACGACGGCGTTGCGGTCCACTTGAACATCAATCCGCGCTTCGTACCGTGGTTTGTTTGTGTCCGATGGCGTCCCGCTTGGTTCGGGCAGATGAAAAGCAGCTGCCGCTTCTTCGGCGCGGCGTTCTTCTTCCTTGGAAACCGGCGAGTAAAGTCTCTGGACCTGGCCGATTTTGCGACCGGCGAGCATCACGGCCGCGCCCTGCTTAATTCCGGCCGCGTTATCGACGTAGATCTTGTAGGTGACCAGCGGGCGGAATAAACCCGGAGCGCCGAGCAAAACCAAAACGAAAACCAGCACGGCAACCGTGCCGACGACCAGCAGGCCGGTCATGATCTCATTTTTTTGCAATTGCATCTTGGCTTCCTTCCAGAATGGGACCTTCCGTGCTTCCGCTCAAGAATTGAGCGACCACTGGATTCTGTGAATTTCTGAACGTTTCAGGATCGGCGTCTTCAATGATTTTTCCCTGATACAACATAGCCATTCGTGTGCCGAGGCGAAAGGCGCTCGCCATCTCGTGCGTTACGATGATTGAAGTGACCTTGGCGTTATCGCTCAGACTGATAATCAGTTCGTCGATCACCGAAGCAATCACGGGATCGAGACCGGCAGTCGGCTCATCAAACAGAACCAGCTCAGGTTCCATGGTCAATGAGCGCGCCAGACTAACCCGTTTGCGCATGCCACCACTCAATTCCGACGGCATCAGCTCCTTGGAGTCCTTCATTCCTACAAGGTCGAGCTTTTCGTCTACGATTTTGTCGATCTCTTTGCGCGATTTGTCGGTCAGTTCTTCCAGTGGCAACGCCACGTTGTCGCGCACGGTTCGTGAGCTGAGCAGCGCCGAGTACTGATAGACCATCCCGATCTGCCGGCGGACCTGCTGTAATTTTCGCCGCTTTAAACGTGTGACCTCGAATTGTTTGAAGAAAACTTCGCCGTCATTCGGTTTCAGGATTCCCAGGATCAAACGTAGTATCGTGCTCTTCCCGCTGCCGCTTTGACCCATTACAACGAGTCGCTCTTGGGGTTCGACCGTGAGCGACAAATCGTCGAGCACTTTCTTGTCCTCGAACTCCATAGTGACGTCACGGAGCGCGACCATGTGTGAGTTCTGAGCACTCATGTCGGGAAAAAGTTCACGTAAACGACGTTGTAGAGCGTATCGACACCGATCACGACTGAGATGGCAGTGACAACGCTGGAGGTCGTCGCATTGCCAACTCCTGCCGCGCCGCCTTTCACGCCCAGGCCGCGGTAGCAGGCGATGGCGGCGATGAGCAAACCAAACAGGAAACTCTTTAAGACCCCGGTGATTAGATCACGAATGAGGAGTGAGTCTCGAACAAGATCGACAAAGTAAGGAAAAGCGATGCCGAAGTAGGCTTTGCAAATCAGACTGGTCGCGACCACGGCGGAAATGTTCGAAATCGTGGAAAGACAGGGCATGAGGAAAAACAGGGCGAGCATTCGGGGCGCGACCAGAAACCGAAGCGGACCAATGCCCATCGCTTCGATCGCTTCCACTTCCTCGGAAACGGTCATCGTCCCAAGCTCGGCGGTGAAGGCGGCGCCGACGCGGGCGGCCAGCATGATGCCCGTGATCAACGGTCCGAGCTCACGAGTGAACCCGATTGAGACGAGTCCCGGTATGAGCCGCTCCGTCCCGAACCGTTGCAACTGATAACCCGTCAGCAACGCCATGGTTAGCCCAAGGAAAAACGAAACCAAACCCACCAGTGGAACGGAATCGACGCCGGCACGCTCGGCGTAACGGAAAAAGCTCGACGCTCGAAATGGAACACGTCCCTCGCGCACACGCTCGATGGTCTCGTCGACCGTGTTGACGATGAACCAAAACATGCTTCCGACTTCACGAAAAAGATTCTCGCCGAGGGTGCCGATTTCCTGCAACGCAATCACCGGGGCGGCGATCAACGTTTCTTCGGTCGAATCCTTTTTCTGGTCAGGCATGCAGCAGGGGAAGTTGCCCCAGGTACCAAGGAGGAAAAAGCGTTTTCTTCCTACTGGCGCGAGGGGCAGGCGCGGTCTACTTGTTCGACGCGTAAAACAGATATGTCGGTGCGAAGTCTTGTGGCTTGTGGAGTGTTCGTGTTTGCGGCATTAGCTGGCGCGCAACAGTTCGGCAGAATGAGCTCAGCGAAGGAAACCAGGATCGGGTTGGTCGTTCACGGCGGCGCCGGGACGATGGAACGCAATAAAATGAGTTCGGAGACAGAGCGCGAATATCGTGCCGGAATTGAAAACGCGCTGCGCGCCGGGTGGGAAATTTTGCAACGCGGCGGCTCGTCGTTGGATGCCACCGAAGCGGCGGTGCGCGTTTTTGAAGACGACCCGCTGTTTAACGCCGGCAAAGGTTCGGTTTTCAACGCAGCTGGCGTCAATGAAATGGACGCGGCAATTATGGACGGCAGAACGCTGCGGGCGGGTGCCGTCGCCAACCTGCAGCACGTCAAAAACCCGATCAGTCTCGCGCGTCTGGTGATGGAGAGATCGCCGCACGTGATGATGGCGGGCGAAGGCGCGGAGGTATTTGCTAAAGAACACGGGGTGGAGTTGGTCGACGCGAAGTATTTTTTCACCCAGGAGCGATGGGACGCGTTGCAACGAGTTAAGTCGTCCGAAAAAGCCGGCGGTAACGGCGATAAGAAATTTTTCGTGAGCGACCAGGATCTGCACGGCACGGTCGGCGCAGTCGCGCTGGATCGAAATGGTAACCTGGCGGCTGCGACTTCAACCGGCGGCAAGACCGGCAAGTTGCCCGGACGAGTCGGCGACACTCCTGTGATCGGCGCCGGCACTTACGCGAACAACGCTACCTGCGCGGTTTCTGGCACCGGCGATGGCGAATTTTTCATCATGGCTACGGCTGCGCACGATGTCTCAGCGATAATGGAATACCGTCGCAAGACATTGCAGGAAGCGTCCGTCGCCGTCATCGACAAGATCGGCAAGCTGGGCGGTGCCGGCGGCATGATCGCCATCGATAAGAGCGGCAATATCTCTTTGCCATTCAACACCTCTGGTATGTATCGCGGGTATGTCGATGCTAATGGCAAGTTCGTGACTGAGATTTACAAATAAACTCGGCGGAATCACGATTGGCGATTCCATCACATGCTGCCGCCGTTTTCCGTCACCATTCCCTGCTACAATGAAGCCGCGCGAATCGGCGACACGGTTCGTTCAACTCTCGACTATTTAGCGGCTGAAAGTCCGAATTCGGAACTTATCGTCGTCAACGACGGGTCGACTGATTCAACCGCCCAAATTGTCCGCGAAGCTTTGGCCGGTGCGAAAATTCAAACTCGGTTACTCGAAAATTCTCCAAATCGGGGCAAAGGTGCGGCCGTCAGAAGCGGGCTGCTCGCAGCGACGAAACCGATCGGATTGTTTTTCGACGCGGATCTCTCAACACCGTTGAGCGAAATCCCGAAACTGATTGAGCCCATTGCCAACGGGGATGTCGATGTCGCTTTTGGTTCACGAGCGCTGGATAGGAAGCTGATTGGCGTTCATCAACCGTGGCGACGCGAACAGGCCGGCCGCGTTTTCAATTTGATCGTGCGGCTCGCGACGGGGATGCCGTTTTGGGACACTCAATGCGGTTTCAAAGCGTTCCGGTTGGATGTTTGCCGCCCGATTCTGGAAAAAGCGCATACCATCGGCTTTGCCTTTGACGTCGAGCTACTTTTTCTGGCGTATCGGGCTGGTTTGCGGCTGCGGGAAATACCGGTGCGTTGGAACCATGCCGAAGGCAGCAAAGTCCATGTCATCCGCGACAGCCTCGCCATGCTGCGCGAAGTGATCGCGCTGCGGCGGTCAGGTCATCCCGAACGAAGATGAGGGACCTCTCAAGCGGTCCTTGATCGCGCAGACTACCTTGTGTGATCAGCGCTTCGAATGTGAGATTCCTCGCTCCGCTCGGAATGACAAACCGTACGCAGCGCGTAAATTAGTCGCCCGTTTTTTTGCGTCATGGAGCACTTTCAATTTCATCCCGCGGTCGCGCGCTGGTTCGAGCAGACATTCGGGTCACCGACCGAGCCGCAGATTCGCGGCTGGCCGGAAATTCAATCCGGCCGGCATGTCCTGATCTCTGCCCCAACCGGTTCCGGCAAGACGCTGGCCGCGTTTCTCGCTTCGCTTGATCTTTTGTTTCGTAAAGGCGCCAACGGTAAACTGCCGGACGAAACGCGAATCGTTTACGTTTCTCCGCTCAAGGCGCTCAGCAACGATATTCGCAAGAACCTGCAGGAACCGCTCGCCGGGATTCGTGAATTGCTGAAACAGGAAGGCCACGACGTTGTAGTTCGCGGCGAAGTTCGAACTGGCGATACGACTGCCGCGCAACGCCAGGCTCTGATCAAGACTCCGCCGCACATTTTAGTTACGACGCCGGAGTCACTCTATCTGCTGCTGACGTCCGACTCCGGCCGGAACATGTTGAAGTCCGTTCGCACGGTCATTCTCGACGAAATCCACGCCGTCGTTGATGATAGACGAGGCGCCCACCTTGCCCTTAGCATCGAGCGACTGGCGGCGTTGACCAACCGGCCGCTTCAACGCATCGGCCTTTCCGCAACTCAGAAACCAATTGAGGAAGTCGCGCGCTTTTTGGTTGGGACGCATAATGCCGATTCAAGCGGGGATCCGAATTGCGCGATCATTGACATTGGACACAAACGCGAGCTCGATCTCGCGATCGAAATGCCGAAGTCACCGCTCGAGGCGGTGATGTCGAATGAGGTCTGGGAAGAAGTTTATTCGCGCCTGGCAGAGCTGATTCAAGAACACCGAACGACGCTGGTGTTTGTAAACACACGACGAATGGCCGAGCGCGTGACCCATCATTTGAGCGAATTACTCGGCGCGGACGCGGTCACGTCGCATCACGGAAGTCTTTCCGCAAAATTGCGCCTGGATGCGGAGGACCGATTGAAGCGCGGTGAATTGAAAGCGCTGGTGGCTACGGCTTCGCTCGAGCTCGGGATCGACATCGGCTCGGTCGATCTGGTTTGCCAGTTCGGAACGACTCGTTCGATAGCGACTTTGTTGCAACGCGTGGGTCGAGCGGAGCACAAACGCAGCGGCTTGCCGAAAGGTAGAATTTTTCCGTTGAGTCGCGATGAATTGGTCGAATGCACGGCATTGTTGCGCTGTGTTCGCCGCGGTGAATTAGATCGTCTGCTGATTCCTGAAAAACCGCTCGACGTTCTCGCCCAACAAATTGTCGCCGCGAGTTCAACTGACGATTGGAACGAGAACGAATTGTTCGAATTGGTTCGCAATGCGTGGCCGTATCGGGACTTATCACGCCCTGAATTCGATTCGGTTGTGAAAATGCTCGCCGAAGGTTTCAGCACCAAGCGCGGTCGACGCGCGGCGTTGATTCATCACGACGCTGTGAATCATCGAATCCGCGGACGTCGCGGTGCGCGATTGACCGCGCTGACTTCGGGCGGTGCCATTCCAGACAACGCCGATTATCGAGTTGTTTTGGAACCGTCGGACACTTTCGTCGGCACCGTGAACGAAGATTTCGCGGTTGAGAGTATGGCTGGGGATATTTTCCAACTCGGCAATGCGTCGTGGCGAATTCTACGAATTAACTCTGGCGTGGTTCGCGTCGAAGATGCCAAGGGTCAACCACCGGGAATTCCGTTCTGGCTCGGCGAAGCGCCCGCCCGGACTGACGAACTCTCAGCAGCTGTTTCAAATCTCCGGAGCGAGCTCGAGAAATTATTGGGCGAAGGCACGGACGTCGCGCAATGGTTCGTGCAAGAATTGAAATTGCCGGCGGAACCAGCCCGGCAAATCGCTGATTATTTCGCCGATACTTACCGCGCGCTCGGCGCGATTCCATCGCAGAGAACGCTCGTGATGGAGCGATTCTTTGACGAATCGGGCGGAATGCAGCTCGTTCTTCATTCACCATTCGGAAATCGGATCAATCGCGCCTGGGGTCTCGCGCTTCGAAAACGTTTTTGTCGATCCTTCAACTTCGAGCTGCAGGCGGCCGCCACCGACGACTCGATCGTGATTTCACTGGGAACGCAACACTCGTTTCCGCTCGAGGAAGTTTTTCGGTATTTGAACTCCAAAACCGTTCGCGACTTGCTCGTGCAGGCGCTACTCGACGCTCCAATGTTCACGATTCGCTGGCGTTGGAATGCGACCCGCTCGCTTGCCGTTCCCCGTTTCCGCGGCGGATCAAAACTCGCCGCGCCGTTGCAACGAATGGAATCCGAAAATCTGCTGGCCGCTGTTTTTCCGGACCAGCTTGCCTGTCTCGAGCACATCGTCGGCGATCGCGAAATTCCAGATCATCCGTTGGTCAAGCAAACGATTGACGACTGTTTGACCGAAGCGATGGACATCGACGGGCTGGAAGAGGTTCTGCGCAAAATAGAGGACGGCCAAATTCAGTGTGTCGCGCGCGATTTGCCGGAGCCTTCGCCGATGGCGTCGGAAATTTTGAATGCGCGTCCGTATGCGTTTCTCGACAACGCCCCGCTCGAAGAACGCCGCACCCAAGCTGTTTACACTCGCCGCGCTTCTGAGCGAAACAACGGCGACGGTCTCGGAATTCTCGATTCCGCCGCGATCGAGAAAGTGGAAACGGAAGCATGGCCGCAGGCGACGAACGCCGATGAATTGCACGACGCGCTCATGCTGCTTGCCGTGATGACGCGCGATGAAGTGCAACGAACGGTTCATCACGAATCAAACGGTGCCGGCGCGGATCAACTGTTAAATGAGCTGGTCGCGTCAAAACGCACGGCTCGACTTCGCGTCGGTGAAAGAGAATTTTGGATCACGGCCGAGCGTTTGCCGCTGCTGAAAACGGTTTACGAGAGCCCGGATGTCGATCCTGTCGTAACGCCGCCGGACTCCGTACAGAAACAAAGCTGGGAACGCTCTATCGCGATTCGCGAGTTGTTGCGTGGCCGAATGGAAGTCTCGGGTCCAGTCACGGGAAGTCAGTTGCAACGGATCTTGGGGCTTTCTGAACCCGATATTGATGTCGGTCTGCTTGGGTTGGAGAGCGAAGGCTTTGTTCTCCGCGGAAAATTTCATCCGAACGCGACCGAACAGGAATGGTGCGATCGCCGGCTGCTCGCCAGGATTCATCGGCTGACGATTGATCGTCTGCGCGCAGAAATTCAACCGGTCTCGGCGCAAGATTTCTACCGGTTCCTTTTCGCCTGGCAGCGAGTCGATTCAGGGCATCGAGCGGAAGGTCCGGAAGGACTGCAATCGGTTTTAGAACAACTCGACGGTTGCGAACTGCCGCTCGCGTCGTGGGAGTCAGCGGTTCTCAGCGCGCGCGTCACCGATTACGAACCCGAATGGCTGGATCGACTTTGTTTTTCGGGACGCGTCGGCTGGGGACGACTCAGTTCGCCGCAACATCCAAATGCGCGCGCGACCACCCCACTGCGCACAAGTCCGATCGCGCTTTATCAGCGTGAAAATGTCGAGGATTGGCTGCTTTTAGCTTCAACAAAATCCGCAATCGAGCTTTCATCCGTTGCGCAGACGGTCCGCCACACACTCGCTAGTGGAGGCGCATTGTTTTTCACCGAACTGGTTCGACAGAGTGGTTTGCTTCCGTCGCAGGTGGAAGAAGCGCTTTCAGAGCTCGCGGCGCTCGGCTTCGTCACGTCCGATAGTTTCGATGGTCTGCGCGCGTTGCTGGTTCCATCCAATAAACGCCCGACCTTGGGACGGAACGGAGGAAAACGTCGCCGCAAAACAAATCTCGCCAGCATTGAGTTCGCGGGACGCTGGTCTTTGATTCGAAAGAACGCGATTGAGGAATCGAACGGTGGACAGGTCGCTGAACGCGATACGATCGTCGAGAAGTTCGCGCGAGTATTGCTGCGGCGTTACGGCGTCGTGTTCCGTCGATTGCTCGAGCGCGAAAGTTTAGCGGTGAGTTGGTACGAACTCGGCAGGATTTATCGCCGGCTGGAGGCGCGCGGTGAAATCCGCTGCGGATATTTCATTGCTGGAGTCAGCGGCGAGCAATTTGCGTTGCCGGAAGCGATTGGCCTCTTGCGGTCGATCCGAAAATCTCAGCCGAGCATGCAGCTCATCACTCTCAGCGCCGCAGATCCTCTGAATTTGCAGGGAATTCTCACGCCGGGTCCCCGTGTCACAGCGTTCACGACAAACCGGGTGTTGTTTTGCAACGGTTTGCCGGTGGGCGCGCTGGAAGGACGCGAGATTCGCCGGCTTGCTGAAAATTCCGTTTCCGATTCGGAGATGGAAGCCGCCCTTCGCGTTGGCAAGCTCCGGCCCTCGTTGCGGCCGTACTATAAATGATGCGCCTATTTGCTGTAGCGGCAGCCGTGTCGGGCTGCATTCGTCCGCAAAACTGCGGGCGACACGCCCGCCACTACAGAAAATAATGTCTAACAGCCGTGTCATCCAGAATCCCGCGACGGCAGGATGAGGGATCTCCCAATCGAAGCAATCACGCAAAGCACTTTGGGTGATCCATCACCCTGTGAGAGATCCTTCGCTTCGCTCAGGGTGACGAACGCGAAGCGTTCGTCATTTCTTAACAATCTCGGCGTTCTCGAGCATCGCGATCCCACCGCGCTCAACAAATTTGCCTTTGAGCGTGATCGTTTTGCCGCAGGAATCGGCGAGCTCGTCGTTCATCGGCTTGTGTTCGCCAACGACGATATATGCCTTGCCGTTTTCAACGATCCCGACGGGTCCGCCGTTTTTGATGCACTTCGCGCCACAGGATTGTCCGTGACTATCGCCCATTGCGCTATGATCGACATAGCACATCATGTCGACTACCTCGCCGGTCACCGTTTTTTCAGCTACGGCATCCGACTTTCCATGTTCGTCGTGCGCCAGCGCCAGCGGGGCGGTTGCAAATGATGCGATGACAACCACCGCGAAAATGTTCCTGAATGTCTTGAAGCGTTTTGAATTAAACATGGGTTATTTTCGGCTTTTCTTGCTTTCGATCAAATCGGCGAACTGCGAGAAAAAATACGACGCGTCGTGCGGGCCGGGCGCAGCCTCCGGATGGTATTGCACGCTGAAAATAGGAAGTTCCTTGTGCCGCATTCCTTCCACGGTGTTGTCGTTCAAGTTGATGTGACTGACCTCGACATTCTTTGGGAGTGACTCCGGATCGACCGCGAACCCGTGGTTCTGGGCAGTGATTGCAACCCTGCCGCTTTTCAAATCTTTCACCGGCTGGTTCGCGCCGCGATGACCGAATTTGAGTTTAAATGTCGATCCTCCAAACGCAAAGCCGAGGATTTGGTGGCCGAGACAAATTCCGAAAATCGGCTTTTTGCCCATCAAATCGCGAACGGTCTTGTGCGCGTAAGGCAATGCCGACGGATCGCCGGGGCCGTTCGACAAGAAGATGCCATCGGGATTTCGCGCGAGCGCATGTTCGGCTGATGTCGATGCGGGAACAACCGTGACTCCGAACCCTTTCTGTCGAAGCAATCGCAGAATGTTTTGTTTGATCCCGTAGTCGTAGGCGACGATGCGAAACCGGATCGGCGGCAACGTCGGCTTATTGTCGCCATTACCGTTCGCGATCGACCACGGCTGACTCAATTTATCGTCCGGGTCCCATTGATAGATTTCGGGCGTCGAAACTTCTTTCACATAATCCATCCCGATCACGCCTTCGCCCTCGATCGCGCGTTGGGCCGCTTGTTCGACCGACATTTGCTCGGTTGTGAGACAGGCCTTCATCGCGCCGCGTGTGCGCAAGTGTCGCGTCAATGCCCGGGTATCGATTCCCTGAATGCCCGGGATACCGTATTTCTTCAAGTATTCATCGAGCGACATTTCCGAGCGCCAGTTGCTGGGCGCCTCGCTCAATTCCTCGATGACAAATCCGCGGACTTGAGGTTCGCCGCTTTCCTGATCGAGCGAGTTGATGCCGTAATTGCCGATCAGCGGATACGTCATCGTCACGATCTGGCCGCGATAGGAAGGATCGGTCAGGACTTCCTGGTAACCGGTCATCGCGGTGTTGAAGCAAATCTCGCCCACCCGCGTTCCGGTGGCGCCAAATGATTCGCCCTCGAAAAATTTTCCGTCTTCGAGAGCGAGCAAGGCGCGCATCGCGGGTGATTGTCGATCTTCTGGAACGAATTTCAAACGCTGCCCGCAAAAAAAATGCCCGAATCGGAATCGACTCGGGCATTCGCCAAAATTTTACCCCACTGGTGCCGTTCAGGTGATTCTCCCGTTCCCTTTTAGTAAAGGGCGGATGACCGTCGATGCGAAAGCTGACTTCCAATCAAGGCGTGCCATTTCTCGCACCAACCAAGCCTCCTGTATTCATCAACTATCGGTTCGGGGACGTCACCTTAATCGCGAACATCGCAGGGTAAATTTGAAAGCCGCTGGCTGAGAGTTGAGCGGAAAGCACTGGTTTCCTTCCCAACCCTCAACGAGCGGCTCTCATCTCAAAGAACTATTCGCGCAATTCTGCGCCAAGGTCGCGCCGCAATCGTTCGCGAATTTTCGCGTGCGCTGCATTCACTTCCTCATGTGTCAGTGTGCGACTCCGGTCTCGATATGTCAATCGATATGCGAGCGACTTTCGCGCTGACTCCATTTTTTCTGTAAACAAGTCGAACAGCTCGATGCTTTCGAGCAACGGTTCTTTCGGGTCCCGGATCGCCCGCAAAATTTCTTCGTGCGACGTTTCTTCCGGGACGATCATTGCGATGTCGCGCGTCACTGAAGGAAATTTTTCGAGCTCGCGAAATTTGGTGCGAGCCGCGTCGGCCAAAAGCAAGTCGGCATGCAATTCGGCAACAAACACGGGGCCAGGCGCGTTCGATTTCGCAGAGGAGAGTTGTCCACCGAAACCGATCATCCGATCCCCGGAATAGACTTCAACCGCGAGCGCGAGGTCAGGAAACTTTCCGAAGCGGAACGACAAACTCGGAACGACCGCATCTAACGCGCCTTTCAGGTCGAACAGGTCGAGGCCCCGCTTGCCTTGCCCTCGCCAGCTCTCCGCGCTCGTGGCATTTCCCCAAAGCAAAATCCCCAGGTGCCGTTCTTCTTTTCCGGACGGTGGAATGAACGCGCGGCCGATTTCGAAAATCGCTACGCTTTGAGCGCCGGCGTTAATGTTTCGTTCGAGCACACTGAGTAATCCGCCAATCAAGCTCGGGCGGAGCGCGACATGATCTTCACTCAGTGGATTTCTGAGCGCGACGGCGCCTTCGCTGAATGCAGATGCACTTCGCGGAATCAACTTGGACGTGCGCGCTTCGAAAAGTCCGCGGGCAACGAGGCGTTCGCGCATCTCCGATTCCAGATCATGCGCGCGATCGGCCTCGCTCGAAGGCGTGAATCGACTACGGTCTGCGCCGGGAATATTTTCCGCACCATAGGCGCGGACGACTTCTTCAATAAGATCGACATCGCGCTGCAAGTCACGGCGATAGCTCGGGACCTTCCACTTCGTGATTTTGGCGGCACCGATTTTCTTCAGACCGAATCCTTCCAGGATCTCGTCAACGGTTCTCGGTTTGATCGTGATGCCGACCACCCTGTCGCACTTGTCGTAGCTGAAGGAAACGTCGGTTGGATTTGCCGGTAGCTTGCCGGCAGTATGAATTTCTTTCGCGGGAAGTCCGCCTGTGATCTCTTGAATCAATTCCGTCACGCGCTGGGACGCGCGCAGCACCATTTCCGGATCGACGCCACGCTCGAACCGATAACTCGCGTCGCTCGGAAGACTCAATTCGCGCGCGGTATGACGAATGCTAGCCGGCAAAAAGTAAGCGGCTTCGAGCAAAATATTACGGGTCCACTCAGTAACTCCGGTCTCTTCGCCGCCCATCACGCCACCGATCCCAACCGCTCGCTCTTGATCAGCGACAACACATATGTCCGGCTTGAGCGAGTAAGTTTTGCCATCAAGCGCGAGAAATTCTTCGCCGTCCCTGGCAAGTCGCACGTTGATATCGCCCTTCAATTTATCGGCATCGAACGCGTGCGTCGGCTGGCCGAGCTCGAGCATCACGAAGTTGGAGACGTCGACAATATTGTTGATCGAACGCATACCAACGCTCTCGATTTTGGAGCGCAACCACGGTGGACTCGGGCCGACATGGACAGCTTCAATCCTGCGCGCGGAAAAGAACGGACATTCGCGCGTCGAGGTAATTGTTACGCCGGTTCTCCTGACCGGATTTTTCACTTCGTGCGGCGCCGATCTGAGTTTGGTGCCGGTGAGTGCGGCGATTTCCCGAGCCAGACCATAATGACTCAACAAATCGCCGCGGTTTGGCGTGATCTCGACATCGAGAACCGTGTCGCTTGGAAACAAATCGGAAATCGGCGCGCCGATTTTCGCTTCGGGCGACAAAATCAAAAGACCAGCCGCATCCGAGCCGAGTCCGAGCTCGATCGCGCTACACAGCATTCCTTCGCTTTCGACGCCACGTAGTTTGCTTTTTCGAATCTCGGTTCCGTTCGGCAGCTTGGTACCAGGAAGCGCGAGTGGGACTTTGTCGCCGACTTTGTAGTTGATCGCGCCGCAAACGATTTGGCGTTTCAGCCCGCTGCCGTCATCGACTTCGCAAACGCTCAATCGGTCGGCATTCGGATGACGCGACGCCGCCGTGACTTGCGAAACAATCACGTTCTCGATCCTGGCACCTCGGGTCTCGATGTTTTCGGTCTCGACACCGGCGCGAGTCAGTAAATCCGCGATCTCTTCCGACTCTTTTGGAAGATCGACAAACTCGCGCAGCCAATTAACGGAGAATTTCATACGTGGGGAGCGCACGCGCCTCGCGTGCTGTTTCCGGCGCCCACGCCGGAAACTCTTCTAGGTAAGACATTCCGCTCGGCGAGGCGCCGAACGGTACACGCGAGGGCGCGTGCGCTCCCCGGATTCGAAGATTTCGTGTTCACGCGAATTGCCTCAAAAACCGCAAATCGTTTTGGCTGAAATAGCGAATGTCGGGGATATCGAACAGAATCATGGCGAGGCGATCCATACCGAGACCGAATGCGAACCCGCTCCATTTTTCCGGATGGTAGGCTTTGTCGCCGCGCGCTTTGTTGACCTGCTCAAAAACAGCGGGATGCACCACGCCCGAACCGGCGACTTCAATCCATCGTTCCCCGCCTTTGAGGGCTTTCGATTTCACATAAACTTCCAGGCTCGGCTCGGTGAACGGAAAGAAATGTGGACGGAATTGGACCGCCGTGTCCGCACCGAACAGTTCGCGCATAAAGAACTCGAGCGTGCCTTTCAGATCGGCGACGCTGACGTTTTCGTCGACGTAAAGTCCTTCAATTTGGTGGAACTGTGGGCTGTGAGTAGCGTCCAATTCGTCGCGACGATAGGCAGCGCCCGGCGAGATCACGCGAATCGGCGGCTTCGCAGCTTGCATCGTGCGGATTTGGACGGTCGAAGTGTGCGTTCGAAGCAATCGGCCGTCGGGCAGATAAAACGTATCCTGCTCATTGCGTGCCGGGTGCTCGGGCGGCGTGTTGAGCGCGTCGAAGCAATGCCATTCGTCTTCGATGTCCGGACCATCGGCGAGGGCAAAACCCATTCGCCGGAAAATTTCAATCGAGCGTTCCCACATCTGGGTAAGGGGGTGGAGCGCGCCGATTTCCCGCGGCGTTCCGGGAAGCGATATGTCGATCTTGGAGAGTGCGCCGGATTCTTTTTGCGAACGAAATTGCGTCCCGCGCAATTCGATCGCGCTGGTGACCGAGGTGCGAACTTCATTGAGCAGCTTGCCGACGATCGGCTTTTCTTCCTTGGGGAGCGTTTTCATCTGCTCTCCCCAGGCCGAAATGGTGCCGCTGCGACCGAGATATTTTACCCGGGCGGCTTCGAGCGCCTGCTCGTCACCGGCGGATTCTATCTCGCGCAGCGCGTCGTCGCGCAATTGTTCCAGCGGATGCATGGGACGAAACCTGAACGTTGAAGTCGAGGTATTCAACGGCGAAAACGAATTGTAGGGCAGGCGCATCGCCTGCCGATCTAAATGGTTGGCAAGCGGAGCGCTTGCCCTACAACCGCGGAATCACGCCGCTTTGTTTTTTGACTTTGATTTTTCGTCGAGCGCGCTCTTCGCCTGATCGACAATCGCTTTGAAAACGTTCGCGTCGTTGACCGCAATATCGGCAAGAACTTTCCGGTCGAGTCCAATGCCAGCGGCTTTCAGGCCCTCAGTGAAACGGCTGTAGGTTAATCCGTTCGCCCGCGCAGCGGCGTTGAGTCTTTGGATCCAAAGATAACGGAATGTGCGCTTGCGGGTTTTGCGATCGCGATAGGCCCAATATTTGCCTTTCATCGTCGCGTCTTTGGCGTAACGAAAAAGTTTGGATCGGCGTCCGCGATAGCCCTTGGCGGATTTGATGACGCGTTTGCGGCGCGCGCGGCTGGCCGGCGCGTTAGTGGCTCTTGGCATTTAGTGTTATGCCCCGCCAGGGCGGGACTCCTCCTTCAGCGGGCTGTTGTTAATATTTAGTCCGGCCGACCTCGCTCGCTGATTAGTCCGGCAGCAGCCGGACAGGTGGCTGGATCTCGTGGGCGGCCAAGTTAAGCATGAACCGCGAAATGACAACCGCAAATCACGAACCCCATTTAACGATTTAACGATTTAACGATTCAACGATATAATCGGCCCGTGCACTGGCTCCACCGGCATCGGTTGCTGATCCTGAGTTCGATCGCGACTTTCTGGACTGGCCTGGTTGTGCTGGCCCACTTTTTTCCGAACGCGCCGTTTCTTTCGACGGTTTGGAGCGGGGAACGGAGTTTTGCAGATGTCTTGCGCCGCGAAGGCCGAAAAACTGTCACGCACAAAGATTTTGCTTTTGTCGGTATCGATCAGGAATCGCTGCTCTTGGATGCGCTGAATCCGGAAGAAATTGAAAAGGATCCGGCGTTGCAGTTGATGGCGCGTCGGATTTATCCGTTACCGCGCGAAGTTTGGGTCGAATTAATGGACAAACTTTTCGGTGCAGGCGCTCGCCTCCTCATGTTCGACCTTGTTTTTAGCTCATCGACCGATGCCGATCCTGCGTTCCGCGAAGCGCTCGACAAATATCACGATCGCGTCTTGATCGCGGCGAACTTCGATGATCAGCACAACTATCAGTTAGTCACTCCGAGCAGCTCGTTGATTGATCCCCCCCAGGAGCAGGACGACAGGGTCGGATTCATTAATTATTGGACCGACCTTGATGGCGTGATTCGCCGCGCTCGTTTTCACACGTCCCAACGTCAACTCGCCGGCCAGCCTGAATTTCCCGGCGAGCCAATTTTCAACTCGATGATCGCGCGCGCCGCAACAAAGTTAGGGCGCGCCGCCGCCGTTCCTAACGACGTTAAGGCGCATCCAATTCGCTTTGGCGCTGAGGACGCGTATGAACCTTTGCCTTTGTACGAGCTTTTTCTTCCGGCTACATGGCATGCCAATTTTGACGACGGAAAATTTTTCAAAGATAAGATCGTCATTGTTGGCTCATCGGCGGAGATCCAGCACGACGTCGTTGCCACACCAATCGATAACGGGCTTTGGGGGGCGGCAATGCATTTGCACGCGCTGGCGGCCACGCTAGATCACGAATTCCTGACCGAAACGCCAATCAATGTCGATTTCTTCCTGGTTGTCGTCGGGGGATTGCTGGCGTGGATCATTGTCGCGTTTTTGCGCCGCCCATTGTTGACATTTGTAATGCTCGTCCTCGTCGCTGCGGCGTATCTTGGTTTGGCGCGAATTCTTTACGATCGCGTCGGGCTGCTGCTGATGGTCGTTCCGCCTGTGAGCGCGTTCCTGACCAGCGGACTTTCGGGGCTCGGGTTCGAATACGCCCTCGAGCGATTGGAGAAACTGCGAACGCGTCGCACGCTCGAACGTTACGTTTCGAAAAATATCGTCAAAGAAATCCTCGATAATCCGGGCGGATACTACAGCTCGATGCTCGGTTCGCGTAAACCGGTCACGGTTTTGTTTTCGGATCTCGTCGGCTTCACCACTCTGTCGGAGAAAGCGGATCCCGCGGCATTAGTGTCGCAATTGAATCGTTATCTGAGCGCGATGGTGCCGATGGTTTTCGATAATGGGGGAACGCTCGACAAGTTTATCGGCGACGCAATCATGGCGGTTTGGGGAAACGTGAGCAGTCATGGCGCGATGGAAGATGCGAAAGCCGCGGTGCGGTCCGCGCTCGGAATGCGAAAGAGGATGGTGAAGTTAAATGAAGCGTGGCGCTCTGACGGTTTTATTCCCCTTGCGTTCGGCGTCGGAATCAATCATGGCGACGCCATTGTCGGCAACATCGGTTCCTACGAACCGCATGAACGTCTCGATCCGACCGTGATTGGCGACGCGGTGAATCTCGCGTCGCGATTGGAAGCACTCACCCGCCAATACCACGTTGACATTTTAATCGGTGCGAGCGCCGCGGAACTGGTGCGCGACGAATTCTATCTCCGTTCGGTGGGTTTGGTTCAAGTTTTTGGCAAAACCGAACCGATTGACGTGTTCACGCTCGTCGGCGCGCGCAAGGAAGGGGTCGATCCGGAATTGTCGAAGTGGCTGAAATCGTATGAGGAGGGCATCAAAAAATTCCGCGGACGCCAGTTCACGGAAGCGAAGATATTGTTCTCCCAGTTTCTCGAATTCTATCCGGACGATTTTCTCGCCAAAATGTATCTGGAGCGCGCCTTGCGATACGAAAAAGCTCCGCCCGACGAATCGTGGAACGCGGTTGAAGTGTTTACGAAAAAGTGACAAAGAAATTATGAACCACGGATGACACGGATAAAATGGATAGTTTTCTTTCCGACAGATTCTTATCTGTGAAATCCGCGTAATCCGTGGTTTCTTTTGCGCGTGAGCAAAAGCGCGCCGCGGAAATTTCATTTCATTGGGATTAGCGGCACGGCCATGGGTGCAGTGGCAGCGGCGCTGCAGGAGCGCGGATTCAAAATCACCGGTTCGGATGAAAGCGTTTACCCGCCGATGTCGACCTTTCTCGAGCAAAGCGGGATCAAGCTCCATCAAGGTTACGCGAAGGAAAACATTCCGGCCGACGCCGAAGTGGTCGTGATCGGCAACGCAATGAAGCGCGGCAACCCGGAAGTGGAAGCGGTGCTTAATCGAAAGCTTTTTTATCTATCGTTGCCGGAAGTTTTGAAAAACTATTTTCTGCGAGGCAAACACAACCTCGTCGTCACCGGCACGCACGGAAAAACAACGACCACCGCGTTGCTGACATGGATCATGGAAAAAGGCGGGCGCAAACCCGGTTATTTGATCGGCGGTATCCCCAAAAATTTCGGACACGGCGCGCGTCTGAACGATTCCAAGCATTTCGTGATCGAAGGTGACGAATACGACACCGCGTTCTTCGACAAGCGTTCGAAATTCATTCATTACCTGCCCGAGCTCGTCATTGTGAACAACATCGAGTTCGACCACGCCGACATCTTCAACAACATCGACGAGATCAAGCTGAGCTTTAAACGGTTGCTCAACATCGTTCCGGAAAATGGGATGGTCCTGATAAACGGCGACGATCACAATTGCGTCGAAGTCGCGAAAGATTGCCGGGCCCAGATGGTGGAGATTGGTTTCTCGAAGAATTGCGCGCAACGGATTCGCGACGTCTCTTATTCGGCAAAAGGCTCGCGATTCAAACTGGGCGACGACTTCTGCGAAATTCCGATGGTCGGCGAGTTCAATGTGCGCAACGCCGCAATGGCGGCGACCGCGGCGCGATTTTACGATGTGCCGAAAGCGAAGATCGACCATGCGCTGAAGAGTTTTCAAGGAATCGCGCGGCGCCAGGAAGTGCGCGGCGAGGCGCGCGGGGTGAAAGTGATCGACGATTTTGGACATCATCCGACGGCGATTGCCCAGACGTTGCAGGCGTTGCGGCACCGTTTTCCGGGCCAGCGGATTTGGGCAATCTTCGAACCGCGTTCCAACACGACGCGTCGCGCGGTGTTTCAGAAGGAGTTACCCGAAGCGTTTCAACAAGCGGACGGCGTTTTCATTTCCCAGGTCGCGCGTTTGGAACAAATCCCGGAGAACGAGCGGCTGCATCCGGAAGCGGTGGTCAAAGCAATTTCGAAAAATGGCCGGCCGGCGTTTTACGAAAAGAACGCCGCGACGATTGTCGATCGAATCGTTCCGATGTTGGAAAAGAAAGATGTCGTGGTGGTGTTCAGTAATGGCGGCTTCGACAACATCCACGAAAAGTTGCTGACCAAACTCAGAGATCTGTAGCGGCGGTCTATGACCGCCGAACTCCCCAGAAAGCAGCGATTGAATCGTCTCGAGACGATTTTCATCGACGCGCCAATTTATTTCGTTACTGCATGCACGGACAAACGCCGAAAACTGCTCGCATATCCCGCCGTTCATAAAGCTTTGATCGACTTCGCCAACGACGGTCCAGCACATGGAGCTTGGCTCGGCCGCTATGTTCTTATGCCTGATCATCTTCACGCGTTCGTGGCGCTGGATGAGAAAAAATCACCTTAGCAAAATGGATGAAATCCCTGAAAAATACGCTGTCCAAAAGTTTGCGTAATCGCAAGATTTCACCGCCGCATTGGCAGAAAACGTTTTTCGATCACGTGTTGCGTAATTCGGAATCGTACGCGGACAAATGGGAATACGTTTCGGAGAATCCAGTTCGTGCAGGCTGGTCCAACGTGCCGAAGATTGGCCGTTCCAAGGGGAGATCTTCCTGTTGGATTATTAATCCAGGGACGGCGGTCATAGACCGCCGCTACAACTATTTCTCCGCGGCTGAAGTGTGATCGTGGACGATTTTCCACCCTTCAGGGAATTTTCGGAAAATCAAAGTGAACCGGCCGTGCGGTTCATCAGCTGCGCGTTTCAGCTTCCAACTGCCGAGCGCGACAGCCGAATCGTTACTTAGCGCAGTGATTTCGATTTCTGAGAATGTCAGCGTCCCCATTTTCGCGCGGTCGGAATACTTCGCCTTGTAGCGGTCGAGGACTTTTTGCCAGCCGCGGGTGACGTCGTCGCCGGAAACGAAAACTGTTTTGTCGGAGCGCCAGTAACCGTTCATGAATGCGTCGATATCGCCGCGGTTCCAGGCGTCCTGTTGTGCGTGAAGAACGTTTTGAATTTCGACTGTGACGTCGGTCTTCGGTTCTCGGGCCAGAATTGACCCAAGAAATGCCGCGCAACAAAAAACACCGAACCCGATCCCGCGCATCAAAATCAGGGCGTCGGCGTTGGCGAAGGCGTCGGAGTAATTGAGGGCGTTGCAGCCGGGGTCGATGTCGGAATTGGCGTCGGTGTTGGGGTCGGGGTCGAGGAATCGCTGTCGTCCTCGTCTGACGACCCTGATGCGGTTGCAACTACAGCTTGCGAAGTTGTCGCAACCCCTACAGATGACTTTGAACTTGTGGACGACGTCGAAGTTGAAGTTGTCGTCGAAATGGAAGTGGAGGTCGTAGTTACGGTGGCCGTCGGCGACGGCTGAATTGGTTGAAGAGATTTTCGGTAGGTTATCGAAAGCGTGTCCGGTGGAACCGGAGCAATCGTCAAGGTCGCCGGGCCGGCGACGATGATTGGTTTGATGAATTCTCCTGGAGGTCTGGACTGGTTTGGAGAAAGTATTCCTACTGGGTGCAGAACTGTTGCTGTAAGCACAGTTGCGAAAATCGGCGTAGGTGTTGGATTCGGCGTATTAGTAATGACCGTGTCGGCGCACGTATTGTTGTTCTCGTTGCTTTCGGCAATCACATTGCTTGGATCTACCTCACAGTTTCCGCCCGCACGCGGATTCGCATAAGTTCCTGCCGCACTCGGAGTCGCGGTAAATGACACGTCGAAAGAGCCGCCCGCGCCCATCGTGACGGTGTCGGAGGCCAAACAAGTGAGATCACTGTTTATGATAGCACAACTGATCGCGCTACTATTGGTTATGTTGACTAGGTTGATAACCGACGGCGAGCCATAGGTAATACTACTGCTGGGCAGATTGTCGATCAGGATAACTTGTCCAAACGTGAAACTACCTGGCGTATTGCCGCCGTTGGCGACGTGGATGTTCCAAGTCCACTGACTTGGGAAAGTTGCCTGGCCCCCCACATTATCCGTCTTGGTGGCAGTCAGATCAGTCGAGGTTGGAGTTGGAGTCGGGTTTGGAGTTGAGGTTGGCGTCGGGGTGGGCGTTGGCGTTGGGGTCGGCGGGATAACGCCTGCAACGACAACGCCGCGCTGACCAGACGTAGCGTTATCCTGAGTGAAACTTTTGATCGTCAGATACTGACCATCTTTCACATTGATCGTCAAAGTCGCGCTAGTGATGAAGCGTGTTTGATACTGTGAGTCGAAAGCGAGCGCGGCAACGGCGAAAATCGAGATGCCCGTCACAGCTCCGACCAGCGTCTTCATCGTTGAGCGCGCGCCTCGCAACTGGGCGAAACCTAATCCTGACCTTTGCGGTAAGTGATAAAACAGTTCGTGTCGCCGCCGGTGACCGTTACGGTCGAAGGACCGGCGATGACGACGTCGTTAACCGGCTCTAGGAAGTCGAGTGGATTCGTATCTGCGAGCGTCGCCGTTAATACGGTTCCACTTAAGCCAGTTTGATCCGTGGCTTTAACGGTGCCGCGAATCGTTGTTGAGGCTGAGAATTCCTGAGTGAAATTTCGGATGACGAGAAATCGATTTCCGGGAACATCAATCGTGAAGCTTGCACCGGCTTGCACGACCTGACTAACGAAGTCGCCGGCGTGAACGAAGCCGGTGAAACTAAAAACAAATAGGGCGGCGAGAAGTCGGGATGAAGTTTTCATAGAAATGGGGACCCGCTGACGAAAGCAAAGCGGATCGAAGTTCGCGCGTCAAGATCGATCCGCCTCTTCAAAGCTACGGCGCGACGAGCATCTTCGTTTGAGAAATCGCGAGTGATGGCAATTATCGTGCGGAAGAACGGCGGTCATAGACCGCCGCTACAGTTCGCTGTGGAAGCAAATTGACCCGCTGGTAGGCATCTGTTAGCATCGCTCGTCAATCTTCACGTTGTGCGTCGATTCCTGGGGCTTCTGTTGCTTGCCGTTTTCGCGGCAAGTTTGAATTTCGCTCAAGTTGCGCCGATCACGCATTCCGGCGCGAAGAGCAAGCCAACCGCGACTCCGCAAGCAACTGCCGCTGACGCGACGAAAGACGGGGATGAGGCCGATGACCCGGATGCCGAATTGCAGGCGGTGATTGCACAGGCGCAAGCGGAGCAACAGACGAATCCGCCGAGCTCGTTCGCCGGCGCGGCGCGACCGGCCCCATCGGTTCCGACCCCCCAGGCCGCGCCTCCGCGAGTTACGATTCAGCAGCAAACTGACGGTGACACCACGCTACAATTCCCCAACAGCGATGTGAAGGACGTGCTGCGATTTTACGAATCGCTCACCGGCAAGAAGTTGATCATGGACAATTTCGTCAGCGGCAAGGTGGATATTTTCCTGAGCAAGAAAGTGCCGCGCGACGAAGCGATCAAAATCATCGAGATGAGTTTGTTGCTCAACGGCTATTCGCTGATTCCGGCCGGGGACGACATTATCAAGGTAATTGGCACCGGGAAGAATCCGCGCACGACCGGCGTGCCGATCATTTCCGAAGAAACCGAGATTCCGGATGGCGATCACGTGATCAGTTATCTGTTCAAGCTTCATTATGCTGATCCGCAAGAGTTGCTTCAGGCGCTTGGGCAATATCTTTCACCACCCCAGCCCTACACTTCGTTTCTCGCGTTGCCGAAAGCGGGCGCGATTCTGGTGACGGAGAATTCCAGCGTGATCCGCACGCTTGTGAAAATCATCGACCAAGTCGACATGCCGCCGGCCGAAGTGGTGAGCGAGTTCATCAAACTCGAACGTGCTGACGCGAGCAAAGTGGTCGACATGCTGAAGGACGTTTTTGAAAAGACCGATAAGAGCACGCAACCGGGGCAAGCCGGATACCGGCCCGGCGTCCGTCCGGTGGTCAATCCAAATATGCCGGTACCGCAGCAGGCGGAAGTGGGCGAGGTGGCCGGTCTGACAGCGCTCACTGAAGAATCGGTCATCGTGGGCAAGATTAAGATCGAGGCCGACGTGCGGACCAACCGCATCCACGTCATCACCCGTCCGGTCAACATGCCGTTCGTTCGCAAGTTGATCTCGGAGTTCGACGCCAATGTTGAATTCGCGAAACCGGTTACGCGCGCGTTGAAATACATTTCAGCAGCCGACGTCCTGCCGGTTATCGTGCAGGCCCTGACGGAACCTGGGCAAACCGGCGGTGGCGCGGAAGGGGCAGGCGGCGCCCAGCCAGGGGGGACTCCGCCACAACAACCGCGGCGAACGACAACTTCGACCGCGGCGGGCGGTTATGCATCCAGTAGTACCTCAACGAGTGGCGGGGGTGACACCAGCGGCGGCAACACACTAAACGTTTCGGAGGAACTTCAGACCCAGGCCGTCGACACCACCCCGAAAGCCGTCACGGTTGGCAATGCCAAGATTATTGCTGATCAACGGGCGAATTCGATCATTGTGCTTGGGAACAAGGAAGTCGTCGTCAAGGTCCAGAAGGTTCTCGATGAAATGGACGTGAAGGCGCCGCAAGTCGCGCTCACCACAGTGATCGGCGAACTGAGTATCACCAACGACGAAGAACTCGGCGTCGATTGGTTCGCGAAATACGATGGGAAAGTCGTCGGGATTTCTCGTAATACCACCGTCCCGATTCCCAATCCGCTATCGTCAGCAACTCCGGCGACGGGTGGGACGCCGGTACTTGCCTCGGGCGGGGTGATGGATCCAGCAGGCTTGGTCAATTTTGGAAACGCGCTTGCGAGTGTGGCCAGCGGCACAAACGTTTTCATTTCTGCTGGCAACTATCTGGCCACCATTGTGCACGCGCTCGAGTCGACCGGGAAATTCCAAGTGATTTCGCGACCAATGGTTTTCACGAGCAACAACAAGAAAGCGATCATCGCCTCTGGCCAGGAAGTGCCGATTCCGGTCAACTCCTTGACCAACGTCGTCAATACGGGCACGACTGCGACCGGGACCGCTGCGGTGGCTTCTAGCATCGAATACAAAAAAGTGGCACTTCAGCTCGAAGTTGTTCCACTGATCAATTCCGAAAAGGAAGTATCACTCGATATTCTTCAAAAAATCGACAGCCTTGTTGCGGGTGGAAGCGTGAACATTGGGGGGAACACAGTGCCGACAATCGCCACGCGTTACATTCGGACCAACGTCTCCGCCGCGAACGGTTCGACGATTGTCCTCGGTGGTTTGATTCAGGACAACAAGCAGAAGACTTACGGCGGTATTCCAATTTTAGATAAGATCCCATATCTCGGCGCTGCGTTTCGCAGCACGACCTACACCCGGATGCGCAGCGAGCTCATCATTTTGATGTGTCCTGAAGTCACGCTGACCAAACTCGATCTTCTGCGGTTGCGCGAGAAAACGGAAGATCACACCCATTTCGGGCCGGAGATCGATCAAGAAGGTTGTCCGGATTGTCCGCCAAGCGGCATCGAACAGAAGCAGCTCGACAAACAATTGCCGCCGCCCGATCTTCCATTCGGAAACGAAACAACCAAAGCTCACTAACGCCTATGAAAAAGATTTTTCTGATCTTGCTTTTCATTGGACTCCGGACCGCCAGCGCGCAATTTTTCGAAACGTTTATCTACGATCCGCCGTATACCCCGCTTTTTCATCACTCTGACAGTCTGGCCCCGCGTGACGAAGTAGATTTCTTGCATCAAAGCCGAACCACGGTTTACGACGTCGATTTCGCGGGCCGATACGGTTCGAGGGTTCCTTACTATTTAATGTCTGGTCGCGAATTGATTAATCACCCGGCTTACGTGGGCGCGTTGCAACGCGATTTGTGGCGGCTCGGCTATTATTGCGGGCCGATTGATGGCGTTTACACTGTGGAAGTCAGCGAAGCAATTGCGCGACTGCAAAAGAATTACTCGCAGCGCGTTACTGGCACGCTGACAGTTCCAGTCCGGCGGGTGCTGCATTTGCCATAAGTTTTGTAGCGGCGCTCTGCGAGCGCCGTCGGCGGTCATAGACCGCCGCTACAGTGAAGCCGGTCGTTCCACCTTAGCATTTCTCGCAATCTGAGGTAAAATAGACGGCTATACATGAATCAGACTGCGAGCCAGTCCGTTGTCGATCTTTTGGTGGCCAGCGGTGTATCCAACCGCGAAGAAGCGGCTCAGCTCGCCCAAAACATGAACGGCGGTTCGTGGACCGCGCAGGTGCTCGATTCCGGAAAAGTCGACGAACAGAAGTTCCTCGGCGTAATCGGCAACTTTTTCCGAGTACCCGTCGTCTCGCTCGATCCAAAAACGATCGACCGCAAGACCTTGTCGATGCTGCCGAGTCGTTTTGTTTTTCAGCATCACATTTTGCCGATTGAAGTGAAGGAAAACTCGGTCGTGCTCGCGACCTACGATTTGTTCAATTCACTAGGCCGACAGCTCGCTGGTCAGCTTTTGAAGAAACCAGCCGAATGGGTGCTGGTACCACGGGTGCAACTACTCCGTACGATGAAGGCGCTCTACGGTGTCGGCGCGGAAACGTTCGACGAAATTCTCAAGTCAAAACGCGATTTCGAGATTTTGCAGGAAGGAGAGACCGCCACCGATATCAACGCAGATGATCCTGAGGCGTCGGTCGTGAAGTTCGTGAACCAGGTTATTCGCGAGGCGATTGTTGAACGGGCGACGGACATTCACGTGGAGCCGCTGGAGAACGACATTCGTATTCGTTACCGGATCGACGGTATTTTGCACGAAGCCGCGGTGCCGCCGCAATTGCGGCTGCTCCACTCCGCGATCATTTCCCGTTTGAAGGTCATGTCGCACATGGACATTGCCGAACGGCGTTTGCCGCAGGACGGCCGCATGAATTTGCAGGCGAACGGATCGGAGATCGACGTGCGGGTTTCGACAATCCCGACAGTGAACGGCGAGTCGATCAGTTTGCGTCTGCTCAGTCGCGGCGGGCAACAGTTTGGATTCTCGCGACTCGATCTCAGCAAGAAGCACGAGAAAACGATCCGCCAACTGCTCACGCAACCGAACGGAATCATTTTGCTCACCGGCCCGACTGGCTGCGGAAAATCGACATCGTTGTATTGCTTTCTGAGCACGATCAATTCGGTATCACGCCGCATCATCACGATCGAAGAACCGGTAGAATACAAATTGCCCGGCGTTCTGCAGATGGACGTGAAGCCGGAGATCGATTTCACGTTTGCCAAAGGTCTCCGCCACATTTTGCGACAGGATCCGAATATTGTGATGGTTGGAGAAATTCGCGACGTCGAGACCGCGGACATCACGATCCGCGCAGCCATGACCGGTCACCTTGTTTTCAGCACGCTTCACACGAATGATGCGGTGGGCGGCATCACGCGTTTGCTCGACATGGACGTCGAACCATTCTTGCTGGCGTCGGTTGTGAAAGCGTTTATCGCTCAACGATTGGTGCGGACCGTTTGCCCGGAATGCTCCGAGAAAGTGGACTATCCGGCCGATTATCTCGCCGAGATCGGTTTTCCCGTGAAAGAACTCGGCACGCAATTCATGCGTGGCAAAGGTTGCGAACATTGCCGGCAGACGGGTTACCAAGGCAGGGCTGCGATTTATGAGGTCTGCCTCGTCACAGAGCCGCTGCGGAAATTGATCATGAAGAAAAAGGATGGCGGCGAACTAAAACAATGCGCCATTTCCGAGGGCATGGAAACTTTGCGGCAGGACGGCTGGCGCCGTGTCGCTTCCGGTAGCACCACCGTCGAAGAAGTCGTCCGAGTCACCCAGACCGACGAAGTGATGGCGGAAACGACCGAAGAGACCGAGCCGGTCACCCGCTAAAGAGATTTCATTAAAACCGCGCTTCAGCGCGGTGTACGTCGGCGCGCGGAAGCTCGAAACTGTTTAAACAGTTTCCGTAATCACAGCATCACCGGACTGAAGTCCGGTGTTAAATGAGATCACGCGTTACGCAAATCGCGGATGGCTTTGGCGTAATCGTTCGTGTGAAAGATTGACGTTCCGGCGACGAGAACGTTCGCTCCATTCTCAATTGAGACCCGTGCGGTCTCTGCGTTGACGCCGCCGTCGACTTCGATATCGATCTGGCGGTCGCGTGATTTGTTCCATTCGGCGACGCGTTTCACTTTTGGCATCTGATCGGCCCGAAAAGGCTGCCCCCCAAATCCAGGATGCACCGTCATGACCAGCAACATGTCGATATTGTCGAGGAACGGTTCGACCAGGCTGAAATCCGTTTCCGGATTCAATGTCAATCCCACCCGGCACTTTGCATTGCGGATCTGCTGCAAAGTTTTTCCGACGTCGTGCTTGGCTTCCGGCTCAACATGGACGGTGATTGAGTTCGCACCGGCATCGACAAATCGCGGCACATAATGATCCGCATGTTCGATCATTAAGTGCACATCGAGCGGAAGTTTCGTTTGTTTGCGAACGAAGCCGACAATGGCCGGACCAAACGAAATGTTGTCGACGAAATGGCCGTCCATGATGTCGCAATGGATCCAGTCCGCGCCGGCCTGTTCGACTTTGTGGATTTCCTCGGCCAGGCGGGAGAAGTCGGCGGCCAGGATCGAGGGAGCCACAAGCACCTTGGGCATGCGCTCTATATATATTAAGAGCTTGACGACGCGAGCCGCTGTTTCATGTTACCGCGTTTCAGCCGGTTAGAATCGCGCTCCGAGGCGCACAGTTTGCTGCAAAGATTTGCGCTTCCGAGCGCGCTGAAACAACAAATTCATGTTCAACGGACTTTTCGGTTTTCTCTCCAACGACATCGGTATTGATCTCGGTACCGCTAACACGCTCGTTTACGTCAAAGATCAGGGTATCGTCTTGCGCGAACCATCAGTCGTTGCCGTACAAGCGGGCACCAACAAAGTGCTCGCGGTCGGCGACGAAGCGAAGCGGATGCTCGGACGCACTCCGTCGAACATCGTGGCAGTGCGGCCATTGAAAGATGGCGTGATCGCAGACTTTGAAGTGACCGAAGCAATGTTGCGTCACTTCATCACGAAAGTGCACAACCGCCGGGTGCGCGCGAGACCACGGGTTGTCATTGCGGTTCCGTCCGGAATTACCGAAGTTGAAAAACGCGCGGTGCGGGAATCAGCGACGCACGCGGGCGCGCGCGAAGTTTATTTGATCGAAGAACCAATGGCGGCGGCGATTGGCGTGGGACTTCCGGTCCAAGACCCTGCGGGCAACATGATCATCGACATCGGTGGCGGCACGACCGAGGTGGCGTTGATTTCTCTTTCAGGAATTGTTTTCAGCCGCAGCGTGCGCGTTGCGGGCGACGAGCTCGATGAGGCGATCGTCCAATACATGAAGCGCGCCTACAACCTGATGGTGGGCGAGCGCACCGCCGAAGAAATCAAAATCAAGATCGGCTCGGCCTATCCGAGTGACAAAGAGACAAGCGTCGAAGTAAAAGGTCGCGATCTGGTGGCAGGATTGCCGAAAACGTTGATGATCACGTCGCAGGAAGTGCGCGAAGCGTTGCTGGAACCGATCTCGACCATTGTCGATTCGGTGCGAATCACGCTGGAACGTTGTCCACCCGAGCTTTCGGCCGATTTGGTGGATCGCGGTCTGGTTTTGGCGGGCGGCGGCGCGTTATTGCGCGGGTTCGATAAACTTTTGAGCGAGGAGACTGGCTTGCCTGTCCATGTCGCGGAAGATCCGCTGAGTGCCGTGGCCGAAGGCACAGGCAAATGTCTGAATGAACTTAAATTTTTGCGTCAAGTGGCTGCGGCAGATCGCCAGTGGCGGTAATAAATTCGAATTTCGAAATTCGAATTTCGAATTTTCTTGGCGATGAGTCGCACCAGCATCATCGCGCTTCTGATTTTCGGGGCCATTCTAGGCTATTTTTTGAGTTTCGGCGCGGACACGACGCGAAAATTTCAAGCGAGTGTTTATCAAATGCTCGCGCCGTTTTTCACCACCGGCTCCGGCTTGCAGAAGCAAATCACGTCGGTGCGAACGGGATTGAAGTCGCTGGATGAATTGGAAAAGGACAATGCGTCGCTTCGAGTCGATAATCGTCAGTTGCGCGCCACCAATTCTGCGCTTCGCGATGTCGAACATGAAGTGAACCGGTTACGCCACGCCCTCAATTATCGCGAGCGTTCGGTGTTCAAACTGATTCCGGCGGAAATCGTAACTCGCGATGCCTCAACCTGGTGGCATACGGTGACGATCAACCGGGGCAAGGAAGACCACGTCGAAACGGACATGCCGGTTGTGACCGACGAAGGGCTTGTAGGAAAAACAACGACGGTGAGTAACACCATTGCGGTAGTGCTCTTGGTCACGGATGAAAATTGCAAAGTCGCCGCATCAGTCGAAGGAACACGGGAGCAGGGAATTGTCGCGGGCGAACGCGTGTCGGGTGGTTTGGCGCCGCTACTCGATCTGAATTTCCTGACCAAACAGGCGAATCTTCAGCCTGGGCAGAAGGCTTACACTTCAGGCGTGGGCGGCGTTTTCCCGTCGGGGTTGCTCATTGGAACGGTGAAAAGTTTTAAAGTTCGCGAGCTCGACGGTCAGGCAAAACTGGCGCCGGTGGTCGATCTTTCGCATTTGGAAGATGTGTTCGTAGTCACGGGACGAAAATGATTTTCTTTTTCATACTGCTGGTCCTGTTGGTGATCGCACAGATCGCGGAATTTTTTATTCCGCCGCTTGACTGGATGTATAACGCGCACATTTACATCGTGCCGGTGATTGTGTTTTACGGCGCAATGGCGTTGCCATTTCCGCTCGTGCTGGCGCTGGCGATGTTCGCTGGTGTTTTACTGGATGCGCTGACGGTGCAGGTGATTGCCAGCAAAGTTGAAATATCGCTCGGCTCGTCGATACTCATTTACGCTGTGCTGGCGGGAATTATGCATGGCCTAAGGCCTTTGTTTATTCGCGGCCGCTGGGAGGTTCATTGTGTGCTGACCGGCATCTGCACCTCCGCAATTATTTTGGCGCAATACCTTATGATCACGTTTCGGCGGGGCACCTTTATGTTCACCCGCGAGGTGTGGTGGCAAATCGGGGGGCCTGGCTTGATAGCAATGCTGATGGCGCCGGTGATTTTTTGGATTCTGAACTGGGTCGCGCGCGTGACGCGTTATCCATACTTACCGGAAAGGACTTTTGAATGAATCGACGCCTATTAACTCCGCGCCTACGGATTCAATTTGTTGGTTTGTTGATGCTGCTGGGAATGTGCGCACTCGGCCTGCGACTGTGGTGGATTCAGGTGGCGCATGGCGCAGAATGGACCGCGCAGATCCGCGGCAGTTCGCAAGCGACAGTGCGAATTCCGTCCGTCCGCGGTGAGATCAAGGATCGCAACGGCCTGACCCTGGTGCAAAACCGCGCCAGCTACGAAGTTGATTTTTATCTCCCGGAGATGGTGAAGGGATACCGCGAACGCTTTGGGTCACCTCCGTTGGCAGAACATCGCGCCATTATCAGCGGTATGCCGAAAGACGTGAAGGAGCCGGACATTATTAAGATCGTGAATGGCGGAATCATTCCGCGTCTGGAGGACCTCGATATCGCCCGCGATTACAATTCCAAGCAGCTCGAGCGGCATTATCGCAACGACACGGAAGTGCCGTATTCCTACATCAAGGACATTGATTTTCCGACGATGGCGAAATTCTCGGAGCACGATGTCGGGCTTCCGGGAGTCGACATCGCGATCAAACCGGTGCGCTCGTACGTTTACGGCGCGCTCGCGGCTCACATTCTCGGTTATGTCGGTGCGCCGGACGACACCAACAAGGACGAAGCGCGCAAGTTCACGTTTTATCAGGAAGACGTGGAAGGGAAATCAAACGTCGAGAAAGCGATGGACGAATATCTGCGAGGCAAGCCGGGCATTCGTTATCTGCGCCGCAACGCCAAAGGAACGATCGACGGCGTGTTGAAAGAAGATCCGCCGCAACAAGGCGCGAACGTTTTTTTGACGATCGACGCGCGCATTCAAGCTATCGCGGATGAAGCGTTGCGCGCAGTCAGTCGCGCGGGCGCGGTCGTTGTCGATCCAAACAACGGGAATGTTTTGGCGATGGCATCGGTGCCGTCGTTCGATCCGAATACGTTCATCCCGAGTATCAAGGCGAAGGACTGGCAGGCGTTGCGAAAAGATGAAGGGGATCCGCTGGTTAACCGGGCGATGAGCGCGCTTCCGCCGGGTTCGACATTCAAGTTGATCACGTCATTTGCCGGTCTGCGAAAGAACCTCACGAACAACAAATACAATTGCGGCGGCGGCGTCAGCTACGGGGATCACTTTTTCCGATGCTGGGTAGCGGAAAAACATTACACCCATGGCACGATCGGGCTGGTCGATGCGATCAAGGTTTCGTGTGATTCATTCTTTTATCAGTACGGAAATGCGGCTGGCATTCAGTCGATAGACGCCGTCGGCAAGATGTTGGGAATCGGCCAAGAGTCAGGCCTGCAACTGTCAGGTGAACAAACCGGCAATATGCCGGGCCCGGAATGGATGCAGATCCATCATCCGCAGGAGAGATGGTCGCAGGCGCAAACGGCCAACGTTTCAATCGGCCAGGGCTACACGCTTGTTTCACCTCTGCAATTGGCGATGGCTTATGCCACCGCCGCCAATGGCGGAACGTGTTATTACCCGCGACTGGTCGACAAGGTTTTGAACCAGGACGGTTCTCCGGTTTTGGACGAACACGGTAAACCTGCCATCCCGCAAACGCCGCGCGTCCGTTACGATTTGCGCAGAGAAGTTACGCCGGAGCAAATCGAGTTGGTTCGCAAAGGTCTTTGGAAAGTAGTTAACGAGGACGGCGGAACCGGCGGCCGCGCACGTTTGAAAGACGTTGTCGTCGCTGGGAAAACTGGCACTGCGCAGGCGACCGACCGTGGTCACGAGGAAAACGTGGCGTGGTTTGTGTGTTTCGCGCCATTTGACCATCCGAAGTATGTGGTCGCAGTGATGGTACAGGGCGCTTCCGGGCACGGCGGCGAGGTCGCAGGCCCGATCGCTACACGAATTCTTGAGCGAACCGTGGCAATGGACGAAGGCAATTTCGATATGCAGGTGGCGTGGACTTCGCCGGCGCATCATCCGAATCCGCTCCAATTGATCAAAGCAGTGAGTTATACTGGAGGTAATCTCGGCAGCGATGACGAAGAAGGCGCCGATGCGAGCCAAAGCGCCGACGTGCAAATGGCGAGCGACAACGCCTCGCCCGATGTCGAACAGGAACCCGATGCGCAGGGACAAGTTTCGAAACGTCCGCGAGTGGCGCGCGCGGTTACGGCGCCCGCCCCGCGACCACTTAACTTTTTTGAAAGACTTTTTGGAGCGAGGCGTCCAGCACCGCAGCCGACGCCGGTTCCACCCCGCCGTCGTTTTTAACTTTTAACAATCAATGTCGATCCAACGAGCGATAAACTTCTTTGCGGTCTCGCATCTGCCGCTCGAAATCGCGCAATCATCTAAAATTTATGTTAGACAGAGTAAGAAAAATTTTGGGTCTTGGTTCACCCAAGACTGGCAACAAACTGGTAGTCAGCGTGGAGAAACTCGAGCGACGGGTAGCGTTGCTCGAGAGTGGCCGGCTGGAAGAATACAGCGTCGAGCGTAGCGGCTCGCGCAACATCGCCGGCAGCGTCTACAAAGGACGCGTCAAAAACATAGAGATGGGCTTGAAGGCGATGTTTGTCGACATCGGCCTCGATAAGAATGCGTTCCTTCATTTTTGGGACGCGCTCCCGGCGGCTCTCGACAGCGGCATCGAAGAAGTGGACCGGCCGTCGAAGAAAAAACGCAGCCGGATCACGGCAAAAGATATCCCAAATATCTATCCTGTCGGCTCAGAGGTCATCGTCCAGGTCACGAAAGGTCCGATTGGAACCAAAGGTCCGCGCGTTACCACTAATTTGAGTTTCGCCGGACGTTATCTGGTTTTGATGCCGTTCAGCGACCGAAGCGGTATTTCGCGAAAGATCGAAGACCCGAAGGAGCGCAACCGGCTCCGAAAAATTTTGCGCGAGCTTGATATTCCGGAAGGCATCGGCGTAATCATCCGAACGGTGGGAGAAGGTCAGCGGGCGCGCTATTTCGTCCGCGATTTGCGGTTTCTTCACGATCAATGGGCTGAGATCGAGCAACGGATCCGCAACCGTCCTGCGCCTTGTCAGGTCTTTGAAGAACCGGACCTGGTCGAGCGAACGGTGCGCGATTTTCTGACGGAGGAAATCGACGAAGTGTTGGTCGACGACCGGGAATCGTTGGAGCGAATGGGTCAGTTAGTTGATAAGATCTCGCGAAGGTCCCGCGGCCGTTTGAAGCATTATGATGGCGCCGAACCAATTTTCGAGGCCCTCGGCATTCAGAAACAAATTGATGACGCGTTCCACCGGCAAGTCTGGCTGAGGTGCGGCGGTTACATTGTAATCGATGAAACCGAGGCGCTCGTGGCCGTCGATGTGAACACCGGCCGGAACAAAGGCGGTCGCGATGTTGAGAAAACGATCCTGCAAACGAACCTGGAGGCGGCAGACGAAATTGCCCGCCAGTTGCGTCTGCGAAATATCGGCGGCCTCATCATCGCCGACTTCATCGACATGAAGAGCCGCAAGGATCAACAGGCCATCTTCAATTTGATGAAGGAACGGCTGCGGCGCGACAAAGCCAAAACCCATGTGCTGCCGATTTCACAGCTTGGCCTGATGGAGATGACGCGGCAACGGGCTCAGGAGAGTTTGAGCGACACGATTTACGAAAATTGTCCTTATTGCGGCGGACGCGGCGTGGTCAAAACATCCATGACCACGAGCGTAGAACTTCATCGGACCTTGAACACCGTGATGCGCAAGTATCAGGACAGCGTGCACGATTTTCGGGTGATCCTGAATCCGGACGTGCTCAAGCGTTTGAAAGAGGAAGACGAGGAATTGTTGATTGAGCTCGAGCGCCGTTACGCCGGCAAATTGACATTCCGTGGTGATCCCGCCTACCACCACGAAAAGTTCATCGTTACCGACGCGAACACCGGCGCAGACTTGAAATCGTAGTCTGCGGCAAAAGTTAAGGCTCGCTTCCCGGCAGCCCGGCCGCAGGGCGCTTTTCACCAGGGTAATTTCAGGTGTTGACCACCCCTGGCCGTTTTGTTAGAACCTGCAGCCTTGGGTAAAACCAGGGCCGAAATTCGGTGCTTGACGCTGGGTAACGGTTTCGTGTTAAAAGGCACGAAACACCTTAATCAGGCCCTGAAACAGCCCTTTAAAAAACAATTATTTTTTTATTGACGAACTTCTGGAGAAACCCTAAACGCATAGCCAAGTTATGAAAAAACTGACCTTAACCTTTTGCGCATTGTTCGCATTATTCGCAGCAGCGCCGGCAATTTTTGCCGACGGTCCGGAACAGTATTCCGGCAAGAAAGAAGTGATGCAGCCGGCACCGCCTGTTTGCGACTTCTATCGCGCTCATGAATGGGATCTCAGCATCTGGGGCGCGTTTGTGTTCGCGGCCGACACCGGCAATTTCAATACGCCCGAAGTTGATCCTTTCTCACCGGACACCGATCCGACAACTGTTGATATCGGCACCGGTTTCAATCAAGAGCAATTGATCGACAACCAAGGCGAGCGAGTTAACATCGGTCCGGTCAGTAAGAACAAACTTTTCGGCCGCGACAATACGTTTGGTGGCGGTGTCGATGTAAAATATTTCTGGAGCCGCTATTTCGGTGTCGGCCTGGAAGGACTCGGACTGGCTGCGAAAACAAACTTTGCCGGTGGTGGCTTGGTAACGTTAACGGGCCGCTTACCTTTTGGCCGCTTTGCGCCCTACCTAACTGGCGGTCTTGGATTCATTGATGGTGGAGGAGCCACTTACAAGTTTTTCAACGAAAAGCCTGTCAGGACAGCAACTGGCGAAACGCTTCCCGGAGGAGCTGGGATTCTATTCCCCGGTGGAGTCTCCCCCTACCAAGGCGAGCCTTTTGTCACCAACGAACAAGAATTCTGGACCACGGACGCGGTGTACAATAGCCATCTCCGGGTACTTGGTCAGATAGGTGCGGGCTTGGAATTCCGCGTAACCTGCCATATTGGTTTAATGGCTGACTTTACCTGGAACTTCGTGTTCGGCCACGATGACTCAAACAGGTTCCCGGTCATCACTGAACAGGGCACGGATATTACGAATTTCTTCGGAACTCCGATTGCTACGACGCCGATTACCAATACTGCTACGGCATTGCAACCGGCTCAGGGAAGTAGTCATCAGGATTTCGGAATGGCGCGATTTGGCGTTACATTCTCTTACTAACATCAGAAACGCATAATTTAAACGCCGGAACGCCTCGTGCGTTCCGGCGTTTTGCTTTTATAGAGATCGACTTCGGTAAATCGGCTGGATGAATTTGCGAAGTCGCGACCCGGCGCGAAATTGAGCAGATGTCATTCGCCGAGGTCCTGGATAATCTTGCATTGCGGAAATCCACTTCGGTTCGCCAGTTCGAGCAACTAATCGCGCCCAAGTCTGACTCCGAACTGGAGTCGATGGCTCAAACTTCACGGGCGCTCACTTTGCAGAATTTCGGCCGAACAATGCGTCTGTTCGCGCCGGTTTATCTGTCGAATGAGTGCATTAACAACTGCCGGTACTGCGGTTTTTCTCGCGACAATCCGATTTTGCGCGTGACCCTGACCGTGGAGGAGGTCGCAGCTGAAGCGCATTATCTTTGGGAAGCGGGATTTCGACAGATCCTGCTAGTGGCCGGCGAGCACCCCAAGTTTGTAAGCGGCGATTACCTGGTCCAGTGCGTTCGTGAATTGGCTCCGCGATTTCCGTCGGTCGCAATCGAGGTTGGACCAATGACGACCGGCGAATACGGGCCGATCGTGCGGGCAGGCGCCGAAGGCCTGGTTGTTTACCAAGAGACATATCACCGCGGCGTGTATGCCGAATTGCACGCCGCCGGACCCAAGCGCGACTTTGATTACCGGCTGAACTGCGCGGAAAGAGCATACGCCGCAGGATTCCGCCGGCTCGGCATCGGAGCGTTGTTCGGCTTGTGGCGATGGCAGGAAGAGGCGATCGCGCTGGCGGCTCACGTCGAATACCTTTTGCAACGTTGCTGGCAGGCCCAGATCACGGTAAGCCTTCCCCGATTGCGGCCTGCTGCCGGGGGATTTAGCCCTCTCTTTTCCATGACCGACCGCGAATTGGCGCAGCTGATTTGCGCTTTTCGGATGACTTTTCCGCAGGTCGGAATTGTGTTGAGCACCCGGGAACGTCCGGCTTTGCGCGACGCGCTGGTTTCGCTCGGCGTCACGATGATGAGCGCTGGAAGCCACACTGAACCGGGCGGTTATACCGGGCGTGGCACCGAACATCTGCATCACACCGTGCGCGGCCGCATCGTGCCGCCGGAGTTTCAAGATGGCGAAGACGAGATGGCGACTGCCCAGTTTGAAATCAGCGACGACCGGTCGCCGGACAAGATCGCGACTTTGTTGCGACAACGAGGGTTGGAGCCGATCTGGAAAGATTGGGAACAAACCTTAACGGGCTGATGCGGATTTTTCTCAACGGTCAAGCAGCAGAGGCTCACGGCGCGGCAAACATCGCCGAGCTGGTGGACCGATATCAGATGCCGCTGCAGTCGGTTTTGATCGAGCACAACGGAATCGCGTTGCATCAGCGCGAATGGCGGCAACGAACCCTCTCGGAAGGTGATCGAATCGAAGTTGTTCGGGTGGTGGCGGGCGGTTAGGTGCGAGCCACCTTGACGACAACTCGCATTCCGTCTTTGCGCACAACAGTGATGGCCGTGTTAGGCGGAATGAACTCGCCTTGCGTGACGACATCGATGATCTGATCCAGAAAACGCGCTTTCCCGCTTGGCCGCAGGATCGACAAGGAGGTTCCTTCCGCGCCCGGAGAAAGGTCGAGCGCTGTCGCAAATTCGCGTGGGACGCCTGCCAAGGATGGTCCGGGAGGGTTTGCAGTCATTAGAGCAAAACGCCGATAAATGCTCGTCTTCGGCAAATAGCGCGCCAGCAGAGAAATCACTATCCCGGCACCAATCAACGCCAAGAACAAATTCAGCAACGGTACCGCCAGTATGCGTCCCGTTGGGAAAAATGTTTCGCCGGGATAGCGATCCACCATCGCCCAGAACAAGGAAGCGAGCATTAGAAAGACGCCGACTACGCCGAAAACGATTGTCGAATGCGCGAAGAAAAGAATTTCAATGATCACCAGGACCATTCCCAAAACGAAAAGCGCGACGACTTCCCAGCCGGCGAGTCCGGCCAGATAGTGACCGAGAAAGAAAAGCGCAAAACACACCGCCGAGATAATTCCGGGCAAACTTGCGCCTGGAATTTTGAATTCGAGCCACGCGCCGATGATGCCGCCGAGCAATAGCAATGGAGCGAGGGCCGTGATCCAAAACGCGAGTTGCTCGAAACCGGTTGGGCCGAGTGAAACGACATTGCCTTTCAACCCCGCTTTCTGCGTGAGGTCGACAATGGAGTCGACGATTCCATCGGCCAGCACCGGCTTTCCATTTATTTTTTCCGTCGCTTCCTGGGCGTTCAGAGTCAGTAAGGTTCCTTTTTGATGGAGGACGCGGTCGCCAACCTTGACTTCTTTTTCCTTGTTCATGAACGCCTCGCCTACATCGGGATTGTGTCCGTTTTTCATGGCTGAACCACGGATCAATGCCGACCAGTAGGAAATCGTCTTTTCTCGCTCGGTCAGCGGCAGATCTTCGCCGGTGGCAAGGACGGGAGCGGCCGCGCCAATCGCACTCACCGGCGCCATGTAAATATGTTGAGTCGCCAACGCTACCAACGCGCCGGCCGAGCCGGCATTTGAATTGATGTATGTGTAGGTCGGAATCTTGGCGTGATTTAGAACGCTGGTGATCTCTTCCGCGGCATCCAGGCGGCCGCCGTAAGTGTTCATTTCAAAAATGATTGCACTTGCGCCGTTGGTTTCGACCAGCTTCTCGGCCCGCCGCAGAAACATAAGAAGCGACGGAGAAATCTCACCACGCAACGGAACTACCACCACGTCGCCTTTATGAATCGTGTCGCGGGAATAGCCGGTTTCAAGCATCGCGAAAGTCGCGATCAGGCCGAGAATCGACAATGTCTTCATCGGTTGGAAAGCATGCGGGCGTCGGCTAAGTTTGGCATCGCTTCAAAGAGCAAACGAGCGAAAAATCAAACCGGTGATTCCTTCCGAAACAATCGAACAGGTCGCGGCGGCGAACGACATCGTCGAGATCATCGGCTCTTATTTTCCGTTAAAACGCGCTGGCGCAAACTTCAAGGCGCTTTGTCCGTTTCATCAGGAGAAGACGCCCTCGTTTCACGTCAGTCCACAACGCCAGACGTTTCACTGTTTTGGATGCGGAGTCGGCGGAAGCGCTTTCCGTTTCGTAATGGAATATGAGCACGTCGACTTTCCCTCGGCGGTTAGGAAGTTAGCTACCCGGGTTGGCATTCCAATCGTCGAGGAGCGCGCGAGCCAGGAAGAAGATCGACAACATGAATCACGGCGCACCCTCCTGAAACTGCACGCGGAGGCGGCGGAATTGTTTCACGAAAATCTTTTGAAGAAGGAATTCGCAGAGCCGGCCCGAACCTATTTGAAGAATCGCGGAATCGACCGACAGGTGGCAAAAGATTGGCAGATCGGGTTTGCTCCGGACAGTTGGGACGCATTCTTAAAATGGGCGCTCGGTCGCGGTTATTCGAGGACGCAGCTTTTGCAAAGCGGACTGGTCAAACCGCGGGACGAAGAACGCCCCGGCGGGGATGTCTATGACCGGTTTCGCGGCCGGATCATGTTTCCCATCTGCAATGACGTCGGCGAAGTCATCGCCTTCAGCGGCCGGCTTCTCGAATCCGACCCGCAGGCGGCGAAATATGTGAATTCGCCCGAAACGCCGCTTTTTCAAAAAGGACGGGTTTTGTTTGGACTGCACAAGACCAAACGCGCGTTGATCGAGGCGAGCTGCGCGATTGTCTGCGAAGGCCAGCTCGACCTAATCAGTTTGTTTGAAGCCGGAATAAAGAACGTCGTCGCGCCGCAAGGGACGGCATTCACGGACCACCAGGCGCGGATCCTCAAGCGCTTCGTTGACGAAGTTGTCCTCTGTTTCGATGCCGATCAGGCTGGTCAAAAAGCGGCCCAGCATTCGCTCGATTCGCTTCTGCAGCACGATCTCGTTGTTCGAATAGTCGACATGCCCGCTGGGGAAGACCCCGATTCGCTCATTCGTCGAAAAGGAAAAGAAGAATTTGAAAAACGGGTCGCGGCTGCCCGCGACTTTTTCGATTATTGGATCGAGCGCGAGGTGTCGATGGTCGATCTGAGCTCCATGGGAGCGAAAATGCAGCTGGCGCGCAAGCTGGCGGAAATCGCGGGTCAAGTCCGCGATTCTTTGATGCGCGGCCAAGTGTTAAACAAAATGAGCGCCCGGCTAGGGGTGCCTGCCTCTGAATTCGAAAAACTTGTGCCGCAGCAGCGACGTGATCGGGGGCCTGACCGAGGCGGTGCTCCGCTTGAGCTGCGAGTCATGCCGCGCCACGATGTGGCAATGCTTTGTCTGCTGGCGTTGCGTGACGAAGCTGCCCGGAATTTTTTATTGCAACAAAACTGGCGCGAGTTGCTGCAGCAGATCGCCAGAACCGAATTGTTAACGAAAATCCTGGAGAGCGATCTTCGCCCGGACGATGCGGCTTCGTTGAACTCATTTATGTCAAAGCTCTCCGCCGAGGAGGAGGGCCTGGTTTCTGCTTGGGTGATCCAGAAGGTGCCGGCAAATGCGATGGAGGTGACCGAAAGCTGGTGGAAGGGCCTAATGCAGGGGGCCTTGCGCCGCCAGCTCGAGATCGCGGAAACGCGAATTCGCCTCCCGGAATTGACCACCGGCGAAGTAGTGAATTTACAGAAAGAAATTGTTGACCTACGTGAGCAACTCCAGCAGATTTCCGGGCTTTCGTCTGTTCCTGAGGCCGGCCGTTAATTGCCGATCTCCGCGAACGCTGATCGAAGGCCACAACCCTTAACCCACAGTCTTGGCCAGGCACTCGAAAGCAAAGAGAGCTATTCGCCGATCAGCGGCGAAGCGTCCGAAATTTAAACGGGCGCACCGGCGGGTCACTTCGCAAATTTCCGCGCCCCGCGTGCAATCGAAAAACGGAGCCGCAAGGATCGCCGCATTCAAGCCCAAACGAATCACCAGCCTGGTCCGGGCCCGCCGGACAAGCCCGGACGCTTTGCTTCAGGGAAAATCGGAAGCTGACGCGGCCAGTGAAATCCAGGCGCGATTACGCGAGCTAATCAAACTGGCCAAAGAGCAGGGCTATCTCACGTTCGATGATCTGAACGAGGCGCTGCCGGAAGGAATTACCGACGCTAACGAGCTTGACGCCATCCTGACGCGGCTGCGCCGCATGGAGATCGACGTGATTGAAGCGTCGGACGTCGACCGTCACAAAGAGGGCAAGAAGGACCTGGACGAGGAAGAGGAAGAAAAACCCGAGCCGAAGCTCGACATCCTCGACGACCCGGTCCGGATGTATCTCAAGCAAATGGGGCAAGTGCCGCTCCTGACTCGAGAGCAGGAAGTGGAAATTTCCAAACGGATCGAAGAAGCCGAAAACATGGTGCAAAAGCACATCAACCGTTTTGGCTTCACCGCGCGTGCCCATCTCGATCTTGCACAGAAATTGACCGAAGGTCGTGAGCGCTTCGATCGGGTCATTCTCGACAAGAAAATCGAGAGCCGCGAACGCTACATGAAAATTCTGCCGCGCTTGTGCAAGCAGGTAGAAAAGCTGGCGAACGAGATCACTCAGCAGTATGCCAAGTTGTCGGCCGGTCCGAGAAAAGACAGCAAACGGTTGAAAGGATTTCAACGGGCACTTGGCTCGCTCCAACGGCTTTACCCCAAGTTTTATTTCAAGCAAAAGGTAACCGAAGAGTTCGTCCATCTGGCAGATGAGCATTTTCGAACGCTTTTGACGGTCCAGCATGAGACGACAAAGAAAGGCCGCGGCGGCGCCGCTCGGTCACCGGTCGGCCAAAAATCACCTGACCTCGAAAAATCCCTCTGGTTGTCGATCGATGAATACACGGAGCAATATCAGTCGCTAAAGACCTGGCTTCGGAAAGCGCTCCGCGCGAAAACGGAAATGGTCGAGGCCAACCTGCGACTGGTGATTTCCATCGCCAAGAAATACACGAATCGGGGACTGTCGTTTCTGGATCTGATCCAGGAAGGCAACATGGGCCTGATGAAAGCCGTCGAGAAATTTGAATATCGCCGCGGCTACAAATTTTCGACTTACGCGACCTGGTGGATCCGCCAGGCGATTACCCGTTCGATTGCAGATCAGGCGCGGACGATCCGCATCCCCGTGCACATGATCGAGACGATCAACAAACTGATGCGTGTGCAAAAGCAGTTGGTCCAGGAATACGGGCGCGAACCGACCCCGGAGGAAGTGGCCGAGGAAATTCTGTTGCCGGTGGATCGAGTTCGCGCGGTGTTGAAAATGGCCCAGCAGCCGATCTCACTTCAATCGCCGGTCGGCGAAAGCGAGGAAACGAACTTTGGCGACTTCATCGAGGACAAGGGCGCGGAAAATCCGTGCGACATGACCGCGATTGTCCTGCTGAAGGAGAAGATCAAAGACGTTCTCGAGACTTTGACCGAGCGCGAACGACAGGTTCTTGAACAGCGTTTTGGTCTGGTGGATGGATACAGCCGCACGTTGGAAGAAGTTGGACGGCAATTTCGCGTGACCCGCGAACGGATCCGCCAAATCGAGGCCAAAGCGCTGCGGAAGATGCGTCACCCGACGCGTATTCGGCAGTTGGAAGGATTTCTGGAAGCTCCCGAGGTGTAAGGCTTTGCCGCACTCACAGCTCCCCCGTCGCGCGCAACTTTCAGTCGCAGAGTTTGTTCAATTCGCGAGGAAATGAAACGCGAAGACGACCAGCAATTATGGGACCTTCTGGGCCGGGCTTCAGAGCCGAAGCTCTCGCCTTTTTTTTCGCGCAACGTGATCCGAGCCGTCCGGCAGCGCTCGCAATCCATCGATTTGCTGCGCAGTTGGTTTAGTTCGCGCAGACTTGTTCCAGTCGCGGGACTGGCGGTTGCAATCATTGCAGCGATAATGACGTTCCATCACCCGGCGATCCAAAAGTCTGCCGACAAGACTCCGGACCCGATCGCGCAGATCGACCCGCAGGATTACGACGTTGTCGCTGACTTGGACGAATTGCTGGTCACCGACGAGAGCAGTTTGTGGGACGACGATACTCAAACTTTGTAGGCGGAATCGCACTGGTTGCGATTCTCGTGCTGATTTGGCCGCTGGCTACCAATGCCCAGCCGCATGGTCAACAAGGCGGGGGCGTCAGAGCTATGCCGATGCCTCAGCCGCATCGCGCTCCGACGTTCGGTGACCCGCGTCAGCGTTGGCTCGCCATGCCTCCGCAGGATCGCCAAATCTTCCAGAAAAATGCGGAGCGCTGGATGCAAATGGGCCCAGAGGAACGAAAAATAATGCGCGCCCGAGAGAAAGTTTACCGTGCTCAGGTCAGTAAAGAAGTCGACGCCGCGCTGAGGGAGTCTGGTCTCCACCTGGAAGGTGAAAAACGCGTGCAATTTGAGCAGCGCTACCTCCAGGAGCGGCGCAAGATTGAGCATTCGTTGCGGCAGGAAATCGAAAGCCAACGCCAGCAGCAATTGCCTGCGCTTCAGGAGCGTTTGAAGAAGGAATTTGCAGAACCATCACCGGCGGGTTCATCCGCGGCTGCGCCGGCCAGTTCGGTTTCACCGAAAAAATAAACCGGCGGGCGTTTCCACCCGCCGGTTCAAATTTAACGCTGTGGTTTAACGCCAGTGGCGATAATGCCGATGGTACGCCCGCGAGTAATAAACTCGGTGACCGTGATACCAGTAAAACGACGGCCCATAGCCGTATCCGTAATAAGGATACGGGTATCCATAGCCGTAATAGGGGTAGGGATATCCCGGATACCCAAAACCAATCCCCACTGCCACTCCGGCGTTAGACTGTGGCGCCGACGCGAAAGCGAATCCGCCCGCAACCAGCGCGATTAAAAGTAGTTTCTTCATGTCTGCTCACCTCCCCAGTTTCTAATAATTGAACTAAAGGTACGACGAAAAGTTGCTCGAATTATTCGGTCGTGCCCAGGGCGGAATATTTGGGATAGCCCGTCACGCACAGATCGGGTCCGATTTTTTCGAACGCGACCCGATCCAAACGCGCGCTTTCTGAAGTTGATCGCGCACCCTTTCCGGCGAACCCGGGAACGCCGCCGCCGGTGAAAATTGGCGCAATATAAATCTGCACCTTGTCGATCAGACGTTCGTCGAGCGCATGTCCGAGAACATTGCCTCCGCCTTCGATCGTAACAGTCACCACGTTTTTCTTGCCGAGATCGGCGAGGACAGTGCCCAGCGGTTCGTTGCGATAAACCAGAGTGTTCTTCGCATGACGATCGGTAAAGATGCGCGCGGGGCGCGGCAGTTTTCCGGAACGAGTGATTACCACGCGTATCGGTTGGCGCGAATTGCGAGGGCCGCGAACGGTTAAATACGGATTATCGGTTCTGATAGTTTCGGCGCCGACCAGGATCGCGTCGCTCTCCGCGCGCAATCTCTGAGCATGTTTACGCGCTGCTGCGCTCGTGATCCAGCGCCCTTCGCGGGCCGGTCGAGTGAGGCGTCCGTCCAAGCTGGTTCCGCACTTCGCAATCACAAACGGAATTCCAGTCGCAATCCATTTGTTGAACGCCTCGTTGAGATGGGCGCATTTCCCGGCAAGCACTCCGCTCCGCACCTTTATGCCAGCGTCTTGCAGGATTTGTATTCCCCGGCCGCGATGGCGCGGATTTGGATCAGTCGCTCCTATGACGACCGATTTCACACCGGCACGGATGATCGCGTCCGTACACGCACCGGTCCGGCCGACGGACGAACAGGGCTCCAGAGTGACATACAAAACAGCGTCCTTGGGGACGGCTCGTTTGAAGCGCTGCAAACATTCGATTTCGGCGTGGGGCAAACCCGCCCGGCGATGATGACCACGCGCGACGATTCGGTTTCGCAAAACCAGGACTGCGCCAACCGCTGGATTAGGGCTGGTTTGCCCGACAGATTTTCGAGCTTCGCGCAATGCCTCGCCCATGAACCGCTCGTCAGTATTCATTTGGAAGAAACAAGTTATTCAGGAGCGATCCGTTTGCGCAAATCTTTCGCTTTTCTACTTGGCGAATGTGTCGCGCCCGACTTACTTAGAGAGTAGAACCCCCCAACGCTATGGCCACGAAAAACGAAGAGAAAACCGGCGCCGACAAAGTAATCGCCGCCCGAAACAAGAATCTCGACCTCGCAATCCAGCAAATCGCCAAAGATTTTGGCGAGGGCGCGATCATGCGCCTGGGCGGCGAAAAGATTGTCGACATCGACGTTATCCCAACTGGAAACATTTTGATCGATCGTGCTCTCGGCGTCGGCGGATTTCCCCGTGGTCGGGTTGTCGAGGTGTATGGTCCTGAATCCTCTGGTAAAACCACGCTGACGCTGACGGTCATCGCGCAGGCGCAGAAACGCGGCGGCCTGGCGGCCTTCATTGACGTCGAACACGCGCTGGATCCGCAGTACGCCAAGAAGCTCGGCGTGAATCTGGACGATTTGCTCGTTTCGCAGCCGAGCTCGGGCGAAGAAGCGCTTCGAATTTGTGAAACGCTGATTCGCTCCAACTCCCTCGACGTCATCGTCGTCGATTCGGTCGCGGCGCTGGTGACGCGCGCGGAATTGGAAGGCGAGATCGGCGACGCGACGGTGGGCGCGCAGGCCCGTTTGATGAGCGCAGCTTTGCGCAAACTGACTTCGCTCATTTCTAGAGCCCGCACTTGCTGCGTTTTCACAAATCAGATTCGTGAAAAAATCGGCGTGATGTTCGGCAATCCGGAAACAACGCCCGGCGGCAAGGCGTTGAAATTCTACGCCAGCGTCAGGATCGACATTCGCCGCATTGGCGCGATTAAACAGACCGACGGCAGCGTTACCGGCAATCGCACCCGCGTTAAAGTCGTAAAAAACAAAGTCGCCCCGCCTTTTACTGAAGCCGAGTTCGACATCATGTATAACGAAGGGATTTCCACAACCGGATCGCTTCTGGATCTCGCGCTGGAGAAGCAAATCATCGAAAAGCGCGGGTCGTGGCTCAATTACAAGGGCTCACAACTCGCCCAGGGACGCGACGCGGCCAAGGAAGTTTTGAAGGAGGACCCGAAGCTGTATTCGGAAATCGAGGCCGCGGTGAAGGCTAAATTGAACGACGAGAAGGATTAAGCCTTCTACAATCTTTATGCTTTATCGATTTCTCTCTAAAGCCGTTCTTCTTGCCATCCTGACTGCTGCAAATGCGGCAACGCCGAACCCGGAAGCGCCGGTTCGATTGATTCCCGGGTTGGGCGAAGTTCATCATCCGGTTTCGACAAAGAACAAGGAAGCCCAGCAGTTTTTCGATCAGGGTCTTAAGCTCGTCTACGGGTTTAATCACGATGAAGCGCGCCGTTCTTTCATGCGCGCCGCTGAGCTAGATCCAGAACTCGCGATGGCGCACTGGGGCGTCGCCTTGACGCTTGGACCGAACTACAACCTGCCGGTCGATCCCGAGCGGGAGCGCGCAGGTTACGACGCGGTCCAGCGCGCGATCGCATTGAAAGAAAACGCATCCGAGCCCGAGCGGGCCTACATCGACGCCTTGGTGGTCCGTTATTCCAACGACCCAAATGTCGATCTGCACGCGCTGGATCGCGCTTATAGCGACGCGATGCGCAAGCTCGCCGCGCGCTATCCGGACGATCTCGACGCGGCCACGCTTTTTGCCGAGAGCATGATGAATTTGAATCCGTGGAAACTTTGGACCGCTGATGGCAAAGCCGCTGAGGGCACGGACGAAATTGTTTCTGTGCTCGAATCAGTTTTGAAACGCGATCCCAATCATCTCGGCGCGAACCATTATTACATTCACGCGGTTGAGGCTTCTACGCATCCGGAGCGGGCGTTGCCAAGCGCCGAACGTTTGGGCAAGCTTGCGCCGGCTGCCGGTCACCTCGTCCACATGCCGGCCCACATCTATTCGCGCGTTGGCGATCACCCGGCCTCGGCGCATTGCAATGAGCTTGCGGTTGCCGCCGACAAAAAATTCCTCGGGGCAACGCAGGAGCAAGGCGCTTATCGACTAATGTACTACAGCCACAACATGCATTTTCTGGCCTTTGCGGCATGTATGGATGGAAATTTTGCCGAAGCGCGCGACGCCGCGGCAAAGTTAGTGACCAATGTTGCGCCTGGTGTTAAAGCGATGCCGGATCTGGAAGGATTTCTGCCGACGCCGATGGTGGTGTTGTTCGCTTTCGAGCGTTGGAACGATTTGGTAAACTTTCCCGCGCCCGATTCTGCGTTTCAAATAACGACGGCGGTCTGGCATTCATTGCGCGGAATGGCGTTCGCCAAACTCGGTAAAACGGCGGAGGCCGAGAAAGAGCAGACCGCATTTCGAGATCTGGTCGCGAAGATTCCAGCGGACACGATGTACGAGCCACTCAACAAAGCGGCGGCCGTTTTTAACGTACACGAAGATATTTTGGCTGGTGCGATTGCGCAGAGCCGGCATGACGACAAGGCGACGATCGACGCGCTCGCAAAAGCCGTCGCCGCCGAAGACGCTCTCAATTACAGTGAACCCCCGGACTGGTATCCGCCGGTCCGCCCGATGCTCGGACATGTCTTGCTTGGAAATGGACAGGCCGTTGAAGCCGAGAAAATGTTTCGCGACGCTCTTGAGAAATCGCCGCGCTATGCTCGCGCGCTGCTTGGTTTGCGTGATTCGTTGAAAGCGCAGAATCGACAATACGAGGCCGAACAGATCGATCAGCAATTTCGCGCCGTGCTGAAAGAGAGCAGTGCAGTTTCGTCTGTAGTCACGAGCAAAAGGTAACGCCCGGGTTTCATCTGGACGCTCGCTGCGCGAGTTGGAATGATTGCGCCTGGACGGCGCGCCAACATGACCACGGACGTTAGCGACGATGCTCAACTCGAGATCGGCCATGTCTTGTTCATGGACATCGTCGGGTTTTCCAAACTTCTTCTGGACGAGCAAGGCGAAGCATCCCGCCGATTAAATCAGATCGTTCGAAACACGGATCAATTCCGCGCGGCGGAGGCCGCGGATAAACTGATTAGATTACCCACGGGCGACGGAATGGTGCTGGTGTTCTTTAACAGCCCTGAAGCGCCGGTCCGGTGTGCGGCGGAAACCGCAAAGGCTTTGAAAGGCTCCTCTGACTTTGGTCTTCGCATGGGGATTCACAGCGGGCCGGTCAACAAGATCTCTGATGTAAACGACAGGTCGAACCTGGCCGGCGGTGGAATCAACATCGCCCAGCGCGTGATGGATTGCGGTGATGCGGGGCATATCCTTCTTTCCAAAAGGGTCGCCGAGGACCTCGAGCAACATAGCAAGTGGCGGCCGTACTTGCAGGATCTTGGTGAATGCGAAGTCAAACACGGCGCGCGCGTGAACGTGGTGAATTTCTACACCGGCGACATTGGTAATTCCGCGCTACCGGAGAAATTTACCCGTGCGAAACAGAAACAGGATGCGGCCGCGCTGGTCGCAGACACAGCGATCGCTAGTCGCGCTGTCGCTATCCGTCGGCGACAGATTGCGCTCCTCGCGACTTCGGTCTTCGCACTGCTGGCTATCGGTATCGGCCTTTGGGTTTTTTCTCAGCGAAAGCCTACCGCAATTACCGGAATTGAATCCATCGCGGTCAAGCCGCTCGAGAATCTCTCAGGCGACAAGGACAAAGACTATTTTGCTGACGGCATGACGGACGAATTGACCACGAAGCTGTCGCAAATCGGCGCGCTGAAGCGGGTCGTCGCCCCGTCCACCATGATGAAGTACAAACAATCGCCGAAATCGAACGTCGATATCGCGCATGAAGTGAGCGTGAAAGCGATGGTTGAAGGCTCTGTCGTGCTCGCGGGGGACCAGGCACGGATTTCGGTTCAACTGGTAGACGTGGGAACGGATAAAACGTTATGGGCGGAGAGTTATACCCGTAACGTGGCTAACATCGTCCGGTTACAGAACGAAGTGGCTCTGGCCATTGCTAACGCCATCGCACTGGAGTTGACCCCAGGGGAGAAAACACGATTCGCCAACGCCCGTACCGTGAATCCTCAGGCTTATGATTATTATTTGCGCGGCAAGAGTATTTCCCGAATCAACACAGAAAACGCCAACAACAGCATTGAGCTCTTGGAAAGGGCCGTTTCCTTGGATTCCAACTTTGCAGACGCCTATGCGGAATTGGCGAACGCTTACAGCGACAAAGGTTACTTCTTTCAGGCTGGCAATAAGGAATGGGCTTCAAAAGCGGAGACAGCCGTGGCCAAAGCGCTTAAACTGAATCCTGAGCTTCCATCAGCATTGCTGGTTCGTGCCGGGTTACTTTGGACGCCGTCGCATGGATTTCCGCATGAACAGGTCATAACGGAAACCCAGAGGGCCATCGCCGTCGCTCCTAATTTTGGCGACGCGCACGGTTTCCTCGCGGCCATTTATTTCCACGTCGGACTTCTCGATGCGGCATTGAGCGAATTTAAGAGAGCGGACGATCTCATGCCCGGTAACGAAGCGGTCCAGTTTCATCTCGGAATGATGAGTCTTTTTCAAGGAAGGTACGGAGAGGCGTCGGCGACCATGGAGAAGAATATTAAGGGGTTTGTCCCAGCGTTTGTTGAATACAACATTGCCGCAGCGGTTCTTTATGATGGCCATACGAAGGAGGCGAAAGAGCGCATCGACGCGGCGAAAGCGCAATTTGACGATGAAGGTGGGATCATGACCTCCATGCAGGCTTTGCTTTTTGCCGCCAGCGGCGACAAATCACACGCCAGGGAGAAAATCGAGGAAGCTATAAAGATTGGTGAAGGGTTTGGGCACTTTCACCACACGACTTATGCGATTGCGTCGGCCTACGCGCTCATGGATGAACCTGAGTCGGCGATGAAATGGCTCAACTACACGGCAGAAAATGGATACCCAAACCTTACTTGGTTCGAACGAGATCCGAACCTTAACAATCTGCGCAAAGACCCGCAATTCGTCCGATTCCTGGAACGGTTAAAACCGAGATTCGAGCATTTGAAAGCAATCGCTGCCGGCTCATAAGCGTATTCTTCCCGTTGCTCTCATCGCATCGCCAGTTTTGAAACTTAGAAGTAGGTGAGCGTCCTACACTATATTATTCGCTTTGCCTACATTTTGGCTTTGCTCGGACTGAGTGCCCAAAGATCATCGCTGCGGATATGTGGAACCCAGCGAGCCACCGCCGGTTGAGGTTCGGATTGGGAATCTTGGTCGTAATATTCGCCATGCCCGTTTCTGCGCCCAGGCTTTTGTCGCAAGGGTGAGTGTGCGCCCATCTGGGAACGCCCGGTCTGGGCGTCGAAGGCACATCAACTTTACCGGCAGGGCATTGGGAGGCCTCGGTTTTTTTTCGTTATTACAATTCGCGCCAGGATGTTCTCGGTGATGAACCTCTCGATCATCCGCTCGTTTACGCGAACACCCACGTCTATGGCTGGACGATCAGCGCCACCTACGCGGTGACCGATAGATTCGATTTAACCTTGGACGTTCCGTTTCAATACGGAACTCGCAAGACCTGGATCGAACACAACTTCATGTCGATGGCGCTCCACACCATGCGCGCCGGTGGCATCGGAGATATGCGCCTGACGGCGAGCTATTGGCTGTTCGATCCGAAGAAGTTTCCGGAGCGAAACATCTCCCTGTCGTTAGGGGTTTCCATCCCCACGGGCGTGGACGACGCGAGCGATTATTCTTACCGCGCCACCGGCAAGGTGCTGCGACCAGTCGATCCCGCGATCCAGCCGGGAGATGGAGGATGGGGCATCCTCGTCGGCGGCCAGGCTTTTACGAGTCTCTTTTCCCCAGTTGCCCCACTCGAATTGGTTCGTCAATACTTATGCTTATGCCGAGGCTGCCTACGTTATCACTCCCCAGGAGACGAATGGCGTGCAATCCACTTTTGGTGACCAGCCGGTCCTTACTGGTGGATTTAAGGGCTTTATTTATGATAGCATTGCCGACCAATTCCTGGTTCGAGGCGGTGTGTCTCAGGTTGTCTGGCCATCCAAAGGAGTATCGATTAGCGCCGGTATTCGATGGGAAGGCGTTCCCGCGCACGACTTAATCGGTGGCGATTTCGGTTGGCGGTTTCCCGGAGGCTCGCTTTCGTTCGAACCCGGCGTTACCTGGGCGCCGCGACGCCAGGATTCATTTTCCGTCTATGTCCCGATCGCCGTTTATCGTTACGCCGGCCTGGACGCTAACTCGCAGAGCATGGGCATGACGGGTCCCGGCCTTGCCACCATCGCCGACTGGCAGCTCATCATTAGCTTTACGCACCAATTCTGAAATCCTACTACTGACGCCGGCGAAGAGTAATTAGACGATGTGAATCACGTCTTCGCGGCTGAAGCGCACCTTTTTCTGCGTAGCGTACTTGTCGTCGTCGGCGCGATAGCCCGGTGCGCAGCAATCGACGGAAGATACGACGCGTTGTCGCAGAAACATTTCCATTTGGAAATCGGCGCGCCCTTGGGAAACTAAGATCGACATCATGACCTCGGCCCAGATCCGGCAATCGTTTCTCGATTTCTTCCGCGAGAAGAAGCACACCATTGTGCCTTCGTCGTCGCTGTTGCCTGACGCGCCCAACCTGCTTTTCACCAACGCAGGCATGAATCAGTTCGTGCCGATTTTTTTGGGGCAACAAAAACCGCAGTGGAATCCTCCGCGGGTGACCGACACCCAGAAATGCATTCGCGCCGGCGGCAAGCACAACGATCTCGAAGACGTCGGCCTCGACACCTATCACCACACTTTCTTCGAAATGCTCGGCAACTGGAGCTTCGGCGATTATTTCAAGAAAGAGGCGATCGAGTGGGCCTGGGAACTGGTGGTTGAACGCTGGAACTTTCCCGCACAACGGCTTTACGCGACCGTTTATAAACCCGGCCCGAATGACCCAAGCGAGTTCGACCAGGAGGCTTACGATCACTGGGCGCGATTGTTTCGCGACGCCGATCTCGATCCGAAGATTCACGTCACCGGTTTCGGCAAAGCCGACAATTTCTGGATGATGGGCGACACCGGTCCGTGTGGACCGTGTTCGGAGTTGCATGTCGATCTAACCCCGGACGGGGACACGCGTGGCTCGCTGGTGAACAAGAATGATCCGCGCTGCATCGAGATTTGGAACCTGGTCTTCATTCAGTTCAACGCGAATCCCGACGGAAGCTTCACGCCGCTGCCGCAACGTCACGTCGATACCGGCATGGGTTTCGAGCGCGCAACGGCAATCATTCAGGGCACGAAAAATCTCACCGATTTTTCGGGAACGGTTTCGAATTACGAGACGGACATTTTTCGGCCGATCTTCGATGAAATTGAAAAGCTCAGCGGCGACAAATACCGTTCGAGCCTGCCGCATTCTTCGGATTGGGGAGCGCACGCGCCCTCGCGTGCAGTGGTTGGCGCCGCGCCAACCGCATCCGGCGAGGCGCCGGATGCAACACCCGAGGCGGGTGTGCTCCCCAGAACGGAGCAGATCCAAATCGATGTCGCGTTTCGAGTAGTAGCCGATCACATCCGCGCGCTGAGTTTCGCGATCGCGGACGGGATTATTCCTTCAAACGAGGGTCGTGGCTACGTCTTGCGTCGTATTTTGCGACGCGCCGTGCGTTACGGTCGCTCATTGGGATTCCACGAACCGTTCTTTTTCAAGCTGGTCGCCGTCGTCGCGAAAAGCATGGGCGACGTCTTTCCCGAACTCGGGAAAAAGCAAAAACACGTCAAGGAGACGATCAAGCGCGAAGAAGAATCGTTTAACAAGACTCTCGATAAGGGTATTGAGCTGTTCGACGAGAAAGTGACTATCCAAGCGAACGTTCCAGCACGTGGTGCCTTGATGAGCACGGTAACCAATGTCGGTACAGAAGAAGAGCCGGAGTTTGTTCCTGCAATTACTGGCAGCGAAATTTCGGGTGAGTTCGCGTTTAAGCTTTACGACACATACGGCTTTCCGCTCGATCTCACTCAGCTAATGGCGCGTGAGCGCGGGCTAACGGTCGATGTTTCCGGCTTCGAGAGATTGATGGACGAGCAACGCGAGCGAGGTCGCAAAGCGCAAAAAAAATCAACAATCACGGTCCAGCATATCGTTGATTTTCCAACGGAATTTGTCGGATATAAAACCTTAGAGACAGACGCGAAGTTATTCAAAATTGTCGAGAAGGCCGGAGGGATCGGCAGTGGTGACAAGTGGGCGATTGTCGATGTATCGCCTTTTTATGCCGAAAGCGGCGGTCAGGTTGGGGACACTGGCGAATTGAGGTTCATCAAGGATGGCAAAGTCGTTCGAGTTGTTAATGCGCTGAAGGAAGACAAAACCTTCTACTTGAAACTCGCTAATATTGAAGGTTTCGACTGGTCGCCCGAATCACCGCTGCATCTCACGGTAGACGCTGCGCGGCGTCACTCGATCCAAGGCCATCACACGGTGACGCACTTGTTGCACTGGGCGCTTCACCAAGTGGTCAGCAAGGATGCGGCGCAGAAAGGTAGTTATGTGGGGCCGGACAAATTAACGTTCGATTTCTCAAGCGCGCCCCTCACGCAGCAGCAAAAACGCGATGTGGAAAAGTTAGTAAACGAAAAAATCGGCGACAACGCGTTGGTTTTCTGGACGGAAATTCCGTACGCGGAAGCTAAGCAGCACAACGAAATTCAACAGTTCTTTGGCGAAAAGTACGGTGACGTTGTCCGCGTCGTTCAGATCGGTGGTGACCCGATCAAGTTGAATGGTTACTCGATGGAGTTGTGCGGCGGCACCCACGTGAGATCGACAAGCGAGATCGGTGCGTTTCGCATCGTGAAAGAGGAGGCGATCGCGGCCGGCACGCGTCGCATCGAAGCCGTGGCAGGTGATGCCGCGAGAACCTGGGCGACGGACGAAGCAAAGCGTCAGCAAGACCGATTTGAGATTCTCGCGCGAAAGAAACCAGACGTCGCGCCGTTGCCCGTGTTTACCGACACGGTGCAGACGAACAAGATGCTGGAACAGATCGACGCGCGCGGGGCGCATCTGGAAAAATTGGATGCCGACGTGCGCGAATGGGAAAAGCAACACGCCAAACAAGCGGAAGCGGAATATCAGAGCCGTGGCGGGCAGATCGCCAACGAACTGGCTGCGAAGCACGGCAAAGAAACATTTTTGGTCGCCAAGATCGAACACGGGGACGGCAAATTGTTGCAAGCAATCGCCGACTCGCTAAAATCGAAGTTTAGCGGACCAATTGTTCTCGCCGGAGCGAAAGATGGGCGCGTCGCGCTGGTCGCGGTAGTGCCGAAAGGTCTAATCTCAACGTTCCAGGCGAATAAAATTATTCAGGAAATTGCGCCGATCGTCGGAGGCAAGGGCGGCGGGCGACCGGAAAGCGCGCAGGGCGGTGGTGACAATGTTGCGAAAATCAACCAAGCGCTCGAACAAGCACGAAAGTTAATCGATGGATCTCGATCTTAAAGCGAAGGTAGCGCTCGTCACCGGATCGACGGCCGGCATTGGGTTCGCGATTGCGAAACGGCTCGCGCGCGAAGGCGCGAAGGTTGTTGTAAACGGTCGAACTAATGGGCGCGTGCACGACGCCATGGTTAAAATTGAGAACGAGATTGCGAATGCGAAAATAAGCGGAGTCGCGGCGGATGTCGGGACGACCGAAGGCTGCGATAAGCTAGTCGCCGAAGCCGGCCGAGTGGACATTCTCGTCAACAACGCCGGAATTTTCGAACCGAAACCGTTTGAAGAAATCAGCGATGCGGATTGGGAAAGATTTTTCGGCGTCAATGTGATGTCGGGCGTGCGTTTGAGCCGAGCTTATTTGCCGGAGATGAAGAGACGAAATTGGGGACGGATCGTTTTTATTTCCAGCGAATCCGGTCTGCAAATTCCGGCGGAAATGATTCATTACGGAATGACAAAGACCGCGCAGCTCGCGATCGCGCGGGGATTGGCTGAGACGTGTCAAAAGACAAACGTGACGGTAAATTCAGTTCTGCCGGGCCCGACGGGGTCCGAAGGCGTGACCGAGTTCGTCGCCGACCTTGCGGCCCAACAAAAGATCAGCCCGGCCGAGTTCGAGCGCGAATTTTTCAAGAACGCCCGGCCGACGTCGATTTTGCAGCGGTTCATCGAGCCGGATGAAATCGCGAACGTGGTTGCCTTTGTTTGCAGCCCGCTCGCTTCGGCCATTAACGGCGCTGCAGTTCGAGCTGACGGCGGTGTCATACGATCGATTGGCTAATCTAGGGCGCGCTTGCGCTCGGCGTTCGCGCGTGTTTCACGCCAAAGCAATTGTCGCTCGGGATGTCTTTAAGGACGTTAACCTTGCCGTCGACATTGGCGACGATTGTGCGTTGCGAGGCGGCGAAAACGGCGGTCGCGCTGAATACGATCAACAACGTTTGGCAAAGGAAGTAGTTGTTGTTCATGTCGGGATTGCGAGGGTGATGAAGAACGTTGCTGCGAGAGCGAGGAATAACACCAACAAATAAATAAAACCGCCGGCGAAAAATTTGAGCGTGCTGATGAACCAGCCTTGTCGATAAACGTATCGGATCGACAAAAAAATCTGAATCACGAATGTGATCCAAAGAAGGGCGATGACCCAGCCGGCAAAAGTTCCTGGGATTGCTCGATTGAGACCCATCGTGATGAGAACGATCAACATGACGCCGGTGTAAAAGAATGAATGGATGTGTAGCGCGTAAATTAGATGGTCGATGTAGAAGACACGTCGCCGGATGTAGAGAACTTTCAGAACAAACGCGAACAACGGAATGCAGCAGAGCATCATGTAGGGCAGGTTGCTGAACAGCGTGGTGATGAACAGCCCCATCTTGGTTCCGTGCTCGCCCATCTTTTCCTTGGCCCGGGCTTCCAGCCAGCGCTCGAACGGCGTCGATGATTTCTCGTTCTCATCGAACACGACGAACGGACGATCTCCAACCGCTCCATATTCCCGCCGGTTCGATTCGCTCGGCGAAACTGTCGCACTGGCTGACGGCGTCACCGTCACGGTAGGTGAAGTCGACGTTGTCGGCGAGGGATTCGGCTTGGTCAAAGAATCCAGCACCGCCTTCGCTTTACGGCGCTGTTCGGGCGAAAGGTTTTCCTGGTCGAGCTCCTTCTGAATCTCATCGCGCTTTTCCGAAATCGCGGCCGCAACGTCTGCGCGGTTCTTGTCTGAAATCTTGCCTGGCTCGAAACGTAGTCCTTTCGCTCCGTAGTTCACCGCGAAGAAAAAAGCCACGCTGGCGAGGAGGTACAAACGGAGTGGGTGGACGTGACGCACGCGCTTTCCTTGAACGAATTCGTTGGTAAGTTGCCAGGGCCGGGTAACCAGAAGGCCGATGGTGGCGAAAAATTTCGAATCCCAGTTCAGGAATTCGTTGAGAACATCCAAAATGACGTGACCAAACGACCGGCGATAATCAATCGCCGCTTGTCCGCACTGTGAGCAATAATGCCCGGTCAATTTCGTCCCGCAGTTCTCACAATGGGTAAACGCCGGTAGTTCTTGACTTTTGCGTCGCCTTAGCCAGCCGCGCTGAGAGCGGCGCTCGATCGCTGAGATCGCGGTATCGCCGAGAATGATTTTTATCGGTTCGTCCGACATGGCGTGCGAGGTTAATGGATTGGTTTCCCGGCGTCCATGCCCGGCTTGTAAGGCAGTGCCTGTCTTGACGGTACGAAGCTGTCCGATTTACATCGCCGACATGAAAACATTCACCGCAGCGATCATCGGTTTAGTAGCAATTTCAGCGTTCAGCTTCACGGCCCGAGCGGACCAACCGCATATGCGCCGCGCATTGGAAAATCTCCGCGCCGCGCGCGCGGAGCTTGAAGTAGCTGAGCATGACAAAGGCGGCTGGCGTATCCGCGCGATTGAGAATACCAATCGCGCCATCCGCGAAACAGAAAACGGCATGGCCGTCGGCAGATAACCAAGCGGTCATCGTGTCTAAAGCGGGGCTCGTGAAAACGGGCTCCGCTTTTCGTTTGTCCCTTAGTACCGCACGAACCAAAGCGATGCCGAACCGGCAATTCCAGCGGCCCAGAGAACGATGTCGTTATTGACGAAATAGGGATAAATCATGAGGGCGAGACCGATAAATATCGGCTGCCAAAGACTCATTCGCTTTCCGTAAGCGAAGGCGACGAAGCCGATTGATCCGAAGATGAAGCCGCCGATCAGGTTTGCCGTGCCAAAGTTCACGATGTCGATCATGCAGCTAGACGTGGGCCAAAGGTGTAGCCACGCGCCTGTGGCGCGTCTCCGCAGGCGGCAGGCAGCGCCCTGGCTACAACGCTGAACTTCGCGGTTGACCAGCAGCAAGCCGGGGTGACACGATTTGGCCAGCACAACCGATGGCAAATCAACTTTTTCGCAAGAAAAGCCCGGATGCTTTGATCGCCGAGGCAGCTGCGCCCGATCGCAGAATGAAGCGCTCGCTCACTGCGCTCGATCTTACCTGCCTCGGCATTGGTGCGATCATCGGGGCGGGCATTTTCGCGCTCGCCGGCACCGCGGCGGCGGGCGAGGCCGCTCATGTGGGCGAATCCATCATCAAAACGCCGGTGCTCAATTTCATCATCGCATTCATCCACCATACCGACCTGGTCTTTGGCCGGCCGGCGGCGGGACCGGCGGTCGCCCTTTCGTTTGTCGTGGCGGCGATCGCGTGTGGCTTCGCCGCGCTCTGCTACAGCGAGCTTGCCTCGATGATTCCGGTTTCTGGCTCCGCCTATACCTATTCCTACGCCACGCTCGGCGAGATTATCGCCTGGATTATCGGCTGGGATTTAATCCTCGAATACGCGGTCGGAAACATGGCGGTAGCGAAAGGCTGGTCGGATTATTTGGTGAAACTGCTCTACAGCTTAAGCCATGGTTCCATCAGGCTTCCGCTTTGGCTGGTTACCGATCCAACCACGGCTGCCACCAAGCTTTCACAAGGCGGTGAAGTCGTGCAGTACTATTCGCCGCTCGGCCTGCCGCACATCTTCGGATATCCTATCGCTCTCGATCTTCCTGCGGTGTTAATCGTAGCCGCGGTGACGGTTCTTTTGATTTACGGTATTCGCGAAAGCGCCACGACCAACACGACCATCGTGTTGATCAAAGTCGCCGTAGTGGTTTTCGTCATAGCTTTCGGCGCCTTCATGGTCCACCCGACAAATTGGCGTCCGTTTGCGCCTAGCGGATTTGGCGGCGTGATGAGTGGCGCAGCCATTGTCTTTTTCGCCTTCATCGGGTTCGATGCCGTCTCGACGACGGCGGAGGAAACGAAAAATCCCCAACGCGATTTGCCGATCGGGATGATCGCCAGTCTCATCATCTGCACCGTACTGTATGTACTCATGGCCGCCGTGCTTACCGGCATTAAAAAATACACGGTTTATCTCGGTGACTCCGCCGCGGTGGCGACTGCCTTTGCCAGTAAACCATGGGCCCAGGCGCTTGTTAGCGCCGGTGCGCTGGCCGGTCTCACTTCAGTGCTGCTCGTGTTTCAACTTGGCCAGCCCCGCATCATCATGGCGATGGGGCGCGACGGTCTGGTCCCGCAATTTTTTTCACGTCTTCACCCGCGCTACCGGACGCCGTATATCACCACGATCTTGACTGGCGTCTTGGTGGGCGGAGTTGCCATGTTGATCGATATCGGTTCGTTGGCCGACCTAACGAATATCGGAACGCTCTTTGCCTTTGTCCTTGTCTGCTGCGGCGTAATCGTGCTGCGCCGAAAGGATCCAAATCGTCCGCGGCCCTTCCGCGTCCCAATGGTGCCGATCTTTCCCATTCTGGGCGTCCTTTTTTGTTTTGCCCTGATGCTGAGTCTTCCGATCGAGACATGGATCCGCTTTTTCGTCTGGCTTGTGATTGGTCTGGCGATCTACTTCCTCTACAGCGTTCGCCACAGCAAGCTTCGCGGCGGCGAAGACACCGGAATAACCGAAGACGTCCCGCCTCCGTTCATCAAGTCGTAAGATCGGTATAGCCACGGCTCTGTGAGCCGTCCACCCCTTTTAACGCTGCACAGCAGCGTGGCTACAAACTTACGCCGCTTTCTGGGCGTGACTCGCCTTGTCGTCGACTTCGAGCCAATCGAACAACGTGGTTGTCTTTGGATCGAGTCGGAGCGGTTTTAATTGCTCGACGAACCACTCGCGCTTCTCGGGATCGTTGTAGGGGTTATTGGCAGTGACCTCGTCACCCCAGCGCTTGACCTCGTCCGGCGTTTTCTTTTGGCCGTTCCGATTCAGCCAATCGACCATGTCTTGATCGCTTGCGCCGTTTTCGATCTGCGCTTTGAAATCTGCGCCCTTCACGCCTTTGAAACCGAACAGCATGTTGTCGAGCGGACAATCAAAGTGGTATTCGCCGATGTTACCGCCAACCAGCGCGCGACATTTGTCGAGCGTGCGTCCAAGAATTGCATAACCGCCAATCCGGATGCGCGGACTGCGCGGTGATTCCTTTGTCAGATCTTTCCCTGTCACCTTTGTATTCATGATTTACGCTAACGGCATGAGGGGATGTCGCAAGCGCGCGGCGAAAATTTTCTGAGAACCGAAGCCCCCGTGGGCTACGACGCGTTAGCGGCTTTTGTAGCGGCGGTCTGCCTGTCGCGCCGTAACCGTCCGAAGGCGAACGACACCGAATGGATTGCTTTCGGCGACGAGACATCGCCGCTACAGTTCGAGCAGTGAAACTTTTTCTGGCGGCGTTCTTCAGCTGCGTTGTCGTCTTACAGGCTGAATCGCCGCGTATCTCGCCGCCGCCAGATGGAAAGCTATATCACGGTTTTTATTGGGACGGCGTCGGGACCGATACGCACGATCCGACCGAGCACGATGTCACGGCTGCCGATGTGGCGCGTTACGAACAGGCTGTCGGCGCCAAGACTGCATGGGTCTATTTTTCGGACAATTGGTTCGAGTCCCGAAAATTTCCAGCCGAGATGTGCGGCTGGATCCGCGATATCGGCGAAATTCCGTACGTTCGGCTGATGCTTCGCTCGGATGTCGACCAACTTCATGGCGAGAAGAAGTTTTCACTTCAGAAAATCATCACTGGCGAGTTTGATGCCGATCTTCGGGCCTGGGGCCATGACGCCAAGGCGTTCGGTTCGCCGATTTTGATCGAGTGGGGAACCGAGCCGAATGGAAACTGGTTCAGTTGGAACGGAAAATGGAACGGCGGTTCCGTTGAAGGACCAAAACGCTACGTCGCGGCTTATCATCACATTGTCGATCTCATGCGCGGGGAGGGCGCGGATAACCTGACCTGGGTATGGCACGTCAACTGGTACGACGAGCCGGAGCGACAATGGAACGCATTCGAAAATTATTTTCCGGGCGAGAAATATTGCGATTGGGTCGCACTCAGCGCTTACGGGCCGCTCACGCCGCGGACCACTGACGGTCTTGAGACCTTCCGGTTTGAAATTGACGAAGCTTATCCGCGGTTAATCAAGATCGCGCCGGGCAAACCAGTGATCGTCGCCGAGTTCGGTTGCGACCTGCACAATCGGCACGTTAACGCTACGCGTTGGGCGCGCGGCGCACTCGACGAGCTCTTTTCAAACCGGTGGCCGGCGATCGTCGGGTTCTGCTGGTGGAACGAAGGCTGGCAGAACGATGATATCAAAAGACACGATACCGACATGATCGTGCTGCACGATGCCGATCTTACCCGCGCGTTTCGGGACGAATTCGCGCAACACGGAGAGAAGATTCAGCAGAAACCCGTGGCCACAGATGCACACAGATGAAACACCGATTTAAAATCTGTGACGATCTGTGTTAATCTGTAGCTGAAATTTTATGGTCAAAGTCGATATCGAATACACTGGCGATTTGCATTGCGATGCAACGCATGGTCCGTCGAAATCGAAGATCGCGACCGATGCGCCCACCGACAATAAAGGCAAAGGCGAAGCATTTTCGCCCACTGATCTCGTCGCGACCGCCCTCGGCACCTGTATTAGCACGACCATGGGACTCAAAGCCGAATCGCTGGGCGTCGATCTTCGCGGAATGAAGGTTTCGGTGGAAAAGGAAATGTCGACGGATCCGCCGCGGAGAATCGTTGGATTGCCGAGCGAGGTTCACATTCCCTTACCGCCGGATTCGCCACATCGCGAGGTCCTCGAGCAAACCGCGCTGAATTGTCCGGTGCACAAGAGCCTGCCGCCGGAAATCAGGCGCCCGACCAAATTCTTTTGGGAAGGGTAATCTGTCATCTCGAGCGGAGCGAGAGACCTCCCGCTTGACGATGGGTCACTCGAGTTAGGTTGTGTGATCAAAGCTTCGACTGCGAGGTCCCTCACTTCGTTCGGGATGACAGCGAATAATTATTTTTCGCTGGGATACAACCACTCCAAATAATCTGCTACGCCGCGTTCGAGCGAGAATTGCGGCTGATAACCGAGCGCACCGCGGACTTTTTCCAGGTCGGCTTCGGTGAAGTTTTGGTAGTGGGCGTGGGGGTTGTCGATGTAATCAGGTTGAAATTTTGTGCCGAGGCACTTGTTGAGCACGTCCACCAATTCGTTGAACGAGCGAGCCTGGCCTGAGCCAAGATTGTAAATTCCGCTCTCCCTGGCTTCGAGAGCGAGCATGCTGCCTTCCACGATGTCTTTCACGTAAACGAAATCGCGCTTCTGATCGCCGTGTTTGAAAATTCGGGGACGTTGTCCGGCTTTCATTTGCTGCGCCAGATGATAAACCATGCTGGCGGGCACGCCCTTGTGGGCCTCGCGCGGTCCGTAAACATTGAAATAGCGAAGGCCGACAATGACCCAGCCCGGATTCTCCTTCGCTTCGAGCATCGCGAGATTGTCCATGATCGTTTTGGAGAATGCGTAGATGTTGGCCGGCGCGGCTCCGTTGGTTTCGACGCTGGCCTGTGTGGCAGGGCCGTAGGTTGAGGCAGACGACGCGTAAGCAATTCTTGTTTTGCTTGGCCGCGCGAAATTGAGGAGCCGCCGAAAACTCTCGACGTTGTCGTGAACCTGGATGAACTGATCATGCAAGGTCGTGTCGGTGATCGACGCCAGATGAAAAATCGCGTCGAATCCCGGGGCCGCGGGACTGCCGAATTGCTCGCGCCAATCCAGCGTAGCCAGGTTTTGGGCAACGAAGTCCCCGCGATAACCGCGCAGATTTTTGAAATCGCCGGAACGGAAATCGTCAACCACGGTTAGCCGCGCGCCCGGAAATTTCCCTTGGAGCGTGAGGGTCAGATTGGAGCCGATGAAGCCGGCCCCGCCGGTAACGAGGAAGTTGGGAGCGGATGAGGTCACGAATGAGTTGCGAGATAAATAAATCTTGAGCCGCGAATCGCAAGCGGCTAGTTCTGGAGCCAGTTCTTTGCGAGCTTGAAAAAGTGGATCGGCGCGAGAAATCCCGTGAAAACCGGGAGCAGTTGCGCTGCTGTAACTGGATACGACTTCCCACGGCCAATCGCCCTGCACAGGCGGGACGGTGAAGGCGGGAAGAAGAGGTGAGTTAGTCGATGGTTGATAGTTGATAGTTGATAGTCAGAAGTCGCGAGGCTTCGTCTCTCAACAATCAACTAAAGACTATCAACTTCTCCGAAAGGCCAGGAGCCAGAATATTCGACCGAGTCCACCTCATTCGCCAGCGTGACGCTGGACCCAGCTAAAGAAATCTGAGTTCGCGTTTGCGCTGCAAAACCGAACCTCTGGTAAGTGCCAGTCCGGCTCGGACCGCGAAAAAACTTCTTCGCAAAAAGAAGAATGAGAGCTGGGCGATGCGCTCCGATCCCGCGGTCGCGGGACTGAGGCAAACAAGTCCGACTCTCGAGTTGGAGGAAACTTGTTATGCGAAATCGCCCATTATGTTTTGTTCTAGTTAGTCTAATCGGCGCGGCAATTCCTATCCGCGCGGAGACCGCAACATCAGTGTCGCCCAACGGCGACCAACTGCCCGAGGCCGAAGCGGTCGTCGTTTCGGCAACCCGATTCGATATTCCGCTCGATCAATCACCCGCCAGCGTCAGCGTGATCGACTCCCAGGACCTCGATAATAAACAGATCGAGCGTGTGAGTGACGCTTTGCGCGAAGTGCCGGGACTAAACGTCGTTCAGACCGGCACACCTGGTCAGCTCACTTCGGTTTTCATGCGTGGACTGCCAAGCCAAGACATGCAAGTTCTGCTCGACGGAATACCAATCAATCAGGGATTGGCCGGTCAATTCGATTTCGCCAATCTCACGACTGATAACATTGATCGCATCGAAGTCGCGCGCGGCCCTCAAAGCACGATCTACGGACCGCGTGCACTGGCCGGAGTGGTTCAGATCTTCACCAAACAGGGAAACGGTCCACCCGGGATCACCGTGAGTGAAGAAGGCGGCACCTACGACACTTTTCGGGAAACTGTCGCGAGCGACGGGAAAATTGGCGACTTCGATTATTCGTTGGGGGCAAGCCGGCTTGACACCGACAATGCCCGGCCGAACAACGCTTATCGTAACACATCAATGCTAACCGATGTGGGCTGGTCGCCGAACGACCAGGCACGGATTGGCGGATTGTTTGCCTACTCCGAGAGTGAAACAGGTAACCCGAATAGCATCTTCGCCTTTCGGCCGATAGATCATTTCCTAACCGAGAAATGGTTTATCGCGCCCCATCTCGATCTTCAGGTCACCGATTGGTGGCAGCACAGATTAATCATCGACCACGACAACGAGCGACAGGTCAACAATCCAAATCAGGACGGACCATTTGGTATTGGGCCGACGCGCGCTCTGTTCCAGCGGACCACGATCGATTACCAAAATGAGCTACGCCCAGCATCCTGGTTTACACTGACGAGCGGATTCTTTTATAACCGCGTCGATTCAGGTGAGGAGCGGCCTTTCATTTCTCAACTGTCCGGTCCGCAACCAATCTTCATTAGCGACTTCACTACCGAGATCGCCGGCTTTGTCGAAGCGACTGCAAACATCGAGAACCTGATTTTGGTCGCAAGCGGACGCATCGACAGCTTCAACGATTTCGGAGATGTTTGGACGTATCGGGTCGCGGGTAGTTACAAGATCGATAAGACCGACACCACATTGCACGCGAGCGTGGCGACGGGATTCAGTCCGCCGAGCAGTCAGGATAAGATTTTTCGATTCAACCCGAATCCGTCGCAGCCGCTGCCACCGTTGCAACCCGAAAAGGACTTCGGATGGGATGTCGGTTTCGAGCAGCGTTTATGGGATCGGCGGGTGACGATCGGCGGGACCTACTTTCACAACGACCTGTCCAATGTGATCGGGTTCAACGGACTCTTTGAAACCTTGAATCTCGGCGCCGCGGAGACTCAGGGGGTCGAGACTGAACTACGCGCGACTCCGATTACCGATCTGGTTCTGACAGCGAGTTACACGTATCTTGAAGCCGAAAAAACCGACAACTTGGACATTTCACAACCACAAGGGTCGCGACTGCCGCGAAGGCCTCGAAATGAGATCTATGTGTCGGGTTCGTATCTGTGGGGAAAGAAACTGCGCACAACAATCGAGGCGAAGTGGGTCAACGCGCGTGAAGAGATCAATTTCGGTGGACCAAATTTCGACGTCGAGGATTACAACTTCGTCAACATCGCCGCGGAATATGAGATCAATCCGCACATCTCATTATTCGGCCGCGTCGATAATCTAACGGGCGAACATTACTCCGAAGTGCACGAACTGGTATTTGTCGGACCGAAAGCTCTCAATTCTGGCTTCCCCGCGCTCGGCACCGCACTGTACGGCGGAATGAAGTTACGTTTTTGATTGTAGCGGCGGTCTATGACCGCCGAAATTCTTGTTGAACGGCGCTCATAGAGCGCCCGCTACAGCTTGAAATCCGGGCGTCATCGCTTAATCAGCGTTAGTGACCCCGCTGCTTTATCTCTTGATTGGCATCACGTGTGTCGGCGTCCTCGCGGTTCTCTTCGTCGTGGTGCGCGACCGGTCCAAGCCGGAGGAGCCTGACCAGGGTGCGCTGATGCTCCAGCAGCAACTGAATGCCCTCCAGCAACGGCTGGACGCGTTTGGCCAAACCGTGAGCCAGAATCTGCAGCAATCGACGGCGTCGATGAACACGCGACTGGACAAAGCCGCAGAAGTCGTGGGCGATTTGCGGGAAAAAGTCGGTCAGATTCACGAAGTCGGCCGGGCCGCGCAAGAGTTGGTTCACATCATGCGCGCGCCCAAGCTCCGCGGCGGGATGGGCGAACTCTTCCTGGGCGATTTGCTTTCCCAGATTTTACCGCGCGAGCATTACTCGATGCCACACCGGTTTAAAAACGGTGACGCTGTCGACGCAGTCATTCGTATCGGCCCGAGATTGGTTCCTGCGGACGCGAAGTTTCCCTACGAGAATTTCAAACGCGTAGTTGAAGCTGCAACCGAGACGGAGCGGGTAGCTGCGCGCAAACAGTTTTTGCGCGACGTGAAGAAGCATGTGGATGCCATTGCGACGAAATACATTTTGCCCGACGAAGGAACGTACGATTTCGCGCTGATGTATGTGCCGGCGGAGAACGTATATTACGAGACGATCATCAAGGAAGACTCGGCAGAGGATCGACAGCTTTTCAGTTACGCGCTGGCCAAGCGGGTGATTCCAGTATCACCAAACAGTTTCTACGCCTACGTCCAAACCATCCTGCTTGGACTTCGCGGGATGAAAGTGGAAGAGCGGGCCCAGGAAATTCTTGGCGAGCTGTCGCGATTGCGCGGCGATTTCGCAAAAATTCAGGACAATTTCCGAATTCTGGGACGCCATCTCGCGAATGCGAGCGGGAGTTTCACGGAAACTGACAAACGGATGAGCAAGCTGGATGACAAGCTCGCTCAAATTGAGCAGCCCCAAAAAACGGAGCTTTCTTCGCCGCCTACTTTACCGGGGCTGGAATAGAGAGTCACAATACTTCGTCCCATTTGGATTTGTCCTTGAGCATGAGCTCGCGGAGCAGACGAACGGGCGGCATGCCGTGGTTGAGCAGCTCGTTGTGGAATTTCTGGTCGGAGTAATTCGCGCCTTCCTGCGCTTTGTAATCGTCGCGCAGCTTTAGAATCTCCAACTTGCCAAGGGTGTAATTGAGATAGCCAGGATCGAAAGTGCCGCGCATCGCTTCGGCCTGGGCCGGTTTTTCTTCATAGTAGCAATTGTCCTGAAAAAAGCGTGTGGCCTCGTCGACAGTCATGTTCTGAGTGTGCATTTTGATCGCTACGCACAACCGGCACAACCGCAGCATCGCTTCGTCCGCCTGGGCCATCCGGTACTTGGCGGCGCGCTTGATGTCGTTTTCGCTTGGGTTGGCGACGGTCCCGTAGCCTTCGTCGACCATCATTTTTTCGCAGTAATGGGCCCAGCCTTCGATGAAGGCGTAGCTTCCAAAAATCTTTTCCACTTTGGTGGCCGGCGAAGCATTTAAACGCAGAAACTGAACGTAGTGCCCGGGATAAACCTCATGAATTGAAACGATATCGGCGGTGTAAAAGTTGAACGCGGTGAGCCACTCATCTTTTTGTAACGGCGGCCAATCGTCGTCAGGCGGCGTGACATAATAGTACGCCTCAGTCGCGCGTTTCTCGAACGCCCCCGGTGTGTCCATCGACGCGAAAGATGTGGCGCGCTGGTACTCCGGCGTCTCTTTCACGCGAGCGCGGATTTCTGAAGGAATTGTCACTAGCTTCCGTGTGATCACGAATTTCCGGATCGATTCGAGGTCTTTGTTGATGTCGGCGAGCAAACTTTCCGTTGTCGGATGTTCTGCCTGGACCTGCTTGAAAACTTCCACAGCGGATTTGTCTGGATCGATTTTCTGCGCGGCCTCAGCGAACGTTTTTTGTTCCTTCTCCAACTGGGCCATTCCAATCTCGAGAATCTTCTCAGGCGGAAGGTCGACCAGCTCCGTCTCGCGCAACATCCGCTGGAACTTTTCCTCGCCGAGCGCGAAATCGTCCCTTGCTTTCGGCAATCGTTCGCGCTCGAGCCACCCGGCATAATCGGCAAGGGCCCCGGCTGCTTTCCGGTTCGATTCCAAAAAATCCGAGCGCTGCCGTTCGTCTTTCAAATCGGCAACCGCCTCGACCAGATCCCTGCGCAGAAAATCGGCCGAACCTTTCGCGATCTTAATCGCGAGCTCCACATACGGTTTCGGAAGCGCCTGATCGAGGTTCGTCTTTGCGGCGATGACAATATTCGGGACCTGCGCCTCGATCGCGATGATGCTGTGCACGCGGTCATCCAACGGCGAGAAATTGCGCTTGATATAAACATTTACGTCGGCAGCGCGGGCATAGACGATCGGGTTGCGCTCGTAGATCGACATCGCTTCCCGCTGAAAGATTTCCCTGCGGATCGCAGCCTGCAGGATCCGGAGATCGATTGATTGACGCTGACTGAGTTTGCTGAGCTCGAATTTTTGGAGGCGATCGTCGAATTTTTTGAGGCGGAAAAGCTCCGCATCAAGGGCAAGTCTGCTGTAATCGGTTATTTTCCCGTCGTATTCATGCAACCCAATTGAGGTGGCAAGAAGCGGGCGGGCTGTGAAGTACCCTTTAAGAAATTCCTCCGCGACCGCTTCGTATTCTGCATCCGGTGTTTGGAGGGCGAAGACGCTGGTCGAAGCCAGGGCAATCGCCGATGCGACAAGAGCGCGGGCCAAGGTTTTTATCGGCCAAAGGGTGGACACGGCGGCGCAAATTTAGCCGACGCTTTGGTCGTTGCCAAAAATTTTGGAATGGGCCAATGTCCGTTCCCAGTTCGATTGGAAATGAAGCGTCGCATTCTTATCGGAACATTCGCCCTGGTTCTGGTCGCGGGCCTGTGCGGGGTCTCGTTACGCAGTCAGGGCGCGGCCGGTGATGAAGACGACACCGGTTATTCCCAAATCGCCATCTTCGCCAAAGCGCTTCAATTGATCCGCCAGGATTACGTCGACGGAAACAAAACCAGCTACCACGATCTGGTTACCGCGGCCTTAAAAGGGATGCTGAGTTCGCTGGATCCGCACAGCCAATTCATGGATCCGGATGATTTCCGCGACATGCAGGACGATACGCGCAGCCGCTTCAACGGCCTCGGCATCGAAGTCGCGATCAAGAATGGTCTGCCAACGGTGGTGACGCCGATGGAGGACACTCCGGCGGCGAAAGCCGGCATTCTCTCGGGCGATCAAATTCTAAAGATAAACGGAGCGTCGACCGAGAGAATGGATCTGCAGGATGTGATCAACCATTTACGCGGCGCGCCCGGCCAAAAAATCACGCTGACGCTGATTCGAGCGTCGACCAAGGAGGTCAAGGATTACCCGCTTGAACGCGCGGAGATCAAAGTGCAGAGCGTTAAGGGCTCGCGATTGCTCGATCCGGATCTGACTGGCTCGTTCAAAATCGCCTATGTGCGCTTGATTCAATTCAACGAACCGACCGCCGAAGAGCTTTCAAAGACCCTGGATGAATTGCAGAAGCAGGGGATGCAGGCGCTCATTCTCGACCTGCGCAACAATCCGGGTGGATTGCTTAACAGCGCGGTGGATGTTTGCGCGCAATTTTTGCCTCCAGGCACCAAAGTCGTTTCGACTCAGGGCCGGATCGCTTCCCAACAGCGGGAATATTCGACGTCGGGCGCGACCAAGGAGCGCCCGCACTTTCCGATGGCGGTCCTGGTCAACGAGGGCAGCGCCAGCGGCGCGGAAATTGTTTGCGGTGCGCTCAAGGATTTGCATCGCGCCATTGTTGTCGGTGAAACCACTTTCGGAAAGGGTTCCGTGCAAAACGTGATGCAATTGCCGGACGGTTCGGCTTTGCGTTTCACGACCGCGAAATATTACACGCCGAGCAAGCAGGTGATCCACGGAAACGGAGTCGCGCCGAATATTCGCGTGCCGATGAGCCCCGAACAGGAGCGCATGTTGTTCACTGCTCGCAGCAGCGGCGATACGATCCGAGCCGATGAAGATAAGAACTTTATCAAAAGCAACGATCCACAGATGTTGCGGGCGATCGACGCGCTCAAAGGCGTCATGGTTTACGCTCAGCAAAACGCGCCGCAAGGCGAGGTTATTAAGAAATAAATCTGTAGCGGCGGTCTGTGACCGCCGGATTTCTTGTAGGGCAAGCGCATCGCTTGCCGGATTTGGCAGGCGGAGCGCCTGCCCTACAATTGTCTGGTGATAGTCCTGGCTCTCGAAACTTCTTGCGACGAAACCGCTGTCGCCATTCTGCGCGATGGCAACCGCCACTCCGGTCCGCCAGTCGGACGGACTCGTCCCGTGGCGAGCTCGGAGTTACTGGCAAGCGAAGTCGCGTCGCAAATTGCCGAGCACGAGAAATTTGGCGGGGTGGTGCCGGAAGTCGCGTCGCGCAATCATCTGGTGCACGCGCCGCGCTTGCTGGAGCGTGCGATGCAGGAAGCGAACGTCGACATCGCCGAAATCGACGCGTTCGCCGCGACGAGCGGACCGGGCCTGGCTAGCTCACTCATGATTGGCGCGTCGATCGCGAAAGGTCTGGCAATCGGTTTCGGCAAGCCCTATCTCGCGATCAATCACTTGGAAGGTCATCTGCTCTCGCCATTCTTCGGCGAGACGAAAATTCGGTCGAACGTTTCACTCGTCGTGAGTGGCGGACACACTATGACAGTCCTGGTTCGCGGCCTTAACGATTATCAAATCATTGGTCGTACTGTTGATGATGCCGCCGGCGAAGCGTTCGATAAAATCGCGAAGTTGTTAGGCCTTGGTTATCCCGGCGGACCGGAGATCGAGAAGCGCGCCACGGCTGGAGATGCGAAACGATTCGATCTGCCGCGAAGCATGCCGGAATCGGAAAATTTCAGCTTTAGCGGATTGAAAACAGCCGTGCGCTATTTGTTGCCCAATATTGTAGGGCATTTCGGTGAAACACCATCCTCGAATTGCCGTCCGGCCCAGACGGCGTCCAAGCTTGCGAAAAAGGATCTCACCGATCTTTGCGCTTCAGTTCAGGCGGCGATTGTCGATGTGCTTGTTCGCAAAGCAATCGACGCTGCCAAGGAATGCCACGTCGATCTCGTGACAATGAGCGGCGGCGTCACCTGCAACAGGAAGTTGCGGGCAGAAATGGCCGCGGGCTGCAAACGTCACGGGTTCGAATTGAGAACGGCAGAACCGTGGCTGTGTACTGATAACGCGGCAATGATTGCGTTCGCAGCGATGTTGAAGTTGCAAAACGGTTTCAGCTCGAGCGTGACCGAAGAGATCGATCCGAATCTCGCGCTCATTTGATTGTAGGGCGGTTCTGCGAACCGCCGGATTATGCGATTGGCGTCTGACACAGACGCCCTACAAAGTTAGTATTCCCTTTCCAGCAAATAATTCGCGAGCGCGCGCAGCGTGTCACCCTTCTTGCCGAAGATCTTTAGCGCGTCATGCGCTTGTTTTGTGAGGCGTTTCGCTTCAACGCGCGATTTTTGCAAACCGATTAGCGCGGGATAGGTCGCTTTTTGCGCTGCAACATCTTTGCCGGCGCTCTTGCCGAGTTTCTCGCTGGTTTGAGTTACATCGAGAATGTCATCGATCACTTGAAAGGCGAGCCCGAGCGCGCGTCCGAATTTTGTAGTCGCCGCAAGCTCCTTCGCCGTAGCGTTCGCGCTCATCGCGCCTAGGCAAACCGACGCCGTCAAGATCGCGGCGGTTTTGTTTTGATGAATGTAACGCAAATCGGAGAGGCTCACTTTCTTGCCTTCCGCCTCGAGATCGGCCACTTGTCCGGCGATCAGTTGGCGACTTCCGGCCGCGACTGCCACCTCACGGAGGAGTGTGAAAGGGTCGTAGCGATGCGGAGGTTTCGCCCGCGAAACAATTTCGAACGCAATCGTGAGTAACGCGTCGCCGGCGAGAACGGCGATACCGTCTCCGAAAACTTTGTGGCAAGTCGGCCGTCCGCGACGGAAATCGTCGTTGTCCATGCTCGGAAGATCGTCATGGACTAGGGAATAGGTGTGGATGCATTCCATGGCGCAGGCGAGCGGCAGCGCGTTCTCGATTTTGCCCCCGCACACTTCGGCGGCGGCAAGCGTCAGGATCGGCCGTAATCGTTTTCCGCCGGCGAATAAGCTGTAACGCATCGCCTTGTGGATGGTCGGCGGCCGCACGTTTTCCTTCGGCAAATAACGATCCAGCCCGCGATCGATCATTTTCTGTCGAGATTTCAAATACGTTTTTAGATTCACGATGCTCGATGCTTGATCCTGGATGCTCGATACAGGCAATTGAGAATCAAGTATCCAGAATCCAGTATCCGAGGCAATCAGCCGCTAAGAATTCTTGGGCAGCCGTGTCTATCTCATTGAAAGGATGAGATATGAACACAGCGCTGATTTACCGGCCAAATAATCGTAAGTTGATCTGGATCGCATTCGCCTGCGCGATCACGATTCATTTAGGTGCGATTGCAATCGCGAAAAACAAAGCGAACCCCGTGGTGTTGAACTGGGATGGCAAGACCAATGACAGCGTGATTGGGGAGTTCGATCCGTCGCCGCAGCCACCTGATCCCGACATTACCTTGGTACCTAAGATTGCGGCAAATCCGGACCAGGAATTTACGGAAGAAAGTGCGGTCCAAACGCCGATTCACCCCCGCAAGAAAACACCGGTCATTCCGATGCGATCAACGAACATTGGATCCGGACAGGCAACGCCTGCCGGATCAGTGAAGTCGCTAACGTTATATGCGCCGAAGCCGAACTATCCGTACGAAGCGCGGCGTGGCGGAATCACCGGATCGGGTGTCGCGCAGTTAACGGTGAACTCTGGCGCAGGCAATGTGGTCGAGGCGCGCATGTCGCAGAGCACAGGCAACGCGATTTTGGATAATGCAACAGTCGAAGCGTTACGCAGGTGGCGTTTCAAACCGGAAGTTGCCGGAAGCGTGAATGTGCCGGTTACATTTACGCTTACCGGTGTCTCTTACTGATTCCGCGGTGTTATGATTTGTTCGGCCAAATCGCGAGGATGAAGCAAGCGGACCAAAACGTGGATGAACTCTTACGTCGATTTGAAATACCGCTTCTCCAATACGCGGCGCGAATAACTGGCAACAATGAAGCGGCCCGCGACGTGGTCCAGGAAACGTTCATCAAATTTCAGCGCAACGGGACTGTCGCTCCGGAAAAAACCTCGACGTGGCTATTCACCGTTTGTCGAAACGGCGCGCTCAATGTTTGTCGCAAGGAGAAACGAATCATGTATCTCGACCAGGAAATCATTGAATCGCATGGGGATGATCAGCCGATGCCTTTCGAACGGATGGAGCAACGGGAAGCGAGCGGATTTCTCATGAAGATCCTCGCGACGTTACCGCCGCGACAACAGGAAGTGCTCCAACTGAAATTTCAAAACGATCTCAGCTATCAGGAGATCGCTAAGATCACGAAGACGACAGCGAACAGCGTTGGGGTGCTCATTCACACCGCGGTGAAGACATTGCGGCAACGTTACAGCGAGGCATCACGCGATTTTTTACCGTTTGAATCAAGAACGAACCTGAACATGAATATCGATGATCCAAAATTAACTGCATTTGCTCTCGGCGAGCTCGATGAACCGGAACGATCGGCAATTGAGAGCCAAGTTGCCCAATCACCGGAAGCGCAGCGGTACGTCGATGAAATGCGCAAGCTCGCCCGGGCGTTAAAGGACGAGTTCGCCGCCGAGATTCAAAATAGTGTAGCCACCGGCCTGCGGCCGGTCGATGAACGCCGCGCAGCGACGTGGCTACAACGAAGAAATTTGAGCGACATTCACGACGATCCCTGGTTTTGGTCGATTGGTCGACCGCTTGCAGTTGCTGCTGTCCTGTCAATCCTCGCGATCTTGTCCGCGGTTCTGATTACCAGTCGCTCTCGGCATGATTCGATCGCGAGTCCGCCAACCGACTATACCTCCATCGAAGGAGAACAAACTCCGCCAAGCGAAATTGGCTTGGAATCAATCGGACCCGAACAGGTTTCAAATCCATGGAGCGGTGAGGCGATCCGGCGAATTGACCATGTCGTGATTGGAGAGTTGGTCGGAGAAAATTCGGGCGCCGGTGAGGTCCGGATCATCGAAACCGTGAACGACGCCTATCGCGTCCAACGTTTGAAAGAACGTTTGACCGTGCCCGCTCTCTCGCGACAGCCTGAAACTCAGCCGACCGATCGCACCTACACTCTGATGTTCGTCGATCGTGGAGGTCGGATTGTGGCCGGAACAAACTTTTACTGGGTCGCTAATTTCGGATTTGTATTGCAACCGTTGCAAAGTGCGTACGAGAGCGCCGGCCGATATTTCGTTGGTGGGGATGCGATTTTGCCCGGCGATTGGAAGAGCAATGTGAATTATCGTGATTACGCGATTCCGTTTGTCGATTGGCAAGACTGCATTGGCTACGCCCCGGGCGTTTGAGTGCTAGATATTTTCGGCGGTTTCGGGGAGAGCCGCCGGTTTGGTTTGCATCGCGAGGAAGGCGCCGACCAGCAGGATGGCGGCGCTGTACAGTTGCGCGTGCGTAAGTCGCTCGTGAAAAATTAACGCGGACAATCCGAGCGCGCCCATCGGGCAAAGCAATTGGAGACTCTGGGACAGCGCGACGCCGATCTCGCGGATCGCAACGTAGTACAAAACGTGAGCCAGGGTGATGCAGGTGACCGCGGAGATAATGAGAATCACGTTCACGTGCGCCGTCACCTGCAGTGGAGTGGCGATGTTTCCGAAAGCGAGCGTCAACGGAAATAGCAGCGTTGAAGTGATGATGCTGACGATGCCGAAACTGCGAATCGGACCCAATCGCGCGGACGGACGTTTCATCAGAGAAGCATAAAGGGCCCAGCAAAGCGACGCGGTGAAGGCGATGAACAATCCCGGCAGCGCGATATGCCGGTCCTGTCCGTTAGATTGAAACCAAATCACGCCAAAAGCGCCCGCCAAACCGAGCAGGGTGCCAACTTGAAACTGCCATTGCCGGATGACCGAGCGTTCCTCCGGAAAAAGTGCGAGAGCGAGCAGAGCGGTAAAGATCACTGAAGATCGAATGAAAATCGCATAGACACCCGGTCCCATGTAAAACAGAGCGACGACCTGGCTGATTTGGTGAACGACATTGGGCAGGCACGGAACCAGGCAGGCCAGGACAGCGCGACGGTCAATCTTTGGTCCGCGGCCAAACTGAAACAGGACAAACGGAATGATCGCGAGACAGGCAACCGCGTAACGGTAAAAATTCTGTGACCATGGATCGTAGAACCGGTTCAAATAGAATTGAAAAAGTGATGGGACCGACCAGATCGCGATGGTTGCGAAAACGGCGCTATAGCCTCGCGACAGCTGACGCGCGTGTTTGTCCATCGCCGGGATATTGCCATGTCAGTGTGATTTGGCAGTTTAATTTGCTGGCTTGTGCGGCATGAATTGCTCAAAAGTTAAGGCGAGGTAGGACAACATGAATACTCGAACGACACTCAGATTATCGGTTTTGTTGGTAGCGCTACTGGCGGTGCCCGGAGCAAACGCAAAGCGTCGCGGCGGCGGTGGTGGTGACGCCGATGAACACCGGCGCAAAGGGGTCGAGTTCGCCGACGCGAAGCAATTCGACAAAGCGATCGAAGAATTTTCCAAGGAAGTTGAAGCGGCTCCGGACAACCCGGAAGCGTATCGTGACCGGGGCACGGCCTACCGCGCTGCAGGACGGGCAGCGGTTGCGGCTAATGATGGAGCCACCTCGGCAACAAGGTTCGATTCGTCCAATGCCGACTTCTCGAAGATGATTGAGCTCTCGCCGAAGAGTCCTACTGGATACATCGAGCGCTCCGAAACCGAGCTGGCGCAAATTCAGTACGATGGGGCGATTGCCGATCTGAATAAAGCGCTCGAGTTAAAGGGGGACGAAGGACTTGTCTACAAGTTTCGTGGATTTGCCTACGTCGGCCTGAAGCAATGGGACAAAGCGGTAGCTGATTTCACTTCCGCGATCCAGAAGAACCCGAACGATCAGCAAAACTACGATCAGCGCGCCTTGGCCTATCGCAGTTTGAAGAATTTCCCAGCGGCAATCCAGGATTACACCGCGGCGATTGAGAAGAATCCGACCTATGAACCGGAATACGCGCGACGCGGTCTCACCTACGCGATGTCCGAGGATTACGAGAAGGCGATCCCCGACTATCAGCAGGCCTTGAAACTTGATCCTAACGACCAGGTGACGCAGCAAAACCTGACATATGCGCAAAGCCGACTGGCGACAAAAAATGCGCCGACGCCGAGTCCGACTCCGACACCGGGCGCGCCGCTTTTCACACCGGTAAGGATCTTCATTGCGATCGTTATTTTGGCGGTTATAGCAGCGATCGTGCGGTTTTTTACGCGGGGCAAAGCCGAGCCAACCAGCACCATGCGAATCCGGTAGGGTGGATCGCGCTCTCCGAGCGCGATTTTCCTCTGGATACATGTCGATGCGATCGTCCGATCCACCTTTAGAATTGCTTTGACACTCCCCCCGGGGCGATTACCGTTTCGAACGCTTTTTGCGAGAACGAGACGGTCCCATGGTCGTTGCAATTTGACGCGACTTTGGGACTTTTAGTTCTACACGCGGGAGGCAAACCGGCCCATGTAGCTCAGTTGGTAGAGCACGTCCTTGGTAAGGACGAGGTCACCGGTTCAATCCCGGTCATGGGCTCCAGTTTGAGCTCGCGACAGGAGGACGACAGTTAGAGTGACGCAGTTTTTATTTAGAACACGACAGGAGAATTGATATGGCCAAGGAAGCATTTAAACGCGACAAGCCGCACTTGAACGTCGGCACGATCGGACACGTTGACCACGGCAAAACTACGCTTACCGCCGCGATCACCAGCGTGCTCGCCAAGAAAGGCATGGCGGAAGCGCGCGCTTATGATTCGATCGACAACGCGCCGGAAGAAAAAGAGCGCGGAATTACAATCAACACTGCGCACGTGGAATATTCCAGCGACAAGCGCCACTACGCGCACGTCGATTGCCCTGGTCACGCCGACTACGTGAAGAACATGATCACCGGCGCAGCCCAGATGGACGGCGCCATCCTCGTCGTGAGCGCGGCAGACGGCCCGATGCCGCAGACCCGCGAGCACATTCTGCTCGCGCGTCAGGTCGGCGTGCCGTCGATCGTTGTCTTCCTGAACAAGGTCGACATGGTCGATGATCCCGAGCTTCTCGATCTGGTGGAGATGGAAGTGCGCGATCTGCTGACGCAATACGAATTTCCGGGAGACAAGATCCCAATCGTCAAAGGCAGCGCGCTAAAGGCGCTGAACGGCGACGCCGAAGCGGAGAAGCAGGTCCTCGCGCTGGTCGCGGCGATTGACGATTACATTCCGGTTCCGGATCGTCCGATCGATCAGCCGTTCCTCATGCCAGTGGAAGACGTGTTCAACATTGAAGGTCGTGGCACGGTTGCGACCGGTCGTGTTGAGCGTGGTATCCTCAAGAAAATGGAGGAAGTTGAAATCGTCGGCATCAAAGGTACTGCGAAGACGACCGCGACTGACATCGAAATGTTCCGCAAACTTCTCGATGAGGCGCGCGCCGGCGACAATGTGGGCGTGTTGCTGCGTGGCGTGAAGAAGGAAGACGTCGAGCGAGGTCAGGTTATTGCCAAACCCGGCTCGATCACGCCGCACAAGAAGTTCAAGGCGGAGGTTTACGTGCTGAGCAAGGAGGAGGGTGGCCGTCATACGCCGTTCTTCTCGAACTACCGGCCGCAGTTTTATTTCCGCACCACAGACGTTACTGGCACGGTTAAATTGCCCGAAGGCGTCGAAATGGTGATGCCGGGTGACAACATCTCCATCGAGGTGGAGTTGATTACGCCGATTGCAATGGAGAAGACGATTCGTTTCGCTATTCGCGAAGGCGGCAAGACCGTCGGCGCGGGTCGCGTGAGCGAGATTCGCGATTAACGATCTTCCTCTGCCTCTTGCTCTTACTCTTGTTGAGTTGAGGTCGAGGTAGAGAAGAGGAAAATTAAGAGGAAGCGGAAGATTACGCCAGTAACTCAATTGGTAGAGTAGCGGTCTCCAAAACCGCCTGTTGGGGGTTCGAGTCCCTCCTGGCGTGAAAAAGAGGCTGCAACGCCGAACGCCCCAACATCGAACATGGGAAAAATCAGAAACTTTCTCACCGAGGTAAAGGTCGAGCTTCAGAAAGCTTCCTGGCCGTGGGATCCGAAGGAGAGAGGGTTCCGCAGATACAAGGAGCTGGTTGATTCGACCCTCGTGGTCATCATTGCGATGCTCTTGCTCGGCGGTTACGTTGCACTGTTCGATTTTGTGCTCGTGAACGTGGTGCACTATTTTACAAAGCTTCACTAGGTATGGCCCAGACACTCGCAGGCAAAGATCAGTGGTTCGTGGTTCACGTCCTCTCCGGTCAGGAGAACAAGGTCAAAGAGAACATCGACAAGCGCGTCAAGACCGAGGAAATGGGCGATATAATTTACGAGGTGCTCGTCCCGACGGAGCGCGTCTCGGAAATCAAGAAGGGAAAGAAAAGCGAGACCACGCGGAAATTTTTCCCGGGCTACCTGATCGTAAACATGCATTTGCTCGACGAGAACAATCAACTCGTCGGCCGTACCTGGTATTTCATCCGTGAAACGCCGGGTGTGATCGGTTTTGCCGGAACCAAAGACAAGCCGATCCCGATGCGACAATCCGAAGTGGAATCGATGCTCGCGCAGATGAAGGAGCGCGAGGAGAAAGTGAAACCGAAAGTCAGCTTCGAAGTTGGCGAGACGGTCAAGGTCGCGGACGGTCCGTTTCAAAACCAGAACGGTATCGTTGAAGAAATCGATCCCGAGCGCGGCAAATTGCGTGTGTCGGTAACAATCTTCGGTCGTGCGACGCCGGTGGAACTCGAATACTGGCAAGTCGAACGGGGTTAGTCCGAGTCGGACAGGCAGTTAACAAACTATCAACTAACAACTTATCAACCTTTCCGATGGCTAAAGAAGTTATTGCTCAGATCAAACTGCAGATTCCTGCCGGGCAGGCGAATCCTGCGCCTCCAGTCGGTACCGCACTCGGACCGCGCGGTATCAACATCATGGCGTTCTGCAAAGAGTTTAATGCGGCGACCCAGAAGCAAGCCGGTGACATTCTCCCAGTCGTGATCACGGTTTTTAAAGATAAGTCTTTCACGTTCATCACCAAGAGTCCGCCGGCCGCGATCTTGTTGAAGAAAGCGGCCAATATCGCCGCCGGTTCGAAAGAGCCGAACAAGGAAAAAGTCGGCAAAGTCACGCGCAAACAGGTCATGGACATCGTGAACACGAAGCGCAAGGACCTGAACGCGCGCAATGACGAAGCAGCTTTCCGCATTATCGAAGGCACTGCCCGTCAAATGGGCCTCGAGATCGTCGATTAAAGATCGACCAGCATCGGTTACAAGGGCACCCGTCTTGCTAATCGGCTTGGGTCTATGCGTTTGCGGCCGCCTCGAACTCCCGATCCCGAGGAGTTAATCACTCACCACATTGTCATAGAAGAGGAGGCGACGCTTAAAGGGCCAACGCGGAATGTTTTGCTCCTCGAAGATCGCAATGATTTTCGAGAGGTTCTTCGCGATTACCTTGTCTCCTGTTCTTATAAGGTAAAGCCAGTCAATAGCGGCATCGAGGGCCTGCGTGAGATCATGAACGCCCGTTTCGATCTCATCCTTTGCGATATGATGATGCCGCGCATGGGGGGCGAGATGTTTTATTGGGCGGTGACGCGGGTCCGGCCTGCTACTCGTCAGCGCTTCATTTTTTTTACCGGTCACAAGAACAATCCGGCCCTCGAGTTTTTCTTTCGACGGGTGAATGCGACGGTGATCTTCAAACCGTTCAAGCTTTCGGTGCTGGACGCGACGATCCTCGACGTGCTTCGAAAGTTGGACTGACAAACCGCCCGCGGACTGACGGAGGCGCTTTTGCGCATCATCAAACGCACTGACCGCCAAATGGGCGTCGATATCGCCGATTAGAAATCGAGATTTCCTTGTAGCGGCGGTCTATGACCGCCGAACCAGAAACCGCGGATGACACGGATTTCACGGATTGGGAAGCGCACGTGACTCGCGTGCTTATTTCGAAAATGAAGTCTGGTGGGACGCATACGAAAGCTTCCACGGGATGAAATTCACATCCCTGTTGTAAGAGGGCTTCGAACGGTAACAGCCGACCCCAGCCATCGATGATCTCGTATTGACCCGAAGAGATTAGTTGCATGGAACATCTGTCAGTACCCACGATTGCTCTTTCGAGTTGTGGCGGAGGTCTCTGCTTCCATTCTGTGTATTTCTTCAGCTGTGTGTCTGGTTCTTTGCAGTTAATGAAATAGCCACGGCCATGGCGACAGACGCCAATTCGCTTAGGATTTGGGTAAACGATTCCGGTACCAGCCCGCGGCTTTTTGCCCACGCGTTGTCCCGGTCCACCGTGTCCTTTCGCATTACTAAGGCGCCCACTTCCAATCGATTAAGAAAAGCAATCTTCACAACGCTGTTCGAATCGGCCGGCAACTTGTAGCGATGCTTTTCCCTTCAGCAATCGATACCCATCGTTGCCGGTCTTGATTTTTACGAGGACATCTTTGCCGCTCTGAGTTTTGCGCGCCTCTCGTTTCCAGAACTGTTATGCCAGTTCGTTGAGATCGCTGTCTCTAATGATTTCCATTGTTTCTCAGATCGCCGATTTAGGATCGACATCGCAAATCTTCAGCGGCATTTTGGAGTCCCGTGATGGTTCGAATTGCAGCGGCGTTGTGCTTTTTAGCGGTCGCATTGGGCGCGTTTGGGGCGCACTGGCTGAAGGCGCCGCTGGAAGAGCGGCACATGCTCGACGCCTGGCGCACCGCGGTGCTTTATCATTTCATCCACGCGATTGTGCTCTTCGTTCTCGCCTATTTCGGAACGACGAATCGTTGTGCGTGGTGGTTGTTGTTCGCCGGCATCGTGTTTTTCAGCGGCAGCTTGTACCTCATGGGACTTACCGGAATGCGCTGGCTGGGACCGATCACTCCGCTCGGCGGACTGTGTTTTCTCGCGGGCTGGGCGTGGCTGGTGATTTCACCGCCAAATAGGTAGCGGCGGTTCACCGAACCGCCAAAATGCCAGTCCGGCTCGGACCGATTGACCTCAATCGCCCGCCGAAGATCGACATCCGCGTACATTCGTTGCGCTGCGGACTCGGCCGTTACAGACCGTGGCTACAGAGGAATTGCAGGCGAAACCCGTTCCGCAACAGGGCCCAACGCGCGGCTTCCATGCGGGGTGCGGCCCGTATATAATCACCGCGCATGGACGTCGCAAAGCTACGCTCGGTACCAATATTTTCATCGCTTGATTCAAAGGCGACGGCTCAGCTCGGTGAGTATTTGACGATTCACGACTACCCGAAGTCAGCGCGGATTTGTCGCATTGGGGACCCGGGTGATGCCATGTATGTGATCGATGTCGGCAAGGTGGAAATCAGCATTACCGATGCTGACGGCGCGAATTTGACACTCGCGGAGCTTGAGGCCGGGGATTTTTTTGGCGAGATGGCGATGTTGGACGGGCAAGGACGCTCGGCCAACGCGACGGCGGTCGAAAATTCGCGTCTGGCAAAGCTGACCCGGGAGGATTTTCTCACCTTCATGCAGAGCGATCCGCGCGTGACATTGGAATTGCTGACGGCGCTGACGAATCGCTTGCGGCGCACGGACGAGCTCTTGCGGCACCGCGTATCTCGGAACGTGAATCAGGAAGAGGCAGCGCGGCTGACTGTAGCTGATCGAGCCGCGGATCGAATCGCGGAGTTCGGCGGTAGTTGGAAATTCATCATTGCGTTCTTGGCGTTCCTTCTATTGTGGACGGCGCTCAATACCTGGATTTTCATCACCCATGCTTTTGATCCGCCCCCATATTTGCTGCTTAGCACGGCCTTGAACATGCTCGCCGCGTTGCAGGCGCCCATCATCATGATGTCGCAAAACCGCCAGGCGCATAAGGACCGGTTGCGGGCGAACCTCGATTACCAGGTGAACCTCAAGAACGAGCTGCTCTTGAGCGATATTCTTCGCCGCTTGGACGAACTAAAAAGGAAATCGCGTGATTAGCGAAATCGCGACCCTCAATGAGCAGCTTCCGATCGAGCTGCAACGCTTGTCGTGGTGGGTTTCGGGGAGTATGATTCGCAGCGATTAGCTGATGTTCGCCATTTTGTTCGACACGCAGCGAGCCGCGCTCACGGTCGGCGCTTTTATCGGGACATTTTTTGTCGCGCTGATGTTCGGCCGACTTTTGAAACGCGGCGCGGGCGTTCAACTTGGCCTTCTTTATCAACTGTTTTGTCTAACGCTGGCGTTCTATGCCGCGCTTTGGGCTTATGGCGTGCAAGCCGATTGGGCCAATCACGTTGGGGCGGCGGCGATTCTGCTGAGCACGGCGCTGGTCGTTGCGTTAGTCAACCGTTACGTTTGGGATTGGTATTTCGAAAAGCGGAAACAAACTCCAATTCCGCATTTTTTGCGCGAGGTATTTGGCGGACTGATCTTTCTCGTCGCGTTGCTCTTGGTGCTCAGCGTCGGTTACCACGCGGAAAGTCAATTGAAGGGTCTGCTCGCCGGTTCGGGCATCGCTGTGATCATCCTCGGCATCGCGGGCCAAAATCTCTTCGGCGGCATCATTGCCGGCATGTCGCTCCAGATAAACCGGCCATACAAGGTCGGCGACTGGCTAAAAGTCGGAGACACCTACGGCGAGGTCCGCGAGATCAACTGGCGTTCCACGCGGTTATGCACCAACGACACGATTTATCTCGACATTCCGAACAACGAAATCGTCAAGAGCACGATCGTTAACCTGCATTACCCGACGGAGGTCCACGCGATGCGGATCCGGGTCGGGCTCGATTACAATGTGGCGCCAAACCGGGCTAAGGATGCCCTCGGCCGGGCAGCTTCAAACGCGCGAGGCGTTTTAGCCAACCCACCGGTAAAGGTTTTCCTCGTCGATTTCGCCGATCACGCCGTGATCTACGAGATCAAGTTTTACATGAGCAATCATGCGCGCTTTAACGAGGTCAACGACGCCGTGCGCACGAATGTCTGGTACGAATTGAAGCGGCAACGGATCAACATCCCATATCCGATTCGAACCTTGCACCTCGAACGGCGCGCGCCGCGGCCGGTGCCCGAAGGCTACGAGGAAGCGCGCGCCATACTGCGCGGCGAGCCGCTGTTTCAATGTTTGTCCGACACTCAAATCGACAACCTGGTCAAACAATCGGAGCTAAATCATTTTGGCCGGGGTGAACGCGTGATCGAAGAGGGCGCGGACGGCGATTCCATGTTCATTCTTTTGCGCGGCGACGCGCAGGTCTCGGTTGCGAAAAACGGATCGACGATTCCGGTGGCGACTTTGCGTTCGGGGGATTGCTTTGGCGAAATGTCGCTCTTAACCGGGGAAAAACGCAGCGCGACGGTGCTAGCAGAAGGTGACTGTTACGTCATGGAAATCGGGAAGAACATCATGGGCGAGGTCATTCGCGAATCGCCCGATTGCCTGAAGCAGTTGAGCGAACTGCTCGCGAAGCGGAAAATGGAAACCGAAGGAATTATCAAAGACGCGGCTACGACCAGCGCCGATCACGCTGCCAAGCAACGCGAATACACCGCGAACTTCCTGAACCGGCTAAAAACATTCTTCGCGCTGTAAAATCGGCAGGGCCGATCAATAAGGGGCTCATTATCATTCTATCCAGGGGTGTTCTACGTGCCCGTGAGTTCATATAGGCACGTTACAGAGGGCAAGGACTCAAAATTGAAGCTTTCGCGGTTTCTTTGCTTTTCGTTGCACATCAATTCAACCGCGCTTTCCCAGGAAAATGGCGCGAGTTTGTGATTTAAGGATCTCCCATACTGCGCGAGCAGAAATGTTGCCACTCTTGCACAAGTTCTTGCACACATCGGAGACGGGACGCGATTTCGGCGCCGGACGGTCTGCACGAATTCCCATGGTTGGACGGGGTGGCGCTAGTTCGAAATCGTGATCACGCGAGTTCGAAGAAAGTGATTGGATATGTCGTACAAACTTGGTAAGAAAGCGTCGATTCAACCGATCCAACCAGGAAAGGAATAAAACTATGGCTCAGGCAAAGCGAAAACCAGAGCGCAAGAAACGCGGGCGTAAGACACTAGTGCGGGGAGCAGACGGAGGATTGTATTTGCTTACTGATACCGCTCTGGCGCCATTCAAAATTCACAAACAGAAGGCAGAAATGCTAACAAAGATTCTTGAGAAGGCTCAAAAGAACCCTGTGCCCACTAAGTTGTCAAAGCGCGTGATAAAGGACATTGAGGGTATACACACCCTATGGGACTATGTCCAAGTATCAGCCGAGACATATATAAATGATATCCCGAGGAAAGAGTAGTTCCTGATTCACGGGTCGTCGCGACAGTTATCTCTATTCGAACATTGGGGCATCTTAAAGGAACACGCAAGGTTTTGCGACAAGGAACGCACCGGTCGCAAACCGTTGAGCACACATTGAAATGCGTGATGCGCTTGGCGCCCATCATGGGCATTACGCGCGTCGCCAACGTGACCGGCTTGGACTCGGTAGGGATACCGGTGGTAATGGTGTGTCGGCCTAATTCCAGATCGGTGGCGGTTTCTCAAGGAAAGGGAATCGATCTCGGGACCGCTCACGCGTCGGGGCTGATGGAGGCTGCCGAACTATACCACGCTGAGACGATAACCCTGCCAATCCGTTTAGCCACCTACGAGGAACTTCGGTATCAACACAACGTTGTCGAGGTTGACGACCTTTCTCGCGATTCTGGTTCGCACTTTCATCCAAATCTACGTCTGCTATGGTGCGAAGGACGCGACCTCTTTAGCCAAGAAAACGTGCTAGTACCGTACGAGATGGTCCACACGAATTATACCACGCCGTTCCCTAGCGGTCATGGATGCTTCACACCCACGTCTAATGGCTTAGCTTCCGGGAACGACGCAATCGAAGCTATCAGTCACGGCATCTGCGAGGTTGTTGAACGTGACGCCACGACATTGTGGAAATTGCGTAAAGAAGAGGAGCTCAACGAGAACCGGCTTGATTTGGGGAGCGTGAATGATCCGATCTGCCAGCAGCTCCTTCAGAAGCTTGAGCGCGCGGGACTATCCGTTGCCGTATGGGATATTACTAGCGACATCGAGATCGCGGCGTTTGCCTGCCTGATCGTTCCGCGGGACGACAGCACGATGTGGCACGTGTCGGTCGCGATGGGCTATGGCTGCCATCCGGCGCGGCAAGTCGCGTTGTCAAGAGCCTTGACCGAGGCCGCACAAGGTCGCCTGACTATGATATCAGGATTGCGCGACGACTTTCGACGTGACTGTTATGAACGATTGCTGGATCCAAATATCGTAAGAGCGATTCGACATCGAATGTCGGCCTCGGCCCCGACGCAACGCTTTGGTGATGTTCCCAACTGGGACGGAGAGACTATTGAAGACGATGTCGAATGGGAGCTGAAATGCATCAGGAAGGTCGGCGTCCGGCGACTGGTGGTGGTCGAACTTACCAAGCCAGAATTCGCATTACCTGTTGTTCGCGTTATTGTGCCCGGCCTCGAGCCAAACCTCGGGTCCGGCTATCTGCCAGGTCAACGGGGTCGTGCCGTACTTGCGGGACAGCGGTGAGCGTCTACGTTTTCGTTGGACCGACTATTTCGCCGGAAGAAGCTGGCGGCGAACTGGAGGCAGTATATTTGCCGCCTGCCGCAGAAGGCGATGTCTACCGGGTGACCCTGAAACGTCCCCAAGCGATCGGAATTATCGACGGATATTTCCAGTCGATACCAACGGTACGCCACAAAGAAATCCTATGGGCGATGAGTCGAGGGATTCATGTATTCGGAAGCGCCAGCATAGGGGCCCTTCGTGCGGCCGAATTGGTTGCCTTTGGCATGGAAGGCGTAGGAACCATTTTCGAATTCTATCGCGATGGAATTTTGAAGGATGACGATGAAGTTGCGATAGCCCACGGCCCTCCGGAGGTCGGATTTGTAGCAGCGTCCGAAGCGATGGTTAACATTCGGCAAACTCTGCGGAAAGCGGAGCGAGTCGGTATCATTTCAACCGAGCTGCGGATAGCCCTAGAAAAGATCGGGAAGGAGTTGTTTTATCCCGATCGAAGTTATCGAATGCTGCTTCGCTTTGGCTCCGAGCGTGGAATGCCGGAAGCCGAATTATCGCGATTACAGCAATGGTTGCCCCAGGGCCAGGTAAACCAAAAGCGAGAAGATGCGCTAGCCATGCTGCGATTAATGCGTCGGCGACTCACGCAAGGCTTGAACCCAAAGACCGTTTCCTACTCATTCGAGCACACCTCGATGTGGGAGTCTACTTGGCGGCAAGGCGGCGAGGTCCGATTCGGCTTGAACGCTCAGTCCAGTCTAGTTGGCCACGACTTTCTATTGGATGAGCTGAGACTCGAAGGTGACCAATACAAACAACACTGCCTGATGGCGCTGGCGCGCTTCTTGGCAATTGGTGAGGCGTACCGACTGGGGATGACGGTCACGGACGACCACCGGAGAGAAGTGGAACTCGCCTTTCGGCGAGAACGCGACTTGGTCGACGCAGCGCAGTTCGAGCGGTGGATGAATCAGAGTGGTTTGACCTATAACGAGTTCGACGCGCTAATGATGGATGAGGCACGCGTAAGGTGGATTCACCAACTGACTCAACCCATATCGGTTACCCGCTTAGCAGAGCAACTTCGCCTCTCCGGCGACTACCCGCGGTTGGCCGCACGGGCCGCGGCGAAAGACCGCTTGCTTGAATCTTTCGGGCTGAAAAACCCATCTCTGGAAAGGGCGGACCTGACCGAGAACCAACTGCTGCATTGGTATTTTGAAGAACTGCTGCGCCGACCAGTGCCTGATGATACAGGTAGCTACGCGCGCAACTTAGGATTCGCGACCCCTGATGCCTTCCGTCGCGCTTTGGTCAAAGAGTATTTGTATCGGCGCTTGGAACATCAGACGAAGCAGGTGATCGAACCCACAAACTAAGAGCCCTTTGGCGTTCGCAAGAACGCGAACCTTTCAGGCGGTGGCTTCCCTTTTCCAATTGTAGATATTATCACTTCACATTGAATCGTCCGTGGGAAGCGGCGAGTTTTTTAAAGCGCGGATCATTCCGGAGCGCATCGAACATTGGATCAAGCCGCAGCAGCGCAGGAGTAAGCGGCACGCCCAGAGAGGAAGCGTATGGTATCGATAGTAATTTTTGTAAAGCGGCGATGGCGCGATCGGGTTCCCCCACGCCCGCCGCTATCCGGGCGAGGATGTCGACCGGAATCGGACCCTCTATCGCATCTTTTTCAATCGAGGTCGCGCCTGCGGCCTGCTCCGACAGGGCCAATGCGACGGCTTTGTCGCCAAGGCCCATTTCGGTCAGCGCGAGGTTCTCAATGACGTTAACATTTTTCGGTTGTTCTCTGAGAAAAGATTCCAATTCGTCGCGTGCCTGTCGCCAACTTTCCTGGGCAGCGGCATGGTCGCCCGCGAGTTCTTGCGTCCAGCCCAACCAAAAGCGCAGTTCACCGTTAATATAACCTAACGCTGGATCAGGCGTCGCCAATACTTCCTTTAGCCGAGCAATCATTTGTGCAGGGTGGCGCTCCAGAATTGCTTGGTAAACTTGTGTTTTCAACGCGCTAGAGTGATCGGCAGCCGGGCGGAGCGGAGTTAGGAGCGCCGCAGCTCGCGGAAGGTCGCCCTCAGCTTGCGCGACAGCCGCCTTTAACGCGACGGTATCCAGATCGTCCGGTGCTATATCTAGAACTTGATCGAGCTTTCGCAGCGCCTCTGGGAAACGACGGAGTTGGGTATAGGAAAGCGCGTGCTGAGTTAGTAGGTGAACGTCACGTGGGTCGAGCCGCTCGGCTTCGTTGAAGTACGACTCGCTCTGCTCCCACTCACCCCGCCTTCGCGCAACATAGGCGAGCGATTTAGGAATCTGACTGCTGTTGGGTAGGAACTGGCGTGCTTGCTCAAAGCAACGCACCGCGGTGTCGTAATCCTTTAGCCAAGCGTAGTGATAGTATCCTTTGGCAAGCAACGCCTCGCCGAGATTGGGCTGAAGAGTAAGGGCAGTTTCGGCTGCTTGCCGTGCCTCTTCACGGAGGGTGGCAGTTGGCTGAAGATTGAATGTGAGATAGCTGAGCGAATCGACATATGACAGTAGCGCCCAACTCAGGGCAAACTTCGGGTCCAACTGAACTGCATTCCTGAGATATTTCTGTGCGCCAAGGGTAGCAGCGGGTGTGATTGTAGACTTAAGCGTGTAGGCCAGTCCACGCAGGTATGCACCATAGGCCTCAGGGCTGTCCGTGGGTTTGACGGCGATCTCTTGCTCTTCCTGACCGGTGAGTTTCGCGCGCAACTGCTCGGCGATGGCTTTGGCCACTTCACTCTCGACTGAGAAGATGTCGGTCAGTTTGCGATCAAAGGTATCAGCCCAAAGATGAGAATCATTGGCGGCTTTGATCAGCTGCACGTTCACGCGCACGGCGTCGCCGCTCTTCTGTACGCTTCCTTCGACGATATGTGCGACGCCTAGTTGCTCCGCGATTTCGCGAAGGTTTTGCGGCGTGCTCTTGTAATGTTGAGTCGAAGTCCGAGAAATCACTTTCAGATCAGCGATTTTTGACAGTCGGGTCAGAATCTCGTCCTGGATGCCGTCGGCAAAATAAGCGTTTGTTTTTTCCTCGCTTCGATTCTCGAACGGAAGCACAGCAATGCTTTTTTCAGGGATAAGAAAGTCCGGTCGAAAGGGCGATGTGCCGGGTAAGAAAGTAAACGTGACAAATGCCAACGCGATGATGCCACCTAAAACGCACCCGCCAACGCTTACCGCGAGTTTCGGGTTTCTGCGTCCCCAGCGCCAGATACGGACCGGTGGGGAAACTTGTCGCGCAATGACTGGTCGCCCATCGATCCAGCGTTCGAGATCTTCGGCCAGACCGCCGGCAGATTGATAGCGCGACTCGGGTTCGCGCTCCAGGCAGCGCGCGCAAATCGTTTCCAAGTCGCGATCAATTTTTGGAATGATGGATCGCAGTTTAGGCGCGGGCTTTTCTGATGCCTGTTGGATGACGGAGAGCGCGTGCTCGCCAAGAAATGGCGGGTGACCGACGAGCAGGTCGAAAAGAATTGCGCCGAGACTGTAAATGTCCGCCGTCGGTTTAAGACTAGCTGCCGGTCCATGTGCTTGTTCGGGCGCAATGTATCCTGGCGTGCCAAAGATAGTGAGTGTGCGCGTAAGGTCGCTTGATTCGTCTAGCCACTTCGCGAGACCGAAATCGCTGACTAGGGGTTCGGCCAGAGCGTCGAGCAATATGTTTCCAGGTTTGAGATCCCGATGAAGAATGCTTCGGCTGTGGGCGTACTCAACAGCGCGCGAGACCTTGGCCATAAGGCCAACCGCCTGGCGTGGTTGGTCTCGCAGCGCTACGTCACTTTCCAACAAGCTGCCGCCCGCGGCGAACTTCATGCTGAAAAACGGCAATCCGTCCTCGCCTTCGCTCACCTCATAAATCGGCAAGATGTTTGGATGATCGAGGCTGGCAGCTGCTTCGGCTTCGCGACGAAAACGAACAAGCGTGTCGCGAGAATCAGCGTGATGAGGGAGGATGCGTTTTAGTGCAACGATGCGACGCGAATGGCGTTGGCGCGCGCGATAAATAACCCCCATTCCGCCGCGGCCAATCTCCTCGAGGATCTGATAGTTTCCGAGTCGCCAGTCGGCGTCGTGAACGTCGACTTCGTCCAGAACGCTTTCCAACGTTTCGTTATCGAACGTGTCTTCGCCAAGGCCGCGATAAAGCAGACAGCTTAAACAAAGGCCGCGGCCGACGCGCGATGTCGAGCCACATTGCGGGCAGGCGATCGGTTCCTCTTGCAGCCCGACCGGGCTGATAACGCCCGCGGAGTTCATCGTACCCTACTGCGCAGTCGCCAACGCGGCACAGAGATAGCGCAGTTCGTCCTCCAGCATGTCGGGGTTATCGATTGTATCAGCGACTTCTTCACGAAGGAGTGCTCGATAGCGCTTTCGCAATTGGTGAACGAGGCGTTTCACAGATGTCTCAGGCACGCCCAGCGTTTTCGCAAAGTTCGCGTAGGAGACATCTTCGCGCTCTGCTGCCAGACAACTGCTCAGAACGTCAAAAATACGTCGGCGTCCATGCTGTTCGCATTCCTCACCGAGGCGGCTCAACGCACGTTCAACCACCGTTGCCGCCCAGCGCACATCGAAAACTTTTTCTGCCGGCCACGATTCGGATTCCCGTGCCGAAACCGAGAATTGCGATGGCAACTCAGCCATCCACTCGTCCCACGCGACAAATTGCAGATCGCCGCCTCGTTTTTGCGCGCGCCGTTTATCTCTCGCGTCGTGCAAAAAATCGTTCAAAGCTTTGAGCAGGAGCGATCGAAAACGGCCGCGATTCGGATCAGCCCGTTCGAGTAAGTGGCCCTCAAGCAACATCACAAAAAAGTCCTGAGTTAAATCTTGTGCGTCGGGAACGCTGTAACCGCGACGACAAACGAAAGCGAAAATTGGCCGCCAATAGGTTTGGCAAAGGTGGGTTAAAGCATCGCGCGCCGTTTGTGTACTCGCTTGAGAATCCGCGCATGAAAGGATCACGCTCCAGCGCGTGGTTACGAATCGATCGGGAAGCCGTTCGCCCGCCGCAATGGCCTCTGGGGTCACAGTCATGCATCATCTTATTTACGTATTTGTTAGGCAAGCTCTAACCTCCACACCAGGTTTGTCAGGCTATGCCGGTCAAACCTTCACACTATTCTCCGGAAACGGGGCGACCAAGTTCGCGACGAATTACCAGCAAGCGCCTGCGCGTGTTACACAGCGAATAGCGAGCGCTTTTTGTCAAAGCCTTTGAGATCGTGCTCACCGAGAGAGCGGCAGGAAATCGATTCACCCAGTCTGCCGTGGGCAGCATCACTGATTGCGCAAGGCTCGCCGAGTGAAGCCAGCAGTTTTTCCAATCGAAACACCAGGTTAACTTCGCTGCCCATTAACGTTTCTTCTCTGGTCGACGGTACTCCGCCGATTGCAGCCGTGCCGAAGTGAACTACAAATCGAAACGGCGGGCCGTCGCGCGTTTGTTCAGTCTTCAACGCGTGAATTGTCGAAACGATTTCTTGAACCATCTCGGGTTCATCACGCCAATAGGCGAGGATGCCGTCGCCGAGATATTTGTTCACGGTGCCTCGCCGGCGTTCGATGATGTCCTTGCATTTACCTAACCACGAGCTGACCAAGCTGGCCAGCTCACCGCTCATCATGGAGCGACTCAACGCCGTGAAATTTTTGATATCTGCGACCAGGAGCCAACAGTCGACGTTTTCAACTTCCTGGAGAGTCGCTAGAACACCAGCTTTCAATTCAGCGGACGGTTTGCCGCGGGGTTGATGAAATACGAACGACTTGCCGCCGATATTGACCTCATCCTGGTCATGGAGTCGGACCGGCTCGTGGATCCGACGTTTATTGAGAAAGGTTCCGTTGCTGCTACCCAGATCGATCAACCAAAACGCGCCGTTGTCCTCGAGGTAAATGATCGAGTGGAGCCTGGAAACTTTAGGAGAATCAATTACCAAGGTGTTTAAGGCGGCGCGGCCGATCGAACAGTTACCTTCAAGACGGTATTGCTCGCCGTCGCGTTCCAACCAAGCCTCGTTTTCTTGGAGGCTCATGAGCTGAACATTGCTAGCAAAATCGGGTCGCTTTGGCAATCTTAGCGTCGCACCTGAAAGCTCGATGACCTCATTTCGCATATGCTTAATCCTTTTCATTTATTCCTCCGCCATTTCCGGGTGAAAGTTCGGGCGGTTTCGAGGCGACAGATGTGGTCAAATAGGCTTTGCCAGGATCAGAAATCTTCATAGAGTCGTGCGCTTTACCGCCCGAAAGCCATGGGATTTCTTGCTCTACACCTACTCGATTGCGGCGTGCCATTATCAATGGTGTGCGCCGCGATTGGGCTGCTCGCGGCCTTTGTCCTGATCATGCTGATCAAACAGTTGCCGACCGGCAATGAACGGATGCGTCAAATTGCGGCAGCAGTACAGGAAGGTGCGAAGGCGTATCTGAATCGGCAGCTCATTACCATAAGCACGGTGGCCGTCGTCATTTTCATTCTCCTTTGGAATTTCAAAGATCACCCCAGTGCGATTGGGTTTGTCATTGGCGCGTTTTGCTCGCTCTCGGCCGGCTTTATTGGAATGCGGGTCGCGGTCATCACCAACGTGCGCACGACGCAGGCGGCAACAAACTCGCTCATCGCGGCGCTGCGCGTGGCTTTTAATGGCGGCGCGGTGACTGGATTGCTGGTGGTTGGACTCGCGCTGCTGGCGGTGTCGATCTTTTATACCGTGGCAAGTAACATAATTGGGCACGATGCGGCTGTTCGAAGCCTGATCGGCCTAGCGCTGGGCGCGAGCTTGATTAGCGTTTTCGCGCGACTCGGCGGTGGAATCTACACTAAGGCGGCCGACGTTGGCGCCGATCTCGTCGGCAAAATCGAGCAAGGCTTCGAAGAAGACGATCCCCGGAACCCGGCAACGATTGCTGACAACGTTGGCGATAACGTTGGCGATTGCGCGGGAATGGCGGCAGACGTGTTCGAAACTTACGCCGTCAGTTTGATCGGCGCGATTCTGGTAGCCGCGCTTACGCTCAGCGGATATCCGGCGGCAATTGTGTATCCATTTGTGCTTGGTGGAATTTCCGTGCTCGGGGCGATCTGTGGGGTGTTGTACGTGAACGTAACAAAGGCCAAACCCGCGACAGCGCTGATGGGTGGGGTTTTAACCAGCGCGATTGTTTCGGCGATCCTGTTCTGGCCGGCTACGCACTATCTCTTTCCGACCGGCGTCACAATCACAGGCGCGGTTCGAACGCCAACTCAATTGTATTTTGCTTCGCTCGTCGGCCTGGTCATGACGGCCGTAGTTGTTGCGATCACTAATTATTACACATCGATGCGTTACGCGCCGGTGCAAAAGATCGCCCGAGCGTCCGAAACTGGTCACGCCACCAACATCATCGCGGGATTAGCTGTTGGACAACACGCTACTGCGTTGCCAGTCGGATTCATCGGCATCGCCATTCTGCTTAGTTTTCATTTCGCCGGCCTTTATGGAATTGCGATCGCGGTGATGTCGATGTTGTCGATGGCCGGAATCATTATTTCGCTCGATTCGTTCGGTCCAATAACGGACAACGCCGGCGGCATCGCCGTGATGAGCAAATTGCCAAAAGAAGTTCGCACCGTGACCGATCAGCTCGACGCGGTGGGCAACACGATGAAGGCCGTGACCAAAGGTTATGCGATTGCTTCGGCCGGCCTGGCCGCGCTCGTTTTATTCGGTTCCTACGTGGAAGAATTAAAAGCGCACGTTACCCGCAATGGTGAACCTTTCGTGTTTCAATTTTCTCTGACCGAACCTAAAGTTATTATCGGTCTGTTCCTCGGAGGTTTGCTGCCGTTCATTTTCACCGCGTTCAGCATGGATGCGGTGGGTAAGGCGGCGGGCGCTGTGGTCCGCGAAGTGCGCCGGCAGTTGAAAGCCAAGCCGGGAATCTTAACCGGACAGGACACGCCGGACTATGGGACCTGCGTCGACATCGTAACCAAAGCCGCTTTGCGTGAGATGATCGTGCCAGCTCTCTTGCCGCTCGTTTTTGTGGTGGCTGTCGCGGTCATCAAACCTCTGGGGCCCGTTGTTTTGGGCGGTTTGTTGGTTGGGACGATCGTAACGGGATTGTTTGTCGCGATCGCCATGACTTCCGGCGGCGGTGCCTGGGACAACGCGAAGAAGTTTATCGAAGAGGGAAATCTTGGCGGAAAGGGCTCTTTTGCTCATCAAGCGGCAGTGACCGGAGACACTGTCGGCGATCCGTACAAGGATACGGCGGGCCCGGCAATCAATCCGATGATCAAGGTCGTCAACATCGTTGCGATCCTGATCATTCCGATTTTCTTTTAAATGTAGTCACGGTGCTGTGCACCGTTGTTCGACCACACCCCAAGACGCGTGGAGACAAAAATTTAGCGCGCAAATTTCCTGGATCTGATGCATGATCGATTGCCCGAAGGACGGGGCGCAAAATCGACATGGAGAAGAGCCACGATTTCCAAATTACGCGGCCGGACCAAGGCGAACCCAAAACGCGGGCGCTGGCCAAACCCGACGCGTCGGCAACGCCGTTCAAGGTCGTGATCGATCCAAGAGTGCGGCTTGATCTTCGCCGCGCGCTCGTCGACTTGATCGACTATCATGACGAGGCGCTGGCGGACCATTTCGCGCAGGGGAAACTCGCGCTCGATTCCTACAAGGAATACGTCGAACTCTTCGCTCGAAGCTTAAAAGAAACGATGGAGAGTCGCGAAGGCGTTTCGTATTTGTTGCGGTCAGTGGGGTTCGATGTTCCGCCGGACGAGATCAATTTGAATCCGGAGTTGCGTTGGAAGAAGGGCCCGGCCCCGTTCGGCGTGAGCCTGCTTTGATCGCCGCTACCGGGTCGCTTCGCCGCTTTCAATCAACGCGCGCTCTTGGGAATTCAACTTATCGCGCGGAATCGTCTCGATAACTTTCTGCGCTTCTTCGTTTTTGTCGGTGCCCAAGAGCGCTGCGGCATAAACCGCGCGCCAGGCAGGCAATGTCTGTTTCCAATCGATGGGAACAGGAGCGTTGAATTCGGCAAGAGCGGCGGCGGCGTTGTGCTGGCGAAGATAACCAAGCGCGGTGGTCACGCGATATGAGAGTCTGTTCGGAAATTGTTCGGTCAGTTTCTTGGCAGCGGCAAGGTTCTTGTCCACGTCCTCACCGAGAAGAAGATTCAGATAAGCAAGCTGATCCGCCGCGTTGGGATCGTCCGGCGTCCGCGCGGAGATTTTCGCCACCGCTCCGCGCTGGGCTGCGATGTCGCCGGTCTTTAGACCGACTCGCTCAATGCCGCGATACGCCAGATCGGCTTGCTCGGGAAACCGGGCCAGCTGCTCGTAGGCTTTGAGCGCGACGGCTCCGGCATGGCTTTGCTCCGCGAAATTGGCTACAAAACGCAATTTGTACGGGTCGCTCGCAGCCAGCGAAATCGCGTGACTCCAGTGCATTTCGGCATCGAGCGTCGCATTTCGTTCTTGCGCGGTGCGAGCATGAAAACTTTCGATCACCGAAGGATCGAGCGTTACTTCCGTCCGGCTAAGAACTTCATCGATATCGTTCCAGCGCTGCAGAATGGCCATCGCGTCGAGTCTCGCCAGTAGAAGCTGGTTGTCCGCGAACGTTTTTTCGATTGGAAAAGAGGAAAGAACGAGCTCGGGCTGTTGGTGAATATTGAGCCAGCGCGCAAGATGGATGAGATCTTCGGTGGTGCCGTTTCGCCAGCGGTCGACTGCGTCCTGATAAAGGTGCGTCCCTTCGTCTGGATTCAGTTGCAACTTCAAGTCGGCCGCGAGCAAATCATCTTTGACAGTTTTGGGAGCGAGATCGGCCAGTTGCTGAACAAGCCGGGTTTGTTCGTCGCCGGTTAATTGCGGCGCGGCCGCCAATGATTCGATCGCGACCTGTTTGTAGGTATCGGATTTGCCGGCGAGGTCCCAAAGTATTTTGCGCGCCTCTGCCTGTTCTGACGGATCGGTTGATTGCGCCAGCAAGTCAGCAAGCTGAAACCGTGTTGCGTCATCATCCGGGGCACGTTTGGCCGCGATCCGCATGAACTCCAAGGCCTTCGCATCTTCACCCATTTTTACCGAGTAGCGCGAAGCTAGTCGCAACGTCCGCCTGTCCGGATTACCTCTGAGCAGGGGATCGAGTATTTTTTCCGCTAGTGCGAGCCGGTTGCTCTTGATCAGAAGCTCGGCGTAATCTTCACGGTCTTGGACAGTGGATTTTCTCAATTCGATAACTTTTTGCCAAAGCTCAATCGCTTCCGGCCGGTCGGCTTGAGAGGCAAGCCGGGCTGCGCCGTTCAGGGCGTGGTAGTTGTTGGGGTCGAGTTGCAAAGCCACCCGGTATTGGATGGCCGCGTCATTCAGCTTGTTGGCTTTGAGCAGCGAGTCGCCAGCGGTGGCAAACTTGTCTACCCTGCGGAGCTTTACCCCTTGGTATGCCAGAACTCCCCCAAGCACCAAGACCACGCCAATGACGAGGGCCAGGATCCACCACCGCCCCCGGCGCCTTTTCCTATGCCCCGTATACTTGGGGCGCTCGGCCCTGGGTTCCGCCTCCATTGGAAGGGTAATATTGAGAGGAGAGTCGACCTGTGCCACCGCAAAATTCAGTGACTTGTCACTCGGCCGGCGGAAAAAAGGTCCGCTGGAATTTAATCGTTGACTCGCAGGCCCGGTTTGCTTCAGAATCCGCCTCGAACCTCACAAGAATATGAAAAAGGCGCTTATACTAGGGTTGGTATTTGGAACAAGCATCTTTGTCGCGAACGGCGACATCATCCCGACATTGTCGAATGTCACGGGCTCGGCTCCGAATTTTTCATGGAATTATACGGCCAACGTGACCGTGGATGAAACGATCCAGCACGGCGATTTTTTCACCATTTACGATTTCAGCTCGATCATGCCAACGACCCATACGGAACCAACCGGGTGGACGTTTTCCACGGCGTTGATTGGTCCGACGCCGGGATTGGTTAGTCCGACCGATAATCCAAACCTTTGGAACCTGACTTGGACTTATTCCGGCACGAGTCCGATTCCCGGAGCCGCCGTGCTCGGCATGTTTACGGCTGTTACGAGCGCCAACCAACTCAAGGCCGGTCAATTCACGGCTGAAGCCACTCGCAGCGGCGACCCGACCGGAACCAAGATTGACAACATCGGTCAGGTTTCCGTTCCAGTGCCGGAATCGACCTCTTTGCTGCCGCTGATTGGTGTTTGCGCTGCCGCGCTGCTCGTTGCTCCGCGTCTCCGTCGCCAAAGCGCCTAACTGATTCACTTCTGTTTCCCTTAGGCCGCCCCGAAGCAATTCGGGGCGGCTTTTTTTTTCGTCATCGCTTAACCAGGGTCGCTGCGACGGTCCGAGATTTGTTGAAAACTCTTGGTTTCACGCCGGTTGCGTGACAAACTCGCTGCCAATTATTATGTCCGCGGTATCGGGATCGTCCACGCACCTAAAGCTGTGGGGCGTTCGAGGATCAATTCCAGTCCCTGGTTCGGGAACGGTGCGTTACGGTGGTAACACCGCGTGCATTGAATTGCGCGCCGACGGGGAACTGATTGTTCTCGACGCCGGCACCGGAATTCGCGAACTCGGCCTCGCCCTCGAAAATGAGTTCGGTTCCCGACCGATTAATCTGAGCTTGTTGATCACTCACGTTCACTGGGACCACATCCAGGGCTTTCCATTCTTTGTTCCGTCTTATAACGACAAGAACCAGATTCGTATTCTTGGTTACAATGGAACAGACAGCGGCCTGCGCGAAATTCTGAACGGCCAGATGGCGACTCCGTTTTTTCCAGTCGCGCTTTACGATCTGCCCGGAAAAATCCAGTTCGAGAACCTGAAATCAATGGATTTTAAAATCGGCAAAGTGCGCGTTCGGGCCAGGTTCATGAATCATCCAGGCATCTGTGTCGGGTATCGGATTTTCACCAGCAAAGGTTCGGTCGCTTATCTTCCCGATCACGAGCCTTACGAAGCGTTCAAGTTGCATTCCGCCAAATCGCATCTGTTAAGTCCGGAGCAGACGCAGAAACGGGCGCATGAAGATCGGGCCGAACTGGTCAAATTCCTTCAGGGCTCCGATATCCTGATCCTCGACTCGCAATACACCGATGAAGAATATCAGGCGCACGTAGGCTGGGGACACGGCTCGCTCTCCACCGCAATTTCGCTGGCCCTGGATGCAGGTGTTCGCAAACTTGTTCTTTTTCACCACGACCCTACGCACGATGACCAGGCGATAGACAAAATGGTCCAAATCGCCCGAAAATTGGCTGCCAAGAGCGAGAGTTATCTTGAAGTCGAAGGCGCGCGGGAAGGCTCGGAGATGACGCTGGAATAAGGGCGAAGGACCGATCAGCTGCTCTTGCGCCGGGGCGAAATTCGTTTTAGGTCTTGTCCCCCTGCGTTCTTGCCTCGTGGTGTAATGGTAGCACGAGAGATTCTGGATCTCTTTGTCTAGGTTCGAGTCCTAGCGAGGCAGCCGCGTTTGGATTCGTGGTCTCAATGCAGGCTACACTGACGCGCATTTGGTCATACTCGTTGCGCTCCGTCTTCGAGCGGTTGGCTGACGGACAAACCTCAGGGCTGAGCACTAAGCCACCCGCCACCGGAGAGCCTTCCCGATCAAAAGCACGATCAGAGCAAGTGAGAGTAGTTCGAGGCTTGATCCTATGTCCGGCACAGAGGAGGTAGCCGTATCCAAAAAATAGTCATTGCTCGGGGGAAGGCCAGTGACGGTGGATATCTGAGTGGCAAGGCCGGTCGTGGTATTGATGCTGAAAATACCAAGCCCTGAGGTGTCGAAAGTATCTATTCCGTAGAGAGTCCCAGCATCAGAAAACATGGTAAGAATCGTACTGCCGAGTCCGGTTCCAACGGGGGTCAAGACTCCCGTTGAGGTATTAACCGTGTAGAGCTGGGAGTTCGTCGCATTGATCTGGTCACCCGAGTAATTGTAATACAATTTGCCACCCGGGCCGAAGGCGAGGTTGCCGGTCGGAAAAATTCCTGGGATCGGGCTCAGCGTTCCCGGGACAAACGAGCTGCTGCTATTTCCGTCGCCTGCGATGGAATAGAGAGTGACGTTCGTCGAATTCAGGTTGTCGGCGAAAAAATTGCCGCTTGCAGCCGAGTAAGCGAGGCCATAGAAGGCGTCCGGAGCCGTCACACTGCCAAAGGGCGTCGTCCCCCCGGAAGGACTAATCTTAAACAGGCCGCCCGAGTTTAAATCAGCGCCATAGATTTGGCCGCCTGGCCCCGTCGTCATTGCATAGAAAAGGGGAGTCGTCGTATTGATTTGCGTGAATTGGCCCGTCGTGATGTCGAGGGTGCCAAAGAGGTTTGTCGTACCGTTGTCCGCCGTAACGTAAATTGTGGCCTGCGCGGACGCGACGCTAAACAAGACAAAGGTAACGAGGCACGGCAGGATTGTCTTGCGAGCGATGTTTAAGACCGATGGCTTGTTCGTATAGTTAAATCTAAGATTCATTGCATGTTCCTTTCTTTGGAACCGAAGGGGAAGTCATTTCAGCGATTGACCCGCTGCAACCCTGCGCCGGAACGGCTGGCCGATTCGGATTAAATACATTTGTAGAGCGTCGCCCTAACAAATGTCGAGCGTTTTGCGTGTAGGACGTAGCCTCATTTGAGGTTGAGAATTAAGGAAGCAATGCGCTTGCAATAATCGTTTGAGACTCACGAGCCGCTCAGTGGGTCATACTCGTTGCGCTCCGTCTTCGAGCGGTTGGCGTAATCACCCAATGTGCGGCAGCCAAGTTTTTTGAGCGCGTATTTGTGCGTACGACCACTTCCAAGCGGCGATTATGCGAGGGAAATCGGCGCTTTTTAGATAGGTTCGAGTCCTAGCGCGGCAGCCGCTTGCGAGTTCTTTCTTACGGATCGCATTTTCACGGCGAGCACTTGAGCCTATTTTTGGCCACCGCCCCGACAAGTGTCAGGGCAACGCAGGCGGAGCGTTGGAATGGTGAGGAGGAATTCCGAGGGCGCAGCGTAGCTGATGAAAATCGACCGGCTTGGTGAGGTAAAAATCGAATCCCGCCCGCAGCCCGCGCTCCCGTTCCACGACCTCAGTTCGCCCCGTAACCGCAATTGCTTTTAAGCCGCAAAGTCGTTTTGCTTCGGCCACAAGATTGAGACCATCTCCGTCTGGTAGGTTAAGGTCACTGACTAGCGCATCAAAGCTCATCGTGGCCAATTGACTGCGGGCATCCTTCATGTTCTTGGCGATCACGGTTTGGCAGCCGCATCGACTCAACAACGTGGCTAATACCGTTCGGGTGTCACAGTGATCTTCGACGACCAGTATACGCATCTTACCATCCCCGCTTGGCCAAGGTCTTAATTACACTCCCATTTCGAATGGAGCAATAAATGTGCGCGTATTTGTGCGTAACTGAACTTCCGAGCCGCGATTATACGAGGATAAGCGGATTTTCCGCGGAGGTTCGAGTCCTAGCAAGGCAGCCAATTATTCGTTGTCGAGCTGTGGCTGTTCGGTTCGGCGTTCGCGAAAAAAATCCTGAAGAATGGCGGCGCATTCGTTTTGCAAAACGCCGCTGGTTACCTGGCAACGATGGTTCAGTGACGGGTTATCGACCAGGTTCATCACCGTTCCGGCCGCTCCAGCGCGAATGTCTGGACAACCGAAAATCACTCGCCTGATTCGCGTGTGAACAATTGCGCCGGCACACATCGGACACGGCTCTTTCGTAACGTAAAGGTCGCAATCCGTTAATCGCCAATCGCCGACGGCAGCTTCTGCGGCCGTTAAGACCAGCATTTCGGCGTGCGCGGTCGCGTCCTTCAATAATTCGACCTGATTGTATCCGCGCGAGATAATTTTTTCCGCCCGAACGACGATCGCCCCCACCGGAACTTCTTTGGCGGCCCGCGCTTTCCCGGCGAGCCGCAGTGCTTCGCGCATGAAGATTTCATCCGGTTGCATGTTTTTGCCTAACAAAAGAACAGGATCTGTTTCTCAGTTAACAGATGCGGCCATCCGCCGTGGATCGCGCGAAATAAGTGTGCACCAATGAAAAAGTTAAGCTTCATCCTTGTTCTCTTTTCTTTATCACTAATCTCAGCGAACGCGACCGAGCAGGACGTCGTCGACCGGTCGGCCGTGACGATCCGCGAGTTTCGACACATGCCCGAGAAGGGCATTCCTTCTCGCGTTCTTCGGCGTGCGCGAGGTTTGGCCATTATTAGCGTCGTGAAAGCCGGCTTCATTTTTAGCGGCAAAGCCGGTGAGGGGGTAGTAGTGGCGCGAACCGGACATGGTTGGTCAGGGCCATCGTTTATCGGGACCGGCGGCGCCGGTTGGGGACCGCAGATTGGGGCGCAAGTCACCGATTTTGTTATCGTGCTTAACAACGACCGCGCGGTTTCTGCCTTTTCCAAGAGCGGAAATGTCACTCTCGGCGCGGACGCCAGCGTTGCGGCGGGACCGGTGGGACGCGCAGCTGAAGCCGATGTGACACCGCGAGCGGCAATTTATACCTACAGCAAAACGCAAGGCCTCTTTATCGGCGCTTCCCTCGAAGGCGCCGTTATCGGCACGCGGAAAGGCGCGAACGAACATTATTACGGACGCCCTGTCACGGCCTACGATATTTTACACGGACGCGTAAATCCGCCGCCAGGAGCAAATACGTTGCGGATGCCGCTCGGTCACTGATCCAGCCAACTACCGCTTCACAGCTACCGCGGACAATTTGCTTTACAAGCTCGTTACCGGTTCGGCAGCGTGCTTACGTGCGCTGGTTGACGCTTATTTGTTTCGCTAGTTTTTGCTTCAAGACCGCTTGGGCGCAGACTCAGGAGCGCAGCCTGATCGACCGTCTCTTGCGGCCAAATATGGATTTGCAAAATGAAGCACAGGGAAAAACCTTCGTTGCCAATTCCAACGTAGTCGCGCACCGCGGTACGTTCGTTTTGAAGCCAACTGTAAAGGAGAAGGCGTTTACAGATACGAGCACGGCCGCGACAAAGGAATATCGATCAAGCTCATTTCGGGCGGATTCGCAGGGGAACCCTGTCGTTGAAACCCGCCAGATAAATGTGCCTGTACAATTGACGACGTCATCGGCGGTCGATCTTCATGCCGCATATGACGCACGTTTGACAGTATCGAGCCGAAGTTTTGCCGACCAGCACGCGTTTCGCGATGAAGGAAAGAGTCAGAAATCGATGAACCGCCAGAATCCGCCGCTCACAATCGACCAAGTGCGCGAGCTGCTGAACAAGAACAAATAGTAGGCGACAATTTCCCAAATCGTCGGAAGTCTTTGCCGATGATGACGGCGACAACTAGAATGCGAACAATGCAAGCGGACGAGGCATTGGCTTCTTTGAAAAAGGGAGCTACCCAGATTATTAGCGAAGCCGAATTGGGCGCAAAACTCGCGCTCGGTCGACCATTGCGGGTCAAGCTTGGAGTTGATCCGACGACGGCCGACATTCATCTCGGTCACACCGTTGTTTTGAGAAAGTTGCGACAGTTCCAGGATCTCGGACATCAAGCCGTTTTGATCATTGGAGATTTCACCGGAATGATCGGCGATCCGAGCGGCCGGTCGGTGACGAGGCCGCATCTGACCCACAAAGAAGTGATGGCCAACGCCGAAACTTATCGCGACCAGGCATTCAAAATTCTCGACCACAGTCGGACCGAAACCGTGTGCAACGGAGATTGGTTTCGCGCCATGTCATATGAAGATGTGATTCGGCTCAATAGTCGCGTCACCCTGCAACAAATGCTCCAGCGGGAAGATTTTCGCGCCCGCATCGACAATCAGCACGCTATTCACGCTCATGAAATCCAGTATCCGATTATGCAGGGCTGGGATTCGGTGATGGTCAAAGCTGATGTTGAGCTCGGCGGAACTGATCAGCTTTTCAATATTTTGGTTGGCCGAGACTTTCAAAAGGAAGAAAAGCAGCCGCAACAGGTTGTCATGACAATGCCGCTTCTCGAGGGATTGGATGGGGTCAAGAAAATGAGCAAGACCCTCGGCAACTTCGTCGGAGTCAGCGAGCCGGCGGGGGACATGTTTGGCAAGCTAATGAGTATCTCGGACCAATTGATGGCGCGTTATTATGAAGTGCTGCTTGATCGAGAGTTGCCGAAAAACGCCGATCCTCTTGCATCGAAAAAGCAGCTCGCGTTTGAGATTGTGAAGATCTATCACTCTGCGGAGACCGCCGAGAAAACACTCGCCGAGTGGAACGCGCGGTTTAGCGAAAAACGTTTGGACGAGGCAGAGCTTCCTCGCTTTGCCGCAAAAACTGACCAGATCGTTGGACTGGTCGTAGATGTTTATTCGCAGGCTTTCGCGACCCAAAAGTCGCGCGCGGAAGCAAGCCGCTTAATCAAACAAGGCAGCGTCCAGGTTGACGGGCAAAAGATTGTCGATCCCAAAACGAAAGTTGAGCTGAAGCCTGGCCAGGTATTGCGCCTGGATAAGACGCACGCCGTTCGGATCAAATGAAAAAGCACGGAGCCAGGGCCCCGTGCTTTTCGATTAAGGCGCTGAAAACAATCTAGGCTGCGGCCGCAGTTTCGAACATCGGCACGATTGGCATCCGTTCCACGTACGGCGTTGCGATGCCTTCAAAATGCGCGCGAATGCTTCGCAGCTCGGCGTTTACAAACGTGTCGACAAAGCCGAATTGGCGATCCAGCCACGCAAACAGGCGATTTTGGATTTTGTAATGAATTGCGAGCGTGATCTCGGTGCAGTTCGGTCGAATTTCGGTGAAATCGACAAGTCCCATCACATCGAGGTTGCCGCCGACTGATTCAAACGCGAATTGATCCGGCGAATCGCTGTCGATCGCGAGGAGGACTGTCCGCGCTTCGAAACCGAGCGGACCGCGAAAACTGAACTCGACTGTTTTCGAAGAAGTCACCGTCGCTTTTGTGATCATGACGAACTGGCGCTTATAAGATTGAATGCTGGTGAGCCGGGCTTTCGATTCATCCAGCGGTTGACTCATATGAAACGTTTTTTCAAGGAGCATAATATAGAGTTGGTTGTTGCCAGATACCTTTAGCAACCTGGCTGCCAGCCAGATTTACCCAGGGAAGGGCCACCTGAGGCATCGAAATGTGTAAGTTTTCGTTACATTTATGTCAATTTATTGACATAACAAATGCCCTATAAGCCTCTGGTTCTAAGTCCATTCCAGTGGGCTATTGAAGGTTTTTTGCGGGACGAAAGAGCGCCAGCAGACGGCCTCAGGCGGCGCGTGCGTGTCTTGCGACGATCGTCTGCATCATCGACTCAAAAATCTTCGCGCCGTCCGCGCTGCCCAGGCGCGGATCGCAGGCCCGATCGGGATGGGGCATTAATCCGAAGACGTTGGCTTTCCGATTGCAAATGCCGGCGATGTTCTCGATCGAACCATTTGGATTTGCTTCAGGAACAATTTCGCCGCGGTCATTGGCGTAACGCATGATCACTCGCCGTTCGCGATTTAGCTCACGCAACGTCTGGTCATCGGCGAAATAACATCCTTCACCGTGAGCAATCGGCATTCGAAGCAGAGTTCCTTCAGCAAGCCCGTGGGTGAAGGCCGAGTCAGGAACTTCCACCCGCAACGTTACCAATTCACAAACAAAACGCAGTGATCGATTTCGCACGAGTGCACCGGGTAAGAGGCCCGCTTCACACAACACTTGGAAACCGTTGCAAGTGCCGAGCACGAGCTTGCCGGCGCGCGCGTCGTTGACTACTGCGTCCATGATCGGCGAGAACCGCGCGATCGCGCCGCAGCGCAAATAGTCTCCATAAGCAAAACCTCCGGGCAAAACGATGGCGTCGTAATCGCGGAGGGAGGTCTCCTTGTGCCAGACGTAATCGGCGTGCAAACCTTTGATGCTGTTTATTGCCGCGATGCAATCCTGGTCGCAGTTCGAACCGGGAAATTGAATAACGGCGAAATTCATTGTCGATCTAGTGGGCCGCTCCGCGCGCGCGCTGCTCCTCGTGATAATCGTTCACAACCAGCGCTGCATGAATAACCCCGGGAATCCAGCCAAGCAGGGTCAAAAGAATGCTTAGAAAAAAGCTGGCGATCCGTCCGGTCATCAAAACCGCCAATGGCGGCAACACCACACAGAAAAAGTATCGCAGCGCTTTCATTTAGAACCCTTCCTCTTGCGCGTGGCCTTAATCTTCGCGCCATTTCGAGCTGTTGCCTTCTTTCTGACTTCCGACTTCTGATCTCTGACCTCTGATTTTTGTAATTCGTAATCTTCGATCACCGGATTCGACAGCAGGTCGCGACAAAGACCGCGCAACCGTTTTTCGAGATCGGTTTTCGAGCCTTCGACTTCGATCTCCATGTATTTCCCGATTCGAACGCTGCGGACCTCAGGCATTCCCAAATGTCGCATGGCGTCGCGAACGGCATTTCCCTGAGGATCGAGAACGGCCTCCTTGGGTTTGACTATCACGTTGACCTTCACGCGAACACGCTAACGCGGATTCGCGCCGCAACAAGCGCAAGGCTTTACGACGCGAGCGATTCGCGCGACTGTCGTCGGTGCAACGGATCGGTTGGAAAATTCCAGCAGCCTGGCTCACCCTTTGCGTTGTTTGGAGCTCCACCTGGCTCGCGATCAAAGTCGGCCTCCGTGATTTACCGCCGATATCTTTCGCCGCAATTCGGTTCGTTATTGCGGCAGCCATTCTCGTGTTGGTTTCGATCGGACGTGTTCGATTGGTCTCGTTGCGCCGCTCCGATTACGCGATTCTAGCGTTCACCGGCATTTTGATGTTCGGCGTGAATTACATGTCGGTATTTTGGGGCGAACTTCATGTTTCATCAGGTTTGGCGGCGGTGTTGCAGGCTACGATCCCGATTTTCGGGATGATCTTCGCGCACTGGCTCTTGCCCGACGAACCATTGAGGCTTCAGAAAGTAATGGGAGCGTTCGTGGCGCTCGGCGGAGTGATGCTTATTTGCGCGCGGCTACTGACTTTTCACGGATTGCTTTCGTTTTGGGGCGGGATCGGGATTGCTCTGGGTGGCGGAGCAGCCGCGTTCTCTAACGTGCTGATGAAGAAGCGGGCGATCTCCCTTGCGCCTGCCATGCTTGCTGCGTGGCAAATGATTTTCGGTTTTATCCCGTTGCTTGTGCTGGGCTACTTTGTCGACGGCAGTCCGACGCGGTTTCATTGGACTTCCACAGCGGTCTTTTGCCTGCTCTATCTGGCGGTCATCGGGTCCTCTCTCACTTTCCTGTTGCTCTATTGGCTTCTGCCGCGAATGACCGTGACGAATCTGCAAACGATCTCGCTGATTACGCCGCCGGGCGCGGTGATGCTTGGTTGGGCGTTGGGCGGAGAAAAGTTTCCACTCTGGTCGCTGCTTGGAGGAGCTTTGGTCCTCGTTGGAGTTTGGTTGATTTTCCGGCCCACGAAGCACCGAGAAGTAATGGAAGCTGTCGGTGCGGTTCCAGATCGAGGATGAATGCGGACGCACTTCAACAAACACGCGTGGTCGATCGCAGCCGGATTTATGGGCCCTGGCTGGTCGGTCTGGGCGCTGCATTGTGGGGGACCGAAAGCGCGTGGCGCATTCCTCTCAACGAGTTGTTCGACGCCGAGGTAATCGTTTTTTGGGAGCACGCTCTGATTTTGCTCATGTTTTTGCCGCTGCTCCTTTCGAGCCTCGGCGAACTTCGCAAGATCGACAGCAAGACCTGGGGCTATTTGCTTTTCTCGGGCTTCGCCGGTTCTGCCGTTGGGACGATTTTCTTCACGCTCGCATTGAAGTACGGAAACCCGACGGTGGTTAACGTCATCCTGAACATTCAGCCGGTAATTTCCACCCTTGGCGCATTTCTACTTTTCGGTGACCGGCTCGCTCCGCGGTTTTTTCTTTACGCAGGAATTGCGGTTCTGGCCGGGATCTTTCTTTCTGTGGAACGCCCGGACCTCATTGGCGTTTCATTTCAAAGCGCTGGGATTACGCTCGGGACTGGTTACGCGTTGATCTGCGCGTTTTTCTGGGGCGGCTCAACCGTCGCTGGCCGCGGCGTCATGGTTGGGATGCCGCTTCGGCTCGCTTCCAGCATGCGCATTGTCGTTGGCCTCTTTTGTATGACGCTGATTCTGGTTGGTTATGGCAAACTCAACGGCGCCGCGCTTTGGCCGCCGGCTGCTCAAGCGCACGCGTTCAAAGCAATCGGCGCGCTCCTTCTCCTCGCCTCGATTTCAGGTGGAATTCCGCTTCTAATTTACTTCCACGGGTTGAGCCTGACCCGTGCTTCGACCGCCGGTTACTTTGAAATGATGCAAACTCTCGCCGCGGTGTGCATCACCTGGGGATTTTTTCACGCAGCACTTCGGCTGCATCAAATCGTCGCCGGGCTTGTGTTGATGGCTGCGGTAACGATGGTCCAACGCGTCCAGGCAAAAGTCGAATTGTAGAGGCATCTTCTGTAGTGGCATCTTCTGTAGCGGCAGGCGTGTCGCCTGCCCTTCGAATCTGAATCTTCTGTGGTGGCAGCGGTCCCGGCTGCGAATGCTGGTCTTCTGTGGTGGCAGCCGTGTCAGCTGCGAATGTGTCTTCTGTAGAGGCAACCGTGTCGGTTGCAAACCTCTCGATTCTCGCGGGCGACACGCCCGCCACTACAGTACGCCCCATGTCGGCGAGTGTGCATCTTCTGTGGTGGCAGCCGTGCCGGTTGCGAGTGCGGGTCTTCTGTAGAGGCAACCGTGTCGGTTGCAAAACCTCTCGATTCTCGCGGGCGACACGCCCGCCACTACAGGTTTCCGGGGCCGCAGGCGACACGCCCGCCGCTACAGCTACGCTGCTGCTCGGCGTTTTTGTTTGACCAAAGCGCCTGTCGATTTTCGCCGGCCAGTCGCGCCATTTCCGCCCCGCTTCACTTTGACCGATTGCGAGCGGTTGATGCTCTCCTGCAAAACTTTCACCAGATCGACCACGTTCGTGGTCCGCGGTGTCGGCGCTGGTGCCGGTGGCAACTCCTTGTTCTTTGCTTTTGTCTCAATAATTTCCATCACCGCATCGCGATACTCATCGCGATATTTTTCCGGCTTCCAATCCGACGACATGCTTTCGATCAGCGTATTCGCCATTTTCAATTCTTTGTCGTTCAGGTCCGTCTTCGGGCGATTCAATTCTTCCGGCTTCAACACTTCGCTCGCGAAATGCATCAACTCGAGAACGAGAAACAATCCGTCCGGCTTCACCGCCGCCAAATATTCACGATTCGCGATCACTACTTTGGCAATACCGATTTTGCCCGTCCCGCTCAACGCCTTGTGCAAAAGCGAGTAGGCTTTCTCGCCGCCTTTCTGCGCTTCGAGGAAATACGGTTTGTAGAAGAATTTGGGATCCACCTGGTCGAGGTCGACAAAATCGGTGATGTCGATGGAGTGGGTCGATTCGATCCGCACTTTTTCGAAATCCTCGTCGCTTAAAATGATGTAGCGCCCCTTTTCGTACTCGAAGCCTTTTACGATTTGATCGGCCGGGACTTCTTTCATGTCGGCCTCGGCGACCTTCTTGTATTTGATCGGGCTCAGATCGGTCTTGCGCAGTTGACGAAAACTGAGTTTTTCTTCGCGGGTGGCCGGGTAAACTGAAATTGGAATGTAAACCAGGCCGAAGCTGATGCTGCCTTTCCAAGTTGGACGCATAATCAATTCTCCTTTTTAGACTAGTGCGGCTTGCCCGCCGTAGCTTTAGCGGAGGCGGGTGGGCTGTCGATTTCGTTCAAATGTGAACAATTGTCAATAACTTCCCGTTGCCCCTGAGCACGATGCGTTCCGCCACGCATCAGACATCCGAGCTTGAAATTCGCCTTGGCTTAATCTCGCTAATTCTTTGTAATTGAATCGTCCCCCGAGGAAATGCCCAAACCCCAGAACAGGCTGAGCGTCGACCGACTCGGCTAACTCATTTACGAGATCCGTGCGCCAACGTGTTATGCTCGATTCCGACCTCGCGCGAATCTACAGCGTGGAAACAGGAGCGTTGAATCGCGCGGTGAAACGGAGCCGGAGCCGTTTTCCGAAGGACTTCGCTTTTCAGCTTTCCGCCAGAGAATGGAAAAACTTGAGATGCCAAAGTGGCACCTCAAGTTTGGTGCTGGAACACGAGTCTTCAAGGTCACAATCTGTGACCTCAAGATCGCATGGCGGGCGACGGTATTTGCCGAGGGTCTTTACCGAGCACGGCGCCATCATGGCGGCAAATGTCTTGAACAGCCGGCGTGCGGTTCAGATGTCGGTTTTTGCCGTGGGCGCGTTTCTTAAAATGCGAGCATTGCTCGGCGACAAACGAGAGTTGGCCCAAAAACTGGCGTCTCTTGAGAAAGAACTCAAAAAACGGCTCGATGTTCACGAGGCCGTGATCGTGACGATTTTGCAACGGGTTATGGATGTGATTGACCCGCCGGCTCTGCCGCGACCACCGAGACCGCGCATCGGATTCCAGCCCTGACCTTTGACTTCTGACCTCCGATTCCAGTTTTTCCGCCTCGTCTCCTCAACTTTTCAACGTATCAACCCCCTCAACGTCTCGACCTCTTGATATCCGTGCCATCTGCGCAATCCGCGGTCGTCTCTCGCCCGCAAAGATACGACCCCAAATCGGCGGCAGTCGTGTTCTCTCGGCGTCTAGATGCGCCCGAGCAACCAGAGAATCAGGATGATGATGAGAATAGTCCCGAGCAAACCGTGCGATCTGTACCCAAATCCATAACCGCCCGTCGGGAAGGCTCCGATCAACAGCAAGATGATAATGATAAGAAGAATTAAGCCCATGCGAAGTGTTTTACGTTAGACGCCCCGTCCTAGCAACATTTTCTCGGTCTCCGCTGACCTCCGACTTCCGACTTCCGCTTCGCTCCTCCTCAACATCTCACCAACTCAACTTCTCAACGGCGCTCAGAGAGCGCCTGAATGTCAAAGGTATAGATGTGACCCCCATTTGGGCGAGCGGGAGCGTAACCGCTTTCGGTTTGACATTACATCCGTAAAACATAGTATTACGAGCCGTGACTAAGACCATTACGAAAATCGGAAACTCCCAAGGCCTCATCTTTGATGCTGCTCTGATGGATCTTGCCCGGGTCAAAGTCGGCGACCAAGTCAACGTCACGGTCATGCCGCAGAGCGGCGCCATCGTTGTGATGCCCCTTCGGCCGGGACCGTCGCAAAAAGAAATCACTTCGGTCATTAAAAAGACAGCCAGGGATTATCGCAAAACGCTGCGCAAACTGGCGTGAGGGCGACGCCTGAGGACTGTTTCCATCTCAGCATCGATACGGTTCGCGAGATCCATGCGGAAACGATCAAGCAATTCGGCGGTTCGGACGGTGTCCGCGACGAAAACCTCCTGGCCTCAGCGGTCCTTTCGCCACAATCGAGTTTCGGTGGCAAATCTCCTTACCGCGGCATCATTGAAATTGCCGCGGCATATCTATTTTACATTTGCCAGAACCATCCCTTTATCGACGGCAACAAACGCACGGCGATGATGTCGGCGATCGTTTTCCTTCGGATAAACGGAATCGAAACACGGCCTGACAACACGGAATGGGAAAAACTGATGCACGACGTTGCCGGCAGCAAAATCGACCGCGTCGCCGCGACGAAGAGCCTTCGAAGACTGCTCAAACCCTCCCGCAAGCGCAAGCACGGACCGCCGACCTTCCTTGGCACGTGAGCGAAGCTTTTACGTACTCCGCGGATCCGCGGTTGTCTCTCGCCCGCAAATGTTGAATGTTTAGATACGACCCCGGATCTTCCAAAATGCTCCGTTCACTGGTCATTCCTGTTTTTCTTTCCCTGTTTGCGGCATCGCTCAGTTTTGCCAATTCCTGGACGGAAGATGATTCGCATTATGTCTCGGTTGGGCCGCGCAACGGCTATTACATCGTCCGTCCCGACTCGAACTTGTTTCATCAGCTTGGCCTGCTCGACGCTCCGTGGATCGATACCGCCGATCGACTGCGGCACGGTTACGGCGCCGACGTGCTCGCCTTCCGGTTCAACCGCAAGGGGGTTATGATCTCTCCGCCTGCTTATATCGCGCAGGAATCAGCCAACAATTTTTACACCGCGCGGATCGCTTCGTTTGTCCGCGGGCGCACCACTACTCGCGAAATCGAATCGATCTTCGGCCACGGCCACAGCATCGCCAACCGCCCGGACGGCTTCATTTATTACTATGCTTTGCCTGTTTACAATCCGTTCGAAGACTCGGGCGGCGGCCGCCGCTGATCCTCGGCACGTGGTGCAACGTCCTGTAGCGGCAGCCGTGCCGGCTGCAAATGTCAAATGTTTAGATGTGACCCCCAAAACACAACTCCTCAAGATCTCAACCGCTCAACGTCTCAATCCCCTGGGGCGTCCAGATCGCATCTGAAAACCGAATCATATTGTGGAGGGATAAGCCGTGCATGCTGAAATTATAAGTGCCGAGCTTCGAGCAAGAGCCGATAAACGTTCTCGTCGGCTCGACAAAGCGTTCGGCGATGCCGTTCGGTCGGAAAAACGATCAGCGATCGTGGAAGTATTGCTCCGGGTCCAGCTTTCTGCCGATAAGGCGCGCCGGACGGCCGAAAAGATTCTAGCCGAACGGCGACGCCTCAAATCTCACACGTAATCGCGGCCGTTTTCGGCTGCAACTGGTCACTGGTCACACAGCCTGCCCGCCGTGGCGGGTCACTTGTCACTTTCTTTGGCTCGCCGGACTGCAGAAAAAATCCTGGCTACGGTTTATAGGGAATAAACTTTACGGCGGGAGTGCGTGCAGCGCGAAGACGCGAGTCGCACTAGGGCAGCCGGCGACTCGGTTTGGGAAACCGAGGTTCGTAGGGAACGAGCGATGCCACTCTGCGGCGGCCCTACATCAAGGGAATACGCTGGGCTGGGAAGCCAGCGGATAGACTGCGTTGGTCGCCTGGCGCGGCGACCGAGCGAATCGGGAGATCGCGAGTCAACATTCTGCGCGAACTAGCGGGAGCGTAACTTTACGGCGGGAGGTCGAATCGACCTAGGCAGGCGGCGACTCGATTTTGGTGAATGGAGCGCGTGGGACGCGCGACATAGAAGGTAAAGTGACGAGGGTAGGAGCGAGTGAGTGTGGGCAACGAAAGAGTTTCAATCGATCGCGGACCGTATCGTGTCGCCTAATTCCGCAATCCGCATCTCGAGATCCGCGTTTACTATTCACTGATCCCGGTTCCGTGCCGTTTCAGCCCCCAATCGCCAGCTCGCCGCAGTTCTGCTCGGCTCAACGCCTCAACCCCTCAACTGCTCAACTGCTCAACTGCTCAACTCTTCCCAGACGTGGCGATGCTTTACGTCCTTTAGATACGACCCCAGCGACGCCGCGCTTTACGGATCCCAATCGCCAATCCGCCCACCAAAAACAACGTGGTTGTCGCAGGCTCAGGAACTACTGCCACCGAGAAATTGTCCATGTAGCCAATGTCATTATTGGCTTCAGTTCCGAAAGTATTGAAAACGCCGGCTCCGTAATTGGCCGTCTGGCCGCCAGTGCAAGGACCATTATCGCCGCAATTGGGAATATTGCTGGCGATGAGACTGCCGTCGATCGAAAGGCTGTAGGTTTGGTCGGTAATATCGAACAGGAGGTCGACATGATTCCAGGCGTTGTAAGTCCAGGTTCCTACGATCGGAAATCCGGCGGTAAGGGTACGGACGCTACCGTCGGGAAAAATGTCGATCCCGCCTAAAAACGGCGACAACGTGGAAGCAAGCCCGGCAAACTGCCATTCACTTTGGTTGGAGCTGCTGGCGATATAAAGGTCGGCTGAAAGATCGACCATGCCCGCCGCTGTCGAGTCCACGTGGTAGGGACCGGTTTGCGAGCTACTATTAAGCGCCGGGATAAGCTCGACCGCTTGCGAGCCAGATTCCGCTTTTGTGTTTTCTATCTGCGCGGCGTTTGCAGTCCCGACTACCTGCCACCCGCCCTGCCCCGCGATTGATCCAGTCGTGAACGGCGGATTTTCGAAGCCGGTTGAGTACAACGTTTGGGCCGACGCCGACGATGAAAAGATCAAGGCCGCGGCGGACAACCCGGCCGCAATCCAGTAGTGAAGTTGAGGGCGCATAAAATACGCGCGTGAATCATGAACCCGCAGCTCCGATCTGTAAAGTCGGCCTGAGATTGAAGTTGTGAGGATTATATACTTGACACAAGGTTGGCATGGTGGTAATCTGGTTACGTGATTCAAGAGCCTTTCTTCCGATGCCCGCGAGCAACGCGTTTAACGTGCGCCCGCAATTTCGGATGGAACAAGTGCCGGACTATTCAGCGTCCGTCACTTTGTGCGCTTTTTTCTTCAACCGTTTCTGCATATGAAAAAGAAATCTAAACCCGTTAAATCAGACATAAACTTGGTCAACTTGATCGAGCGTTTCGGAACGGACGAAAAGTGCCGCGCTTATCTCACCGAATTGAAATGGCCGAACGTTGAGTGCCCGCGCTGCAAATCGAAAAGCATTTCGACAATAGCGGAGCGCGACCAATACGATTGCAACAAGTGTCGCTATCAGTTTTCGGTCACCAGTAGTTCGATCTTCCACGACTCGCACTTGCCGATCTGGAAATGGTTTTTGACCGTTTATTTGATGATCGAAAGCAAAAAGGGAATTTCCGCTAACCAAATCAGCCGGACAATCAAAGTCTCGTACAAAACCGCTTGGTATCTCTGTCATCGAGTCCGAGCAGCGATGCGCGAGGTTAGTGCGGATTTGCTCAAGGGAATTGTTGAGGTCGATGAGACATACGTTGGCGGAAGATTTCACGGACGCAAAAGCGGATACAAGAGAAACAAGGCTTGCGTAGTTGGAGCGGTGGAACGGGACGGCGAAATTCGACTTAAGGTGATTGCGTGCCCCAGCCGTTACTGGCTGTACAAATTTATCCACGACACGACCGACCCAGCGGCAGAAGCGATCTATACGGACGAATGGGCGGGCTACAAAGGGATTGCGGATGCTGATACGCGTCATGAGGCGGTCCACCACGCTGCGAAAGAATGGGTGAAGGGCGACGTCCACACCAACAACGTAGAAAGCGTCTGGAGCCTCTTGAAACGCTCGGTTGTGGGCACCTATCACCGAATCTCGATTAAGCATCTGGACGCTTATCTGGACGAATTGGAGCATCGTTTTAACAACCGTAAGAATAAGTTTCTATTTCGGGATACACTTTCGAAATTGCTTAGTGCTTCGGCCCTTCCTTATCAGGAGTTGGTGAAGGCTGCTTAGCGGACATCGCTTGCCATCGGCGAATGTCGCTATAATCGAATCCCCTAAATTGCGGCGAGAGATTCTGCTTGTTGTAAACGTCCTCTAAATCAGCCAATTGCCTAACAGTGAAATTTCCCTCATAATAGACGTACACTCTGCCGGTAAACTGTAAGTCCTTTGAATTTTGCCAGAACGGTTCGGCTGGATCTTTCGACTTCGTTTCTACGTTCTGTTCTAACCCAGCAATATAATCTCTGCATTTAGTCGCAAAGTCGCGGCACAATTCGTAAAGGTCAGTTCTCAGTGGAAAATAAGCTGCCAAAAACTTCGAATTCGTTCCAAAGTCATCGTATAACTTAAGCTCGCCGAGTTTTTCCTTTCTGCCGTCAGGCCAGTGACGCTCCATTTCCGTTCCCACTCCTATGCGTAATGATCCCGGCCCTTCAAAATCACTCATGAATAATTTGTGAAGCTGCTTGAACGGATCATCGTCAGCCGGGGTTGCTGGACGCGTGTGTGTAACATTACCTATGATTTGTTTTGCAACATCACTGTAGGAAACGCACAAAAATGCTCCGCCGATAAACACAGCGGCAATCATCGCAGATAAGATCGTCCCAACGAGACGATGCTGAAACATCCATCTCGCCAAATTGCTCCAAGGTATTGCCAGCCAAATGACGATAAGAATCCAGAGAACAACGGCAAGCTGTACCAGCCGCCAGTACGGCGTGCGACGCAGCCATTCAAAACCGTCTTTCCAAACCTCAGGCACAACAAGCGTAAGAAGCCCGATGCTGATCTGAATAATGAACGCACGCATCGCGCTTTTTATATGCGTTCGGGGTTTTTACGTCAAGCCCTAACCTTGCGTCAAAGTGATAATCCTCGAAGTTGTTATAGGACGCCGCCCGTTACCTGCCGCCGAGTGCATTGTTCTGGCTGATCATCGGCAGCATCGCTTACGCGACCGGCATTTCGCCTGTTCTGAGCGAAGTCGAATTGGTCTCGACGGCAAATGTTGAATCACGCCGCACTGCGGTAATCTACAGTCGGGCACACTCTCGATGCACTAGCGGGAGCGTAATGTTTAGATACGACCCTATTTCCCACGCGATTCCGCTATAGTTTTTTTACCCCTTTCGAGTTTTATGCCTACGGAGAGGACACAAACGAAGCCGCACCTCGTACGCGCGCTCAAACTGCGCGATCTCATCCTGTTCAATCTGGTCGCCGTCCTGGGTCTCAGGCACCTTGGGACAACGGCGAAGTTTGGTCCCGGATCGTTGCTGATGTGGTTGATCGCCGCCGTCTTCTTTTTCATTCCGCAGGGACTGGCCGTGATCGAGCTGTCATCACGGTTCCCGAAAGAGGGCGGCGTTTATTTCTGGACGAAACGCGCACTGGGCGAAGGTCACGGGTTTCTGTGCGGCTGGTGTTACTGGATCAACAACGTCCTCTATTACCCGAACCTGCTGATTTCGGCGGCGGTCATCGCGACTTTTATCTTCGGGAAAAGTGAGAGCGGGCTGAGTGACAGTTGGGCATATGTGCTGCCGGTGACGCTGGGTGCGCTGTGGATCGCCACTTTAATGAACATTGTCGGTCTCGGCACGGGCAAATGGTTGCAAAACGCCGGCGGCGTCGGCACCTACGTCCCCGGGCTCATTCTGATCTTACTGGGCGTTTACGGCGCGATGACCGGTCCTCCGGCTAACGAACTCAGCTTGGCGACTTTGAAGCCCGATCTGAACAACCTTCCGGCGTTGAACCTGCTGGCTTCGATCGCGTTCGCATTCGCGGGGCTCGAGTTGGCCTCGACGATGGGTGACGAGGTCGAAAATCCACGGCGCAATCTGCCTCGCTCGATCTTGATCTCCGCGCCGTTGATCGCCGTCGTCTATATTCTCGGAACAGCCGCGGTGCTGTGGCGTCTGCCGAACAAGGGTGTCAACGTAGTCTCAGGATTTCTAGAGGCGATCAACGCCGGCGCCGACAACATTTCTCCTGCGCTGCGGTGGCTCGCTCCGCTGTGCGCGGCGCTTTACACTATCGGTAATCTCGGCAGTGTCGGCGCCTGGCTGATCGGGCCGGCGCGCATGGCATTCGTGATCGGGCTGGATCGTTATTTCCCGAAGGCTTTCGGAGTAGTGCATCCACGCTGGCATACGCCGTATGTCCCGATTCTCGTTCAGGCGACCCTCGGGACGATATTTCTGTTGGTCTCGGTAATCGGGAAGGGCACAAACGTCGAGGACGTTTATCTGATCCTGCTCGACACCCAGATTCTAATTTATTTCATCCCTTACCTTTATTTGTTCATCGTCTTTTTGATTCATCGCCGACGCGGCGAGAACGCGAGTGAGGTCGTGCTCGTGCCTGGCGGATCGATTGGCGCATGCCTCACCGGCTTGAGCGGGATAATCGTGACCTTGTTTGCGATGATCATTGCGACGATCCCTCCGCCGGACATGGGAGGAGGCCCTCTGGTGTTTCGGTTAAAAGTCATTGGCGGTGCGCTCGGATTCATTTTGATCGGCGGATTGATCTACTGGTGCGCGCGTGTGAGGGCCGGACGGGCCTCAAAGTAAGAAGTAAGAACGCAGAACGAAGAAGTTTTTCTTCTTAGGCAGAAATTCCTAAAGAAATTAAGAAGGAAGAGTTAAGAATTAAGAAAAGCAGCGAGACCGATTTTTCTGCTTTCAATTTTCGTTTCTTAACTCTTAATTTTGCCTTCTTCCTTTCAACGTTCCCCCCAATGCAGTCTGCTAAGACCGATCTGCGGAATCGGACAAAGAGCTTCGCGCTTCGAATTATCCGGATGTTTTCGACTCTTCCGAAGACGACCGAAGCGCAGGTCCTTGGAAAACAACTGTTGCGTTCTGGAACTTCCGTTGGCGCCAATTATCGCGAGGCATACCGCGGACGAAGCAAACCCGAGTTCATTGCAAAGTGTGGCGACTCGCTGCGCGAACTCGAAGAGACCGGCTACTGGCTGGAATTGCTTCTCGAGGCTAAGCTCGCGTCGCAAGAGACGATCACTCCTCTGAAGCACGAATGCGACGAATTGACCGCAATCTTCGTCACAATTCTCAAGCGCTCGAAAGAGCACCCGCCTAATTCTTAATTCTTCCTTTTTCCTTCTTACTTCAGCGAGTCCCGCGCAGCTGCGCGTTTAGCCGTAAGTGAAGTCCGGCTTACTTTGCCCAACCTCTATAATATAACCGTCAGGATCGCGAATGTAGCAGCGCGTCTCGCCGTACTTGTCCTTTGGCTCTGTAATAAACTCGGCTCCTCGACTTCGCCATAGTTCATAGCACGCTTGAATATCTGCCACGCGGATATTCATAAAGCTGTTGATGTGATTTGGGTCGGGGACGCTGAGCGTAACCGTCGGCTTATCTGGAGTCGGTCCGCCCCCGACGTTCAGAATCATCCAGATATTCGCAAGCTGAAGGTATCCAGGCGCGTTGCCGTCACCCAGGCTCAGAATGCGAGCTCCGAAGACCTTCTCGTAAAATCGAGCCGACCGTTCGATGTCGGCCACGGTCAGAAAGTGTGCGACACTAATGCCGTCCTTCGGCGGCATCTGATAGCTTTTCTGCTCGACTTGTACTTGGTTCATAGACGCCTCCAATTCGGAAATGGCATTTCTCCGTTCGCCAGAATACGTCGGTCAGTGTGCCTTGGAAAGTCGGGAGATTAACGCAGCTGCCGCTGCGCTGCTAGCTCCATCACGATCTCAGCGCCTTCGCGCGCCCCTTCAATCACCATTGCTTTTCCGCTTTTCCTAACCAGCTCCCGCGCCTGCTCCACCATTCGATCGATCATGTCGTCGTCGTGGCTGGGATCGTGATGAAAAAGTAAAACCCTTTTCACATTCGCATCTAGCGCAAGCAAGACAGTGCTGCTGAGCGAACTATGCCCCCAACCGACGTGTCCCTTGTATTCCTCGTCCGTATATTGCGAATCCAGAATCGCCACGTCGCAATCCCGCAAGAACTCCACCATCTTGGCCCGCTCTCCGCTGGCAAAATCTCGTGCTTCATTTCCATCGATCCCATCCTGCGCCGCGAGCTTCAGTTTGAGAGGCTCGTACGGCTCGTTGTCCGGCATGTATGCAATCGATCCGGCGCTGGTAAAGAGCCGATAGCCGGCGCAGATGCCCGGATGATTCACAAACTTGGCCTCCACCTTCACCTTGCCGATGTGAAACTCCATGTCCTTAAGTTCTTCGATCGCAAGATGACTCTGCAATTCATGCAAGCCCACCGGGAAAAAGGGGGTCTCCATCTGTGCGGCCAGGATCGTGCTCAGACCAGAACGCGCTCCTTCATAACCCAGGATCCGGATCAGATTCTTGCTGATGTAGACGGGGGCAAAGAACGGCAGACCCTGGATGTGGTCCCAGTGCGTGTGGGTAATGAGAAGAGTCAGCTTGACCGTCTCCGGTCCCAGCTCCTTTTCCAGGGCAAGACCGAGACCACGAATCCCGGTGCCCGCGTCGAGCACGATAATTTCGCCGTCTGCCCGCACTTCTACGCAGCTGGTATTGCCTCCATACCGATTCGTCGCCGGCCCCGGCACCGGGAGCGAGCCGCGCACGCCCCACAACTTTATCCGCGGCGGCACCGAACCAAGTTCCTCGGGCGAGGCGGTCGCGCGTGGTCGCTTCGGAATCGATGTCAGAAGTCGATCAATTGACTCCTGCAGGACTTCCCACGTAATCGGCTTCAACAGAAACTCGTCCGCGCCGGCTTCCAGCGCGCTCGCGCGATCTACCGCATAATCCCGTCCCGACACCACGATGATCTTTGTCGGCTGGAGCTGTTGCCGGATGGTACGGCAAACTTGGAAACCGTTCGACTTCGGCAGTAGCAAATCGCATAAAATAACTTCTGGCCGGTTCTGGAGAGCGAGTTCCACTCCGGAATCGCCATCTGCGGCCTCCAAAACTTTCCAATCTGCCCGCGCGAACAACTTGGCTATGGCCCGGCGGCCATCCTCATCATCCTCAATGATCAATACGCTTGGCATCAGTCTGATCCTAGATACTAAATACGGACGTCCCTCGGTGGCTCTATCCTCTTATGTCAGCCTTTCAGCTTTCAGTTTTTCAGCGTTTCTAGGTGCTCGGTCCTTCGTTCGGCGCGATCGCGCGAAGCATGCGGCCAGACTACCTGACGCCGCTAATGAACTGCGAGAAAATACGGACGTTCCCGGTTCGCTCCCCTGATAACCGATAATGAATAACGAATAACTGAAAGCTACGCTTTCTAGCCCAATAACCAATAACCAATAACCAATAACCGATCCGGCTGTCTGCAGCGCGGATTCGCCGTGGCGAATAGCCGATAACGCGCAGCCTTGCTGCGTGCGCTTCTCCTCTCTCACCTGCGATCTCTTTCCCCAAATCGAATAGCATTCCTGCTCCGCTCGCGTAACTTTTGCCCGTGCCCGAGGAACAAAAAACGAAACTGCGCCTGGAAATTGGGCATGTCTTGTTTCTCGATATCGTCGGCTACTCGAAATTAACCACCGAGGAACAATCGGAGGCGTTGCCTGAGCTGAACCGGATTGTGCGCAATACCGAGGCCGCGAAGGAAGCGGACGCCGCCGGCAACCTCATTTTCATTCCGACCGGTGACGGGATCGCGCTTGTGTTCACTGGCTCGATCGAAGAACCGGTGGAATGCGCGCTTCAGATTGCTCAGGCCTTACACGCAGAGCCAAGCTTACCCGTGCGAATGGGAATCCACAGCGGGCCGGTCCATCACGTGGCTGATGTCAATGCGCGAGACAATATCGCGGGGGCGGGGATCAACATCGCGCAGCGGATCATGGACTGCGGCGATGCCGGTCACATTCTTGTCTCCAAACGTGTAGCGGACGATCTGGCGCAATATCGCCGGTGGCAGCCGTATCTGCACGACCTAGGCGAATTCGAAGCCAAACACGGTCTCGTCGTTTCGATCGTTAACCTTTATGCCGATGTCGTCGGCAACCCAGTGTTGCCGGCAAAGCTTAAAACTGTAGCGGCGGCCGTGTCGGCCGCACCCGGTGCAAAAGCCAAACGCCTGCCATGGCATGAGGTCGTCCTGGCGATTTTGCTCTGCGTGATACTCGTCGGCGGTGCCGTTTTCTTTTCTCGCCGTCATTCAACGACCGGCGCGACATCGAGCACTTCACCGACCAGCAGCGATGGGTCAGTTCCGGAAAAAAGCATTGCAGTTCTTCCGTTTGAAAACCTGAGCAGCGACAAAGAAAATGCTTACTTCGCGGATGGTGTGCAGGACGAAATCCTGACCGACCTGGCCAAGGTCGCCGACCTGAAAGTGATCAGTCGCACCAGCGTGATGCAATATAAGACCGGCGTCGCGCGCAACCTGCGAGAGATCGGGCAACAACTCGGGGTTGCCCATCTGCTCGAAGGCAGTGTCCAGAGAGCCGGGAACAAGGTGCGGGTCAATGCGCAGCTAATCGATGCCCGGACCGATGTGCATCAGTGGGCGGAAAATTACGACCGGCCCCTCGACGACGTCTTTGCGATTCAAAGCGAAATTGCCAAGACCATTGCGGAGCAACTGCGAGCAAAACTTTCACCCAACGAAAAGGCCGCGATCTCAGAGCCCCCCACGCACGACCTCGAAGCCTACGATCTCTATTTGCGCGCAAAAACGATTGAGGCAGCAAGCGCAGATCCGGTCGCGTCTCAAAAAAATGTGCCGCAAGCGGTGCGGATTCTGCAGGAAGCGCTCGGTCGCGATCCAAAGTTCCTGCGAGCCTGGACTCTTCTCTCCCGATTCAATGGACTTTTCTATTTCGAAGGAAACGACCATACTCCCGCACGGCTTGAGCAAGCCCGCGCTGCCGTCGAAGAAGCGCAGCGGTTGTCACCCGACGCGGGCGAAACCCACCTTGCTCGCGCTGAGTATCTCTACTGGGGTTTTCGAGATTACCCTGGCGCCCGTGCCGAGCTTGCCGCGGCTGCTCGGAGTCTGCCGAATGACTCAGAAATGTTCGCTTTGAGTGGTTACATTGATCGACGCGATGGCCGGTGGGCGGACGCGACCCGTAATCTGGAAAAAGCGATGGAACTAAATCCGCGTGACTTTCGTCTCCTCGTTCAGGTCTCATTGCTTTACCAACGCTTACACCGCTACAGCGACGCGATTGCTATTTCGGAACGAGCTTTGCGCATCGTGCCAGGCGATCCGAGCACTCGCATGCAACGTGTATTCGAAGAGGTCGATTGGCGCGGAGATATTCAGCCTTATCAAAAAGCTCTTGGCGCCCTGTTACGCGAAGATCCGAGTCTCGGACCCGAGATCGAGGATCCAAATTACGCGCTGTGCGAGCGCACTGCCAACGCTGCCAATCGCGCCATCGTCAACTTCCCGCCTGAAGGCATAGCGACCAACGGGACTATGTTTCCGAAGCCTTATTGGCAAGCAGTAATCGAGCGATGTCAGCGAAGTGACGCTGCCGCCCGGGCGTCATTTACGGAGGCACGCCAAATAGTTGAAAAGACCGTGCAGGAACAGCCAAACCACGCCATTGAGCACAGCCTGCTCGGGTTAATCGATGCCGGGCTGGGGCGCAAAGATGAGGCGATTCGCGAGGGCCGTCGCGCCTGCGAGATACTCCCGACCACCAAGGATGCGATCGACGGTACGGCGTTGGAGGTCAATCTTGCCCAAATCTACGCCTGGACAGGCGAGAAGGATGCGGCCATCGCGGAGATCGCCGAAATTCAGCGCGGCCCAAACCTCCTTTCTTACGGATTACTCAAGCTTAGTCCCGTGTGGGACTCGCTCCGCGGCGATCCGCGCTTCGAAAAAATCCTCGCCTCCCTGGCGCCCAAGCAATAACTCCTACGTGGGAACTTGAGAGTGTTCGACGTTATGCGGTGGAACCGAAGGCCGACAGTGAACAATGGGAAAAATTGATGCTGGATGTAACCGCGAACAAGCTCGACCGCGACGCCACCACGCGCCGCTTGCGCAAACTGCTGAAACCATGGCGGAACCGCTGATGCCTGTTTGCTAACCGATAAACCGCGCTTCCGCGCGCCCCTCAACTCCTCAACCCTTCAACGCTGCTGCCGCAGTCAGATGTCAAATGTTTAGATGTGACCCCGAGTGTCAGCCCCATCGGCCTTATGCGTTTACCGAACAAGGCGTAGCAATGTTATCGAGCGTTGGTCACTCGCGCGGCCGCGCTCTTGCCAGCTACCTCGCTGCCTCACCGCCTACCCGCGCGGCTCCCGCTCGCGCGTGTTCTCAATAGCGAACGCGCCGTGCAGGTAACATCGCGATCATACGGACCTTCGTCCAGCTTCGACGATTGATGGATTCAAATCGCGAGCTGGCACGAAGAATTGATGCTCTCGAAAAGAAATACGACGAAAAATTCGCGACGGTCTTCGCAGCCATTAAGCAACTCATTGCCAAGCCGACCCCGCCGAGGAAGCAAATCGGTTTCCAGCCCTGACCTTTGACTTCTCGGTTTTCACCAAAACCGAGTCGCCGGCTTCCCTAGCCTCACTCGCGTCTTCGCAGCTCGGAGACTCCCGCCGTAAAGTTCGCGCCCTGCGAACCGCTAGATGCGCCCGAGCAGCCAGAGAATCAGGATGATGATGAGAATAGTCCCGAGCAAACCGTGCGATCTGTATCCAAATCCATAACCGCCCGTCGGGAAGGCTCCGATCAACAGCAAGATGATAATGATAAGAAGAATTAAGCCCATGCGAAACGTTTTACGTTAGACGCCCCCTCCTAGCAACATTTTCTCGGTCTCCGAATCGCTCCTCCACCTCTCAACACGAAACCCAGGCGGGTTTTGGGTAGGCGGTAACGCAGCTAGGGTAGCTGGCGCGAGGCCGGGCAAGCCGAGTGACCAACTGATAGGATGCAAACTTCGAATCGCTCAACGCGATAACGACTGCATGACGCGAAGCCCCCACGCAGAGAGATCTCAACGTCTTTTTTCCGCTTTTCCGTGTCGCTTCCAAAGAGGGAGCAGCCTCAAATACGAACTGGTCTATCATCACCGTTTCCCCACCTTCTGACGATAAGCAGCACTGGCGAACTGGCGACCGCGATCGGAGTGGATGATGAGTTGTGCCGTTGGCTGACGCCGCTTCAAAGCCATGCTTAGAGCGGCGATGACGAGTTGAGCATCGAGGATTTGA